>Ga0214917_10004581_pt1 | contig 15292 bp, 23 predicted proteins | sample LL_1208_BB_MetaG_FD_177983 | JGI IMG/M metagenome (GOLD analysis project Ga0214917, IMG submission 177983) | Freshwater microbial communities from Lake Lanier, Atlanta, Georgia, United States - LL_1208_BB | ecosystem: Environmental > Aquatic > Freshwater > Lake | place: USA: Georgia | collected... | reverse complement strand
CTACTGATAAAAACTCTGATTATATAACTGGCTATGACTTATTAGCCGAGTCAGCAGCAGACTACATCGCTCCGCCTTGGGTGCTGGGAGCAACACGGGCTTGGGCTAAGCAACAAAATTCGGGCGAACTCCTGCATGGAAAAAAGGAACTCCCTCTTCCCCGTCGCTGTAAAGCAATCAAAGATGACGGTATCCGTTGCCAACTTTGGTCTGGCGGGAGGGGAGCCGATGATGGCTTGTGCCGCGTTCATTTGGGCTCACTAAGGAATAAACCAACTGACTCAGTAGAGCGTGCCAGACAAAGACTCACTCAAGCAACTCCAACCGCCGTCGATGTTCTCGAACAACTTATGGACAACGCAGAATCAGAACCCGTAAAACTTAAAGCGGCCACCGAGATTCTTGACCGTGCTGGTATTCGTGCTGGTATCGACATCAATACCGATGTCTCTATCGATGTCCGCCCTGCTGCCTCAATCATTGCCGAGCGTTTGGAGCGTTTAGCAAATAACGCCATAGAAGCACAACGGCGTTTGCAATCAGCCAATAGCGAACAAGAGACTATAATAGAAGCAGAAGTCGTAGAAGACGACAAGAAAACCGAGACCGATGTCACTGAATAAAGTTATAGACCAACTGACCGAGTTGGCCAACGGTCTTCACGAAGATGTAAAACTAGCGTCGACCAGATTGGAACACATCAGGCTGACGGCACGGGCCAACGAAGCGGTCAACATTCTTCACGACCTTATGCTACTCCGGGATGCGGAAGGCCAAGATGCCAGCACCGACGGCGAGTGAATTACGGGAACGCTTCATATCTAAAGCATTAGATTATGTTGGATACGAAGCACCTAACGGCTTGGAAAATAAATTTGGTCAACGGGCTGGTCTGAACGGCAAGCCATGGAACGGTCTCTTTATTGATGTCGTTGCTGGAGAAGCGGGCGTGCGTTTACCCGTAGCCCACACAGTCTCAACGGTTGCCCTTGCCTACTACCTGGGTCACGGTTTTTTCCATGTAAGACCACGGCGAGGAGATATCGTCTTCCTCCAAACATCGACGGCAAGCGAATTCGGCACGCCACATATCGGTATCGTTCTGGATACTAAACGGCACGCCACTGACGGTATTATACAAACGGTGGAGGGAATGACGGCTAGCGGATTACCTAAGCAGGTACAAATCCCTAACGGTGTATATATACGCACCCGTCATCAAACGGAGGTCATCGGATACGCAAGACCGAGATACAAGACGGCTAGCCCTTTGACCCCAAATGAGAACGCACCAGAGGTTACACCCGCTCAGGTGCGAAGCGGGATAAAGCATAAGAGCGTTGTCCATGTACAACTTGCGTTGTCAAAGGTGACTGGAATTACAGGCTTGCCAAGAGGACACTTCGACTCAAAGACCAAACTTGCTTACGCTAAGTTTCAAAGGGACATTGGTTATGTTGGCATCTCTGCGTCTGGAGACGCTGACTATAACTCCCTGAAATTACTGGGAGAACTAACGGGCTTCTTCAACGCAAAGCCATAGCACACACCAGTGACATTCTGTTAGCGGGAACAAATCCTTATGCTATTCCGGGGGCTGCGTGCCCGTGCCGCAAGTTTCACATGCGAGCCGCATCTAAAAAATAATTGCATAACTTATGCGATTCGACTTGACAAATCCCAAAAATCGCTTTAGGATATGTTCCATATCCTAAAGTTACTTCGAATATAATTCCCCCGGAATCCCAGTAAACAAGCGGGAGGGGAATCCCGGCCTAAATAAAAACATAAGACGGCAAGCCCTTATGCTACACATTTCAAACGGCGGGCCTAGAAAACAAAACGGCAAGCAAACGGCAAGCAACGGCAAGCGAAAAGACGGCTTGCCTGGGTACCCACTTTTTCCATGCAGATGACGGCTTGCCCTCAGCGGGTATAGAATAATTACATAACGGCAAGCAACGGCAAGCCATGAGGAATAGAAAGATAACGGATATGACATTTGACGAGTGGGTAAAAGTAGGGTTCGATAACGGGTGGGTTGGTGCACCTATATGTGAGACCCATGACGGTTTGCCTCTTACAGAGGCAGAAGATGCGAAGTTTGCAGATGGAGAAGACCCATGCATTCACATCTTGCGTCTGTACGAGACTGTTGAAGAGAAATTGGCTGTAGAAGAGAATCATTCGCCATCTGTGTGGCGTGCAACAAACTCTGGGCTTGGCGTTTCTGATTTAGGCTAAATCACAAAATCACAAGTTTTGTGATGTTTTATGATAAATCTATGATGAGACACATAGAACTTCACACAATAGAAAATAGCAAAGATGTCATCGCCGCTAACCAGGTTGGCCTGGAAGTGGCCGGGGCGGAAATTTGCGAAGAGTGCTTCAAACAAGTTGGCGAAAGTCCAGTAAGTAAGAAGTTCATTCCCTTCGTCTTCGTCTTAGATGATGATGCAGAGTGGGTCGTCTGCTTCGAGTGTGCCTCCCCTGTTTTGTAAATAGCCTCTAACACCTGGGCTGCCCTTTCTTCCATGCAAATGGATTTCCATGCTGACGCATGGAAAAAGTGCAGACCCAGGTTTTTTGCTTCTTCCGGGAGGAAGACTTCCTAATTTCATTGCTTATGCTTTTCCGGGATGACGCTGAAGCGTTCGCTCAGGGCAAACAAGAATGTTCTTGACATTGGGAATGAATCTGGAATGATTGAAGTTATAGATAGTAGAACCAAACAGAAACAGACCCAAAAAAGATTTCCGAAAGCCGGGAATAAATCTGGAAGAAGTTTAGTTTTACTTATTACAACTGAATAAAAAGTCAAGAACACGCCAAAAAAAGTTTTTGAAATGAACTTGACAAGTATGAGACCCTGTGCTTATACTTTCTAATACACATACAAATGCGTCAATTACTAAGGAGACCAAGTGAACGCAAAGACAGAAAAAGACTGTGCTGGTAAGGCACTTTACTTGGAGTTGAGAAAAGACAACTTCACTTACCAAATCATCGTTACACCACCTGCGATTGATGTCGCTGGTAACTATGTTCCTGCTTGTGCTATGGAGAGAAGACTTTCGTCTTGGCATCCACGCAAGAACTGGAACTTCTCAAGCGTCACCCAGAACGACACCTACTCCATTGCGAGAAGTGTTGATGGGGACTTTGAGCCACTAGAAGTAGAAATGGCAACCAAGGTTGGTGCTCTGCACATTCAGAGATTGCTATCTCGCACACTAGACTCTCTCTTTCACCGGGGCTGGAAACTTTACAAGCAACCTGTGGCAGTAGAGACCACTTACAAAGACTTGGCACTTATCAAGTCTGGTAAGACTTCCAATGACCTTGTTCGTAGAATCGAGCGTTCTCGCAAGCACTTTGGATTCCCGGAAGAGTTATTCGACCAACCAGTTGTTGAACCAGCAACTACACCAGTAGTCTAAGAATAGGAGACCAACATTATGACTACAATTATTAAATCCCCAGCAACACTTGCTACAGAGTGGACAGCAGAACAGAGCAGGTTCGCAGAGAACTTACCTGTCTTGCTAAACGCTGTCGTAGGTCAGGTTCTAAATCCAGTTGTCGCAAGCGACTTGAACCTAGTCTATGACGAGACCAGTGGCAAAGCAGTCATTCGTAATCGTGACGCTAACCCTGTAAGGAAAACTATGAACGCAGTTGATGCACTCGCTGGCGAAAGTTTTTATGTTCGACCTAATGGACACAAATACTTCACTCGCTCTTGGGGTCAGCACACTGATGTTGAAGTTGTTCGCAACCAAAGAGCCAGTGAGCGTGGAAAGTCAATCCTGCTCTATGGTGCTCCGGGAACTGGCAAGACTGCTATGTTCGAGGGTGCGTTTGGTGACGACCTAATCACAGTTCTTGGAACTGGCGACACCGAAGTTGGCGACCTAGTTGGTGGCTATGTTCAAACAATCGCTGGTGGCTTTGAATGGGTGGATGGTCCACTTGTCCAAGCAGCAGAACAAGGTAAGGTCTTACTGATTGACGAGATTGGTTTGATTGACCCTAAGGTTCTTTCAGTTGTGTATGGACTTATGGATGGTCGTAGAGAACTCAAAGTAACTGCGAACCCTGAACGAGCAATCGTAAAGGCACAGCCGGGATTCTTTGTGGTTGCTGCGACTAACCCTAACGCCCCGGGTGTAAATCTTTCAGAGGCACTTCTATCTCGTTTCGGCATTCAAGCAGAAATGACAACTGACTGGTCGCTTGCTCGCAAGTTGGGTGTTCCAGCACAAGCAGTAACTTGTGCACAGAACCTTGCGAAAAAGCAACAGTCTGATGAAGTCAACTGGTCACCACAAATGCGTGAGTTGCTAGACTTCCGTGACATTTCGGAAGACCTTGGAACAGAGTGGGCTGTGAGCAACTTGATTGCTCAAGCACCATTTGAAGACAGGGCGATTGTCGCTGATGTATTTACTCGTGTCTTTGGCACAGAGTTCAAGCCAGCCAAAATCTAGGTCTCCCAAACAGAGATTTTGGCTAAAGGGGGGAGTGGGTCGACAAAATCCCCACTCCCTCTACCCCAAAAAAAGTTTTGAAAAATAGGGAATAATACTTGACTAATGTCAGTTATAACTTATACAATGTAGTTATTACACGAAAGGACTCAAATGAGCCACTACAAATTAGACACTAAGCCAGTAGGTCGCACACACATTGACTGGCTAGGCGTTGGTGCTAGCGTTGGAAAACTGGTCAACCAGTGGTCGCTACGCAACGACCTAGTTGTTGGATTGGTCGAAGAGACCACCATTGGTGCACCTGCTTGTTTCAACCCTGCCAGTGCCGAGATTGAAGTTTGCATCAGCAAAGCGTTTGGCAATGGAACTACTGCCAAAGAAGTTGGCGAACTAACTCAACGCAAGAATCAACTTAAGCACGCTGTTGCGACTGGTGCGATTTATCACGAGGCTCTACACGCTCGTGTTTCTCGCTGGTCATTAGAGCAAGCAGCCAAAGACCTAACTCCGAGAGAGTTGCGTTTTATGCATTCACTCGAAGAGTCTCGCATTGAGTATTGGGGTTGCCAGATTTTGCCACAGAACAGAACTCTTCTTCGTGCTTGTGCGATTGAGATTGTTATGGGCGACCTAGAATCTCAAATTGAAAATGTTTCTAAGGTTGATGCCGCTGCGTCTCTTGCGTTGCTAACTTTGGCTCGTGTTGATGCTGGCGTTCTCGATAGAGAAGACATTGTTGATTCTGTTCAGAAAATCCTAAGCGAAGTTTTGAGCCCAGAAGTTATTGAAAAGTTGCGAGCAATTTGGAGAAACTTCCAGCACCACAACGACCACGCTAACGCACTTCCACTTTACGACCTAACTCGTGAGTTCCTAAAAGTTCTAGACGAGCGTAAAGAAGAGACTGGCGAAGAAGAGGGTCAGGAGCCGGGCAACACAGATTGCTCAAAGCCGGGTGAAGAGCCGGGCAAACCGGGCAATGGAACTGGTAAGGGTCAACCTACACCAGAACAGATTCAGGACTTCAAGGACTTTATCGAAAAGGTAAAGGATGCGATTCAGGACATCAAAGAGCAGGTTCAGATTGCTAACCAGAACGACCTAGACGATGAAATCGATGCAGAAGAACGCAAAGAAGAAGTCGAGGCTCGTGGGCAAAAAGCAGAACAGCAGAAAGAAAACAGCAAAGAGGCTAAGAAAGTTTTCGATGCTAGTTCTATGGATTCACACATCTCTACTGCTGGAACTCGTTCACGCTTGATTGACACTCGTAACCCAAGTGGAGATGAAGTTGCTAGTGCGAACAGAATCGCTAACGCTTTGCGTAAAGCAAAGTATCGTGAGCGTTCACAGACTCGCATTGGTAGCGTTGTTCCACCGGGTCGCTTGCGTTCTCGTGCTGTTGTTCAGGGTCAAGCACAAAAGGCTCGTGGCATTCAAGCACCAGTCGAGGCTTGGAGAACTACTAAGCGTAAGACCACAGAAGACCCAACTCTAAATGTTGGCATTATGGTTGACATCTCTGGTTCTATGAAACCAGCAATGACACCAATGGCGATTACTGCTTGGGTTCTATCCGAGGCTGTTCGTAGAGTTCAGGGCAAGTCAGCAATGGTCTATTACGGTCAGGATGTATTCGCACCGTTAAAGCCGGGACAGCGTTTGACTAAGGTCAACACTTTCACTGCTAGCGACACCACCGAAGAGTTCGATAGAGCGTTAAAGGCTCTTGACGGTGGCTTGAGACTGACTCACGCTGACGGTGCTAAGTTGCTTGTAATCGTGTCTGACGGTCATTACCGTTCCGACCAGAAAGCAAAGGCACGCAAGATGCTGAAAGAGATTGACCGTAATGGCGTGGCTATTCTCTGGTTGACCTTTGACGGTAAAGTTGCTGAACCGACTGAACTGTTGAACGGAACTGCTGGCAAGGTTGTATCGCTGGCAAGCACCGAGTCGCCAACAAAGGCATCACAGATTATCGGAGAGACCGCAGCAAAGGCTCTCTCTGCTATCGGCTCACGAGTCTAACGGCTCGTGTAGGGGTGGGCTTGCTAAACGGCAAGCCTATCCCTATAATAGAAACGGCAAGCCTAACGGCTCGCCTAAATGACGGAAAGACGGCAAGCGTAAATCGCTTACCAGATAAGGAGACTCACGGTGGGTCAGTATCACATTTTAGTAAACATAGATAAGCAGGAGTGGGTAGACCCTCACGGCTTAGGTCTAGGCTCAAAGCAATGGGAGAACCAAGTTGGTGGAGAGGGCTCACTAGCAGACGCTATGTATGTCCTCACAATGACAAGCCCCGGTGCTGGTGGTGGAGATTTACCACGCACAGACATTTCAGGTCGCTGGTGTGGAGATAGGGTTTTGATTGTAGGAGACTACACTGAACCTGATGCTGTTCCAGGATTTGTTGGGGCTGACGCTATCTATCAACTTGCTACGCAAACTCCTCAATACAAAAACATAACTGGCGAGGTGCGAGATGCGTTTACAAAGATTTATGAAATGGTATTTGTTCAGGAGAACATTGGCAGTCATACATTCTGGAAGAGAACTCTCGTCTAGCCTCTAAATAAAATAATCCCCTGCGAGTCAGGGGATTTTTTATGCTCGAAATCCTGGGTTACCAGTTCTTCCATGCAAGATGGTTTGTTCCATGCTTCGCATGGAAAAACATAAGACCCTATTGCTTCTTATGCTTTTTCTTCTCCCTCTGGACTCATCTTCCTGTTCGCTAGGGGCGAATAAGAAATCTTGACAATCAGGAATGAAATGTCATACGCTTTGGTTATAGTTAGAGTAATGACAAACAAAGGAGACCAAATGGAAAACTCAACTCTTTTCCCAACAGTAGTTCTAGTCAAGCGTTCTCAGGGACAGCGTGGGCAGTATGGTGGCAGAAAGGCATACAAGATTTATGTAAGCAAGTTTTCAGATAATCGCTGGTGCGTGTTTATGTCTTGGGGCAAAGAAGAAATGCCTAACTCTTGGATGGGCAGTGAAAAGATTTTTGACACAGAGCAAAAAGCAGTTCAGTTTGCTTGGGGCAAGTTCTACGAGAAGATTGACAAAGGCTACACAGAAAGAATCTTAGAAAAAAGTTAAAAATAAACTTGACATTCGGGAATAAATCCTGAATAATCATAGTTATAGTTATTATAGAAGTTCTCTTGAAAGGAGAAACAGTGGAAAACCAAAAACCACAAATAGTAAAAGATAAGTGCTGGATAGCAGACGACAACTCTATGGGTCAGGGAGATGTAATCATCTTCAACGAAGAAACCCTTAGTGGAGACCACTGGGAGATTTTCAATAATCTGCCAGAGAGCGAAATGTTCAACTTCGTCAAAGCAGTAGTAAATGGCGAAGACCTAACACAATGGAAAGAAATGGTGGCGTAAAATGAACGAACAGTTCAAGTGCCCTACTTGTAGTGGCTACATCCCTAACAACGATAACATTGGTGCTTACGCTGGTGCTATCTCTCGCAAAGACAACAAGACTGAAATCTGTTCTGCTTGTGGAACAAGAGAGGCTCTTGAAGACTTTGCTAACTTTCAGAAAGCAGATGAAGAAGTAATCTGCCCTGTTTGCGACGAACCAACCAGCAAAGAGGCTCTCGCCCAGTGGGAGATGTGCCACGATTGCGATAATCAAATGTGTGTCAAGTGTGGAGAAATCGACTGCGACCACGAAGTTTAAAAACTTAGGTGTGTTGGGCTTGACAAATGTCAGCCCAGCACCCTATACTAAATAAGTAATAATAAAAGTTCTTTTGAAAGGAGAACTGCCAAATGGCAAACTACTACGAATCATCACGCACCAACTACTTCTTGGTTAAGGACATTGAAGAGTTCACCAAAGAACTTGAAATGATTACTTCACTGAGAGTAAGAGTTGAAAACAAAAATGGCAAAGACTATGTAACTTTGCTTTGCGACAACGAGAATGGATTTCCATTTGACGCTTATGACGAGACCCTAGAAGATTACATTGAAATCGACTGGGAGGGTATTTTCAAAAAGCACCTACAAGACGACTCAGTGGCAATCATTACTGGCACTGGCTCGGAGAGACTCCGTTACATTCGTGGCTACTCTTATGCGTTCAACAACAAGGGAGAAACTGTCTTCCTACAACTTGACGACATTTACAAGATGGCTCAATCACTTGGAACTGACATCCAGAAAGCAGAATACTAAAATGGAAACTAAAATCACTAACCACACTTTCTATCCAAATGGAGAGAATGAGTTTATTCCTGATGTTGAGTTAATCAGCGTTTCAGGAGACGACAGAGACATGAGCGTTCATTTCTTATGGCGTGGCACTAAGCAGTGGCTCGCTATGAGCAAGGACAATCACTATGGAGATGGTTACTGGCTAGTAGTCAAGACTGATTACTCCGAAGAGTTTGAAGAGTGGCTTGACGAGGAACTCTCTGGCTATGACAGCCTAGAAAGTATGTTTGAAACTCTACAAACAAAAACTAACTACAACATTGTTGTAGAGAAAGTGGGAGAGGAGGAGTCCAATGAGTAAGCAGTATCACTTTGTAGTTATCTACGACACCGAAACAAAAGAGTGGTCTACCGAACCAGATGTTTCTATTAACTTTGATTCGGGAGATGTCTGGGATAACGAAACTCAGGATTGGGAGTTTAATACTTGCGACACCCCTGAGCAAAACGCTATCACTGACGCAATAGGCAAAATAATGTCTAATGCACCAGCAGTGGAGATTCCAGCAGAATAACCATTGACAAGCGAAAGCCACTTACCCTATACTTGTAGGGTAAGTGGTAATCGCCATTAACAAAAAATAGTAAAATAATCTAGAAAAGAAAGTAGGTATGGCAGTGAAAAAGTTCACAGTTGTAGCACAGGTCAGATTTGAAATCTACGACCAAGACGAGTTCACAGCAACTCGACAGGCTCGATACAACATTCTTAGTCTTGTTGGAGACTCCAACGCAGACGACTACAAGAGTGAGTATCCGAACCTAGAACCACCATTCGTCTACGCAGACGACTTCAAGATTCTTGATGAAGAGGGCAAGGTCGTATTAGACCAACTTGTTCCTGTTGATGAAGAAGACAAAGAAGACAAAGCACCAAAAGCAGAGTAATCTGTTCCGAATAGAAAGACAAAGAGACAAATGAATCTAGCAATAGCGTTAGGCGACACCATTCGCCAAGAGCGAGCCAGAAAAGGTATGACCCTAAGAGACCTTAGTGCCAAGTCGCACATCTCGCTGGGCTATCTCAGCGAGGTTGAGCGTGGCACGAAAGAGATTTCGTCAGCAGTCCTAGACTGCGTAGCAAAGGGACTAGATGTTCCTACCTATGTTCTTGTATCAAATGCGTCATTAGCAATGATGTTGAGAGACGAGATGAATACAATCGAAACCAAAGTTATTTCCAGCGAGCCAGTGCTCATGGAAAAAATGCTAACCAGATAAAACATAAGGAAGATAAGTGATGAATACTTTAATGATGTTGTCAAACGAATCGACTGTTGATGTGAACCTGCTCGCAGAGAGTCAGGAACTATTCGACCTAATCAAAAAGAACACCCCTTACAACGAACTTTTGGAGTGGGTCAACGAGAACTTCTAGTTCTCTGTGGGCGAACAAAAAAGTTTGGCATTTCGGAATAAAATGTCGTTGTATCGTGTTATAGTTAGTGTAGCAAGAAAAACGAAAGTTCCGATTGCTACCTCAGACCAAAAGGTTCTGGGACATACATAGAGACAAAAGGATGTGGCAAAGTGGCAAAAACACTTACCCCAACTGTAAAAGGCAAATCAGTCGAACTCGGCTGGGATGCAGAAGTTCGTGAAGCATTGGAGATTTTCCGTAATGCTCTCGAAGCAAAGAAGGCAGCAGACAAGGCTAAGACTGAGGCTGAGGCTATTCTCCGTGCAAAACTCGGTGACGCTGAGTTCGCTACCATTGGTGGCTCAAAGGCTTTCAAAATGGCTCAGGTCATTATGGATAGAGTCGACAATGCCAAACTCTTAGAGCAGTTCCCAGCAGTTCACGCAGAAGTTCTGGTTGACGGTTCTTACGAGTTCATCAAGACCGTAAACTAATCAAAGGCTTGGGGGTGGTGAGAAATCACTACCCCCGAACCCCTGTTGGTTATGAGTGAAAACAAGTAACTTCCGTAGTAGCCTACGGAGACCAACACGGCTAGTCGTTTCAACTAAACCCCTTAGTGCCTAATAGAAACGGCTAGCCCCAAACGGCAAGCCCCTTAACCGATAACGGTTAGGGGGTTTTGCTTTACCCTAACGGCTCGCTCTCAACGGATTGAACGGCAAGCACAAACGGCAAGCCCCTATAAGCAATGACGGCAAGCCTTATGCCCTTTTATGTAATAAGCACCCGTAGCACTCAACGGGTCGTGTTTTTACGCCTCTTATGTATAGAGGGGACACAAACCCTAACGGGTCGTGTTTTGGAGAAGCAGAGGAGATGAGGGAGAAGCAAAAGCATAAGCACAAATAAATAAAAGAAGCGAAGCGAGGGAAGGCGAAGCGAAGGCGAAGGTCAGGAAAAAGCATAAGCAATGTAATAAATGCTGATGAGGGAAGGCGAAGAAGCAGTAAAGAAGAACGAAAGTAAAAAGGAAGAAAGAAAAGAGGAAGAAAGAAAAGAGACGAAGAGGAAAGATTTTATCCATGCCTCGCATGGAAAAAAATACAACCTGTTATTTTTCGTTCCTCTTCTATTTTTTTATTCATGGATTTGATGACTCGTCATCTGGATTTTTATTTCTTATGCTTTTTCTGGTTTTCTTGCGTCTGTATCCTGTTCGCTCTGGGCAAACATAAAAGTTGGCGTTTGGGAATAAAAAGTCATTAGTCGTGGTTATTATAGACATAGGCACTAAGGAGGTGATTTTATGAAGTGTAAAGTTTGGCTAGTAGTCAAGTATGACAACTCTATTCCAGCGACTTGCGTGGAGTTTGAGTGGGCAGATTTGGCTGTTGCTGTTGCTTTTGTTGAGTGGTTCAACCTGAACAATAGCGACAGACACGCCTCTATCGAGGCAGAGTAATCCCTGCGACCTGAGCAAGTCCTAAAAAGGCTCACACACTAAAAATGGAGGTAGAAAAATTAACACTTACAAAGAAAGTCCAATAAGGATTGAACTTGTATTCACTGGCGACCCTTACACAAGCCTTAAAGGTGGCGATAGGGGCTGGCAGTGGGGCGACTACACAGACCCCTGGGGTTCTAAAACTGTTCTAGTCAAGTGGGACAATGGCTCAGATTTGAGCCTTATTGCTGGTGAAGATTCTTGGCTAGTAGTTGAGTAAAAGTTAGAGAAAAAGAAGATGCTCTCAGGAAACTGAGGGCATCTTTTTTTATTTCCTGGGTCCAGGATTTTTCACATGTGTGCATGGAAAAAACAACTACCTGTATTTCCCCTCTCCCCTCAGGGAAGATACTTCTTATGCTTTTTCTGGCTGATGAGTTCTCCCTCCCTGTTCGCTCAGGGGGAACAAAAAAGATTACCAAATGGGAAGAAAAAAGTAGTGTATTGGGTTATTATTTGTATAGGCACTAAGGAGGTGAAAAATGGAAAACTTAGAAACTACAAAAGTAACGCTCGATAGCGACTGCACTTGCGTAAGCGAGTCTGGTAACTACACCGAGTGTTTTGGTTGCTGGGAGGATTCTCTCTATGACTTGAACTGGCTAGTTGAAACTGTTCAGGCTGATAAAGGCTGGACTGATGAAACAGAAGTCAATGTTGAGTATAAAGGCGTATCTTGGCGTAGAGTTTCTGGCGACTTCGTAATGGAGTTTAACGCTAAGAACTTGGTTGAGAACTTTTCTCTCAATGGCGACTTCAAGTTGGTGTTTACTTACACCAATGGCGAGTTGGTATTGGTTAGATACTCTCATGATGAGCCTGTTGGCACAGGCAACATTACCTTCAAGACTCGATAGTCTTGACAACCTGAGCAAGTTGTAAAAAGGCTCAACAAAAAAAGTTTCGGGATTGGGAATAAAAAGTCAGTCCCTAGTGTTATAGTTAGTGTAGTTCGAAAAAAGTTTCTTGAAAGGAGACACCTATGAACAACATCACCCTTGCGAGCGAGCGTCAAATCTCGTTCCTTAACTCTCTACTTGCTGAGCGTGAGAACACGCTAGTCGTAGAGTTCGCTGGCTTGACTTCTAAGCAAGCCTCAGAGTTCATTGGAACTCTTATCAACGCCCCTAAGCGTGTCGCTGGTGTTCGTGCCGACTTCCCTGTTCTTGAGGGTATGTATCGCAACAACGCTGGTGTTATCTACAAGGTTCAGGCTAGCCGAGAGACTGGTCGCCTTTACGCTAAGTTCCTTGATGTTGCTATGCGTAAGTTTGAGTTCGAGGCTGGTGCAATGCGTCACCTTACTGCCGAAATGCGTATGACTGTTGATGAGGCTAAGGCGTTCGGTGTTGAATACGGTTTCTGCGTAGTTTGTGGAAAGTTCCTTACCGACCCTGTATCTGTTGCTCAGGGTATCGGCCCGGTTTGTATCACTAAGGTATAAGCCGATACGGTTCTCAACGGAAAGCCCTTGCTGGAAACGGCAAGGGTTTTTCTGTATCTGGAACGGCTGGCTTGCTGAACACGGCTGGCAAGGCTAACGGCTGGCTTGTGTGATAACGGCTAGGAATCTAACGGCTGGCTTGTAGAGACGGCTAGGCATACCAACGGCTAGGGTTTGACGGCTGGCTTGCTAACGGCTCGCTAAAAGCCAACGGCTAGCCTTTTTGACGGCTAGCAATAACGGCTAGCCTTTTTGACGGCTAGCCTAAATGACGGCAAGCAAAAATGAACGGCAAGCCTTATAAGACTTAAAAAGCCAACGGTGAGCCTTTTTGGGACTTCTATGTAGGTAAGCGTGAAAAATGCTAACGGGTCGTCTTTTTAATAAAAATACAAAAATAGAAATAAAAATAAAAAAGTCGCAAGAAGCCTTGCGAAGAAAAGCATAAGAAATGCGAAAAAGCATAAAAAGGCGAAGAAATGCGAAAAAAGAGGCGAAGAAGCGAAGGCGAGGAAAATAAATAAAAGCAAAAAGCGAAGGCGAGGGGAAAATAAAAACATAAGACTCATGGAAAAGAAGCCGCACCCTCCAAAAACCTGATGCCTCAGCGAAAAAACCTGATGCCTCGAAATAAAAGATTCACTCAAAATGAAAGATTCACTCTGGCAAAAGAAGTTTCAGGCTGGCTGGTGGCTGGAAAAGTGCGTCTAGATAGGCTCTGGGAAGCCTGTTCAGGCGTGAAAGTGCGAAAAGTGGGGGAAGGTGCGTGAAATGGGGAAAGTTTCAGGAAAAGCGAAAGGGAGGGAGTCGAAAAGAGGGTGGTGGGTTTTTCCATGCGAGATGCTGAGTCCATGCTTCGCATGGAAAATAAGGGGGCGTGCTTCCCTCCAGGTAAGCCTCCCATCCAGGATTTCCAGGGCCTGGAGGAAAGAAAAAAGCATAAGGATAATGAAAAATGCAGAGGAAGCGTCAGTAATGCTGAAGAAAAAGCCAAAAAGCATAGAAGGTGATGAGAAGAAAGTCAAGCGAGTCCAGAAAAAATGATTCATGTCAGGAAGCAGATAAAAAAGTTTCGCATCTTGCATGGAAATTAAGGGGGCGTGCTTCTGCTTCAGCACAAGGAAGTTGGGTGATTCATGTATCCTCAGTGTGAGGAAGAAAAAGTATAGATAATGTTTTATGTTTGTCAAGTCGATTTGTGAAAAAGTTGATGAGTCCCATGCAACTCTGCTTCCTGGAAAATAAGGTAGCCGCATTTTCCATGTGCCGTATTTTTATTTTTTCGCAATGCGATTTGTATCCAGAAGATTTTATAGCGTAAGGAAGATTTCTCTTATGCGATAGATGTTTATAACGATTTGATAACAACGCCGATGCTTAGGAAGTTTTTGTCGTGGGTAGTGGTTATTATTATTAGTATCACTAAGGAGGTGACTATGGACATAAATGACGCAGGACAGAAAGTCAAGGGTGGTATTCCACAGACCAGACTTACGCCGAGTGACTTAGTTGAGTATTGGGGTGCGATTATTGGTGCAAACACCAATGGCGACCTTGCTACTTGGCAACAAGACTCAAACATAATCAACATCTTTAACTCAAATGGAGATGGAACTTATGATTACAGCGACTTCATTGAGGAAGATTTAGAGGGCAGAGACCTTGACTTCGTGATGGAGATGGCAGACCAATTATTCATCTAGGATAACGCCGACAAGACCCTCGAACAGAAATGTTCGGGGGTTTTGTTTTACGCCGAGGAAGGTTCAGCGACTTCGCATCGTGCATGGAATTTGCGGCTACCTGCTCTCCTCCCGTCTGCGAGGAACAAGGATACGCCGATTGGGAATAAAAGTGGTGAAGGTTTGGTTTATATTAATGAAAGAAGATTGGAGAAATAATGTTTTTAGAACTGAAAGGTGATGCCGAACAAGCAGAACTATTTGCAATGGGACTTATCGCCGAACCAGAAGATAATGGAACACTTATTCTTGTGCCCTGTGCCGACTCCGTTATGTGTGAGATACACGGAACTTATTGGGTGAAGAAAAGGATAAAAGAATCTAAAAAAAGTATTGACATAAAGTAGTCAATGTGTATAATAGATAATGTCAATGAAAGGACACCGATAAAAATGAAAAGACAACTAACGCCAGAACAGCAGAAGTCAAAGCGAGCAGATGAGATTGCATGCCGAATCTCAATGAGTATTGCTCTTGTCTTCTTTATTTACGC
>Ga0214917_10004580_pt1 | contig 15293 bp, 10 predicted proteins | sample LL_1208_BB_MetaG_FD_177983 | JGI IMG/M metagenome (GOLD analysis project Ga0214917, IMG submission 177983) | Freshwater microbial communities from Lake Lanier, Atlanta, Georgia, United States - LL_1208_BB | ecosystem: Environmental > Aquatic > Freshwater > Lake | place: USA: Georgia | collected... | reverse complement strand
ATTTGTTCGCAGAACAAGTTGCTCAAGTCGATTCCAGTCATTTACCGTGTCAAAATACTCAATAGCTACCTCTAGATTCGATTCCGTCACGCATTGCATGACAAGGTCATTCTGAGCACAGCTCATGAAAGCACTGAATGCGTTTGTCATATCGCCCAGCTGCATGTAACCGTGACCGGCAGCTAGCCGATCATCGCACACTCGGAGCGCGTCACGCATGCATTCAGTTCCCCCGATATTCAGCAAACTGGACCATTCGCGGAATCGAACGAGAACTTCTATACATTCTCTCCGCGTTTCATCATTAACCGTCCATAATTTGCGCACGCCGCTTTCGATCTTCCCTTGTAATAGCTCCAAATATCCTTCAGGACACACACGCGTTTGGGGAAGGGAAAGAAGGAAAAGACAACGACCATTCTTTGATTTGGTAAAACATATTTTGGCTATTTTGAGTTCACCCAGTTTGAGGCTGAGCTTTCCCAGCGTATCAAACACTTTTATGTCGCGAGAGCATTTCAATGCAATGTGATAGGCTCGGGCAAGACTCTCCCGAGACTCTTGATTGCTTATATCCAGGATGACCTTTTCCATCGATATAATCATACGGCCAGTACCACCGTTGGCTTGGATATAGATCAGTACATTTCCGTCAAATTTCAGTAAACTTTTTTCAGCTAGCTTTCCCACAGCCCATACTCTTCCGGTGGACCTGTCCCATACATGAACTGTTTCATCACTTTTCCGCATAAGAAGTAATCCGTCAACCGTGCGATTCCATTCGCATGCAATGACACTGGAAATTGAAAACTTTTTTGCGTCACGTTGAAACACTAACAAGTCGCCGGAATGCTCAAGAATAGAGAAACATGTTTTATGAAAACTCATATCGAAAGCCTTGATTCCGTGACAGGGGATAGAGCACAATTTATGCAGTCCAAAATGAGTCAGAGTAGATAGAATCAAGTCGCCTGAATTCGTTAGGAGGAGGAATTGGTGTGGCGAGATAATCTTTATGGATTCAACTGGGGTTAAGATTGGGATTGATTTGTTCTTTCCGTCGACCGTCAGGAACGATAGAGTGAGTCCATGAACGATTATAACTCCATCACTAATCGGAGCAACGAGTTTGATTCCTTGACTCATGTAATCCGGTATCTCGATTTTCAGCTCACTTGAGATTGAGGAAGAATTTTCAACGCGAAACGTATGGATGGACTTGTCGTCAACCAGGACAGCAATCACCTTCTCCCAAGCCCCAATGCCTGTAATGATACCAGGGACATTAATGAGAGTGGGCGACGAAGAGGAGTCGTCGAATTTAGTGTACAATGTAAACCGCGACAAGCAGGAGCTGTCTCGGACACAATAGAATGAATCGGACGAGCAAAGAATTGGGTAAGCCCGAACATTGTATAATGTAACGAGACCATCAAAGGTCGTGACGACGAGAAAGTTTGGTATGGTGGATATGATAGAACTGATGAATGTGCGGGTTCCAGAATCGATAGATACAAGAGGGATAAAGTCTCTATCAGAAGATTTACCGTACAATTTCACATATCCTTGAGCGTCTCCCACGAATACCATGTGGTCCGAGTAACGCGACATACAAGTGGGATTGGAAGGGAGCGATGTTCGACTGATACTTGAACCGTCCGATGCATTGAAGAAGTGGAGTAGAGGAGGATCCCATGATCCGACAATTATCTCGCTGGAACTTAAGAATGTACAACACCAGACCGAACATACGAGTTGGATAGACCATATGTTTGAATCGAATTTGTTATGGTCCACGAGTGCAACCGTTCCATTGACGAGAGCGTACACGAAGTGATTACCACACAAACTCCACGAAAGACAGAAGCATGCAGCTGGTAAAGCGATGCGGACCGATGAACGTGCATCTGATACCCATAATCGTATTGATTCTTCACTGCCGGACACACAGATATGGCGACTTGGATGGAATGAAATACAGCGAATGGCGGAAGTATGCATGTACGTAGAGATAATGTTTCCCGATCTTGCGCGGATGGACACGAGTCCTCCCGCTTCACCAACTGCGATCATCGAACCATCTTCAGAAATAGAAACGCAACGTGTCGGTGAGCTATATGTACGGGAGTCCTCCAGTACACTCCCATCAGACCTGTGCAATTCCGAAACCGCCCTCTTGTGCGTAATCAAGATGGATTCGCGCTTCAGATCAAAGCAGGAGTTGTAGATAACGCCTTTCAGTGACGCTCTCCATTTTAGGCTGGACTGCATTTTCGAACCCAAAAAATTTCGCAACAGAAAACTTGACTATCAACTACCATGGGAAATTCAGATTCTAAGCCCGGCAAGCAGTCTATTCAGACGACACCGTCATCGCAGGCACTCGCGCAAGAATACTCGCGAAAGGTTCAGTCCCGTCTAGAAGCCGAATTTGATAAACGAGCTGATATTCAGACCAATGCACTAACAAGAGAATCGTTTCAAGCGTGTTTACGGAAAGTCCAGGAAGAGTTTGGACTATTCAATATTGCAGGAAGCCCACTCAGTATCGGGCTTTTTGAATCTATGGCCGTTTCGCGGCCTGGTGGTAAACCACTGATGACAAAGACGGAGTATGCGGCGGCGATGGGACTCATTTTTCACAATTGCGAGCAATCATTGCTTATTTCTGCCACGACCCAGGCGATTCTTCGGTGGTACGCTTCAGTTAAGTCCGGATCAGCCGCGTCATACTCCCGCATAACAGACGAGATTTTGGTCGCATTTTTTGAGGCCAGTTGGCGATTTGCTTGGAGTGAGTTGGTGAACAAGAAACTTTCATCAAACGCTCGATTGAATGGTAAGGCTGAGACAGAGGCTATTCAGCGTTTCATTGACTCGCATTCCAAACACTTCTCGTCGCATCCGGGTGGGCTTAAACTATACGATTCATCGTCCGGTACTACTGCAACGGTAGACAAGTCTTTGACTGTCCGTGTTGGTGAGGATTATGTGATTGTTCCAACCTCGTTTTCCTTTGTGACGAAAAACTCATCAGTATCTCCTCGTGCGTCTGGTCGCATGTCCTCGGACTCTCCTAGAGGAGCAACCAATAGCCGCGTTCTTTATCCAGATCTCTAGTTCATTAGACAACTTCGGATTGACCAGAGTTTTTTCAACCATCTATGTCCCTAGTACTTGATGCCGCCAGGTGAGGAGGAAGAACATTACTTTGGTCTTGGAGACCCTCGAGCGTCGGCTCATATGGATGAGGAAGGATCCTCGGTACCACAAGACAGTCCGTCGGAGATCCAGCTTACTAAACAGTATGGGAAAGGCTTCAGTATGCTCAAAAAGATGGGTTTCAAAACGGGGACTGGACTTGGACCAACAGGTGAAGGTATAACGGCACCTATTGAAGTCTCTCTGCGACGAAAAAAGGAAGGATTAACAGAGGAGGAACTGTTAGAACCTCCAGCAGCTCTGCCTACCACTCAATTTGACAAGATTGAAAAACCGACAAAAACCTTGACCCCAATTGATATTGAGAAAATTGAACTCCAACGAGAGATTGAAATCCTCACAGACAAGAGACGACGAATAGAATATGATGTATTTTCTCTGTCTTCCACTGAAGCATCATCGATTGATGACGACTTACAAATTGATGAATTGATACGTGATTTGATTGGTAGTCAAATTCTTAGTGGAAAAAATATGGAACTAGGAATCTTTTCCAAATTCGTCTCCATTCTACGAGACAAGTACGATTGCTCAAGTTTATGGTATGAACTAGACATTGAGTCGGTTGTGACTGCTGCTGTTGCCAATATGGTTCGCAGTATGACTCGTAATGATTTCGACTCAATCGACTCGATACTGTCGGTGATTCGCGACATTGTTATAGACGATGACGATTTTGTACGGATTCTTGAGTTTGATATAATTGAGAAATTTTTCCGCAACCAAGATGGTATAATAACAGGAATGGATGATTTAAGAGTACTAAAATCGTTCACTACGAGTGCTCATTACGAATCTGTTTTTTCGCGCTTCACTGCCATGTACTTGGAAGAGCTTGTGAAGGCAAACATTCGAGAAGCAGCTGGCCAGCTGCTTCTCGATTGGTTCCCTGTGATCCCAGAGGGACTGGTTCGCAAACATTTTCTTGATTCGTATGTAAAACCAATTTTGGTTAACTCAAGTCATCCAAATGAAGTGGTTGAATGGCGCGACTATTTTTCCAATTTTGAATGGCAGAATGACATTGTTGTTCGAATCACAGCTCGAATCCTTGAAAGTTTACGTCGAATAAACCCAGCAGACAATGATGCATTCGATCTCGTACATGTTGCTGTTGATTGGTGTGTAGTTGTGCCACCATTACTGGTCGGTTTCTTGCTAGTAGAATCGGGATTCCTCGCGAGATGGTCCGAGTATTGGAAAAAATCTCCCCAGTTGAGAAATGCATGCAAGCAATGGTTTCCCTTGCTCTCCAAGGTATGTTACAGGTCTCCTGCGAGAGGAATGATAATGGAGTGTTTGCGGGCAGTCAATGGGGAGAGTCGGCCGTCTGTTCCGCCGACCAGACGACCCGGGGTCCCTCCAAGGGCGATGTTCAGATCAACTGGTGTATCGGCGGAAGGGATGAGTGAAGCGGCAATAGGCAAACTCACTTTTGGGGACGTTGTTAGGGACGAATGCGAAGCGAAAAACATTCCGTTGGTTCCAAAGGCCGGAGTTCGAGAGGGCGGGGCCCAAGTGTACAAACTGGGAGATCGAACAGTTTACTGGAAAGACGACGCTCTGTTTGAGAAGAAGGGTGATTGGGTTGAAATTAGTTTAGATTCAGTTTTACGCTAGATTGGTATGCTGGAGATGAGTACAGTAGATGAAGAGGCGGAATCGGGTACAGTGGATTAGGGAGAAATTCATTATACTTCGTCCGAGGAGGAGGTGTTCGAAATGAATGCATTTAATGCGGTGTTGATGGCGTCACAGTTGCCGATTTTAGAAATCAGCTCGGATGGATCCGTTTCAGGTGAAGCTTCGACGAGGGAAGCGACGAACAATTGCAGCTGTTCCGGAGTGGGTCGGGAATGTCGACGGCCATGGCCTCGGTCGTGGGTACCTTCATCGTGGCCGAAATCTGGCTTGATGTGTGGTTTCCGACGGGATACACATGCTGCTAAATTTACCGGAACAACAGCTCCCGTGTCATCCGAGCGGTACGTGATCCAGATAAGAGGTAGTAATGCAAATGATTTCATGGCGGATCGCATATCTAGACACACTCTTACGAAAATGATAAACGCAAAACAACTCAAAAGGACAGAAATTTTCTGATTCCATTTTTGGCCGAGTCGACATTTTAATTGTCACGCGATGATACGAAGGTTTCGGCAACTCATTCCTCGATCCTATTCATTGGCAGGTTTCAGGAGATTCGCTTCAAGTCGTGGACAGATCGTTAGATCTGAATTTACATTTTCAGCCACTCCCAACACTTCCACAAATCACGATCTTCCCGAATGTCCCCCAGAGTCGTCGCGGGGATTTGAACAGTTCAAACTGCACCCACGCGTGCTTCAGTCGATAATGCTCTCTGGTATCCATGTTCCAACGGCTTGTCAGGTCTATGGGATTCCAACACTCCTTTCAGGTGAGAACCTCTTGCTGATATCGCAGACGGGAAAGGGGAAGACGTTGGCCTATCTGATTCCTATTATAAATAAGTTGATGGAATCGGATCCAGACAAACTCCATCCGAGCCCCAACAAACCACGAGCGATCGTTGTTCTTCCAACTCGAGAGTTGGTCGAGCAAGCGGTGTCAGTCTGTCGAAAAATGTTTGGTTCTTGCGTATCCACGGTCGGGTTGGCCCCGGGTTTACTGTCCTTTGTGAAAGAAAGACGAGTCCTAAATTCAACAGGTGCCGACATTGTCTTCTCAACTCCGTCTCGAATCCAACTTCATCTACAGAAATCTCCGCTCTCTTTATCTTATCTCCAATTCCTCGTTGTTGATGAAGCAGACACTCTTTGTGACTCAGTGTATGAGCAATCAGTATCTAGCCTGATTCATGAAGCGCGTAAATCCTGTCATTTGCAAATCGCAATTGTTGGGGCAACGAAAACCGCTGCTGTTAATTCGTTTGTCGCTTCCATTTCCCGAAAATTCTCTCCTATTGTAACGTCAGACGCCCACACACTTGTTCCGGGCCTGGACCAAGAGTTTGTGACTGTTGGCCGCCGCAAACGAACGGCGTGTTTGAGTGAGATTCTTGGATCAGAGAAACTTTTACCTGAATCGAAAATCCTCGTTTTCACAAACTCTGTTCGAACATGTAATTTCGTTTCTCGGTATCTCGGCGAGTCTGGGATTGATGGAATAAAGGCGACATCGTTTCACGGTCGAATTCCGCCGCGCATTCGGTCTGTGAATTATAAAAAATTCACCAATTCATCTGATACAAATGTTTTGGTATGTACGAACCTTGCGAGCCGCGGAATCGATCTTGACAATGTCACACACGTTGTCATGTACGATTTCCCGCACACTTTGGCGGACTATATCCATCGTGCAGGTCGAACAGCAAGAGCTGGTAGATTGGGTAAAGTGACGGCATTAGTGACGAAAAAAGACGCGCCATTGGTTTGCGAAATCCAACAGTCAATAAAATTCGGTAAACCGATTGATCACAAGAAGGGTCCACCACCGACAAAAAAGAGCGTGAAAATTGACCAATACAAATCAGTCCTTGAAGAGTTCCGAAGATCTATTGCTGCCAAGAAACCCGTCGGAATGACCATCAGAGGACTCCGAGCAAAGATGGGACTCGCACCACACGACGGAATCGGAAGTGTGGATAAACGAAAAGTCGCAAATCAAGTTCGTTTACGGGAGAAAGAAGAGAAGGAATTGAAATTTTTAAAGAAACGAAAACGGGTTGGAAAAAAGATCAATAAAATGCCTAAACTTCCAGATCGGAGAATGTTGGCAAGTGAAACTGGATCAGCGAATAAAATGGCTGGGTTGACACGAAAAAGAACAAGTGGAGATTTACAGTTTCTAAATACTTAGTTAGTGGAAATTGTTTTGAGGTGTTTTCCATGCATTTTTGCATGCAGATTTTCATATATGCAAAGAATCGAATTACCTCGATTCCAAGTACTGAGGGATGAATCGTATGGAACATCGGAAGAATCGTCCCGAGTAATGACACCGCGAGAATCAGCGGAACAGTCAACCACTGTGGGGTCGGTTTTTGGCGGGGTAATGAATCTCAGTGCAGCAGCTGTTGGAGTGGGAATCGTAGCACTTCCATATGCCTTCTCCCTGTTGGGGATTCGGGGTGGAATAGTAAGTGTATGTGTGATGGGAGCTTTGACTGGGGTTACCCTTCGGTGGCTGCTTGAGTGCAGTCTGTTGACCAAGAAATTAACATTTGAAGGGAACGTCAAATTTTTACTCGGCCATATGGGCTATAGATTCTTCTCATCCAATCTAGTCCTGCTTTTGTTTGGTGGATGTGTTGCCATGTATTTGGTTTCGGTGTCAACCATGAGGGCCATATGGGACTCCGTTTTGATGGATATCGTCGTGGCTTCATGTGCAATAGGTTTATCGTTGGTTGTCATAGAAGACCCGGGGAATCGACTCGGGTTCACTTCTTCATTCGCAATCGCTTGTGCAGGATACATTTGTGTACTACTGGGACTTCAGTGGTGGTCGCGAGGAGACACTGAGCAGTTGGACAAGTGCGCTGATCCTTCAGCGATAATCAATCTAAGGGGCTTTGTTTCTGCCACATGTGTCTTTCTGAATTCGTTCATAATGAACTTTATTTTTTTCGAGGTGGTCTCAAACATTCCACGGGGACCCATGCTCCCTGTGAAAGTGAAGCGAATAGTCGTCATAGCTCTATCGCTTATTATCCTTCCTTTATATATATTTATTGGTGTTGGAGGTATTTACGGACTTGATAACTGCGGGGAAGTCCCGTCAAACATATTTGCGTCTGAGCGATGGTCTATAAGTCCGCTTCTGGTGGGCTCAGGGCGAGTCGCACTTTCGCTTCTGAATATTTTCAAATCCCCGCTTCTCATGTTACCATTATGCCATACATTGTTCCCGGACGCAGACGAGAATCGAAGAGTCCAATTGTGCATCCTTTTTCCCTTTGTTATTGGTGCGTCGTATTTATTCGGGGATATATCCCAAGTCCTGAACTGGATCGGAACTACGTGCGGAATATCCCTGAGCTTTATAGTACCTTCAGCGATGATGTACAGGCTGCAAGACATTGAGGGCGAACAAGCTGACCTAGCTGCGAGAATCATGACGTACCATCAATCACTCCCTGACACTGATCCCGTGACACCATCGGCAAGCAGACGCGCAAAAAAAAGATCATGGAAAAAATTTGCTTGTCTTTTTCTGATCATGTGCAGTGTTTTGTACGCTGTCATGGGAATATGTGTGGATCTCAGTACGTACCCGGAAACATTGGCCACGTATTTTAGTGTTTGGTGAATTAGATATTTTTGATGGAAGTCGGTTCGTAAATACTGTAATTTCCGGTAAGTGATAAGCTAGTATATACTGATGCCTGGGTTCTGTTCTGATACCATTGACCTACATCTACGTTTTGTTCATATTACCAACTTGCACCCAACATAGGTCCGAGTGTTATTGTTGGCGTTGTCCATAATTGATGGTCCCACTTCGTCTCAAGCTTCTCAATACCAGATATCTCTACACCATCCCGAGTGCACTTAGCAAATTGAACACGATCAGTGGTTCGACAATCGCGATAGAACAAGACCCGCATACAATGCCTCAAAAGTTCAACAGCTTCTTCCAATGACATATCAAGTTTTGCTTTCTCTCTCAGAATGGGGATCGCCAAGTGAGCACCGTATCCAGTGGCAATAAAATCATCTTCGTATGTCGTGCCGTACAAGTCCACGTAGGAGAGATACGGCTTCGATGAGGGTATGTCGAATCCACCGACAACTATTTGGTTCAGTAATGGATTCATCCGGTTGCGACGATTGTGCAGAATTCGACATATGTACGCGCTCCAACTTCGAGGCTGAAGCGTCTCCCCATCGTTTTGAATCCACTCTTTCTCTACAAGCTCAGTGAGAGTGTCTGATATGTACTGGAAGTCAGAGTATTCACCACTTGCACCAATAACCGTAGCCTCGCCTACTTTATGGAACTTAGACACACCCGTGAATTTTGCGAGTGAACCGTAGCTCGCGAGCGTATCCGTAACCATAAGAACTCCGTCACGGTACTTTACACCGAGTACGGAGGCACCTGTAACGATCGGATTGACTGTCATATTCCTGGTTGTGGATGCCGGAAATGCAAAATTTTTGGAATCGTGATGTACTTCTGGGGGATGGAAACAACTTTCTACTATTACTTCACAGAAATCACACCTATTTACGAGCGTTCATCAGTTCGAGCATTGCGGAGCCCAATTCGGCTGGGGATCGCACTACCTTCGCACCAGCTTCCTCGAGCGCCTTGATTTTGTCTTCAGCTCTTCCCTTGCCACCGCTGATCACGGCGCCAGCGTGACCCATGCGACGTCCAGGTGGTGCGGTAACACCGGCGATGAAACTAACAACCGGCTTTCCTTTGTTGTGCTTCATGAGCCATTCAGCTGCTTCTTCCTCGGCACTTCCCCCGATTTCGCCGATCATAATGATTCCTTCGGTCTGTGGATCTGCAACAAATCGTTCGAGACAGTCAATAAAGTTGGTGCCATTGAAAGGATCACCACCGATTCCAACGCATGTCGATTGGCCAAGCCCTGTTTCTGTTGTTTGATGAACAGCTTCATATGTCAGAGTTCCACTACGGGATACGATGCCGATTTTACCAGGCATATGGATGTATCCGGGCATGATGCCAATCTTGCACTCGCCAGGCTTGATAATCCCTGGGCAGTTGGGACCGATCAGTCGCGTCCGGCCACTCATCTTCAGTGCCGACTTTACTCGAACCATGTCTTGTTGCGGTACGCCTTCAGTGATGCACACCATCAGAGGAATCTCGGCTTCTATCGCCTCCAGCATAGCAGCGGCCGCACCAGCCGGTGGTACATACAGAACCGTGGCGTCAGCTCCTGTTTCGCGCCTAGCTTCGGATACATTTTTAAAAATAGGCAACTCTAGACCACCTACAGCGTGGAATGTGCCAGCTTTCTTCGGATTTACTCCTCCGACCATTTTAGTCCCATATGCGATTGCTTGCTCGGAGTGAAAAGTTCCCTGCTTTCCTGTCAATCCTTGACAGATGACCCGTGTATTTTTGTCGATGAATACTTTAGCTGTCGAGGACAGGCGACAAACGGATTTGTGCATATTATATGACAACTGTGATGGAAATTATGTGGGTTGAAAAAAAATCGAAAATGGCGGATGATCAAGACTTCATGAACCAGATGGTATGGTACTCGCTTGGGTAGGAATCATCGTTTACAGGCACTAAAGTCAGCGATTTCAAGACTGCTCGTTACTGTAGGATCTCGAGTTCCGGGTGATATTAGCTTCGACAGTTATTCAAATGAAGACGTCGCGAAGCAATATTCCATGGAATCGTTACGGGATCGAGACGTTCGGTCCTCGCTGGAACTTTCGGATTCGGGCTTGTTATCACGAATGCGATCTGTATGCAATCGGTATGAGAATGTTGTGCGGGTACTCATCGACCTAATATCGCTATATATCGAGGGAATCAACTCGGGTGCTTCAAGATCGAGATTTGTAGACTTACTCACCCCAATCAAACACTACGATCCGACATTATTTGATCTTGTAAAAACTTTGGACTTTGAATGCACACAAGCCGTTGGGGAGTCTGTTTCCCCGCAAAAACGATTGCCAGTACCAACTTCGCTTTCCGCTGAGCGTGTGACGCACACGGAAGTAGTCCCTCCAAGTATATCTCCGGATATGGGGAGCTTGAACGCGGTCATCCAGTCTATCTCAAAACAGAATCAGGCATTGATTGACAAGTGGAATCTCTTTTCGAATGCCAAGTTTGACTACGTTTGTATTCGGTTGTATAAACTGAAGGGTACTAAGACTCTTGGAACTCGGGACAAGATTCCATCTCCTGGAGTATTTATTACCGTAAATTCAGTGGCAAATTCAACCCTCGCGTTTGATGGAGACTGGTGTGGTGAAACTATGACCGTACCAGTTAGCGACTCCAAGGGTGTTCAAATTGACCTAAGACTTGAAAATGGAACTGTATTAGCTCAATCCTTGATAATGAACTCTGAGGACTTCTACGTTGACACGAAAGAAGTTCCTCTCGGGGACTCATGGAGTCTCTCGATAGGTATCGTATTGGGGATATCGCCCTCTTCAGTTTTTTCAAATTTTGACAATCATTCATGAAGCAAAAAATTTTTTGCCGAGTTGGTACAGTACATGCACTTTCTGAACAGATTGACTAATTTGGGGGATGAGCTACATGACGTGCCGTCCTAATCCACCTACGTTTACGCACAAAATCTGAGCTTCTCTGGTCCGAATGAAACCATTCCGTCTCGAAATTGATCGCATACATCCAACCGGTGTCGTCGACATGCCACAAGTCTTGCCACTCAAATCCAGTCGGTAGAGGTATATCCGACTTATTCTTGAGGACTTTACCGGTTACGTCACTCCATGGATGAATCGGAGCTGTGCCGATAGCCAGTCCTTTGTCCGACCAGTTTCCAAGCCACCATCGCTGGTTCTCGTACACTTCGTGGAGTACCGAGTGTGGTTGAGGCTTCAGGAGAGCGGTCATTGTAGTTTTCCTCGAACGAATTATGGGACACGTCGCCAACAACGGAACGAGAACCAGTGCCGTCAGAACGAGATTTACTGGAACAATATACAATCCTATCCATCCGCATACGACAGCACTTACATGGTAACGGGATACTCGAGAAACAAGTATCTGGCTTAATATGTTGAGATTATATGATTTGCATCTATCGTACATATCACACCACATCGTCATCGTGTGGTTATTAAACTTCAAGTTGGTTTCTACATCCTCGGAGTAAAAGCCACCACCATCGGATGGTGACCCAAGAACCCGCACATGCAACGCTCCCGTGCGTACTAGAAGTATACAATACAGCAAACCAACAGACAGTAAGGGCGCGACAAACACGGATGCAGTCTGTGGGTCCATGCAGATCCATATCCATAATGTGAGAACCAGACACGTTGTATGTGGGTCAGTCCATAGAAGTATGTTCGCAAATGAATCGCGCACGAACCGAAGCGGACCACAACGTATGGCCCACCTCTTGTATGTTTCAATCAATTGTTTCGTGGACGTTATATCGGAAAAGAAATGAGCGAGTATGTCCGAAGTGACTGACGTTGTCTCAGTCGAGGTGTGGCCGACTGCTGGCTCTGATGGGATAGACCCAGAAGACCTTCTCGAATCCGAAACATCACCTGTCACCGAAAATCTCAACACACAAATAGGCTGAGTGGTCGAACCTTGCTCATAGACTACGACATCAAAAGGACCTATTCCATGCACAACACAGGCTCCAGAACCCGATATGGATTTGGATTCAGGCCTACAGAGTTCAACGGTGACTGTTATTCCAGGCAAAACTTTCCAGCAGAGCGCAGCATCCAACGAAGTAATGGACCCTGAATAAACCGTGTCGTTTATTCTAATAACTTCACGGCTCGAACCAATCACAACCGTAAGGGAGCATCCACGTTGAGAGCGTAATCTCTCACTGGTGATTTCAATACTTTCTGCTCTCAAACGAAGCATGGAAAAAATCTCCCAGAATGAATATTATATTGATCGATCCTACACGCGAACGTGGCATATTATACTTAGTATCCTAGCCCACTACACAATGACGCGATATCTTCCAGCGCTTCTCATTGGAGTTACCACTGCCACTCCCCCAGCTATTGATTATTGCTTAGAACTCTGCGGTACCAACGCTGATTGTATCGCACAATCGCGCGGGTCTTACCTCAAGTACTGGCAGGACCCGGCTGTTTGTTATTCCTTCTATGTTAACTCGGATGGATATTTCTACTATTTCGACGGCACCGGTGGTGACGAACACAACCCGATGACTCACGAGATGTCTCAGTTCTTCGTTGAGAATCCCGGTCAGCCATGGCCCGCCTTTACAACAACTACAACTACCGAATCGACAACCACTACCGAATCAAGCACTGAATCCACCACTGAGTCCACTACTGAGTCTACGACCGAGTCTACCACTGGGTCTACAACTGAGTCGACTACTGAGTCAACCACTGAGTCTTCGACCGAGTCGACTACTGAGTCTACCACCGAGTCGACTACTGAGTCAACCACTGAGTCGACTACTGAGTCAACTACTGAGTCTACCACCGAGTCTACCACTGAGTCGACTACTGAGTCTACCACCGAGTCTACCACTGAGTCGACTACTGAGTCAACTACTGAGTCTACCACCGAGTCTACCACTGAGTCGACTACTGAGTCAACCACTGAGTCTACCACCGAGTCCACCACTGAGTCTACCACTGAGTCCACCACTGAGTCTACCACTGAGTCTACCACTGAGTCTACCACTGAGTCCACCACTGAGTCTACCACTGAGTCTACCACTGAGTCTACGACCGAGTCGACTACTGAGTCTACGACCGAGTCGACTACTGAGTCCACTACTGAGTCCACGACCGAGTCGACTACTGAGTCCACTACTGAGTCCACCACTGAGTCTACGACAGAGACCACCACCCTGCCCTAACGATAGTGTCTTTTGAAAGTGTTTTAAGTGAAAGATTGCTCGAGTATATGTATCGGAATCTAGATGAATAATCAAAGGATAAACACTAATGCGTTAATACAGTTCAGTTTCTCACATAATATCTTGAGGGAAACGTATCTGATTCAATCAGGACTGTGTTCCGGTTATGCCCATATATGAAAAAATGGATGAAAGTTTGTACACAACGCAATCCGCTACTCTCAGGGAACCCCTTCCACTTTTTTATCGTTTTATTCATCTTGGTTGAAATATGCTAAATTAAATAAATTTTTTATCGATTGATCTCACATGCGCGAAAGAATCCCTCATCTTCTATCACAATCTACTCCTTAGCTGATTTGAAAATGACACGATTCCTCTCTGCTATCTTTTTGGGAGCTGCAGTTGCCACACCACCTGCAGTAGATTACTGCGTTGAACTCTGTGGTACGAATGCTGATTGCATAGCCCAATCGCGCGGGTCTTATCTCAAGTACTGGCAAGACCCACCTGTTTGCTATTCCTTCTACGTTAACGCGGATGGATATTTCTACTATTTCGACGGCACTGGTGGAGATGAACAAAACCCAATGACTAGTGAGATGTCTCAGTTCTTCGTTGAAAATCCCGGTCAGCCATGGCCCGCCTTTACAACAACTACAACTACCGAATCGTCAACCACTACCGAGTCTACAACCGAGTCAACTACTGAGTCAACCACTGAGTCCACGACCGAGTCTACAACTGAGTCGACCACTGAGTCTACGACTGAGTCAACCACTGAGTCCACGACCGAGTCTACAACTGAGTCGACCACTGAGTCTACGACCGAGTCTACAACTGAGTCTACGACTGAGTCAACCACTGAGTCGACCACTGAGTCCACGACCGAGTCAACCACTGAGTCAACCACTGAGTCTACGACCGAGTCAACCACTGAGTCAACCACTGAGTCTACGACCGAGTCGACTACTGAGTCTACGACCGAGTCAACCACTGAGTCAACCACTGAGTCAACCACTGAGTCTACGACCGAGTCGACTACTGAGTCAACCACTGAGTCTACGACCGAGTCCACGACCGAGTCTACAACTGAGTCAACCACTGAGTCTACGACCGAGTCGACCACTGAGTCTACGACCGAGTCAACCACTGAGTCCACGACCGAGTCTACGACTGAGTCAACCACTGAGTCAACCACTGAGTCAACCACTGAGTCTACGACTGAGTCAACCACTGAGTCCACGACCGAGTCAACCACCGAGTCAACCACTGAGTCTACGACTGAGTCAACCACTGAGTCCACCACTGAGTCTACAACTGAGTCGACCACTGAGTCTACGACCGAGTCGACTACTGAGTCAACGACCGAGTCAACGACCGAGTCGACTACTGAGTCAACGACCGAGTCAACCACTGAGTCAACCACTGAGTCAACCACTGAGTCTACGACCGAGTCGACTACTGAGTCAACGACCGAGTCAACGACCGAGTCGACTACTGAGTCAACGAC
>Ga0214917_10004579_pt1 | contig 15293 bp, 16 predicted proteins | sample LL_1208_BB_MetaG_FD_177983 | JGI IMG/M metagenome (GOLD analysis project Ga0214917, IMG submission 177983) | Freshwater microbial communities from Lake Lanier, Atlanta, Georgia, United States - LL_1208_BB | ecosystem: Environmental > Aquatic > Freshwater > Lake | place: USA: Georgia | collected... | reverse complement strand
ATTCGGCTCCGGTTTGACCATAGGGTCCACGGCAGTGGTTGGCTTTGGCATTGCACATCTCCTGAGCACCCCGATTTACACATTAACTCAAAATCAATTGGCTCAGGTTTATGTTGACACACAGGGAGAGACTGACTTATGCGTGGGACGACGAGCAGCTCACCCCGTATGCGCAGAAGTCCATGGCGTTCATCAACCGCATCTCCGATCCCCTTTCCAAAAAGATGGTGCGCAAGGTGAAGAACAGGTGGGGCGATGAAATTTGGCCGTGGAAGCGAAAGTTAGTCCGCTAATTAAATTCTTTCTTGTACGTACTTGCCTGCGCTGAGAATAGATGAAATCGCGTCAAGGTACATCTTGATCACAATTTGCTCATCAAACTCTCTTTCAACTTTCTTCCGGCCGCGAAGGCCCATCAACGCTCGTTCTTCAGGAGGTAGCAGGCAGACTTTCTCTATCTTTTCAGCCAGATCCTTGGCGTCTTTAACCCGGCATAAATACCCGTTTGAACCATCATCCACTACCTCACGACAGCCGACAGTATCGGTCGTGACGATTGGTCGGGCCATGGCAGCGGCCTCCAGAAGCGTTCGCGGAGTCCCTTCACGATATGAAGGCAGTACGACGCAGTCAGCCAACGCGATTTCCTCACGCACATTGTCGCTAACGCCAAGGTAGCGAACAGCCCCGTCCGCAACCCATTCATCCATTTGATTTCGCGAGATTGCCGTTGGATTTTGTGCATCTAGGAATCCGAGCAGACAAAACTCCGCATTGATACCGAGCCGCTTAAGGGTACGAGCCGCTCCAACAAACTCAAGCACACCTTTGTCACGCAACATGCGTGCAATCAAGAGAAAACGCAGCGTGGGTCGCCCAGGCAAAGGGCATGGGCTAAATGACTGCAAGTCTATGCCAGAGCCCGGCAGTCGATCCGTGATTTCTCCATTCACCAGACCCTCTGAAACAAACATTTTCCGGTCATCGTCATTCTGAAAAAACACCGTGGCAGAACGCGACAAGGCTGCGCGGTAAAGATTGCGTACCAATCGACTCAACCAGCCGCCACGAATGAAAACTGTACCCAGCCCGGCGATGTTGTTGATTACCGGAATAGAGAGTGCATGCGCAGCCAAAGAGCCATAGACGTTGGGCTTGACCGTATATCCCAGAAAAACGTTGGGGCGTTCCTGTTTCAATAACCAGTAAAAGCGCATTAAAAGAAATATGTCACGTCCCGGGTGCGTACCCTTATTATCCATGGGCAGGGCAACATAACGGCAACCCAGCGCTTGCAACTGCTGCGCGTATTCGTCTGGGGGGGCAACAGCCACGACCTCGTAGCCGTTTGCAATCAGAGCTCGTATCAGCCCAGAGCGAAAATTGAGGAGGTTCCAAGCCGTGTTTAGAGCGATGACCACTTTGGACTTCAACTTTTTTGCTCCTCAAGCCATGCTTGGAACATCAGGACGCCCCACAAGTGATGCTGCCAATTACGGCGACCCGAGAGATGCTCTGCCCATTTTTGACGAATTGGCCCTGGCTTGAAAAAGCCCTCAGCGCGCAGCCGCGACTCAGACAACAGCGATTCCGCCCAGTCACGCAGCGGACCGCGTAACCAATGATCGATGGGCACACCGAAACCCATTTTCGGTCGTTCAATCAACTCGCGAGGCACATGACGATAGAGCACCTGCCGTAATGGCCACTTAGTTACGCCATCCCTGAGCTTGTAATCCAGAGGGAGTGACCAGGCAAATTCAACAACGCGATGATCAAGGAACGGAACTCTCGTTTCAAGGCTTACACCCATCGCTGCACGATCTACTTTGACCAAAATGTCATCGGGCAGGTAACTCAGCATATCGAGCACCATCATCCGCTCGACGTCATTGAGACCTTCCAGTTCTGTTGCACTGCTACTCAGCACAGTCGCAGGTTCAGTTGCACCAAGAACCAGTGACGCAGGATCATCCCAGTGAGACACCATGCCTCGGTATAACTCAGCAACGGTACGGCTACCCAATAACACCGCACCCTTATGCAACTTATCACCAACACGTGAGACAGGAAAAAATATTCCACCCCGATCCCAGATCCTTGGTGGGATCGAAGTAACAAGGCGCCCTGCCAATTGCCGTAACGGCCTCGGAATGCGCGAAATTTTCCCCCAAAGGGCGGCTGTCATCTGATACCGGCGATAACCGCAAAAAAGCTCGTCACCTGCATCCCCCGAGAGCGATACCGTGACATGCTGACGGGCAAGTTGGCTAACCAAAAAGGTCGGAATTTGTGAAGAATCAGCAAATGGCTCTGAATACAGGGCTGGAAGTTTGGGAATGACGGCTAAAGCTTGCTCGGGCGTGACATACATTTCTGTATGCTCTGTTCCTAGGTGTTTTGCTACAGCCTTCGCATGTTCCGCCTCGTTATAGCCTTCTTCATGAAACCCAATGCTAAAGGTGCGTACTGGCCGCGAAGATTGGGCCTGCATCAAGGCGACCACCGTAGAGGAATCGATGCCACCGGACAGAAACGCACCTAAGGGCACATCCGCCATCATCTGCTGGCGCACGGCTGATTTTAGTAGCAACTCGAACTCATCTACCATCTCATCCGCCGTCCCCATAAAGGGTGCGAGCCTGCAAGCAAACGCCACCTCGGTATTAGACCAATAGGCATCGATCAGCGGCTCGCGACGATCCAGCGATATAGTTAGCAAACAACCAGGCTGCAACTTGTGAATGCCGCGGAAAATCGAATGCGGCGATGGAATATAGTTAAAACGCATCAACAAACAAAGAGCATCGCGATTAATCTCCGCTGAAAACGCAGGATGCGCCTTGAGTGCCTTAAGTTCCGAACCAAAAAGGAAAGTGGCGCTCTCGCCTACTCCTTGCCATCCATAATAAATTGGCTTTTCACCGAGACGATCGCGCCCCAGCGTTAGAACCCGTTCCTTGTTGTCCCACACGGCGAACGCGAACATGCCGATGCAACGCCCGACAGTCTGCTTAATGCCCCACGAAACAATACCAGCCAGTAAAGTTTCCGTATCCGAATGACCACGCCACCCACCGAGCGCCAGACTACCAGCATTGAGATTTTCTAATTCCGAACGCAACTCAAGATGGTTATAGATTTCTCCATTGAAGGCGATGACATAGCGGCCTGTATGACATACCATTGGTTGATGCCCGGCACTGGACAAATCCAGGATAGATAAGCGCCGATGACCTAAACCAATCCCATCCTTCGAATTTACCCAATATCCCTCTGCATCTGGCCCACGATTAAGGATAGCGTTACACATTTGCCCCAAGACCTGACGGCCTCTTCCCACATCAAGCAAAGAAGCTGTCAGATAACCTGAAAAACCACACATACGTCAGACCAAGTCGTAATGATCGTTACGCAAGTGTCGCTCATAGTCATGGACTCGCTGAGCAGTAAATAGTGAATGATAGTTTTCTGTATTTATTGACACTGGAAGAACGTTTTTTCCCGAAAGAATATATTCATTTAATACGGCTGATGTGTAGTATTTCTCATCAGTATAGCGGGCATTTAGGATGGCACGCATGGCATGCTCTGCAAATTGTTGTCCACTGTGAAAATAATATAATCCTGCGACTGCATGGCGGCTGATGGGGTTTTTCTCCGCCGCCTCTACAATTTGCTCATTTTCAATCCGCACATAAGACCATCGAGGGTGTACCGAATCAAAGATCGGACATGCTGCGTCAGGAGTTTTTTCACGAACAAAATTTGTGAAATTTATGAATACCTCGGAGTCGAAGATTTGATCCGCGTTTGCAATCACGAGTGGCGTAGATGTAGCTATATGTTCGACGGCCAGTAACACAGAGCATAGAGCACCAGCAGTATTCTGCTTGAGTCGAACGATGTTAGCTTGATGACCAGTTAGCAGTTGGACAGTGCTGTCCAAGTGGAAGCGTCGGCAATCCTCGTCCCGAAGAATTACTGTGAACTTCGCTTCAGGACTAAGCGTAAGTAGGTTTTCAATTACATGCTGAATCAGTGGTTGTCCATTAATCTCGACAAGTGGTGATGGATATGGATATCCAAGCTCACTAGCCAGGGATGAGAGGCCGGCGATAGGTATAACGATATTAAGCATGTTGAGCCCCTTCGCACCGCTCAATGGCTGACTGAATATTCGGCCAATTTACTTCTTCAACTGAAGCCACCTCCAATACATGCGCACCTGAGGCACGTGCTGCAGCGATACCGTTTGGGTTGTCCTCAACAATTAAACATTCATGCGGGCTCAAATCGAGTCGACGAATCGCCTTGTCGTACATTTCAGGATCTGGCTTGCCGTTCACCACGTCTTGATTAGAAAAGAAGAAATCAAGGTATTGAATGAGCGCAGACTTTTGCATCATGAGGTCGATCGAAGCCCGAACAGAGTTCGAGCAAACTGCAATCCGATAACCAGATTGTCGTAATTTAGACAGTGCGAATTGATGGTGAAATGTTGGACGACAGCGGGTAGCTGTAATTTCCATCGTATAAGCTTGCTTTAAGTCATTCAAAAACCCATGCAGCGCAACTGGCAAACCGCGCTCAAGAGTAAGCATTTCAAGTTTTTTTCGCGTAGGCAACCCATCATACGTTACTAAGTGGTCATAACGACTAATTTCCATGCCAAACAAACCAAGTGCGCGGTTGAGTGCTTCGTAATGCCAATCTTTGGCATCAATTAGCACGCCATCCATGTCAAATATAACTGCCTTAATCTTTATCTGCATTAAAGAACTCCTTTGCTTCGAATACAAAATCTGTACATAAATATACTTGTGAGTGATCCTGAAATGAATTTAACTTTTGCCATAGGGGCAAATGTGGTCGGCGGTGGAGCTCCGGCGACACTACAGCGACGCGCTTTCCCTGCTCTAGCCAAGACTTAATTAGTGCATTATCAAACCATTCACTATGAAAGGCATCTAGCCAGATCCATGCAGCACTTTGTGCAAGTTCATTGTTAGGTTCGTATTCGCTAATTCTTGCAGCGAATGGCATTTGTAGCCGCTGATAGCCCAAGGTATCAGGAACGGACATATCAAAAACAAAATAATGATCGATACCATGCTTCTGCAATGCAGCCATCAAAGGTGCTTGCAACCCATCCGCCTTGATATTTAAAGCTAATATTGGACGCGTTGGATACTTCACATAATTTTGTAGAAGAACCTCCAATTTGAGCGCCCCCGATGCTCTAGGCGGATCATGTGAAACGACAAGCGTTCCGTCACAATCTCGGATGTCCGTCTCTATGCCGATACCTATGTCGAACGAGGCAGAGAGCGCCTTTAAGGTGTTTCTTTCCTCAGGTTGGTACCAGAGGCCGCGATGGGCTAATAGCTGCATTTTTCTTCACCATTGGTTGTATAGATTTGAATAAAATATAATATATTCCGACATACAGACCTGCATTTAGAAATGCATAAAATCCATCTCGATAGATAATGACAGATTGTCCTATAAGAAAGATATAAACAACTAAAAATAATCCTGGGGGGAGATGGTGAAGACTACGATAAACGTATCGATCATTCCAAGACAAAATAAAAGCCAGCAAAAAGTTGCCTAACAACAATGTACTCAGCCCGTATGCAGCGTACCAAATTCCCTGAAATCCTATTGCCAAGCCAGTACCACCTTCAGCACCAAGATAGACACCGGGAAATAGATAGGTATTCAAATACAGCCCCCCAAGGTCATGTGGCTTCCATGGAAAAAAATCTCGTGGCAAATAAATCAATACGTTGGACCAGATATGATAAAAGCCGAAGAAACCGTGTTCTCGAGTATATTCAATAAGGACAGAATCATTGTTAAGACTATCAAAGTCTCCAGCAAAATGAAGAAAAAAACTTACATACCAAGGGACGTCTACAACATTATCGAGGTCACCAACTCGAAGCGCCTTCATGAAAACAATTAAAAAACCGGCAGTAGGCACGAGAAGTAACAATCGTTTATTGAATCCAATTAATGCAACATAGATGATTAAACAACCGAGAAAAAAGGCAATATAGTTCTGTCTTCCACCAGTAAACCCATTCAAGAATAGCAACAGAAGGGAAACTACCAATGCGCGCCATTTCATCCCTTGCAGCCAGACACCGGTAGCCCAGAAAAACAACGCCATCATATTTACAACAGAAAATACCATTAACGGGCCGAGTCCCTTCATGCTGGCGATACGGTCGTAGTCGCCGGTGCGACTTCCAAGCAAGTAACCCCAAGCACCGGCCTCGGTAATGGCTAGAAGAACAAATGGCACACTAACTAGACAAATCACGCCATTGATCCGCACAAAGCGGTCCCAGCGCTGCCCAACAAACAGCCCTGAGTTGGCACAATACAGCGACCTAGCCGGGACAAGGATCAGTGCCAATGTCACAAAATAAATCTGACCCAAACTATTTAGATAAATCGAGGCATAAAAACTGGGGTGCGATTCTAGTTCAAATATCAAGTACGGTACCGCTGGCAATGTAATTGCAATCAACGATAGGCCAATAAAGAAACCACTCAAAGAAATCAAATTGCGACGATGTGTCCACAAGTACAAAACGCTAAAGGCCACAGCACTGGCGTAACAACTTTTCCAGGCATTAATAATATCTAAAACCCACAAAGCGCCATAAATAAAAGAAAACAACGCTCCTGTCCAGGCAACCGCGTAGCGGATTGAACGCGAATTATCGTCAGACATCAAAGAATTTCTCTTATTGCTTTATGCCAGCTTGCATGGGCTGCTGCAGGGTTGAATAGCCTCTTGACATCAATAGCTGCCCTTTGAGCTATAGCCGCATGTTCAGCCGCAGCTCCATTCTGCAAGAGTATCAATAGTTGCTCTATCGTGCCGTCGTACGACAGAAAATGCCTGCCCTCATGAAGATCCAACCCGACGTAATACTGTGGCTGGCCGATCAACACACACCCAGATGCCATAGCTTCAAACGCTCCAAGAGCGGGAAACCCTGAAAGCTCCTCGCCGACGATGGCATAGCGGTGCTGGTTATAGAGGTCGACAATATTGATAGAAAAGTATTTTTTTTGAGCGACCCGGAAATGAGAAAACAGACGACCCAAACGATTCTGTCCATATTTTCTGTATGGACTTATCTTGCATGTCACCCAAGCTGTGATCTGGTCGGCGGCATGATAAAGTGCCAGCCGAACCGGGTGATAGGTGGTCGCCCCTGTGGCAGCCATGAAGTCGATGTATTTGTGAGCAGGACGCTCAAGTCTTAGGTCATGGAAACTACCTGTAGCGACAGCGCTCGCATCACGTGCAATCCACGGTTGCCGATTTACGAAGCGCGCTCCCACTGCGAACGGTAATACAAAAAAACGTTTTCGGTACCAGCCAAAGTAACGTTGAAAGTATGGGTTTCCAGTAATGTCTGAATCGCCAGCTAGATAGCCATTGGGCAGACGGCGAATATTCATGGCCTTCTCGGCTGTTGCCAAAAAATAGTGGCTAAGATGAAATATTACTGCACGATAGTTAAGTAGAGTCGATTCTCGAAGTTGGAATCTTCCAGTAGCCGCTTTGTAGGAAAATGCGAGCAATATTTCATCGACTGACGCATTCGGTATAGCTACCCGCTCGACCTCTTTACCAAATCCGTTGATCTGTTTCCAAAGCCAAAACTCCAGGTTAGCTAGAGCCAACCTTAGCCAACGTGGCAAATAATGAAACAACGTTTCCGGAATTAATCCGGAAGCGGTACCATCGACCAACACGCGTATTGGCGTGCCATTTTTTCGTGCTTCGTCAAGCATAAAGCCGTATTTTTTGAGCGCACGACGCTTAAGAATCCGAAACTGGAGTGGCTCAGCAAGAAAATCATCTACATGAGCATTGTAATAAGTTAGCATTTCATTTTCTATACAGAAATCGAAAAGTTCCACCCAAGACCAAATAAATTATTGCTTTTATAGATAGAACAATCATTTTTATTATGCTCAAGGAGGATGCGAATTCGCGAATCATAAGAAGGTGCCCCTGTCCCAGAAGTGGCATTCGTAACAGCAGGCCCTTGCTAACCGATAAGCGATCATCTCCATCAGTAACATAAATACGCGCTACAACACTTGACAAACGAGCTGGGCCAAATTTTTTAATCAGTCTGGCACACCCTAACCCTTCGTAGCCTCGTAACGACTGAATATAAGGGGGCTGATACCCCACTAACGCTTTATTGACTGCTGTTAGTGCTTCGCCAAATGATGTGTGATGTAAATACGTTTTGAGATCAATCAGCAGACTTTTTCCCTGCTGTTCGCCGACGAACTCTCCAGTGTGAGTCCGACAACGAAAAAAAATTATAGGACAGTTTGCAGACTTACTAATCTCATTTTCAATTAACGTACCAGCCCCGACTTCATAATAGTCGTCAGAATCTAAAAAAATCACCCAATCAGCATTCGAACGCTCATACCCAGCATTTTTAGCGCCACTTACCCCAATATTTTTTTCGAGACAATGAACTATTAAAGATCCACGTTCGATGTCTTCGGAAAAACGCTCTCTGAGAAATTGAGGGGTGCCATCGGTGGAAGCGTCATCAATCACGACAATTTCATGGTCTGGCATTTCGCGAAGCGCAGACTCAACTGAATGCTCAATACAATGTCGTCGATTAAACGATGTAATAACAGTGGAACACTTCACGACCGGGGCATATTTCCGAGCGCGTTAAAATTTTCCAAATCTTCCGGCACCCCCAATCCATACATACCAGCACGGTCGGCACCGATGTTCATGTATCCTATGCGCATTCCTCGCTGAATCATGTAGTTGTACGCTGGCGCGACGTAGAACTCGTTATTTGTTCGATCATTGCTAGCCATCATTTCATGTGCTGCAGACACAAAATCACGGCCATGTCGGTAGTTGTAAATTCCGACTGTTGCCTCATCCGAGACCACTTTTTTTTCAACAACCCCTGTAACCAATCCTTTGTCATCAAGGGAAATAAACGACCATTTTGGGTCATTGGCGGTCATCGTCATGACGAAGCCGTCAAATTCACCGTATTCCATATTTTTTAGATAGGTGTCTATCGGTGTCGCGATATATTGATCACAGTTCGCAATCATCAGAGCGTCGTCATTGTTAATCTCAGTTTCCGCCAACAGAACCGTGCAAGCCGCTCCCTCGGTAACGTAATCAATCGGCACAATTCGTGTATCCGTTCCTGCCTGCAAAAGGGTGGACTCTAAATCATGAACTGCGAGGTGCTCACGCTGGCAGATGAAAATGAAGCGGTGTGGTTGCATCGGACGAAGATTTTCAATTACGACCTGAATCATTGGCCGACCAAATACCGGAAGCAGCGGCTTGGGTAAGTTATAACCAGCCCTACTGAAGCGGCTGCCACGGCCTGCCATTGGAACGACAATATTAATCATGCTAAGGCTCTCCAAAATATTTATCGCCACTGATAGCGGGTATTTTTACGACAAATGTGATAGTGTCGGTCAATGCTTCGAAATCAGTAGATTCGCCAGGGCAGATTTCAATGATGCTATCTTGCCCATATTCCACACCATTCATACGAACACGACCAGTAGCGATTACTGTGTATTCGGTAGCAAGCGCGTGATAGTGCTTGGCTTCATAGTCGCCAGCTTTGTATCTCTTTACCGCACATTCGAAGGCGGTGGTGGTACTTAGGGTGGGCTCGAATGGTCCAAGAAACCACCCCTTAAAAAAGCTCTCAAGTCGATGTTCTTTCATTTTCGGTCAATTGCCTTAATAATTTTGCATGGATTTCCAGCAGCAAATACGTTCTCAGGTATATCGCGCGTAACAACAGATCCAGCGCCTATTACCGAGTTTTTCCCAATCGTAACGCCACCTAAGATGGTACATCCATGAGTCACCCATACGTTTTCACCAATATATATTGGCTTAGCTCGAACTATTTTAAAATTCGAGAAATCGTGAGTTGACGTTATAAGGATATTTCCCCCGGAGAATACAGTTCCACTTCCAACTTTGATTGGAGCATAGTCTAAAAATTTAGTGTCGTTCAGATATACATCTTCGGCATAAATGTTTTCGCCAACAATTGCACTAAATCCTGGTAGTACACGAGACCCCCGAACATTAGGCATTCTTTTGTATATCAACTTTCGAAACAGCCTAAATATTACTAAAAAAGGAAATATTGTGGCGAGCTTAAAGACAAAACGTTGCTGAGGGAATGCAATAGCTGTATCGTAGACAATTTCACTCATATTGATACCTAGTTTAAGTGATCTTTGTACTCCGGCGGAATTGAATGACAAAACCCAGGGATAGAATCGAGCACAGAATTAAATAGCTCAGCATGAAGCCATATAAGCTGTGCCACCAAACACTCAGGCCAACAGCCGCCCAATAGACGAAAGTTGCCACCAAGTACACAACTAGTACATTTCGCGCTTTCCCCATAGCATTTAAGGCACTTTCAAATACATTGCCATATAGGTAAAGTAGGCTAGCCAATACCATAATACGTGTAAGGGGGGTGGCGGCAGCGGCGAAATCCCCATTCACCCATTGAGAGAGCACGAGAGGAGTAAAGACAAATAACGGTAGATAATATATTCCTGCCAGCAGAGTAACCGTGAGCAGGCCAGCCGCTATTGGAGCAAAGCTACTGCTTTTTCGGGTAAAACGCTGCAGAATCACGGTAAACATTGCGGCGTTCACGGCACTCACTAACAGATAAGCTTTTGAATTGATATCAAAGGCTACAGAATAGTGAGCAACAGCGTCTGCACCGAATGTATGCTTGATAATAATTTTGTCGCCGATGCTGATTGGCAATATCAATGCAACCATGTTTAAGGACGGTACTCCGTAGCGTGCTAACCGCCAATAACGGAATATCTTGTATCCAATTCCGTGATAGTGCAGCCTGATCCCAGTCAGCTCCTTCAGGTAGTGAATATCAAGCGCAGCACGGCTATAAGCCACCACTAATAAGATGGGACCAACTAGACTGATATCCTTGGCCAAAAACGCGGAAAGGGCCAAGGCGAGAGCCTTGGCCAACTCGAAACCAAGGCGTGAAAGATTGATTGATTTAAGCTGGTTTTTAGCCTGAAACACGGCTGCCACAACACCACTAATACAGAGCGCCGGCAACATGGCGGCAAAACTTCCATACATCAAGATCTCGGCTTTGGAAAGGCTCTGGGACAGCACTGCCAGGAGACCACAAAGGGCCAGACCACTTGCTAGGAGCAAGTAGAAGGAGAAGAGCCCGTGAAGTGAGTCGCTTGCTAAGTTACGCCCCCTTGCATAGCGTCGCCCCAAGCTCTGGGTAACTACATATCCGAAGGCAACATCTAACGCTGTGGCAATGCTCAGCAGCGAAAAACCAATTGCTGCTAAGCCATACTGGTCTTCAGATGCATGGCGGATGAACAACGGCACCACCAGCACAAAGGCAACGATGGCCAAGGCTCTGGTGCCCAGAAAGTACACCACATTACGAATGTGCAGCGCATGCTGTTCTACTAGCTGCGCAATGCGAGCAGGCATGCTCACGGCTTACGTAACCCTAGTCGGTAGTAGCAAGCGCGGACAACCTGCAGTGCATCTGCCCGGCGCTGTTCGGGAATCTGGTGCAAGACCCATGATTTGAACAGGCGATATAGAAGTCTAAGGTTTTCACTGCGACTCATGCATCGCCTGTGCCGATAGTCTAGTTGATAGCCACTCTGCTCTAGAGCTTTCGCGGTTGGTCGAATCCAAACGCCGCGTTCGACACCATGCCAATACTTAAAGACTTCGTCTTTCGTGCAGTAGAAGTGGTCGTAGTTCTTGGATCGCTCAGATCCATTAACTTCAAACTGCCAGGCACTCTCGCCATGAAGAAGGATTTCTTTTAGAAGCTCTACGTTCCAAAGTGTGGCAAAAAGAGAGACCCTATACGCTTGCTCTCGCACGAGTATGCCTATACCGTTATGGGACCATATTTTTGGCTTTGGATTTGGCCGCATTCTCAAAAAGTTAAGGTCACCAGAAATAAACCACTTTACAAGACCATTAACGCGATCCGTGTCAACTTTGCTTCTTAGGAAAGCATCGTCCACCCAAAATAAAACATATTTTTCTTGAAGTTGATTGATCGACTTAAGTACAGTTGACGACCAGTCAAGGTCATCACCTGCAAGAAGCGTTATCACTCGAGGATCATCATATTTTTTATGATTTGCAATCAAATATATCTTGTACGGTATATTTGGCCAATATTTGAAAATCTGACCAAATAGCGCCGCCCATAAATCACTATATCTATCGCAAGAGGCAACAACAAAAGCCACGCTCATGTTCGGGCTTGAGTTATCCATTAATATCCAACCGGTAAAGGGTGTTTTTTCCCTCGAAGGCGACTTTGTATCCTGCAGATGAAAACATATTGCGAACCGAGGCTTTATATTCAACATCAGAACTTCTGGGGCCTTCGTCTATCTCGATCATTATATATTTCGGCTTAAGGCCTTCCATTGATCTTTCAACGCAATCTAAAAAGAAGCCCCCCAACACCTTTAGCTCAAACCCCTCAATATCAATTTTTAAAAAATCTATATTATTTATGGCATGCCTTTCCAATATTGACATCAGTGGAACTAATTCAAGAGTGCCTGATGGTGTTGAGTCTTTAGTCGTATGAAACGAGTTTGCACCTGAGTTGCCCTCCGTATTTCTATAAAACTGCAACTCCTCAAACTTGTCGGACACACCAACATTCTCTGTAATTATCGAACATTGAATGCTATTTAGCGCCAGATTTTCATGGAGAATTTTATATGTATCTTTATCAGCTTCTATAGCTAAGATTCTTCCTTTTGAATTCAGAAATTTAGCCGCCCAAAGAGAATACACACCGAGATTTGCGCCAATGTCTAAGAAGGTGCCGTCCTTGGGAAGATATCGCTCGATCCACTCTCTCTCATAGACATCGTAAAGATGTGGTGAAAAGTAGAGATTACCCCCTACGCACTCACATGGATTGAGTTTCATGACAATTGGCGGCCAAACTACAACACTTTGCCATTTGGAGGTGCCAAGAAACATTTTATACAATGGCTTCAGGATTCGATTACCGATCGCTGTTCCATGTGGCAACCACGTTGGCGTCAGGCGCCCAATTACCCTCAATAATTTTGCCAGAAAGTTCATTAATAGCTACTACGGTAAAAAGATTTAATTTCTTGGGATATTCTATCTATTTCTAAATCAGTTAATTGAACTGCAGATGGCAGCCACAAACCCTTGACCCCGATGAGAGTTGAGATAAGGTGTTCTCCAGCCACTTGATATGCGATTTGCTTATTAATTGGCGGATACATCACACGCGTACCGATCCCCGCTTCCTTAAGGTGAGAAATCAGTCCTTCTCGGTTCTCGGCCAACGAATCTATAAACCAAGGAGATGTACGTTGTAGGTCGTGCCCAAACAGTTGAATACCTGAGACACCGGAAAGATTGCTAGCATAACGGCGCCAAATTTCCTTTTTTCTCTCCACTCGTGCAGGAAGTTTTTTCATTTGCTCAATGCCAATACAAGCCTGCAATTCAGTGAATTTGAAGTTGTAGCCAATTGAGTCATGAACATCGTTTCCTCCGCCTGAGCGACCGAAATCTTTCAGGCGGCGAAGTTTCGCAGCTACTGAATCATCATCAGTGATCACTGCGCCGCCTTGTCCCGTCGATATGATTTTGGGTGCCGAAAAGGAGAAGCTACCGACCAAACCGGCACGACCAATATGACGGCCATCAGGATAAAACGAGCCCAAGGACTGCGCAGAATCTTCAATTAATAGTAGATTCCGTTCCCGCGCCAATTTTTCAAATGCAGATATTCCCGCTTTCGGGTATCGCCCATTGGCCGAAACAAGCATAATTGCTTTTGTTTTGGGCGTGAGGGCTTGTTGAACCTTTTCAATGTCTAGGCACAGGGTTTGCGGTTCTACATCGACAAAGACCGGTATCGCGCCAAACATTTTGACTGAGTTTGGTGTCGCGATCATCGTGTAATTTGGAACAATCACTTCGTCGCCAGCTTGAACACCTACTGCCATTGCAGCAAGCGTAAGGCTGACGGTGCCATTGTTGACGACAACACAGTGCTTTGCGCCTGTATAGTCAGCAATCATCTGCTCGAATTGTTCTGTGCGTTTGAATTCGGTAATAAAACCGTCTTCATCCATATATTCACAGATCGCACGCTTCTCCTCTTCACCGAAAAGTGGGCGCATTTGTATAATGAGTTCCATTTTAGACCTCGTAGCCTAATTTTTTTGCGTATTCGATCAATTTGTCCTTGGGTCTGCTTTTCACCGGACGCGCAGGGGATCCAACATACACCGTCCAAGGCTCGGTCGACTTGGTAACTAACGAATTGGCGCCAACTACGGTGCCTTCCGCCAAAGTAACTCCGGGCATTACAACTACGCCCGTTCCAATATTTGCGAATTTCTCAAAAATGACAGGAGCAATGGTTATATGGTCTTTAAACTCTTCTGGTATTGTTGGGCCCACCAAGCCCGCACCCATATGATCATCGCTACCACAGATAATGCGTGACCCCGCAGCTAACGTTGCGAAGTGATCCATTTTCCAATAGCCCTTAGCGCCACCGATAGCAGTTATGTACGGAGCGATATGAACATAATCTCCAATATCGGCTGATACCGTGCAATAGAAACCAGTATCTATCGCTGTATGATTTCCAACGCTTACTAGGCCAGGGCGTCTTATTTCAACATTGACGCTAATAAACGTGTCTTCTCCACAGCTTTTTAGAACACCATAATCATACTGAGGTGACATCAGAACCTCCTTCTATCAAGTTCTGGACCCACATAAGGTCCATTCTTGATCTCAAGTACTTGCGTACCATCTTCTAATATATCGTAACCGTGCCCTCCCCGAAGCAAGATGATCACATCTCCAACATTAACTTCGAGTTCAGCTACCTTAGTTTTACTTGTGTCGAAAATATTGGCTCGCAATTTTCCAAAACGAACAAATAAAACTTCCTGTGTCCACAGCACCTCACGCTTTACTTCATTATGGATATGCGCTTTTAGTTCTTTGCCTGCGCCATAACCCCAAACACCTACCTGAATGAAGTCTTCATCCTGGGAGAAGAAATTAAGCCCATCCTTCCACGCTGCCGAAGCAGGAATATGGCGCGCAAGTACCAGATTACCCTCTTTGATTTCTACAATTTCAGACATTCTTT
>Ga0214917_10004578_pt1 | contig 15298 bp, 12 predicted proteins | sample LL_1208_BB_MetaG_FD_177983 | JGI IMG/M metagenome (GOLD analysis project Ga0214917, IMG submission 177983) | Freshwater microbial communities from Lake Lanier, Atlanta, Georgia, United States - LL_1208_BB | ecosystem: Environmental > Aquatic > Freshwater > Lake | place: USA: Georgia | collected... | reverse complement strand
ATTTTTTGACTTAAGTTTTTAATATTTCTTGCCTTTGCCCGATAAAAACCAGTTGATTTCACTAGTTGCTGCAGATCTTTTATATCTGCTGCTGCCATTTTTTTAATACTGTTATATTTTTTAAATAAGGCTGGTGTAGTTGAATTTACCCGTTTATCAGTACATTGTGCAGATAAGACAGTTGCAACTAGTAGTTGATATGGGTTTTTATAATCTAATTCGCACCGCACATTTGGGTAATTTTTGGTTAGAATTCGATAAATCGCTTTGGCTCTAATCTTTTTTCCAGTAATACTTTCAGGCATAGGTAAATATTATTTCATTTTATGATTTGGAGAGTTTTATGCTTTAACTCTTGCGCGATACTCTAGATTGACCATTTGTAATCACACCTAAGTAGGTTATTAGGATGCCCGCAATTAAATACCCAGAGATAACAGTTCCTTGGGTCGGGGCAAAGATATCAATCAGTAATGAGCCAAGTAACATTCCGCCAACACTAAATAATGTGAAATCTAAGACGCCAAGGTGTTGAACTGCAACTGCAGAAAGGGCAATATAAATTACCCCCATTGATCCACCTATAAACATCCACCAGGGACCAGTGGCAAAGTTTAAAATAGAGTGATCGGTAAATAGTGATCTTAAAATTAGAAGTAGAAGCAAAAATGAGGTGCCGGTTATAAAATTTAATTGCGAGGTAGCAAAGCTTCTATTTGAGTAATTATTAATCTGCCCATTTAACGCCCGCTGGACTCCAACCAAACCACCAGCTGCCAACGCTAAAAAGATTGCTAGAGGTGAAAAATTACTCAATGAAAACCTATCCCAAGCTGAAACAATTACCGCAATCACTGTAATAATTGCAGCAAATACTCTTCGGATAGTTACTAGATTTTTTCCAATTCCCATCAACCCAACATGATCTACCCAAAGTGAGATTGCAGTTTGCCCAGCAAGGGATGCAACCGTAAATAAGGCAACTCCAACTATGGGTACTACATGTGTTTGCATTGCAACAAAGGAGGCACCTAATACTCCTGCGCCAAGTCGCCACCTACTTAAATCTTTATTTTTAACCGCTTTAAAAATATCTTTAAAGCCAGCTCTAACATCTTTTCTAAAGGCAGAAATCAAAGAGACAAAAATTAATCCACTTCCAAATGAGACTAAGGCAGCCTCTAGGGAATCGCCCATCTGGGCAGATAACTCACCATTAATCCGAGATTGACCTGCGATTAATACACCAGAGAGTGCTGATAACAACTCTAGGCGGCGTTTTTTATCATTTGAGTTAATTTACCCAAGCTCCTTAATACTTTATGTAAAAAACTAAATAAAGTTAGGTTTGCTTGAAAGTATATAACCTATGGAAGTGCTGGGGCTGAATCTAGATTAAATGTGTAGGTTCTACTCTCACCAGATGGCCGAAAAAATATTTGGCTTAGACTTTTAGACAGACTTGGTTTAGATTTCAACTCTTAAAATTAGAACCCTTATAGCTACTTGATCAAAAAACTCAGTTTATTCAAATTAATTCAATAAATCTTGATTTGAGAACACTACAGACTTTTTATTAGGTGCTATCTGAATTTTAATTATAGGCGGATTAACTCCTAGAAGCCTAAAAGTTTTAATGATGGCGGGATATGAAATAGGGTTTGCTTTTTGTACTTTTATATTTTTAATATTGGAGAAAACTAAAAAATAAAAAGCTATTATATTGAGTATCTTTCGTATAAAATAAAGTTTTAAAGTAACACCTAAAACATGAAAATGAAACCAACTCCAGGATTTAGTATTATCAACTTGGCTTAGCAATAAATTTATTTCCTCTATTAATAATGATGTAGAATTCAAATTGTCGAATCTGGTACCATAATTTTTATAAACACTCTCTTGTTGATCAATATTAATAGTAGTAATCTGGTCCAAATTTAATTTTCTTAAGAAATCTACTAATTCATCAATTTTACTAAAATGCAAAGAAGTGTCGATTGTTCGATTATCTATAGGTATAGTACCCGGACTTGTAAGTGTAACGTTTACACGCCCGAAATATATTGCTTCAAGCCCCGCTGTGCTTCCATAGTGTAAGACCACATTTCTATCATATAATGACTCTAAAATGTTAGAATGACCATCCTTCACAATACGAAGCGAATTGTTTTTGGTTGTTTCTACGCCTACTGTGTAGCCCCGTACACGAAAATCAATGCCAGCGCTTAGAAGTATTTTGTAGAGCTCTTGATAAATCTGTCTATTATAGAAGATGTTATCCGCATGCACACGACTAACCTCTATTGCAAGATTATGAACTTCATTCTTTTTTGTCTGTTTTCTAATTGGTTTATACAATTTATACAAATTGTCGGATGTGAAATTCTCTAAAATTAGAATCCTCAATCTGTCAGTAGGTGGTTTAGCGCCAAGTTTTAACATTATTCTTGGCAATTCAAATCTAGTATTGCCAATGATAGAAATTCTATCTATTGGAATAGACAAGCTTTTTGCAACATTAAAATCAAATAGATGCCATGCAAGGTACTTATCAACCAGCAATGCACACCTGGAAGAAAATACCACGGTATCAACTTGAGAATTCGTATAGTGGATTCCTTCTTCCTGAAAAAGTAAAATCTTAAAACCTCTTATCTTCAGCAGCTTCACGTATGGAAAAATTGAATCAGGACACGATTTTAAAATTACTACCCCTGGGGGAGAAACCATTGCAATCTTTGCTAATTCTGTATGTTGAAATAGTCTAATTTTTGTTGCATTTCTGGAAATCTTGAAAAACTCATTTATTAAAAATATTCTTGACAAAAATTCTCTTTTTTCTATTTCATACATTAAATAAATGTATTGCATAAACAAAACTCTACACTTATTTACACAGAATTGTCAATATAAATTAGTCGTAATTTGATACCATTTGAAAATTTTTGCATTACGACAAAAGTTTACTGCCTATTTTTTATAAGGCATCAATTACTTTCGAAATTCTAGTAATCAAATTAAACTTGGCATTGATAGCGGATGTTATTGAAACCAGTCCTCTACTCCTTTTCTTTTAGAAAGATGCCAATTTCTTTTCTTAAATCCTAAGCCATTGGGTAGACCTACGGATAGTTCTGAAATATTAAAATCTTTCAGCTGGGATTTAGTCAATAAGTGTATTTCTATTGTGAACGGCCAAGACTTACCATTTTCAAGTTTGACAATAGGAGTAAAATTATTTGTTGCAATATAAGTGATAACAAAGTTCTTTTTTAATTTCCGCAAGACTTCAATATATTTATTGCTTAAACTTCTAGAGGAAATTTTATTTAGATTATGCAATTCAACTATTATTTGGTCGACTTTGTCTAAATATCGATAGGGGGTTTTAAGGATTACATCCCATTCTTCTCCTTCACAATCCATTTTTAAAATAGTTTGATCAAATTTTTTATTGCTGACACTAGCATCTAAAATTTCTGAAAGAGTTAAACAACTCACTGTACCTTTTTTAGAGCTAACTCCAATTTTTGAATACGCTATATTAGGCCAAAATATTTTATATATCTCTGGCTCAGTTGTGTGATCGTACAACCACACAGATGCTCCTAGCCTAGCCATTTTTTTATCGAAAACTATGTTATTTCCAACTCCGATAGAAATTACACGGGTTTTGGATATTTTTTTTGTTTGTGCGATTGGATAACTCCCGTCCAAATCCAATTTCCCAATTAATTTAAGAGGCACACCTATCGACATCTTGATAACTTGATCTATAATCCGTTGTGCACGCAGATTAATATCTTTATTGCTAGAATCAAATTCCGTTAATAATATTGAGTTTCTAAAATCAATCATTATTGCACTCCTGTGAACTAATGAATGCAATAATTTCTCAAGAATTTTTCTTGGCTTTACATAGATTTTCATTTCTGGATAAACCTAATATTTAGTAAAATCTGAAATAATGAAGGAACTAGACTTAACATTTTTTTGTTTTTTAGATTGACTAATTGCGCATACTTTAAATCTTCAATAGTATCTATGTTGACGTTGTCAATGGTAGGCCTAACGTAGGGTAAAATCTTATTCCCTAGATAAATTCCCTGCTTTAAAATTGTCTCTCTGAAAACATAATATCCGCCATCTTTAATATAGATTTTAGGCAATAGTTGCCTCGGAATACTAATATTAAGATTTGTTCTCTCATATGGAATGAGATGCTCACCCTTTAATTTGAACATACGATTAGGGTGATAACCATTAACATCTTTAACACTGACAATACTTGTAAATTTCGAAGTTCCTTCGCAAAGTTCCCTGATGTCGTGAAACTCAGATAAGGTCCTAAAGGGATTTGTGGGTTGGACCAACCAAAGATAGTCAAAACTTAATTCCTCCTTACTAATTATTTCTCTAACTAAGTCATATACAGACGAAAAATCTGACGAATTTAATGAATTTCTTTTGTGAAATACTAATTGTTCTCTGTAATAATTTAGTTTATTAATGGATGCTTTATTAAAATCGAAGCGTGGAAAAACTTCTTTACAAATTGCTTCCGAGTCAGTACTCAAAATTATTGTTTGAAAAAAACCAGCTTCTAAGCATGAATTCCATGCTCTTTTTACAAGACTAGTGTTACCTATTTTTCGTAAATTTTTAAATTTAACTCCTTTTGATCCGCTCCTAGCCGGAATGATTGCAACGTGTTTAATTTTTTGAGATTTTTTCATTTTATTTTTAACACTTTACTATTCAATACTTTTTCTATCTCAGCTTTCATATTTTTAGAAAATCGAAATATCGAATATCCTTTAGCCAATTCGGCAGCATATAATTTGTGACCAGCTGAGTATTTATTTCTTAATTTTATTTTAATTGAGTTGAAATCTGAGGGATTGTCAAGTAATTGAGCAAGATAACCACACTCACTTAAAAACTCCTCAGCTATGCCAGTTCGCGTGCAGACAGGCACTAAACCTGATGCAACTGACTCAATCAGTGAGATAGGCCCTCCCTCAACTTCGCTTAGAATTAAGTGGTGAGAACAGTCCTTCAAATCGTCGCCATAGACACGCCTGTTGATTTCATAGTATTCTATGTTTATTAATTTCTCAAAATCTTTCCAAATTTGGTGTTCCATCCAATTTTTTCCTAAAATTTTAAAGTTCAAATGGGGATTTAATTTTATGAAATTAGCTAAAATATCTACATTTTTACGGATTGTTGGAGTACCTATAATAGCAATTTTATCTCCTTCCACGCTTACTTCTTTGAATAAAGTGGGATCTATAGCCCCGACTAATGGAACTATTGGACAACTAAGTCCTAATTTAATTAATTTTGCTGCTTCATTTTTGGAATGGACTAAAATCAGATTGACTTTTTTAAGTATCGATAATGTTTCATTAGAAAAATCTCCGTACTGGTGAGTAAACCACAAAATCTTGATACTCGAATCGGATTTACTTATTTTTAAATAATTCATTAGTGGGGTGACTGAGGAAAAAAGTATTGGGTTTTTAGAAAATCTAAGATATAACACGGTAATTAATGACTGTATAAAATATTTACTCCTTACATTTGAAATTAATTTAGGTTTTAGAAAAAAATCTGGACTGCTAAATGCTACTTCTTGAAAAAGTCCTCCTAAGACCCAGTTTTTATGCGAAGGATCGATTAATATTTGAATTTTTTTACACATTATTGATTTTTTATCCTAGGATTCCAGGCGCGCAAGGCTTCTGCGCCTAGCCTTGAGGCATTGCCCTCTCCATATATGAGTGACTTTTTAAACTTTCTACGTGAATACTCATTCACTATATTGGTGAGATCACATGGAGTTTGAAAGTCTATGACATTTTCAGCTCTTTGGCGTCCAGCTTGTCGCATTCCAATATTAATCACAGGTAGTCCTAAAGCACTTGCTTCCCTGATACCAAAACTAGAATTACCGACTAGGATTCTTGAGTTGATTGCTAAGTCTATGAAGATCTCAGGTGGTAAATTTTTTAAAAACCTTACATTACTGAGTGTGTTTGATTCTCTTAAAAGCCTTATTTTTTTTGATATGAGCCCGCCTCCATAATCAACATTAGGCCAAAACCAAAACCAATTAAGTCCACTTTTTTGTGTCATCACTAATAAGTGATCAATCCATTCAAAATTCTCACTCAAAGCAAGAGTGTCAGGATGAAACATTATAATTCCATATGGAAGCTCAGTTTGAAAATTAGTTCCGACTCCACCGTACTGCGAAGAAGATGAGTATGGTTTTAATCCAATCTTTACTTGATCGTAGACTAAATCAACTGACGGACACCCAATTACAATAATATTTTTTTTGTCTTCCCCAAGATTAATCAAGTTATTGGCAGTAAACTGATTAGTTGTTAAATGTAGATCCGCAAGCTTAGTATTCGCTGATCTAATTTTATTATCAATTGATCCAGAAACTTCCCCTCCTTGTAGGTGAATCAATGGAATCTGCATAGTTGCTGCAGTAAGTGAAACACCTAATGTCTCTGTACGGTCTGCTACAACAAATACACTTGAAGGACGAGAATTATTCCAAAATTGACCCAATGCATTTGCACCATCGATACTCGTCTTTACAACTGATAAGAAATTTTGATTTCCGGCAAATGTTTCGAAAAAATTTTGCTGGTAATAGTCTGGAATTTGACTCCTTATGTCACCATATTTTTCAGATAATGCTGCACCCACTAAGGTAATCCGTGCTGCACACTCTCCTTCTATTTTTATATACTCCGAAATTAACTTTTTAACTCTAGACCAACTCGGTCGTGCAGTAATTACAAAATCTATCTTTGGTGTAATGCTCATTCAAAGTCTTCTTCGTTAATTGGGTCACCTTTAAATACGGCCTTTTTAATATTTTTTCCAAGGAGTTCAGAAAATCTAGAAGCATCTATACCTACCCATGGTTTCCTTATAATCATACTTTGCTGTTCAATTAACTGACCCTTATTCATATTTGAAGCCCAAAATAAACTTTTTCTAAACTTTTTAGCGGTTGACTTAGACATTTCAAATAATTGATTTTTCGTGAAATTAGAGTGCTTCAATTTAAAAATGTCATTTCTATACTGAACAACCTCTGCAAACTCGCTTGGGTTTAAACTTGAACTCGTATCTGGACCAAAAAAAAGTTTATGGGGAGCCAAGTGCACTTCCAAGTAACTAATTGGATATGTCAACGCAAAAAACGAAGCAGCTTTTACTCCGGAATGGTCTGAGTGCCCTACTCGCACAGAATATTTATCCTTTAAAATTTGTATTTGGTTTATTGAAGAATTTTCTAAATTTGTTGGATATTGACTTACGCAATGCATTAATACGAGTTGATTTAAGTCATAATTTTGTTTGACATAATTGAATAATTTATTAATATCGTCATCATTCCCTAACCCAGTAGATACCAATACTTCTAATTTTGTATTAAAAACAAAATCCATTAATTGAAAATTTGTAATTTCTCCTGACCCAAGTTTCCATCTTTGAACTAATCTATTATCATGTAATAATTGAGCGGCTTCGACTGAGAAAGGCGTGCACAAAAACTCTACTGAGTTCAAGTCACATTGGTTTTTTATTAATTTCCATTCTTCTAAATTAAAGCTAATCCTGTCCCAATAGGATCGTCGGTCAAGATCCTGGATAAAGTCATTGGTTCTAAAAGGCTCCATGATTGTGGATTCAAATTCAGCAATGTGAAGTTGAAATTTTACAATGTCAGCACCTGCGTTTGCTGCAATATCAACCATACTGAGTGCAATACCTAGACTCCCCTCATGTAAATTCCCAATTTCAGCAATAACCCGAGTTGAACACAATTCCATAGGTGTATACTAGATCAAATTTCGAGAGCAAGTGCTAAGTGATTGAGGATAAAACTATTAAAGATGTGTTTATGTTAATTCTTGGGAAAAATGAAGAGCCAAACTAAGAAAAGTACTGTTGGCTATGTCTGTTTAAATGCCAAGGCGTCCAGCGAGCTAGAAAAATTTATGTTGAACCCTTTAATTAGCCAAAGATACCAACTTAAAAGGGTAGACACTTCTGGCTTTGAAATATTCAATTCCAACAAATTTCAAATTAGACTTTTGAAGTTTTTAAGGAAAATCCATTCTTTCTACCATTTTACACTTATTTGGAAGCATAGGAGTTCTACCTTAAATTACAAATTAAGAGCTTACTGCATGTTTGGAACTACTAAGCAATTTTCTAAATATTCTTCTTTTTTAATTTATCAGAAGTTAAGGGTAAATTTTATACTCAGAATTGCAGTTAAATGTGCTGGAAACTTTTTTATTATTTACCTTTTACGTAAATTTATATATCTTTACTTTACAATTGTAAAGGTATACAACAATAAAATCCTCAATAACTTAGATGTTATAGTTTTTATGTATGGAGCACGCATAAGCTTAGAACAGGATTATTTGGTTTGGATATCAAAAAGAAAAAAAATTAGGACAGTTTTTATACAAGAAAACTGGGATAATTTAAGTTCTAAAACCATAATGATGGAGCACCCAGAATTTTTTGCTACTTGGGGAGCACAATCAACATCACATCTCAAAGGTATTCATAAATTCAGTGGGACTGCTCGAGAAATTGGTTGTGTTAGATTGAACCCACATTTTAAAATTAGGGCACAAATGATTCAATCGAATTTAGCAATCGAAGTCTCGCCTAAGTCGATTCCTACTACAAAAAAACTTCTTGTTATTGGTACTGGGGATGGACAGCATGATTTTTTACTTACACAGGAGTGTGCCCGAATAATAACTAGGATTAATGAGAGTGTAGAGTCAACTTTTACAATTACTTATAGACCCCACCCTTATGGATCAAATTTAGTGAACAATTTGGATCAAATTTCATGTTTAAATAACGTCTATGTTCAGTCACCACAAGAAGGTGAAACAAGTAAAACGCGAGCAGAAATAATTATGGATTGTTTCGCAGTTATTAGTTTGTATTCGACTATGATACTAGAGGCAAGTATTCTGAATAAGCCTTGCATTATTCCGGGCTTTATTGAGAAAAATTGGAATTACCCGGTGTCACAATTTTTGATCGAGTCAGAACATTACAAAGGAATGGACCTTTTAGAAAGCATTTTTGTCCCAAAATCATATATTGAGTTTGAAGAGACTCTCTTAAACATTGATGATTTAATTATAAAAATCAACAATAGCAAAGAGTCAATAAATTGGTTTTGTGAAGATGTAAATTCAATAGATTCTTTTGTACAACTTTTAGATATGGCTACGGCTTGAATTAGCGAACTTTATACTCTACACGAAGGCACCATTTATTTGAATTTATTTCTGATACCTAATAGTTTTGATTTTTTTAGAAAAAAATATTTTAAATTATCACGTTCATCAATTCTTTTAATCCTCTTGAGCCAAGATATGACTGACTTTGATAGAGTACTTTTTGTAAAAACGAAATAGCTACCAGCTTTTTCAAGATAGTTTTCGCCATATATATTCCAACTTCTCTTTCCCTCAAAATAACTACCACAATATCTGTAAAACATCGAAACAAGACTAAATAATGCTACTGACATACCTCTTCTTCCTTCAATGAAAACAACTAAATTATTGCCAGCAGAGCTAAAAATACGCATAATTTCTACTACAGTTATTAAGTCGTCAATTATACATAAATCAAAGTGCTTTTTAGGTAAATAGGAATATAGATCAATTCTATGATTTGGCAATAAATTTTTTGTGAATTCCTTTGTGCACCACTCATTTTTTTCGATTGCTGTAATTCTACCGGATGTATTATCTAACAATAATGCACTAATAGTTCCAATCCCTGCTCCAAAGTCTAAGACTTCACAGAATGTATTATCTTGAATTATCTCTAGTAAGTTCATCATAGAATTTGTTGTCGCAATATGTTCACTACCATTATAACCTTTAAATTTTTTATAAATATCATTTACAATTTTTGAGTTATCATCTGTCACTGTGGTTTCCTATCATTTTTTATTTTTTAGTCTCGAAATAATTATAGCTCAAGTAGGCTCTTACTATTGGAGTAAATTAACTTTTTAAAGTTCAAAATTCCTAAATTAAATTCTGTGGACTCTCTAATACGTAAAGTAACAATGGTAATCAAATTTCTGCACCTCGTAAAGACTTCCCTTGTACTAAAAATATGTAGACAAAATTCTCCCAACTAAATATTTAGATTAACATAAATAGGTTCTAGAGAGTATAATCTTAGACTTTTCAATTGATACCTACATAACACAAGTTTTGATTAAAAGAGATAATTAACAGGACATCTATTTTAATAAAATATTTAAATATTATTCTTTCAAAATTTAATCTATGATAAAATAAAATCGCCATCAAAAAAATACCCTCTGCTCTCACCATGAGTTGTAAGTAAGTTCAAGAAACTCTTAAGTTGATTTATACGTTGTTCGAAGCTGTGGTTTTTATGAAGAAGTTGTTGTGCTATTTCTAAATTGTTTCTAAACTTAAAATGTAGCGTATCTAAATCATTTTTATTTGCTAGAAATGCCTCTATACTTAAAAAGTGAAAATCTTTTTTAAAGCCATACATCTTAAGGCTTTCTGTCGGTTTGCAGATTAAAACTGCGCCCGAAACTGGTATTTCAAGATATTTTCGTACAAAATAATCAAGATAGGTTCCGCCATCCGTAAATGCAAATTTGCTCAGCATTAAAAATCTATTCATATTAATTTCTCGAAGCCGAGCTTTTAAGGATATATGATTTGACTTTATAAATGGGAAAAGTTTGGCTAAATAGGATAATGTTTGAATTAAATTTTTATCTGATTTTTGGATGGGAGCCAATTTTAATTTACCTTTCAATGTCTCTTCAAATCTAATCCGTGCAGGGTATTGAGCTCCAGGTATACAAAGATCATATTTCTTCAGTTTTTTTTCTTTGTATTGGATAACATCTACTGCCCATGGAAAATCCAATCTAGAATTAAATAATTTAACTAAATAATTGCGTGTTTCCCAAGCAACGTTTTTTCGATAGTTCCAGACATTTTCGGGATTATTGTTGGAAATATAATTGAAATAAGTATGTTCATTTGACCAAGCTATCGCGTCAAAGAAATTTGGAATTAAAACTTTGGCATCAAGTTTATTATTAGTAGCTTTCCCAAAACACATTCCATTTAATCCAATATGTATATCAATCATAAAACAAATCCAAATTCTTGGTAATCTCAACTCTGACCAAAATTTTATCAAGTCATCATCTTGTTTATGCTGTGGTTGAAATTGAGTACTGTCGAGGCTTTGAAAATTACCCAGAAGTGATACCGATGACCAATTTGCTTTTTTCCCATCGGTGATTTTACTTTTTTTCCAGTAAAGCACTTCGAAATTTTCATCTCTTTCGATTGATTTAATTAAATCTCTTACGCCAGGCAAAAAAAGTTGATGATGATTAATTATTATTGCATGAGTCATACCGGTCATCGTATTACATTTCTATAGACTTTTTCTGTAATATTTTAGTTTGGGCCTCTAATATATATGGAATTATTCAGTGACTTCGCTTCTAAGTCAAAATACTGCACAAAGCTTAGTTGAGTTAAATTTTTTTGCATAAATTTCTATTTCATTTTAGGATCTAATTGTATCTTATCGTATATCTTTAGATTTTATTTTGAACTTAATAAAATTATTTTATTAAGGATTAAATCATTAATTTTTAATTGGTAAATAGTTCCCTTCGATAATATGACTCATTAATTTGCATTAGTTTGGCTCAATTCTGTGTTGTATAGTCTACAATTAATCTAATTCTTCTATATGGAGAGTAAAAGTTTAGAAAATATCTTGTAATTAACTTTTTATTAACTGATTCGGTCAATATGCATCAATCTGTGTTTAGCTTTTAAATTTTGTGAGTTTATTAAATAAAGTAACGTGGTTATAAGTATTGCAAATTTATGATTTTCGCCACAAAATTGAGTAATTAATTTTGGTAATTAAATATTTTTCCACCATATTGATAGAAGGGTAATCCGAGTTTAAAATTACAAAAGTTTTTTCTCATCCACAGCACCATAATTGAGCCAAAGTCACAGGTTGGATATGTCAAACTAGGGAAATTGAAATGCATAAAAGTTAATGTCAATAGAAAATTTTTCTTTTTCTTTGAATTGTAAGTTAAATCTAAACTTTTTTATTTAACTCCTCGAAAATATCTCAAGAGTGAAAATCTAAGTACCCTGCTACCTCAACCCTAAAAAGTTTTTCAAAAGACCTTAGTTTCAGTAAGTTCTTCAAAAAGCCAAGATAATGTGTCACATTCTGTTAAATTTTGTACACTTATAGATTATCCTAACACTAAGATGTCGAGTAGTACTGTGATTAGCTTGATACCTAATTTAAATTTAAGCTTTCTGGAACTTAATATGTTGTAATTATGGATAAACTGTATACCTGTTGTGGCAAGAAAGGATAATTTTGAGATTAAAAATTATGACAGTTCGTATGATAAGTAAATTTATTACTGTTGCTCTGACTCCGTTTGGACGCAATAAAATGGTTTTATACATTTCAATAATTAGTTTTTTAAGATTTTTAGGCCTAAATAATAATTGGAAAGAAAAACTACTGAAATATCCAAGTACAAATAGCCTATACTTTATAAAAACTTTTATCAAACCCTCTTCTGGTGGAAAGTATACATATTTTACAAATTCAATAGATGATCTACGCTATTCATGTAGAATGAACTTTAATGATTGGGAATTTGTAAGTAGACATTTTTTTGTGTCTATTGCAGCAGATTGTGGGTTAATTTTAGATGTTGGAGCTTACACTGGGGTTTATAGCATCGAGACTGCTATTCAAAACCCACATTGCATTATAAATTCGTATGAACCTAACCCTGAAATTTTTCTAAATTTGCAAAAGAATGTTGAGACAAATGCACTTAGTTCTCGTATTAAATTATCTCAATTGGCATTAGGTCATAAAAATGAAATTTCAAATTTATATATTCCTGATGATCGACCTGGTAGTAGCAAAGCAACATTAAATACAAAGAGTTTAAAATATTCCAGAATTCATGTATCGACTCTTGATGAATTGTACTTTGCGAAATTTATCAATTTAATTAAAATTGACATTGAGGGCTATGAGACTGAGGTTTTTGAAGGAGGTCAAAATGTTTTAAGTCAATTTAAGCCAATTATTCTTGCGGAAGCTAACTCACAAAATGAATTAAAAAGGCAACAAGCGACTCTCAGTAAGTATGGCTACAGAGAACCCAGTCAAATATTTCCTGGGTCAAAAGGTGATAGAAGAAATTTCGTATGGTTTTCAGCAAAAGATGAAGCAAGAGTTAAATTATTTCTAAACAATTCAACTGCAGTATTTTTGAAATATCAATTTTAGTTACATTATTTGAAATAGATGAATTCAAATTTAACATTTTCTTGCTAGAAATTCCAAAGTTATTTTTGAAGCTACTCATTCTAAGCTTATACCCAATCAAATTATGGACCTGGAGGTTCAAATTTGTTAAAACTGCTTTGTGCGCCCGCAGGGATTCGAACCCCGAACCTTCTGATCCGTAGTCAGATGCTCTATCCGTTGAGCTACGGGCGCAAAGTAAAGCGTTGGAAAGTCTATCCATTTATCAGGATGCGCCCAAACTTATTAACCGCTTCCAATTAACCTCTTTTATACGAGGTTTTCCGGCTAACTCTCCTGAAATTACTTCCGAGGCGTTAATTTTTTCCCATCCCACCTGATCTATTACCTCATGTCCTGATTTTAATAATCCTTCAATTCCAGTTGAGTTTTTTGGCTCTTTTAGATTATCAATAATTAAATCCACAACATCAGATGAATCACTTTTATTTGTGCCAATTACACCTACTGGGCCACGTTTAGCCCAGCCAGTCACATAGATATTGTGCTCAACATGTCCTGCAATATTAGCTATTCGACCATTTTCAATCTTAACCCCCGGGTACTCAACTGCGTCATATCCAATTGCAGTTACTACCAAACCAGTTTTAATTGAGAAAGTTTTATCAGTTGCAATTACTTTTCCATCTTTAACCTCATTGATGGTGAAAACTACCTCCTCAACCTTGCCATTTCCCTTAATCTCTTTTGGGGCTGCTAAAAACTTTATTTCAAGCTTTCGCTGCACACCTTTTTTATCATGCTCTGCAATTTGTCGCATAGCCTCTAGATTATTTTTTAAATCTTTTTCTACCTCACCCATCTGATCAACTCGAAGTGATGCTTGGTGAATTTGATCAGCATCAATATAAACATCAGTATTTTCTAATTTAGGCAGATCTCGTAGTTCAGGTGCGGTAAAGGCAGCATGCTCTGGCCCACGCCTGCCACAAATAATTACCTTTCTTACCTTGCTAGCCTTAAAAACATCTAATGCATGTTGAGCAGTATCAGTTGGATCTAACTCAGTTGGATCAATAGCAAGCATTCTGGCAATATCCATTGCCACATTTCCTGCTCCAATTACAACAGCAGTATCAGTATTTAAATCAACAGAAACATTTGTAAAATCTGGGTGAGAGTTATACCAAGGGACAAAATCAGCTGCTGAGATGCAATTTTTTAAATCCTCACCTGCAATTCCTAACTTGCGACCAGTTGCAGAACCAGTTGCTAGAACTACTGCATCATATGCCTCGCGCAGATCCTTTAAGGAAATATCCTTACCTAACTCAACATTGGCAAATAATCTAAAGCCATCTTCTTTTGCAATCTTTTCAAATACTTTTGAGACAGTTTTAATCTTGGGATGATCTGGTGCTACACCGCTTCTAACTAATCCCCATGGGGTGGGAAGGCGTTCGATCATATCGATGGCAAAGGTGAGCCCTTCATCTTGTGCTTTTTGAAATGCTTGGGCGGTGAAGTAACCAGCGGGACCGGCACCAACTATTGCAATCTTGTAGTTAGGCAACTTCCCCCCAATTACTTACTAGCTAACTCTGTTATTACAACTTGATGTACAAATCTTTGGCGGAGACGAGAGGATTTGAACCTCCGAAACCCTTTAGGGGTTAACCTCATTAGCAGTGAGGCGCACTAGACCGGGCTATGCGACGTCTCCAACAAGAAGTAAGGTTACCTCCCATCTTATCGGTAGCCAATTTAAGCCCAGTAAGTAGGCTAGTGGTATGAATTTGGCTAATAACTCAAGCAATAGCGAAGATCAGGTAAGAACACATGATATTCCAATTGCCGATGCAATGAGTGA
>Ga0214917_10004577_pt1 | contig 15300 bp, 9 predicted proteins | sample LL_1208_BB_MetaG_FD_177983 | JGI IMG/M metagenome (GOLD analysis project Ga0214917, IMG submission 177983) | Freshwater microbial communities from Lake Lanier, Atlanta, Georgia, United States - LL_1208_BB | ecosystem: Environmental > Aquatic > Freshwater > Lake | place: USA: Georgia | collected... | reverse complement strand
CGATATCCCCGGAACCTGGCAGCATTTCACCACCACCCTTTCAGAGCTGGAGGAATCCACCTTCAAGGAAGGACTGGGCTTTGACGGCTCCTCCATCCGTGGATGGAAGTCGATCAACTCGTCCGACATGTTGGTGGTCCCGGACCCTGCCACCGCCATGGTCGATCCGTTTAACGCCGAGCCGACCCTGAGCCTGGTTTGCACGGTCATCGATCCGATCACCATGCAGTCTTACGAGCGGGATCCTCGCAGCATCGCGCTCCGTGCGGAGAAATATCTCCAGAGCACCAAGATCGGCGACGCCGCCTACTTTGGACCGGAACCGGAATTCTTCATTTTTGATGATGTCCGGTACGATTCCTCGACCCGGGGCGCTTTCTACCAGGTGGATTCTGTGGAAGGCATCTTCAACAGCGGCCGCGAGGAGTTGCCCAATACGGGGTATAAGATCCGCCATAAGGAAGGGTATTTTCCCGTTCCGCCTGCGGACACCCAACAGGATATCCGCAATGAGATCACTCTCCTCCTGGAGGATCTGGGCGTGCATGTCGAGAGGCAGCACCACGAGGTGGCTACCGCAGGTCAGGCGGAGATCGATATCCGCTTCGACACCCTGGTTCGCACCGGGGACAACGTGAATCTCTACAAATACGTGGTTCGCAACGTGGCGCGTCGCCATGGAAAGACCGCGACCTTCATGCCGAAGCCGCTCTTTGGGGACAACGGCTCCGGCATGCACACCCACCAGAGCATCTGGAAGGACGGGAAACCGCTCTTCGCCGGCAAGGGGTATGCCAACCTGAGCGACATCGCCCTCTACTACATCGGCGGGATCATCAAACACGCGCGGGCGTTGACGGCGATCACCAACCCGACGACGAACAGCTTCAAGCGTCTCGTTCCCGGGTTCGAGGCTCCGGTCAACTTTGCCTACAGCGCACGGAACCGCAGTGCGGCGATCCGGATTCCGACCTATTCGTCGAATCCCAAGGCGGTCCGTATCGAGTTTCGTACTCCAGACCCTGCAGCCAACCCTTATCTCGCCTGCGCGGCGCAGATGATGGCGGGCTTGGACGGGATCCAGAACAAGATCCATCCGGGTGACCCCCTCGACAAAAACCTTTACGAGCTTCCCCCCAAGGAGCTCGCCAAGGTGCCAAGCGCCCCGGATTCCCTCCTCGGCGCGGCCCAAGCGCTCGAGAAGGATCACGACTTCCTGCTCAAGGGAGATGTGTTCACCAAGGATATGATCGAGACGATCCTGGAAATGCGTGTGAAGGATTACGACGCTCTGCGCCTGCGTCCTCATCCGCATGAATTCTCGATGTACTACGATGTCTGATTCGGCCTAAAGCCGGTCACCCTCGAAACAACCCCGGTGGGAAACCACCGGGGTTGTCTGTTTTGGGAGGGAGTGCCTCGGCTCGCTTCTTTATCCGTAAGCGTTCAGCAGCGGAAAGGACCTTCCCAGAATGGGATCAGATTTTACGCCGAGGTGCTTTTCCAAAACCGTGGCGTACACCGAGCGGAAATCGACGTTGAACTGAACATCACCGTCGTTGAGATCTTTTTTGGCCAACGAGGGCATTTTGCCGTGGAGTCCGGCATGCACGGCTCCCCCTGCCAAGAAAAGAGGTGCTGCGGCACCGTGATCGGTTCCGCCACTGGCATTTTCCTTCAGGCGGCGGCCAAATTCACTAAAGGTCATCAGGCTGACACGACCTAGGTTTCCCTGGGCTTTGAGATCGGCCAAAAAGGCGGCCACGGCATCTCCCATCTCCCGCAAGAGGCGTTCATGGGCGCCCGCTTGATCCACATGGGTGTCGTATCCCCCCTGCGAAATATAATAGACCCGCGTCGGCATTCCGCCAGCGATCAACCGCGCCACCGAGGCGAAATTCTGGCCCAATCGGGTTCCGGGGTAGGGGACGGCGTTTTTGGCGCGGCCGGAGGCTTTGGCGATTTCCTGCTGGCTGACCTTCGCGTCCATGTCCGTGCGTTCCAAAAAATCAAGCGAGGACATTTTCCCCTTGTTGCTCGGGCCCCCGATATCCCCGATGGATCCACCGGCCGGGCCATCTCCCTCGTCATCGTCCATCATCATGGAGCCGTCCGCTTCCAGTTGCAGGCCAGCCTCCCGATGTTTCTTTTTTCCACCTCCACCCCAATTGCCCTGATACAGCACCCCTTTGGGCGTGGCGGCGGCAAAGGCCTGGGGGGTTTGCCCGGCCAGCGCGATGCCCACCGAGGCATCGCAACCTTGGCAGGCGTTGTCGAAATAGCGTCCGATCCATCCGGTGGTGGATGAAAGATTTTCATCGGTGGCTGTGGCCCAGATTTCAGTCGAGCGAAAATGGGACCGGTTGGGATTGGGATATCCGACCGCCTGCACCACGGCGAGGTGGCCATCCTGATAAGCCGCGGAAAGTCCCGCCAGGGCCGGGTGGAACCCGGTCTTGGAGTCGAGAAGAAGGGCGTTCTTATCGCGAATTCCAATTTTTGGGCGGGCTTTGAGATACTCGTCGTTTCCAACCGGAATCACGGTGTTCAGCCCGTCATTCCCGCCTGCCAACTGCAAAACCACCAGGATGTTCCCGTCCTTGCCGGTGACCCCCTGGACCAAGGCTCCGTCTGCTTCGGCATGCAGTGACTGCATGGTCCGGCTGAGAAAGGTGGGCAAGGTCCAGCAAAGAGAGCCACCCAAAAGACCGGTTCTCAGGAATTCGCGGCGTGTCTTGAGTTCAGGGGATGATTCCATGGGGAGTTCCTTTCAGGTTACCTGGTACGCCGGGCTTTGCACGAGGGCGAGGATGAGCTTTCGGATGGCGGCATCCGTCAAGGGGACGCTGGTGCCGGAATTTTCCACGAGTTTTCTTCGGGTCTCATCAGGCATGGGGTAGCCAAAGAGGAAACGATCCGAAAGGTTGGAGATTAATTTTTCCGGATCCTGGCGATCCCCCGTGTCCACCAACTTGCCCACGGGGGCAGGAGAGAGGGCCAGGAGGGAGCGGGCTTTTTTGGCGGCCTGCAGTTTCAAATCCTTCTCCGAAGCTTCGGTCATACTGGAGGGTGTGGGGGATGGCGGATCCATGATCATCGGAGCGGGAATCTCGCGCAGGCCGCTTTCAATGGCCAGGCGCCCCAGATCCATGCCGGCCAAACGCTGCATGCCGCGGGTTCCCGCCACAATCCAGGAGGTGTATTCATACCGTTTGGCCAGAGTGGAGGTGTTGATCCAGGTGATGCCCCCGTCCCAGCCTTTGACGTTGGGAGGTTCGAGCAGTTTTTGGCCAAGTTCCGCCAGCATGTTGGAGGCCAGGGCCGGAGCGGGGAGAGGACAAGCCAGCTGTCGGCACAGACCCACAAGCCATTCTGTGGGGGATTTGACTCGATCCTCGGCGTGCTCGGAATCATAAAATGCAGGGTGGGTCCACATGGCCAGGAGAAAAGGCCGCATCTCGCCGCCTAAGCGCTCCCATTCCTGGGCCAATTCGGCTTGGAGGTCTGCCTCAGGAGTCCATCCGGTATAAAAGCGCCAAAGTTTACGGGTGATCCAGATGGGGGCGGCCTTTTGGGACAGGGCGATCCGCACCACGTCTTCCCCGTCGAAGCTGCCACGCTGGCCGAAGATTTTTTTGGATTTGATGTCGTGCCAGTTTTTTCGGTCCATGAACACCGGCGGGGTGTTTTCTTGGTCTTCCGGTTCTCCGGGCTTGTGGGGCCAGCCTACGGTCCAGCCGGCAAAGGCCCGGGCACTTTCCTGAATGTCTTGCTCCGTGTAATTACCGACTCCCAGGGTGAACAACTCAAAAAGCTCGCGGGCAAAGTTTTCGTTGGGGGCATCCGCGCGGTTTTTCGAGCCGTCCAGATAGATCAGCATGGCCGGATCCTTGGCGACTCCCAAAACCAGCTCGTGCCACCGACCATAGGCTTTTTCCCGGAACATCTGGTTTTGTCGAAAAAGCATGACGGGGTTCCGGACCTTCTCCGCGCTGGTGGCGAAGTGACCATGCAGGAAGAGCACCAGCTTCTCTCGTGCGGCCGAGCCCGGTTGCGCCATTCGATCCAGCCACCAGCCCCGAATCTCGGTCAGGCGGCGGTCTTGTTCCGCCCGAACCGCCCGATACAGTTCGCGGCCCTTGGCTTCGCGTTCCTTGGGTGGAAGAAGGCGGAGTTTTTTTCTAAGGAAACGCTGCTGCTCGGTCAGTCCCGGCTTGAGAACATTGGGGGGAGGGGTGAGTTCCCCCACTTTTGTTGGGCCCAAAAGGTGGTCGGCGGCGTCCGCCGGTTTCATGCCTGCCAACTGATCGACTTCGTCTGGCGTCCCACCGAACCCGGCTCTTTGGAGAAGTTGGCCGGCTTTGGTCCGATCCCAGGCCGAGGGGGGCAGGGTGGCTAGCATACCAAGGGTTGAAACTACCATAGTAACAGTAGGATGCGGTGTTTTTTTGGGTGATTGTCATTGAACCCCCGAGGGGTGGGTGCGGGACGGTTTAACTATTCACCATCTATCAGCAGGACAACGAGTTGCTCACTCGACTTGAAAAAGGGGGATTCCATTGTGGGATTTATGAAATCCAATCCCACTCCTCAAATCATCCGAGTCGTTGGTTACGGCCTGCTCGCCTTTGCGGGAATCGATCTTCTTTTTCAACTCTTGGCGAACCCCTTTGGCGGCGCCCTACAGGCTTTTCGCTTTAGCTCGGGATTGGTGGATCGGACTCCCGTTCCCTTGTTGGCCCTGGGAGTCTTGCTGGCGTTTCCCCGGCCGATCTCCCTGCCGATCGAAAGAACGGTTCTGCGCCTTCTCTCGTTTGTCCCCTATCTCTATGCCGCTGGATTTTTGGCGGTCATTGCGGCGGCGCTCATCACGGGAAACCGGCTGATTGTGGTGGCGGAGCAACAGATCGCCGCCCAAAGTCAGGCCCAACTCCGGCAACTGGAGACCACCGTGGATCGGGTAAAATCGCTCAATGCCACCGAACTCTCCACCGTGGTGGCTAACTTCAATCAGCAGAACCGAACCACCCTGCAGTCGGGGGAATTTCTCAGCAAACTCTCCCAGCAGACCGAGGCGCAAAAGGCCCAGTTGAAGGAGGGCACGGCACGCGCCCTTCAAGGGCAGCGTCGTTCCATGACGTTGGAGTTGCTCAAGGTGTTACTGGGGGCGGCGGCGGGTTCAGGAATCATGTTTCTTTTGGGAGGGGCTGGGGCTTGGGCCCGTTCGCCCGGCGGTGGACAGAGCTAAGCAGGAATTTCCTTGGTCAAAATCAGCGTCCGCTACGAAGGGCAGCTCCACTGCTCCGCGGTGCATGGTCCTTCGGGGCGCCAGCTGGAGACGGATGCCCCGGTCGATAATGAGGGAAAAGGAGAAAGTTTTTCTCCCACCGATCTGGTGGCCACGGCTTTGGCGGCCTGCATGGCCACGATTATGGGAATCGTGGCTAAGCGGCACTCGATCTCCCTCGAAGGAATGGAGGTGGTCACGACCAAGGAGATGAGCGCGGATACACCCCGACGGATCGTGGCTCTGAAATCGCGGATCACCGTGCCCCTGCCGGGGGATCATCCCCAAAGGAAATTGTTGGAGGCGGGAGCCTTGGGATGCCCGGTCCACCACAGCCTCGATCCGCGAATCGACAAATCAGTCGAGTTTATTTGGAAAACATAAGAATCAGACTTTGGTAGGGCTCGACGTTCCGAAGTGCGGTGCCCGAAACAGCGAGATTTTGGTGGGGTAGTTTAATCCGCACAGACCGATCTTGTGGATCGAATGCCTAAGTTAGGCGGCCTCATCGAGGCCATCCTACCATTTTGATTCCCCTCGCAAACAGGCGAAGTTTTATTTATGTTTTTATTGTTCAGGGACAGGTGCCGGAGCGGTCTATCGGGCACGCCTGGAAAGCGTGTGTTGGTGAAAGCCAACCGAGGGTTCGAATCCCTCCCTGTCCGAGTTCCTGAGAGGACAGGGTTTCCCACATCCCAAGGGGGATGAACGGATGGCGCGGGGGATGGTTCGAGGGGGCGCAATCCCTCCCTGTCCGAGCTCCTGAGAGAACAGGGCTTTTCCGGGGACCAACCTCTCCCTGTCCGCAGCCTCAACGAGATAATGGGACTCAGCAACCAAGTCTCATCTTAATCTTCATCTTCATCAAAAACCGGATAACCTGAATTAGTGAATTCACCGCTCCCCATCTCCGTCTGCATGATCTCTGGCGCGGATGCCGGTCGGATCGGAAGGGCCTTGGAAAGTGTGCGGGGCTGGACGGCCGAGCAGGTCGTCGTGGTTAATGAAGAGGTGAGCGATGGCACCGACCAAGTGGCCCAGAAACTGGGCGCCAAGGTGTTTCGGGAGCCTTGGAAAGAGCACATCGCCCAAAAAAACTCGGCGGCGGCCAAGGCCACGCAACCGTGGATTTTGGGACTCGATTCGGATGAGGAGGTTTCCGAGGCGCTGAAGAAGTCGATCACTCGTTTCATGATGTCGGTTCAGGTGGATGCCCCGGCGGCCTTTCGTATGGCACGATGCTCTCTTTTTTTGGGCCGGTGGGTACGGCACGGGGATTGGTACCCGGACTGGCAAACGAGGCTCTGGAAGGCCGGCAAGGCCAAGTGGGGTGGCGTCGACCCGCATGATCGGCTGGAGGTCGAGGGGAGAGTGGCCACCTTGCACGGGGATCTTCTTCACTACTCCAATCCGTCAATTTCCAGCTACGTCTCCAAGATCAACTACTTCTCCGACCTTTATCTGGAATCACGGCTTAAAAAAGGGGCAAGATGGTCCCCTGCTGAGGCCTCTTTCCGCGCATTCTGGAGATTTATCCGGGCCTACTTTTTCCGTCTCGGTTTTCTCGACGGGTTCCCGGGATTCTATATCGCGGCCTCCACCTTTTATTCGACCCTTGTGCGTCATACCCGGCTGTTTGAGCACCAGCTGAGCAAACGCACGTTACCCCCCAAACCCTGATTATCCGGTTGGGACCGCCCCTAGAAACGGACATTGATGCCGAACTGAAGGGAATTGGAGATGGGAATGCCCGGGTGAAAACCGGAGTAGTAGGGATTTACCAGCCCAAGCAATTTATACATGAGGTCAAAATCCACCATGTCCGAGACCTGCCAGTAAAAGCCAGACCCCACGGAAAAAGCGGGGGAGAACTGTTGGGAAAACTGGTCAGAGGTTTCTAGTTGGCCCACTTGGGTGATTTGGAGTTGGCTATAGGCAAAACCGAACCCCGTCGAAAGGTAGGGTTTCCATCGTCCTTTGCCCGGCCAGCGGAAGACGGAAGAAATCAGAGCCGGAACCTGAAGATATCGGCCTGTGAGAGGAATGCCCCCCTCTGCAACCGGTGTCCGACCCTCCTGCGTGGTCAATGAGCCATTGCCGTTCAGATGATCGAGGCCGTTATAAAGAATGCCGGCGGAGAACTCCACACCCAGCCAGTCGTTGAAGTTATAACCTGGTGTGACATCGAAACGCACGCCGGGGTTGATGGCGATGGACGGGTTGGAAAGATCTCCAGTGACCCCGGGGAGAAGTTCGCCGCTCAGGGCTTGCGAGCTGTTGAGGTTGTTGTCGAAGGCGAAGCCGAGGTCGGTGCGCACGAAGGGGCCAAGACATACGCTATGATCTGTGACGACAAACTCCTTGTCGGAAAATCTGTAAGTCATCGACCAATTAGCACCCGCTGTCAGGTTGGTGAAATCCCCGGTTTCCACGATCTGGCTGGTGCTGTCGCTTTTCGAGTAGTTGAAACTGAGGCCGGTGTTGAGCTCCGGGGAAAGGGCAAAATTGAGGCCTAAACCGAGCGTATATTGCTGGTCGAGACGCCGGTAAAACCCGTTATGCGGGATACTGTCAGAATCCACGCCAGTATCACCGGCAGATTGGGCGTCGGTATAGTAAGCCAGGCGGTAGGAGGCGAAGGGACTGAGGCTAAGTTTGTCGGACAGGTTAATGAAATACGTGCCGGTTAGGCTGTTGTCGGCTCGCGTGTAGTAGGTCGGATCCGTGAACACGTAGGAGGCGCGCCAATTGATCGAAACGGCCTGTCTCTCGGTGAAGGAATGCATGAAGCTGGCGTTGTAAGCAAAGACGAATTCGTTGAGGAAATTTGTATCCCCGGTCTGACCCGCAGCTTCGCGCGCCTCCGGGCTGTTCAGCCAAAAGTAGGTGTTATAATCAAAAGAGAGACCCACGGTAAGTTCGTCGGAGACCTTCTTGTTGGCGCGGACAAAAAGATTTACCAGGGTAAAGTCCTGCACCAGCCCGAAATCGTAGAGCCCGGCTGAGTTGAGCTTGTTGTCTTTTTGGGTGGGCTCTTCCTGTTGGAAATAGTTAAAGAAGGAGGCGCGAACCCCGGCCTCGGGGAAAAAGTCCTGATAACCGGGCATGGTGGTGATGACGGGAGCCCAGGCCGCCTCCAGCGAGGAAATGGTCTGCCAGGAGGCCAGGACAAACTGGGAGCTCTTGGCGTAACTGGCATTGGAAAGCCAGTTGTAGGATTGATCCACCCTTAATCGAGCGAAGGGCATGCTGGGAACTTCGCGCATGAGCTGCATGGAGCCCAAGTCTTGTGAGATGGCGGATGACTGCACCGAACCCTGCTCCTCGGGTTGTGCTTTGCCGAGTTGCTGGGCTTGACGGTCTCGGATCTGCTGGGCCTGGGCGTCAATAGCCGCTTGCTGGGAAACCGCCCCAGGGATTCCCGTCTGGGGAAAAGAGTCTAAAGCGGTAAGACTCAGGATGGCCCAGATCGCCAACGATCTGGGCACACCCCAACTCCTAGAATTGAGAAAAAATCTCTTTTCCACTACGCATATTCATAGTGTTCTGCAAATTGCAACACAACATATAGGCAGTATTTTGGCTTAAGGGCTGTGATTAACTTTTCGATGTGAAAACTAGCGGTAACGCTTGATCATAGTTTGGATACGTTTCTTTACGGATTGGGCCAGAGATGGGGGCGCCAAGACTTTAGCGTGGTCACCCCAGCTTAGGACCCAGCGCTCGATTTCTTCCAGAGCTCCGAGGGTCATCTGAAGTTCCAGATAACCGTTTTTTAACTCGCGGATTCTTTGGGTGGGGTGCCAGTCCCGTTCGCGGACCAATCGCGCGGCAAAAGCATCGAATTGAATTAAAATCTTGTGGCGACCTTTTCCGGAAAAGACGCCAAACCCTCCCTTGAGCTCCTTTTCCGCCGAAAATCCCCTGGGTCGGTCAAAGGTTTTGCCACTTAGCTTGGGCGAATGTATGCGAGGGAGAGCAAAGGTCCTGATCTGTCCCCGTTGGGGATCGTGGGCCAGGAGGTACCAGGCATTGTCCACATTGGCGAGATGGTAGGGGTGGACATCGCGTGTCTCTGGGGTCTGGGCCCTCAGGGGTTGATAGGCAAAGTTGACTTGCTGGCGCTGCACAATGGCTCGGGCCAGCAGCCGAAATGTTTCCAGATCTGCAGCCGAGGCTCCGGTGACGCGGAAGGAGTAGTCCGAACCCCATTCCCCCAGATCGAACGACACTTCCTCCTTTAAGGAGCCCGTCAATTTCTGAAAGGCGCTAGCAAGCGTCTTCTCGAAGGGGGTTCCGCGATATTGCGCCAAGACTTTCTGCGCGACGAAAAGCGCGAGGATTTCTCCCTCGCTCACCTGCAGCAAGGGGAAGGCCTCGACCGGCTCGGTATAGCGGAAGGTGTAGCGCGAAGGGTCATACTCGATGGGAAGGTTCAAACGGTCCCGCATGAAATCCAGATCCCGCTGGATCGTTTTATAGGAAACCTCGAATTCCCGACCCAACTGCTGGCAGTTCACCTGCCGCCCGTTCGTCAAAAGATCGTGGAGGCGCTGCATGCGCTCCAAGGGGGGGCGACTGTGGCCACCCGGGGAAGAGGGAGATTTTTTTATCATAGGACTATTAATGTCCTACCCCAAGAGTCAGAATGCAAGCAAAAAGGAGAAACCATGGAAACCATCATGCAATGCAAGGCCTGCGGGGAAGACACCAACCGGGCGGACTGGGAAGCCGCCCGGAAGTGTTGTGCCCATTGCGGGGAACCTACGGAAGACATCGTGAGTCGCGGCTGGGGAAGGCTGGCCTCCCTGCGCTCACGCCTTGAACTGGAGCTGGTCTGGAGACCTGTGGCCCACCATGCGTAGTCCCCTGGCGGTCATGGCGGCGGTGGCGGCTACCGGATGCACGGGGCTCAGTATTGGTGTGTCGTGGTATCTTCCGGAAATGGCTATTTTAGCGGCTACGGCAGCAGCCTTCTGGTGGCAGGTGGTCAAATATAGTTAAAAAGTAAAAAAAGGAAGAGTTGAGGAGCTAAAGTACGTAATTCTAACACAACATATAGTGTATTTTTTAGTAAATAATCCTTTATGTAGTTCAAATAGCAAAACTTGTTCAAAATCGTTGAATTTTAGAGTTTTACAGCTTACATCGTGTTTGTTGAATAAAACATGGTTCAACCAAATTTTGTTTGAACCCATCTATGCTCAAGGTGGTCGAACAAAGAGCTTTATGAATTTCTCGCGTCGATTTGCCATGCTGCTTGCATGGGTTGGGCTGAGTTCGTGGTGTTTTGGGGCAGTGGAGTTAAAGGAAGCGGAGATCACCACCATAAAAAATATTGTGGAAAAAGATGAGGGAGGAGGGGCTCAACCTGCCAAAACGAACGACAAAATTTACGAAAAAGCCAAAGTCACCACTGCCGCCGCATCGATGGCGGAACTGACATTTGTGGATAGCTCCATCACGCGCATGGGGGCCAACACGCTATTTTCGTTCCAATCAAAGGAGCGGTTGATCAAATTGGATCAAGGGACGGTATTGATTCATACACCTCCGGGTAACGGGGGCGCCACGGTGGATTGCGGAGGCGTGACCGCTTCGGTAACGGGAACGACGTTTATGGCCAGCCGAGACAAGGTGGGGAACAGCGTCTTCGTTTTGTTGGAGGGTGCCGGTGGGATGAAAATCACCGTCGGGGGCACGAGTACCACCATTCGCCCCGGCCAAGCCGCGTCGGTGGGTGCGTCCGTGGTCTCGGATGCAGGGGGGAAGACCGAGGACAAAGCAACCACCGGGACCAAGGTGGATGCTACAGGTGGCGGGAAGGAGGCCGGCCAAGGAAAAGAGCAGGAGGCTACGGGTAAACCGAATCCGGACACTTCCGGAACGGGGGGAGGGAAGGCCGGGGGAGAAACATCCGGGGGTGCGGGAACCCTGCCCCCAGGCAATACGGGAGGCGGGGACGCTGGGGCGGGCTCCAAGTCCACCCCTTCGGCCGTGGCCCAGGCACCTGCTGCCGCACCTGCGCCCCTGAAAACACCGGAAATTAAGGTTTTCGAAGTCGACGTTAAAAAAGTGGTGCAAACCACGCCATTGATTACGGGATTTAAAACCGAACTTCCCTCCGCAAAAAAAATCGAGGCCACCATTCAAGTGCAGCAGGCCAAGGTGGCGGAGGGTAAAATCGAGAAATTGGAGGTCGAGGTTGTGGCGGTTTCCCATGCAGATGGTGACTTGCTGGTGGGCGCGCCCCAGGTGGAAAAAGAGGATATGAAGATCGTGAATTCCAAGGAGTCGGTGGCGGAAAAAGTGGATTCCAAAATGGCGGAAAATACTCCTGGGAAAGGGCCCGCTGGGGATGGGCTGGATATTGCCACGGCCGCGGGTCCGGAATCAGGCGGGAACAACACTGCAGTGACCACGGCTCGCTCCCCAAAGGTGGAAACGCCCGGGCCCCAACCGACAGCCACCACACCTCCGCCCATCAATCCTGGACAGACCGTTGTGCAACAACCGGCCCCCACCGCTCCGATTGCGGTGACAGCTCGGGTGGATGATGCTTCTCGCTTTTACAATCAGGCAAATCCCGCGTTTGGGTTTAGTATAACTTCGGGATCCCTGCTTCCCGGACACAGCTTGGTGGGCAACTTTTTGACAGCGGCCACCACTTCCAGCGGGGTGACCGGAAGCCCATATGCGGTCAGTTTGTCCAACACCAAAATTGTGAACAGCGCCGGCGAGGAAGTGACCAGCCGTTACAATCTGACCACGGTGGCTGGAGTGTTGAATGTTTTGAAGGCCGCGCAAAGCGTGGCCTTTGATTCCATTGGCTCACTCACCTTCAGGCAGGAGGCCAACCTGGTCGCCAAGGCCTTGGCGGGTGAGGTCAAAGTGGAAGTCGTCTCGGGTCCGGCCACCGTGACGAACGGCAAGTTGGTCGCCAATAGCGGCACCGGAACGGTTGTGATCCGGGCAACAACTCCTGGCAATGAAAACTACAACGGTGCGTTTGCGGAGCAAACGATCACGTTAGCCAAGGCCCCCCAAATCCTAACTCTTGCAACTCTCCCCACACTTCTGACCGGGTCCTCGGTGTCCCTCCCCACCGTTTCCGGGGCACAGGCGGGTGCGCCAACCTTTTCCATTCTCGAGACGGACGGTCGGGCCTCGATTGATAGTTTAGGAAACCTGCAAATTGGAAAAATCCTGGGGGCGGATTCTTTCACCGTCCGTGCAACGGCCCCGGGCAACAACAATTATCTGGTTGGCCAGCAGGATTTTGCAGTGGGGATCAATCCGGACGTGAGTGCCATCTACGCCGCCAATCCTGCCCGGCGTTTGCTGTTGTCTGCACCAACCGGGGATGAACTCACGGTGTTGGACCAGTTTTTTTACTACACCGGTAAAGCGTCGGGGGTTCAGGGGCCTGGGACCTTTTATCCAACCGACTATCAGAACAGGTTTTTGAACCTCGCCAATTTGGGAAGCACGGTTGAACTCTATCCGGGTCAGGCTGCGAGCTACTACTTTGGCTCCACGCTGGGAGTTGGCTCAACAGCCTCCACCGTGAATCTGGCCGGCAAAGATGCGGTGATTTATGCCAACAGTATCTCTCTCGGCGCTGGGATTCCTGCCACCTCGCTGAATTCCAAGAATCTTATTCAAGGAGGAAGTGGCGGATTGATTCCTGATGGGAACGCCGCTGGTTTATACGACTCCGTCGTCAGCAATTTCAGAAGCGATCTTCCCCACGCCGTGCGGGTCAACCTGACGATTGATCCTCTTTTGGCGAACGATGCCTTTCTGGGTGACTATGTTGCCTATCTCCGTCACACCTCCGCCAATGGATTGGATACGCGGACGGTGAAACTGTTTGAGCATATCGGGGCCACAACGGCGTTTCCGGAAGGTTCGGCGGGCACCGGCCTGGCGGTACTTATGTCCGATTGGGCCACGGATTCCATCGCCCCGCAGGATCCGGCCGGGATCTTGACCGGAACGTATCGCCCCGGGGTGGCGGACCAGCTGTTCAGCCTGAACGACCTGGGAGCAGTGGATACCGGTGGGGACTGGACGCTATGGGTGGGGGATACTTCTTCCGGAGGAACGGGTAAGATCACCAGTTGGTCGATAGAGCTGGAGCAACTTCTCCAGCCGACGAGCGTGATCGATCTGACGGGAGGCGTTGGCAAGACCTTCACCACGGCCGCCGGGGATCAGGGGTTGGCGGTAAAGTCGACATGGATGAAGGCCAATGGAGCCAACCTGGAATTCCTGAGCACCAGCTCCCTTGAGATGAGCAGTACGCAGATGAGCGGGGTGGGATCCCAATTTTTGGCCGAGGCGGTGGGCTCGGTGAAGATGGGGGCGCAATCGACGCCAGCGGTGCCCTCTCCAAGTGTGGAGGCGGCAGAGCGGGAGCAGGTTCGTATCTTGGCAGATACAGTGACCGATGCCGGTGGGGTTGCCGTGGCCCCGCCGGGAAGCATGGCGGTCATTCGCTCTGGGGATTCGCTGGAACTTCGGAATGTGACTATCCGGAATTTCGAGGGAACCAAGCTGGAAAAAGTGCAGAATGGAGTCACCACCGGCCGGGTGTTGATGAGCGGGAGCATGGTGAGGGATTTCAAGATCAAGGAACTGGTGGGCGCGGCGGTCAATGCGGACGCCAAGATTCAGATGACGGCGATCGATGGGAATGGCGCCTTGGCTGGGGAGATGACCGTGGAGGGAAGTCTGCCCGTGGCCACCAAGTTGGCCAGCGCGCTGGCCGTGGCGAACGAGACGTTGCCATCGGAGACGGCCGATGCCCAGGTTCATGCTTTGGAAATTAATTTGAGCGCGGACCGGCTCAATTTCCAAAACAACGCAAACTTGGTGGCGATGAATGCGATCACCGCCCGGGCCAACACCATTTTGGTGCAGAACTCGTTCATGACCGTGGTGCGTAACAGCGGCATGATCAACATGTATGTAAGTAGTGGGATGGTGAATCAGACCTGGGGTTCCGTGGTGGCGGGTCAGGTTAACTTTGCCGGCCTCAGTAATTTCCGCATCGGCAACATGGTGAATTTCTCCATCGCCAATTCTGGCGATATCGCGAGTGCCATGAGTTCCGGGCAACTGCAACAGGTTTCAACCCCCCAAGCCGGGAAGGTCAACGTCCTGAAGTTGTAGGCTTGGTAGGGCCGATGATCATCATCGGCCGATACAGTGATTCAATCCTCGATCGTTGAATGATCAATCGGCGGATCAGGATGATCCGCCCTACCGAACATTGAGCGCAAGGGGCTTTAAGCCATGGTAGGGCCGATGATCCTCATCGGCCGATACAGCGATTCATTCCTCGATCGTTGAACCACCAATCGGCGAATCAGGATGATTCGCCCTACCGGTGAAGCGCCAAGGCCATTCCAACGGATTGTGTATGAAACATCGTCGGACGGGATTTTCATTTACGTACATCCATTTTTGCTCCGCGCTCGCTCCACCTCGCAATCGATGTTCGAAAAAACCATTTTGCCACTTCACTCGGGATTCTTTTGCTGTCCAGGATTTGAAGGACCGAATGATTTGATCGATGAAAGCCCCTCCGCAGGGTGAAACCAACGCGTGAAGGTGATCCGGCATGAGAACCATCAGTTCGCAATGCCAACGTCGAGCCCTGTGATAGTGCCGGGCTGCTTCTAACACTCCGTTCCCCGCATCTTTTCGACAAAGCTGATTCAATCCCCTTTTCCGGCAACAGATCGTCAGAAAATATTCCGGGTATTCGATGCCCCTAGGGGTTGAGTGATCCAATTTACGGCGGCGCGGATAAAGGATCGGGTTCATGGGGATGAAACTACGAAAATGAAAAAAGGATGCGGTTGGGAATTGAAAAATATTGGCTTCGGTAGGGCCGATGATCTTCATCGGCCGATGGGAAGGTTGAAGATTGAGGCGTTGAACAATCAATCGGCGGATCGAGACGATCCGCCCTACCGGGCGTTAAAATCTTGAAATTACAGGCT
>Ga0214917_10004576_pt1 | contig 15303 bp, 16 predicted proteins | sample LL_1208_BB_MetaG_FD_177983 | JGI IMG/M metagenome (GOLD analysis project Ga0214917, IMG submission 177983) | Freshwater microbial communities from Lake Lanier, Atlanta, Georgia, United States - LL_1208_BB | ecosystem: Environmental > Aquatic > Freshwater > Lake | place: USA: Georgia | collected... | reverse complement strand
CCGCCCGCACACCAACCACAATCGGCTGCTCCCTCTTGCCGCCAGATCCATCCCCAGCGTATCTGTCTAACAGCCCGCCACCATCCACGGTATATAGATCCCACCAGACCACCCACATGTGAGATTTCCCACAAAAAAGTTAATCGAAATAAACCGGCTGTCTGATCCCACAACCACCTTACTGCTCCACGCATTATGATAGAGCCATAACCCACATCTGCCCGCAGTGTTTCTAATATCCACCAATTATCACGTTGTCTCAATACACATGTTCCGCGTATATTATCTCTGTCGCGGCACATCAGTATTTTTGCGTCGCTCAATCTCTGTCGTGCTTCCTCTACGCTCCAGCCGGTCTGAATAAATCTTATCCACTCTTGAGTAGCCATCATTCCTGGTATTATAACCAGTTGCACGCCGGCTGCACTCCAGTTAACAGGCTCAGGCGGAAGTCTGGTCGGGCCTTTTGCAGCTAAGCAACACCAGGGATCATCCCATATTCCCATTAATTCTATTATTTAAGTAAGGAAGTCACCCTAAATTTGACACGCACCTATAGGGAATATGAGCGACAGTACAATGTTCAAAGGACAAACACCAGTTCTAACAGGACTATCACCAGTACTAACTACACAGACACAGCCACCCGCTCTTATGCTAAATGAAACTTCCAAGAAGAAAAAATGTGCCTGCTGTTCACATCGTCTGCAAATAACAGACATGGCGTGTGGCCGGTGCTCTCAGAAATACTGTAGTTTGCATCGTATGCCAGAGGATCATAATTGTCCACACGACTACAAGACAGCTGCCAGAGCCCATTTAATTGCAGCTAATCCCGTAATCCGTGCTGATAAAATGAATAACAGAATTTAGCATCTAGCGTCCAAATAGAAACAGATAATTGTATTCATAGCCGATTGCAGTTAGATCCACATGGTGTAAAAGATGGAAGCCAACTCCTTGTATTTCAGCCACTAAAACGTCAATATTTGGCATCCAGACACGTTGTTCGTGACGACGCTGCCGACCATCGCGAAATTCAAAAATCTCTTCATAAACACCTCTGGAGCCATTCAGCTGGAAATCACCCTTGTAATTAAATTCTTCAAAAGTCACAGATGAAGCTGTTACGCGATCATCTGCGTATTTTTGCACACTGAATCCAACAAACGGACTGGCCGATTCAAGAATAGGATCAAATTTGAGTTTATTTACAATATGACAGACAAAGACACCACCAGGAGCCAACCAGAGATATATATTTCGCAACAATGTTCTTCTGTCGGGAATCATGTAAATGAGGAAATAATACGCCGTCACTAGATCAACTGACTCCGCTGGTATTAAATTAGTAGTCAAAACATCACCCACGCTGAATTGACGCTGTGGATAACGACGTTTTGCCTCGGCCAGCATTGATTCAGAACGATCATAGCCTGTTACGCTGGCTACTCCTGCCCGACCAAATAATTCTACATGTAAGCCAGTACCGCATCCCAAATCGGCTACACGGATTTGCTGCAGTTCCCGATTCTCTTTTTTGAACCATTCCAGAGGTATCTGTATTTCCATACCAGCACGGGCTTCTGGCTGCACCAATGTATCATAGACCTTACTGTAAAAGGTATCATAACAATCAGCATCTAAGCGTGTTTCTTGACCACCGACCCAGTCTGTCTGAAATCCCTCAATCTGAGCGGCTTTTTTGTAAGAACGACCCATTTCCCATACATATGCCCCAACCATGAACACAATTAGCAGTGCCACGAAAAACTGCCACCATGGTTCAAACATTCTTCTCCCTAAAATGGACTCCGTTTCCTGACTGTCTAACAATTCCGCAAGCAAAACAAGAATGGCAACCAGTCGCTGTGGATATGAATTAAGTGATGTTCGTAAAACTCTGTCGACTGCTATTGAACGTCGCGATATGCGAACAGCACAGCGATGGACCGCTGAACTCATGACAACAGACGCCGCTGTAGGCTCATTGTGGGCCGCACTCTGGATTGCGTGGGCTACCGCTCAAGGAGCGGGTGATCCTAATCCAGTTATTCCCATTTTATTACAGCAGAGTTGGCAGCGCATGCTTGTTGCTGTAGAAACAGCCGCCATAGATGCACAATCGCAGACAGAGTTTTGGGCCAGTTTTAGAAATAATATAGATAATCGTCGCGAAGCCTATGAACTAACAGCACGCTTGGTCAACCAGGCCCGTCAGACGCCTGTTATTTGGCCGTCCAAGGAGCTGGTAATTTACGATGTTAGTTGCATGCGCGATTCACCCATACCTGCGGATGCCGATTCATCTGTTGTGCTTTCTGTCTGGGAACGTGATGCAGAATCCATGGAATTACGTCTAATGGCGGGACGTTGGTTAGCTGCACTACGGTCTGGGGAGCTTCGTGCTGCTCTGTCAGCTGTGGCCTGGACACTCATGCCACCGGTAACACAAGCATCATCGTCTGGGCACCAATTAAAGATATCGGAACGTGGACCAGGTGCTCTACCCGCAAAAGCACGACAGTCTGCAATCTGGTTTTGGTTAGCATTAGGAAAGTCCGTATTAACGAGTATACGCGATTTGCATCGTGGTTGGTTAACACTTCACAATGCAATTACCGATGCATTTGGACAACACTGGAAACGTTGGACAGCAGCCGATCGTATGCGAATCCTACTTGCGTGGATTTTACAAATACGTGCTGCATTACATAAAACATCTGTTCTGTGGGAAGCGCCAGCCTTGAATATTTTATCTGCTGATTTGGATTTACCCTATAAAGAGGTAGCATCTGAACTTCAGGCGGATACCATGCAGGGCATCAAATTATCCAAGAAAGATGCCAAAGTAGCAAAGGCAACAAAGGAGTCAAAGGAAACAAAGGAGTCAAAGACCACGCATCAAAAGAATATAGAAGCACGTCTGGCCGAAGCAGATTCCGCTATTTTTGCGGCCCTAGGCATTACCGATGAATGAAAATTTGACTTTCTATAGATCTGCGACCGCCACCCGTATAAGATGACAGACTCTCTGGTAAGCACTTTGGAGCAAGCCAACTACAACTATCATAATGGACTTCCACTTATTATGACAGATGCAGAATATGACTCTGCTATTGAACAACTTCGGGCGTTACAGCCTCACCATCCATTTCTTACTAAAATTGGTGCACCCACCCAAGCCGGTGATGAAGTGACGCTTCCCGTACCACTGCCTTCATTGAATAAACTCAAAAGTGGAGACGGTTCTCTGGCAAAATGGCTGGCCGCTCCTACACAAATCTCGGCCACGCATTTCCATATTTCACAAAAGTTGGATGGTTGCTCTGCTCTGTGGATACCTGATCAACGGCGACTGTATACACGCGGTGATGGAACACACGGGCGCGATATTTCGTCGTTTGCATCATTGTTTCAGGGATGCATTCATAACGCCAAAACCGCTGGATTGTGGGTCCGCGGAGAACTTATAATGCGTAATGATACAACCGCTGTTCCAGCAGGTAAGCTTGCGCGAAATATTGTCGCGGGTGCACTGAATCGCAAAGCCGAAGAAGTTGACACAGCGCTATTCAATGAGATTCACTTTGTTGCATATGAACTGGTCAAGTCACCGGTTCCACACATAAGTTGGTCAGAAGATTTCAAGATTATGCGCAGAGCGGGCTTTGAAACAGCTATAACCAGTCGCCGAAAAAAAGAAGACATTACCGAAGAACTACTGACAGAAATTTTCGGATTTGCAGAATACAACGCCTGCTATCAACTGGATGGCATTGTAATCTCTCCTGATTCTCCACATATTAAAGACCATCTGGCTAAAAATCCTGTCAATCGTGTTGCCTGGAAAAATCGCCCTACAGCTCTTTCTGCCACAACAACAGTAGAGTCTGTAGAATGGAATATTTCGCCGTCAGGCATATTGATTCCACGCGTGTTATTTAATCCGCCTGTTGTACTGAGTGGAGCAACTATTAGCGCAGCAACCGGTATTCACGCAGCTTGGATACGCGATAATATTGTTGGTCCAGGAGCAGTTGTAGAGATTCGGCGTGCAGGTGATGTTATTCCACAAATTACTGCTGTGCTGCAAGCTGCACCAGGAGGAGCCGCACTACCTACAACGGCATTTGTCTGGGAATCAGTCCATATTCGTCCTACAGATAATACTCACGACAACTATATCTCTATCCGGCGGATCAGTCATGCCCTTAACGAATTGGGGGCTGAAAATGTCGGTCCGGGTATCGTTGCGCGCTTGTTTGCAGCAGGATTTAAGACAGTAGGAAGCATTTATGCCGCATCAGAGGCCGATATTCTTGCTGCAAAGCCAGAGGGTATTAAAGAAGTGGGCGCCAAGCGGATTTGGCAAGGTCTTCGGTGTGCAGGCCCTCCCTGGAAAGAGATTCAACTGATGAAAGCCAGTTGTGTATTTCCACGGGGTGTGGGATCAGGACGGCTGGAACCTTTGCTGGAAATTGATTCAAATCCTGCTACCTGGAGTGTTGCCAAACTTGTGGCAGCTAATCCGTCAGGTATTTCCAGAAAGATGATTGAGGATATTGTAGCTGCAGTACCGGCATATCTAAGTTGGAAGAGCACGAACTTTCCATCGGACCCAGTGGTCGTAGTGAGTACTACACCATCTATCACCGCCAAAGCACCTGTCGTGCAGGGAACGATACTGTCGGTTGTTCTAACAGGCTTCCGTAACAAAGCCTTTGAGGCTGAATTGACAGCCGCTGGACATCACACATCAGATAATATAACAAAGCAAACAACACATTTGATTATTCCTGATGGCCCTCAACCAAAGACGGCCAAAGTAACAACTGCTCTAACAAAGGGTATTCCGGTTATCTCTTTCAGTGAATTTCGCACAAAATATGGTTTCTAATCCCAATTCAGAGAATGGAATGGTTATTTCAGATAAGAGGTATTTCTGATAAAGCAGAAATTACGTCTGAATCTATTTATGGACCCGCATTTCAAGCCGCTCTTGCATTGCTAACATTTATATTAATCTGTTGTCTGGCTGCTCTTCTGGGTTACACGGTCTCTTCTCCGCCAACACTCAAAGGTGCTGGTGGACGAGATTACGACGCTCTGCAGGGAGGTCGTCGTTCGCTACAAGACTATTGTACCAGCAAAAATATTGACATCAAAACGACTCCAATGGTAGCATTTTCGGTCGCCACTGCAAATTTTGGTGGCATTTTTACAGAAACACAAAGTCTTCTACAGCCCTGGACCGGCTCCGTGCACTCAGATGCCGTCCGTCGCCAAGTTGAAGCGGGAGCCCGTGCTGTTGTTTTTGATATATGGCCAGATCCCGCAGATAGCACCAAGCCGGTCATCTGTGCAATGTTGGATCATCGCGAATGGGCATCTCAACGCTGGTGGATTGCAAATGGACTTAGCAAGGGTACCGGCAATTATAGCAATTGGCGCCTCATGACCCGAAATACCCGTCCTGTAGGCGAAGTACTGTCTACCGCCATTCAGACTGCATTTGGTGCGAATCCAGGTAACCAAAATACAGATCCATTTTTTATAATTATGAATTTGCACGGTGCCATGACAACAGACTACTTAGATCATCTGGGACGCATTACTCAAGAAGCTCTGGGGGGATTTGCTATGGCACCAGAATTCTCACAGGCCCAACAACAGAAAGCACTGTGTACAACTCCTGTAGCGGCATTTATGAATCGTGCATTTGTCATTGTAATACCCGATATACAATCAGGATATAATTCTTTGCCTTCAATCAATACCTATGCAGCCTTTGTTCCTGCATTAATGAAAACACGAATGGGTCAGATAACAAATGCTATTCAAACACAGCCACAGCAAATAACATTTGACATTGGAAATCTCTCCGCAATTTCAACAGCTAATCAGACTAATTGTCTGTTGGGTGGCCCACAGTTAACGCCGGCTCAGGCAGGATTTTGTCTCATACAGCCTACAATTGGCGGATCACGGAATGACAACACTGCTGCCTATGCTAACACATCGTGGCAGAATTGCTTACAGTCAGGTGCGCAGTTTGTCGCCGTGAATCTATTCAGTACGGATTCGGTAACAGATGCTTTCTTTGATGCGACAAATTTTGGTCAATACAGCTTCAAGAAAGGTGCATAATCTGTTTACTCCGAAAATCTACAATGCATATAAAATGCAAGAACATGCTATCCCAATAAATATTACATCTCCAATTCGGCATATAATACAAACATGGTGTGTTGAATTTGACCGCTATCATGCCACAGAAAGACTCCAAACCTTTCGCACCAATCCAACAATTCAGCGAATTTGGCGATACATTCGCGAAGATATCCATTCAAACATCCCAATTTATCTATTTGATATCCTCACACAGTCTGGCACACACATACGCTGGCCACTTGCACTCATAGACTGCAATCCTCAAAAAGTGCATACAGGAATGCGTCTTCCCGAATCACACATTGTTGCTTGGAATCGCAGAGCAGTCACAATTCCTGTCGCGTTGGCCTTGGCAACATTGTCAACAACTGAAACAGGGAGAAGATGAAACAGAAGCTGATTGATCTGATTCAAGCCGCAGCGGCAGAAGCCGCAGATCATCAGGAACGGTTTGCAGCAGAAGATACTGAAGCACGTAAAATTGTCGATATCATGGAGATTTTTTTGAGAACAAAAGCGCGTGTAGTATATGGAGGTGCTGCAATAAATGCACATCTGCCTTCTGAGAAAAAGTTCTATGATCCTACACTATATCTACCCGATTATGACTTTATGACACCTGATCCGCTCCAAGACTGTGCCGATCTTATCACCACATTTCAAGCAGAAGGTTTTGATGATGTTGAGGCAAAATTCGGCATCCACGAAGGAACATATAAGATATTTGTAAATTATCGCTCAGCTGCGGATATAACTTACATGCCTGCAGACATATATGGGCGGATTGTATCGGATAGTGACATAATTGGAGGGATTCATTATGCATCCGCCAATTTTCTTCGAATGAATATCTATCTGGAATTAAGTCGTCCAGCAGGAGATGTTAGTCGTTGGGAAAAAATCTATAAACGTCTTCTTTTACTGAATGAATCCAAACCTTTGCGTCCTGGACACTGTACAGCAAATCCACTCTCACAACTGGGCGACAATAGTATTTCATCTGTAAGTCCAATAATAACAACAGCTATTGAACATGATGCTGTATTTCTAAGCGGAGCCAGTTTAATACATGGACTACTACCCAAATCTGACGAACCGATTTTACTTATCACGGATAAATCGGAAAAACTGGTTAATACTCTTACACGAAAGTTTGGTCTAAAAGCAGTAAAATTCGATTCTGTTGGAGAATTATTACCCAGTCGTGTCGAGCTCAATAAAAAAGGTATGTTAGTGGCGGTTGTTTTTTCGACTGTTGCATGCCATGCCTACAAAACACTGGCAGAGCCATCTGAGATCGCGGGCATGCGATTAGCATCACTGGACTTGATGATACAAATGTATTATGCTTTTTACTTTACTGACTTACAACATTATATTGCTGCTGTGCGTCTGCTATGTGTTATAAATGCTCTGATTGAAAGTGAAACAAAAGAGCGGCTTGCTGCTACGCCCACAACTGCTTCTGATGTGTTCCCTCTGGACTGTGTTGGTCATCAACCTACTCTGGCTGAACTCAAAAGATCGCATCGGCAACGTGTTTTGGAGAAACGCGCAGAACTCCAAGCTGCAGTTGAGTTTAGGACGGATGAACCTGTGCGACGCCAGAAGAAACAACATTATCCGGCGCCAGCGGCAACCCACTGACCCAACCAGTGCTGCGATCAAACCGCAAGTAATCTCTGCGCAGTAAACCTGATAGACACTGCGCCAGACAATGAACATCTGAACGTGCCGAATGAAGTACAGCGCCAGATATATCGTAGCGATGACCATAAAGCCAAGCGTACAGTTCTCCCAGACGTGGTGCTTTCCATCGTGTTCCATCGGGTCCCGGCGTGAGACGCATCAAATCACGCGTGACATTCATCGTGCATAGTTCAATAAGTCCACGCGGCCAGATACCGCGTAATTCGCGTGGACCACCCCGGTCTGCAGCAGCGTAGCCAGCTGCGCGTATAACACTCCGGTCAAATGCCAGATTGTGTGCACAGATACAATCTACTGAACGCATCACTTCGTAGAGTTCCATCAAAGCGACAGTTATTGGCAATCCATTAAGAACGGCCTCTTGTGACATGCCGTGAATAGCTGCTGCCTCTGTATTCCACGGCGTACCCGGTGGCAGACGAACAGTAATGTCCCGGCGCGCCAGCGGCTGTCCTAAGCAGCGTGATTCCAAATCAGGAGAATAAATCAACCAACTAATCTGAATTAATGCAGGAAATCCGGCCCATTCTGAGGGTGGAGCGTATCTATTTACAGGCAAACCATTTGTTTCTGTATCAATCAGAAGAATCTTCATCGTTTCTTTAAATATCCGGTGTAAGGCTGTATATCCGCGTTCAGGCAACTTTTTTGCACAGGCAAATAAAAATCAAAGAGTTAATTATAAGAATGGCCCGTATGTCCCGCCACAGCCGCATGTCCCGCCGCCACCGCAAGAGCCGTAAGCAGAGCCGCCGCCAGCGCCGCCAGACTCGCAAGGAGCAGAAGAAGAATCACCAGAAGAATCACCAGAAGAACCACCAGAAGAACCACCAGAAGCAGCAGCAGAAGCAGCACCAGGGTGGTTTCCGCTTTTTCTAAGTGCTGAACATGGGTTTGTTAGTAACATTGCGTACAGGAGCAAAGGAATATCGGTGAAGAGGATGTGCACCCCAGGTTTTTAACCCCAGCATATGTGCTGCAGTTCCATATCCCATATTGGAACCTATTCCCCATCGCTCATGTATTGTTGGATCTGTCTCTATCTTTTCCCGAATCCAAGCATCATGAGCTTCTTTAGCCATGATTGATGCAGCGGCGATCGTAAGACTTTGCGAATCACCACTTTTAATTGTAAATGCTGGCACGACGACACCGTCTGTTCCAGTCCAGGGATTCCAGTAATCACCGTCAATAAGAATTCTTTGAAACGGTGTTTCTAAACTAAAGAGAGCTCTATGCATAGCCGCCATATCGGCCTGTAGGATATTGATTTTATCAATTTCCTCCGGTTCAGCCCAAGCCACAGCTGTCTCAATTGCGTTCTCTCTTATCCAATCATTGAGAACAGCCCGACGTCGTGGTGTAAGTTTCTTTGAATCTGTTATCTTTTTCAGAGTGGCTCCATTATCACTGTAGGCTTCGTCTTCCGGCGACATGATAACTGCTCCAACATACAAGCGTCCCCAGAGTGTACCGCGTCCTGCTTCATCCAAACCAACTTCCACCATTCCATCATCAATCCATTGCCGCCGCAGCATTTCCTGTGTACAAAGCAAATGAAAGTGCTTATGTTATCACTTTTATTAGCTGGTCTTGTTGCGTTAGCATTGTTGGTCGGCACGCGGGAATATTTCGATAGCACAGCGGCATCGGGGTCATCTTCTATGCCTGTTCAGGTGGAACTTACCATGTCACCTGCTCTGCGTAGTCTGATGGAGACTCCGCGCATCGTTGCAGCATCTGATAAGACACCACCGCAGGTAGACGCAATGGCGCGTGATCGTGACGCACTTATTGCGGCTGAACGCGCAGATCAGATGCGTGAGATGCGTGAACGTCGCCGTAAATATTATAGTCAAGGAGATCCCGATGAAGGAGACTTTGACACACTCATGACGACTGATCGCTGCCATCGCAGACCTCATCGTCCAGAAGAGCCCGATCACGGAGATTGTCCTGATATGTCAAAATACATTCGGTATGATGAAGTACCCTGTTGGAATTGCTCTCTGCCCTAAATAGGGTTTAACATGGCAACACCACCGCTTGTTACAGCTGCAGTTGTTGTCTTCATAGTGGCAGCACTATTATTCTGGCAATATAAACATCAACGAATTGAGGGGTTTATTGATCCTGTTCCTCCTGTTGCGGGTCGCCCATATGGTGCTATAGGTGAATTAGATCGTGAAAACCGATTTGTTCCATCTGATTTAAACAAAATGCCTTTCGCTGGACCTGCCGCACCGCCTAGTACAACTATGCCGGTAAGCACAATACGCCCTATCACAGTTCCCGGACCTTCTACAGCTGTGCGTGATCCTCCGGCGACTCAAAAAGATGTTCAGGAACTGAATACACAACTGATTACCTGGATAGCAGCAGCCGACCAACGCGAAAATGAACATGCCGGTTCACTGACTCCGGAACAGCGTCAACAGCGTGTATTGTACGAAGCACGTACTGGAAATCTATTGGAACAATTGGCATCCGGTGTTATCACAGACACACAGTCACAGGTAGAACGTGAAATTAAAGAGGTGCAAGCGGCTAATCGCAACTGGCAAAAGCGCTATCCGAATATTGAAGAAATAGCCGGTTTCGGTTTGAACGAACCGCAAGACAAACTTCTGACATCCGAACAATATGATGAGTTCAGCGGATTATTAGATGCCGTTCTTCAGAATTTCCGTGAGCATCCACAACCCGATCCGCTGCAACGTGTCCGCTATCAGCAATTGCAGGTATTCCATCAGGATTTAGAAAATGCTGCAAAACTCTACGATGTTCCTCCTATAAAAATGCGGGCTGCGCGTCTTTTCTTGCAACGCGCTGAAAGAGCGGACCAGCCGCTTCCAACACTCTTTGCCATGGACACGTGCAGCGTGCAGCCCAGGACAAAGACAGAGGCAGAGGCAGAGGCAGAGGCAAAGGCAAAGACAAAGACAAAGGCAAAGCCAAAGCCAACCGCTGACATTTTTGAAAATGAAAGCTCAGCCGTAAAGTTACCATTAGGATATGATCCTGTCAATAAAATTCAGAGGGCGCGCACTCTCTGTCGCCAATTACAAGAGGCCTTTCCTAATTCAGCAGAAGCACTGGGTTGTCCGTCCACAGCCAGTGCTATCCAAACAAACCTTCAGGCACAGAATGTAATGGGAACTGTATGTGATCGTCTGCGAACATCAGTTCCTTCAATTTCACCCCAACAGTTCGGTTGTCCGTAATATTAAATAACCCGATGATGCAGAATATGGATTATCTGGACCCCATGATTTTGCAGAATTATTGGGTGATAATTGCACTTGTCATAATAATTGCCGCTTTTGGAGTCTATATGAATTTTACACCTAATGCGTGGGAGTTTTTCAGTAATAAATCAAAAGAACATCCGGATTCTGCTAAACAGCAACACGTGTAGCCCTCCCCTCCCCTCTCAACTGGATAAAAACCACCACACGTTTAGAGGAAAATGAACTGGCGGGATTTCAGTATGACAGTATTTGCAGCCGTCATAGGTGTAGTTGTTGCCTATTTAGTACTTGCCATCATACCCACGACCACCGAATCATTTGTAAATGTTGAAGAAGTAAATTGTTCTGTCTGCAAAAATACACGACGCGATTGTTGCCGGTCGGGTTGCGCAGGTTGTGAACGGCGCAACAAGGATGAAGATCGTTGCCCGCAAATTGACTGGTCGAAGTACGTGCTGAAAGCCAGTATTCCGCCCTGCCCCCCACAACCCGATATGTCCCGCTACATGCTGAAATCAGAATGTCCCGCTCCTCCAGACATGTCCAAATACATCTTGAAGGCTGCAGTGCCGGCCTGCCCGCCGTGTATCTCCACATGCAGCAAACCCTGTAAGATAGGAGAGTGTCCTCCTTGCCCTGTTCCACGCTGTCCTGTGGTGGAATGCCCGCCTCCTAAAGAGTGCCCTCCCTGTGCAGCAGTTGAGCCGCCGCGTTGCCCAGAACCCAAAGTCAGTTGCAAAGCCAATTATGAGCCAGTTGAACCCTGGGCTGTGCGTCCGTTGCTTGCCACAATAAGCCCTATGTAGAAATTCCTACATAAATAGTAAGGGAAATACAGATGGATACACGTTTTTGGGGTCCATCTGGCTGGCAGCTATTACATCTGATAGCAGCCACACATCCTGATAATCCAGAAGCAGTTTATGACTGGATCCATCTGATAGAATTTATTTTGCCGTGTAAATATTGTCGCGCATCATTTCATGATTACATGGAATTACAACCACTCACACGTGAAATAGTTACGTCAAACAGATTCAGCCGCTGGATGTTTGACATCCATAATCGCGTGAATAATAAACTTAGAGGTCAGGGTCTGCTTCAGAAATCCAATCCATCTTGGGAAAGAATAAACAGATATTGGTCAAAAGCAACCAAACAGCTCTGCAAATGTTCCCTGCCTGCGCAGCGCGGTTGGGATTTTTTCGTTTCGGTTGCAGCGGCGACACCAGATACCGATTATATTCCTGCACCCATGCCAGATGCACCACCTGCCAGCGATTGGAGCAAGCTTACTCTGGCGCAGCGCAATAGATATAATTTGCTAACCCGCGAAGAGCGCATTACAGCTCTCAAAATGTGGTGGAAGTTGATCCCATCCATCCTGCCATGTGAGGCGTGGCGGAATGCTTGGGTCGCGGCGTTCGCGGATGCGGGTGAGCCACCGGTAGAACACGGTCGCGCGGCGATGCTCCGTTGGATTTGGAAGATTGAATGCGGTGTTTGTAGTGGACTCCAGTGTGGTCGCCCGCACGAGTCTTTGAATGTTCTGCATGCGGAGGTAGATGCGTTTGAGAGTTCCTGTGCTGCGACGATTGGAAAGAAGCGCAAGACGTGTCGGGCGAAGAAACGTGCATCGCGGGCACGTATCCGTACAATGCGTCGCCAAAGGCACGCAGACTTGTTTTCGCTTTAGAATCCCAGTCACATCCATGACAGCTGTCTGACAATACCCACTGCCATGCTGCAGTATCACTAAGACCAACCGCTTTCGCCTGAAGCCATAACACTGCCTGATGACTATTAGTCATTATTTCCACAGGCAGTTGTATCTGATGCAGAGCTCCATTCCAAAGTATCTCCATTATAATTTATTGTAGTCTATCGTTTAGTACCGTTTAGTACAAAAGTTAGCGTCAAGTACTATTACACCCGTGAACATTTTAATTCGGTGCTAATTACGGGCTTTATCTGACATTTAGACCAACGAACATTTTAAATTGACAGTTTCATACCATTATTGCTATACCGTTTAGTACAAACGTTAGCGGCAAGTACTATTAAATATTTACTCGGGGCTTTGCCCAGAGAGAGCAGCTGCTCCTCGTCCGAGTGAGTTCTTAACTTTATTACTTGACGGTAGTAAAATTATTTACATTTGTTTCAATTAAATGATGATTTACATATTCTCCATATCTCCACAGCCAACATTTTTTTAACACGAGATAAGAGAATGTTGGCTGGAGAGGATATTGGGTATATTTAAGACAAAAATTTGACCGACACGTTGTGTTTTGTAGTGAAGCGCAAGATGACTCCACTACAAAAAGCACAGAATAGAATTCAAGAATGGATTACTAAAAACAATCCCAGTATACCTCTTGATTTATCAAACCTTGGATTAATAGAACTACCCCAGAATCTCTTTGCATCCACTCCACAACTGGAATATGTCTATCTAAACAATAATCACCTCACAACTTTACCAAAGACTCTCTTTGCATCCACTCCACAACTGGAATATGTCTATCTAAACAATAATCACCTCACAACTTTACCAAAGACTCTCTTTGCATCCACTCCGCAACTACTGTGTGTCTATCTAAACAATAATCACCTCGCAACTTTACCTGAGACTCTATTTGCATCCACTCCGCAACTACAATATGTCACTCTAGAAAATAATCAAATCACACAACTACCTGAGACTCTCTTTGCGTCCACTTCGCAACTACTGCGTGTCATTCTTTCCAATAATCATCTCGCACAACTACCTGATACTCTCTTTGCGTCCACTCCACAACTACAATATGTCACTCTATCTAATAATCACCTCACACATCTACCTGAGACTCTCTTAGCGTCCACGAAGCAACTACTGAGTGTCTATCTAGACAATAATCACCTGACAACTTTACCTGAGACTCTCTTTGCATCCACGCCGCAACTACTGTATGTCTTTCTTTCCAATAATCACCTCACACATCTACCTGAGACTCTCTTTGCATCCACGCCGCAACTACTGTATGTCTTTCTTTTCAATAATCACCTCACACATCTACCTGAGACTCTATTTGCATCCACTCCGCAACTACAATATATCACTCTAGAAAATAATCAAATCACACATCTACCTGAGAATCTCTTTGCGTCCACTCCACAACTATCGTGTGTCTTTCTTTCCAATAATCACCTCACACATATACCAGAGACTCTCTTTGCCTCCACTCCGGAACTACTGAGTGTCTATCTGGACAATAATCACCTGACAACTTTACCTGAGACTCTATTTGCGTCCACTCCGGAACTACGATATATCTCTCTCTAGAAAAAAATTACCTTACATATCTACCTGAGAATCTCTTTGCATCCACTCCCCAACTACTGCGTGTCGTTCTAAACAATAATAAACTCCCCAATCAAAAAGAGACTATAACTGACTACATCAAACGTATAAATGAAGAAAAATCCAAACAGCGTATAATGGAACGATGTGCAACAGTTTTTGAAGAGATTATGAAAGTTGTATGGCATCCATCCCGTGTAGAAAAGAGAATGTTGGCTGGAGAGGATATTGAGAATATGTAAGTCAGCGTTTTAGACCAGTGAACATTGAAAATGATTCGGCGGCTGCTGACCGCAAAGCATCCAAAAACAAATTTCAAGCAAAATCTCTCGTAGAGGAATCGTGCTTAGTGCCCATTTGAATGTTCACGGGTCTAAATGAAAAAGGTGTAAAAAGAAAAAAAGGTATAAAAATCATAATTTCATGCTCGAGCAAAATTACAGTCAATATTTCAAAAATATTGTCGGCCCTCAGTAAGTGGCTGGACTTTTATTCAATATCAGTATAATACTTGACCTATCTATTCAACCTACAGTAAAATTGTCCCAATTGAACTATTCTTTGAAAATTTAGAATAATATCTTGCACTTTCCCCCCTATAGGCTTCTCAGCGACTTCCACGATTTTCGGCTTAAACTTAACCGCTTGCGTGAAGTTATTTTATGAGATTTCCCATTTTTTATTTTATCAGCAAACTGCAATATCTCTAATTTATCTTTATCTGTTGTACCTATTATAGCAAGATCTTTTACTACAATATACAGAACCTATAAATCATAATACTCTGTACCAAAGTTAATGTCTAAAATCCTCACAATAATT
>Ga0214917_10004575_pt1 | contig 15303 bp, 9 predicted proteins | sample LL_1208_BB_MetaG_FD_177983 | JGI IMG/M metagenome (GOLD analysis project Ga0214917, IMG submission 177983) | Freshwater microbial communities from Lake Lanier, Atlanta, Georgia, United States - LL_1208_BB | ecosystem: Environmental > Aquatic > Freshwater > Lake | place: USA: Georgia | collected... | reverse complement strand
GTCGCGAGGGGATCGATGTCGTCTCGGCACAGGATCCGTTCGCAACCGGTATCGCCGCCCTTGCAATCGCACGCGTTCTTCGCCGTCCATTGAATGTGCAGGTGCATTTCGACTTCGCCGGGGATCCATTCTGGCGCCGTGAACGGTTGGAACACCGATTGTTCTTCCCCTTTGCCCGCTGGATCGTGCGACAGGCGCAGACGGTGCGTGTGGGGACCACGCGGGAACGGAAGATCTATTCTGGTTGGGGTATTGACCCCAAGCAGATCATGGTGGCACCAGTCGCGGTAGACCTTGACCGCTTCACGGATGTGGCGCCAAATCATGGTTTTCGATCATGGGTCGACGGGACGGGCGGCGACGCCTTGGTGCTGACCATGTGCCGGTTGGTGCCATCGAAGGATCTGTCGACGCTCCTGCGCGCGGCTTCCCAGGTCATTGCTGTCAGGCCGCGAACAAGGTTCATTGTTGTTGGTGGCGGACCGCTGCGACAGAGGCTTGAGTCGGAAGCCCGGGCCCTTGGCATTGGCGATGCCGTCAAGTTTGCCGGGGTGATCGATGGGACGGAAGCACCGTCGGCGATGGCATCCGCTGACATCTACGCGCTGACATCGTGGTACGAAGGCACCAGTCTCGTCACCCTTGAGGCGGGCGCGTCCGGGGTGCCGGTAGTTTCCACCGATGTGGCTGGAACTGATGACACGATCATCAATGGAGTGACCGGGATGGTTGTTCCGGTCGGTGACGATCACGCGTTCGCGACGGCGTTAATTGGTTTGCTCGACGATCCGGTGCAGCGCGTGGCAGTGGGCGAGGCAGCGCGCCGCCACGTGCGGGCACATTTTGGGCGTGCGGATGCAGTTACCGCACTGACTGATCTTTGGACCCAAACTGCCATTCCCCATCGCCCATGGTTGAAATCTGCTTCGCCTTTCCCGGGTGGGCCTGAAGTCCCAAGTGGAGGTCTGACAGGTCCGGATTGGCTGTATGTGGCGAATGCGCGGTTTCCAAGTGAAAAGGCGCAGTCGTACCAGATTGCCCAGATGGTCGATGCATTTGCGACTGAGGGCGTTGCAGTTGAACTCGTTCACCCGGACCGCGCAAATCTCGATGACATCCGTGAGGAGGACCCACGATGGTTCTACGAATTGCGTGGGCCGCTTCGCCGACACGCTGTTCGGGTGTTGGATGCAGTGAAACTGGTCACCATTGACCAACCGATCCTCAATCGCCCGCCGTGGCCCGGCCTCGCGTTTGCCGTGCAGGCTCTCACCTTTGCGATCGGCGCGTCGCGCCATGCGCGGAGGTCGCGTGCAAAGGTGATCTACGGGCGTGATTGGCCAATCCTCTGGGCGCTCTCACGTGCCGGTGCCGGACGACCGGTGGTGTGGGAGGCTCACGACCTGCCTGAGCGGGATCGGTCAAGGTCTTGGTTGCGACGGGTGTTGCCTCGGTTCGATGGGATAGTCGCGATCACTGCTGGTGTCCGTGAGGCGCTGATCGAGATGGGCGCGGATCCCGATCGGGTAGTCGTGGCTCCGGATGCCGTTGCGTGGGAACGCTTCGCCATAGAGACGCCTGCCGTTGATGCCCGCCGGACCCTCGGGCTGCCAGTCTCGGGAAAGATGGTCGTGTATGCCGGACACCTCTACCCGTGGAAGGGATCGCATGTCCTCGCACGGGCCGGGCAGTTCGTGCCCGAGGATGTGACCATCTACATTGTCGGGGGTACCCCGGCGGATGTCACTTCCTTCCGCACCTACGTGCAGACCGAGGAACTCCGGCAAGTCCGGGTCGTGGGCCACGTGCCGCCGACCCAAGTGCCTGCCTGGTTACGCGCCGCCGACGTCGTTGTGCTGCCGAATTCCGCGCAGTCGGTCATCGGGTCCCGGTACACATCCCCGTTGAAACTCTATGAGTACCTCGCGTCTGGCAGGCCGATTGTTGCCAGTGATGTGCCGGCGATCCGCGAGGTCCTCACCGACGGCGAGACGGGAATCCTGGTCGCTCCCGACGATCCTGCGGCCTTGGCGGGAGGAATCGTGACCTTGCTTGCCGATCCGGTGCGTGCGGACCGGATCGGCACGGCGGGACGTGAGTGGGTCCGGTCTAGGACGTGGGACGCGCGTGCCAGACAGATCCGTACGTTCGTCGATGCGGTGGCAAGGAGATGATTGTACGGTTCCCCTCGCGATCGCGACCCCCCTCCCATCGGATATTGCATGGTGTTGACCACGCACGTGAGGAGCTTGGGTGATGCCTCGGTTCGGACTGTTGGCGGCGAGGCTTGTGGGTGCGTTGCCGGACTTGCATCGGGTTGGTCCGTATTGGCGGGTTCTTCGTGCAATCCGTCGGCGAACCCTGCAATTGGCCGGGGTATCTGTTGGAAACTTGGCAACGATCCATGAGCGACTTCACATTGATCGCCGGGTCGCAGTCACGATTGGCGATCGCGTAGATATCCGTGACCGGGTACGGATCGGGATTGCCGAGTCCGGCGACCGTGCCGGTCGACTTGATATTGGTGCCGGAACCGTGATCCTCTCCGATACCCAGATCGACTGCAGTGCATGGGTCCGGGTTGGATCCGGCACCCACGTCGGGAGACGTGCCCAGATATTCACGCATTCGCACGACACGTCTCGTAGGGATGTGCCAGTGCTTGACGCACCGATCACGGTGGCTCCGGTCACCATCGGTGACGACGTGATGATCTACAACGATGTCGTGATCCTGCCCGGAGTGACAATCGGAAATGGCGCGGTCGTGGCAATCCGCTCGGTCGTTACCCGGGACGTTGCTCCGTACGCAATCGTCGCCGGGTCACCCGCGCGCGTGGTCGGGACGCGGGGATAGGAGATCGGGGCAAGTCGGGCTCCGGCACTGTTCTCCGCACCCCGCCCGGGGTTTGTTTCGTGGCGGCCCTCGTCGCCTCCCTCGATGGCGTCACCGATGCCGCCCGAGTCCGTTCTATCCTTACTTGGGTCCGGTCCACCGCTAAGGCAGGTGGTTCAGGTCAGTCGCAAAATTCTTGAGTGGGTTGGGACGGCTGGCGGGTTGGTTCGCCAACGTGTTTTGGGGCGCTTTGCGAGGAACGAGCATATAAATCAAGTGGCGACGGGGTGGGGTTGGGAGCGCGGCATGTGGGCGACGCAGAAAAGGAAACGCGTGATGACTTCGACGGCGAAGCCGCTGACCTCTGAAGATGACGACGCGTCGCTCATCGAGATCGATGATGCCGAGGCGACGCCGGAGGATGTCGGCAGCCCGGAGAACGGTGCACACAGCGAATTCGAATCGGATTCGGGCATGGGTGTGTCCATGGCCATCAGGACCCGCCGGACAATCCGTCGCTGGACTGACCGCCCAGTTGCCCCGGAAGTTGTCAAGGAGTTGCTCGAATGTGCGTTGTGGGCGCCATCGGCGTGCAACATGCAGCTCTGGGACTTCGTGGTAATCACCGACAAGGCGACACGAGACGCGCTCGCCCCGGCTGTGCCTCACGCCGACAAGGCGCAAGTATGCATATTTATTTGCTATAATACCCGGTTTTCCCAAGGATCGTATGCCAATATCCAGAGTGCGTCGGCAGCGGTCATGAACATGCTTTTGCGGGCGCACTCGCTCGGTCTGGGTGGGTTCTGGCAGGCGACGATCACCGACCGGTTGTTGCTGCGTGAAATCCTCCGTCTTCCGAGAGACGTGGAGGTGCTTTCAACAACGTTGTTCGGCTACCCGGCCGAGTCGCCGGGTGCGCCTGCCCGCCGTGACCCGTCGCACCTTGTGCACTGGGAGAAGTACGACCTGACGCGCAAGCCGGTGCTGCCATCGGCGTGGCGCCCGACCAATTGGACTCTGGCGCAAGTTGCCGACTATCACCAGGCTCGCATCCGGGCGGGCCCGCGCTACAACAAGCCGGTCGCCTCCGAATATCGCGCCGTTCGTGGCTATCTCGGCCATGCCCTGCGTCGTGCGGGGGTCAATGCATCCGGGAAAGTCGTTGTCGACCTGCTTCCTTGCACTGGGCTCTACCTGGAGGCGATGTCGAACGAAGTGCCTGAGGCGTCTTTCCAGTTCGTCGAACTGGGTAGGCAGGTTGCCGAGTTCGTGCAGCGGCGTCTACCGCGCCCTGCGACTTTTCATCAGTACGCCATGACGGCCACAGGTGGGGCATCGTCGGATATCGCGGATGCGTCCTCAGATGCTGCCACGCTGGTTTTCCGGTTGGAGAACCTGCCAACCGCTGAGAGGCGCCGTCTGCTTGCGGAAGCGCGGCGGATCCTGAAACCGGGCGGAACGTTGGTGGTTGTCCACACGAATGTGCGGTCGTATTTTGAGGTGTTCCGTGCAATAAGGTGGTTGATTGGCCGTCGTGACGTCCAGTATGCGCTGCACACGGATCCGAGCCTCGGACCGTTCGAGGCCCTCTCTAACGATGAGGTAAGCGATCTCCTGGTGGAGTCGGGGTTCCGGATTGAACACCGGCACGGCGCCTTCCCCTTGCCTCCGCCAGACGAGGCGAAGCATCGGGTTCGTGCATTGCCTCGTGCCGTGGCACCGCTTGCCGGGCCGCTTGGTCGGCTTTATGAACTCACGGCACCGTTGCACCGTTTCCTGCGCCCATTTGCCCGGGTTCGGTTCATCACGGCGGTGAAGTGAAGCACGTCGCCCCTGTGCTGGTGCATCTCCATCTCCGCCCCATCGCGCCATGATGTGTCCTCGCTTCGCTTTATGGCGTGATCAGGGCGGATTGACGCTGACGTGTCGAGGAATGGTTCAGGGATGATCGGGGCGCTCATCCGCGCGTCTGACTGGCTCCATCGGGATCGGTTTATTCCGGATGTGGTCAGTCCGGGGGGTCATCACGATCCGGTGGCTTCGTGGTCCACCGGCGTGGCTCAATGCGAGCGACACGGGGTTGCGCATACCGGCAAACTTGCCCGAAGCATCATCCTCGACCTCGCGATCCACGATGCCTGTGTTGCCGGTGCCGATCATCCATCAAGCGAACGGGCCTGGAAGCGCGCCTTGGCACGCGCTGAATGGGTCATCGGACGGCTCGCACCCGATCCGCAACATGGTGGCTTGGTGTTCTGGCCGGGCAGGCTCGATGCGCGGAACAACTCAACATCGCTGATTGATGCGGGGGAGTGTGTCGACGCACTTGCGGAACTGATCCGGCACCCCCGGTTCGAGGCCGTGCCGGCGGCTTTGCGGGCGCGCGTCATCGACGCAGTGTCCGGGTGTGCGTCAACCTACCTATCGAATTCGGTAGCCACCAGAGGCATTGTGAACCAGATGCTTTGGGGTGCAATGGGTCTGGCGCATGCGTGTGCGGCGGTACCCGGTGAGACTTGGTGGCGAAGCGGGGTGCGTGACGCCGTCAACCGGGCACTCGCCGCCCAACATCCTGACGGCAGTTGGGGGTATGAGGTACGCGTAGGTCATGCGATGCACCCGGGGACTTCAGATTTGACCGTCTACTACCACGGGAGGTGCCTGGCGTTTCTCCATCACATCCGTGACTGCCTGCCAGAGATTGACGATGATGGGCGGGTATCTGATGCATTGAGTCGCGGGACCGACTTCCTGGCAGGCGTGGTGGCACGTGACGGGCGCAAACCACTTGCGATCGAAGGGAAACGATGGTTCTGGTCGGGTCAGGATGAGGTTGGAAGCCACGCATTTGACATTCATGCACTCGTCCGGGGTGCTCACTTGACTGGAGATGACGGGTTGCTCTCGGTGGCGTGGCAATCTTGGAGAAGTCTCGTCGCACGGATCGATGTGAACGGTGCAGTCCGGGCTGGTGGAGCGACCGACGCGCTGGACCTTGTCTGTCCGGACTTCCACACCGCCGATCTGGCGTGGGTTGCGCGGGTCTGGAGGTTGCTCGAACGAGCCGCCGATCATCCCCAAGCCCTTGGGGTTACGTCGACGACCCGGCACTGGGCCGACGCTGGGGTCGCACGCGTTGCCGATGGGCCGGTCCGGGCGCTAGTGCGGACGCGGAAGTCGCCTTCGAATACGCAGTGGGGTGGCGCAGTTGGTGGGATGACGGTTGTTGCCTTGGCGTCCGGCCCGGTGCCGTGGGTAGACGGGCCGTTCAATCCCGGAAGCCTGACCGTGAGGCGGACTGGGCTAACCCTGCGCGAACGGCTTGAGGAAATCGTTGGCGGTACTCGCCGGTTCCTCGTTGCGAACCGTCCCGGACGCGAGGGTCGCCAGTGGGCGTTCGTGTGGCGCATGCAGGCGAGGTCGGCAGTTGCACACCTGTTCGCGGGCCATCCACGCGGGGCGTGGCAAATTGGGTGGGGAATGGTCCGTGGCGCGCACGCGAGGTTTTGGCGTCCGCTTTTCAGTGAACTTCGTGATCATGCCTCCCTGCACAATGCATGCACGACCGATGAGGTCGACCTTGGGGAGAGTCGTGCCGGGGCGTGGATCCGTTCGTCCGTCCGACTTGCGCGTCGGAATGGGTCCACCCCGGCATGGGCAACTGAACTGGTTGTCACCCGAGAGGTTCACGCCACCGCCTCCGGGATTGCCATTTCGGACAGTGTGGAAGGGGACGTGCCTGTTCCCTTTTCGATTGCGCTGGACTACGTGCTGCCAGTGGGTGCAACAAATGCCCGTTTGCGGTGCTCCGGCGCCATCACGATCCTGACCGATGAGGGTACGGGGATATCCGCAGACCGATCCCGTAGCGAGGCGAATATGGAAGGGGGGCGTGGTGGGGCATTGCGGACCCGTGAACCAGTGGAGGCCGGGGAACCTGACCCCGGTTGGTGCGTTTGGCAAGGCAACGCACAGGTTCGGGCGATGGTCCGGGCGGATCGGTCGCGGCCGCCCGGACCGGGTACGGCACGGTGGTCCCTCGAGGTCAAGTACGGTCGTCCGAACTGATGTCAGTCAGGACGCGGGAAGCGCGTCGCGCCCAAACGCCACTCGACCACCCCGCCTGACGAAAATACGCTTCGCTTGCATGTCGCCCACGACTGAACGACGCTTCGCATTACGACCGAGACACACTGGGGACTGTGGTACGTGACCCGATCAGAGGAGAAGGAGCTCGAGGCCGTTTCGGACATCGTGCCGTTCGGTCCTTGGCTGCTTTTCCTTTTGCCGTTCCTCGTCTATGGCCGATTCATCCTTGGCGATGAACTCGCCAACGCCGATGTGATCCTCGCGTACCGTCCGGCGCATGCAATCCTCGCGGATGCCTTGCGACGTGGCGATATTCCGCTTTGGACGTCGACGATATCGGGGGGCTTTCCGATCGCGTTCAGTGAGTACGGATGGTTTTCGCCCCTGGTCTGGATTCCCCTGCTCATCGGTGGTGCGCAGGCTGGCTACTACGGTGCGGTTGCACTTTCGACAGCGCTGGCGGGTGTGGCTACGTATGGCCTTGCCCGGACGTGGGGCGCAACCCGCATCGAGGCCACCCTTGCCGGCTTGATCTTCAGTCAATCCCTCTTTGTTGTAGGTGGTGCCCCGCTGCTGAACCAGGCGGGGGCGTACTGGTTGCTCCCCGCTCTGTTGTGGGTGGTCGCGCGCACGATTGACTGGCACCCGCTCGCGCCACCGCTTGGTGGCATCGTGCTTGCCTTGGGAATCCTCGGTGGGCACCCTCAGGTGGTGCTTATCGCCGCGCTGCCGGCCATGATGTGGGCGGCGGTGGCACTGTTCCGAGATGGTGAGTTCGCGAGAAGGATGGCGCTGGTCATACTCCTTGGCGGATGCATCCTGGGTGTGGGCGTGTCGGCAGTCCGCATCATCCCGACGATGTCCATCCTTGATGCATCGGTACGTCAGGGCGGGTTGTCCGATGTTGCAAGGGCGCTCGGATCGGTATCTCCCCTGGACCTTCTCCTTGGATTGCTTTCCCCGTCGTTCTCGATGTCCCGATGGGTTTCGGCGCATTGGGCCATCTATCTCGGACCGCTCCCGGTGGGCTTGGCAATCTACGCGGTGTCGAGGTACCGGAAGCTGATCAGGGATGAACGGTCCCAGACGGCATCGGGAACCGTCGCTCGCCGTGCACGTGCGATGGCGTCGACGATGGAGGCGACGGCGGCCCCCACCGCCAACGTCGCACCCAAACGCCACTCGACCACCCCGCCTGATGAAAATACGCTTCGCTTGGCGACGGGAGAGGCGAGTGGGCGGGCAAGGATGCCCGCGGACCGGGCGGTGCCGGCATTTTCTCCATCGATGACTGCCCGCCTGCCGTGGCTTGGTGCCATGGCGGTGATCGGGATCGTGATTGCGTTCGGCAAGTACGGCTATGTCGGTGCGTTCATTGGCGGACTGCCGGTGCTGGGTCTCTTCCGCGATCCCTCGCGGTTCCTTCTCTGGACGGTCGGTGCCGTTGCGATCCTTGCACCGATGGGGTTGCGCCTCTCGCCCCTGGCCTCTGGGCGTGCGGGCATATCGCCCAGGCGGGACCCTTGGAGTGTCCGTAGCCTACTCGGGGTGCACGCCGGAACGACGCAGCGTCCGGTTTCCGGTACGGCTTGGTGGTTCGGAATTGCGGTGGCCCTGGTCCTCGCCGTGGTGACGGTTTCGCTTGTTTTTGCCCTTGAGAACGACACGCTGCGCATCGTGGCTGAGGAACGGTTCGAGGTCGGCGCGCGCGTTTTCGAGGCGTCGGCAAACCGTGGCGACTACTCGCCGGAGTTCTACCGTGCACGGTTCGAGGCGACGTGGCGACACTTGCACGAGATGCTCGATGTGACGTCACCGGGTGTAGCCGTGCCACTGCTGTCGTTGGTGGGTGCCGGGTGGTGGTGGGCTTGGGGGCGTCCACGAACAGATGCAAACGTTCTGGCCGGCCTCTTCATTGCGGCGCCGTTGCTGGTGTACGGGCAGGTGCGGCTTCCGGCGATCCCTGCGAATGACGTGATCCTCGCGCAAGAGAGCAGTTTTGATGCGGTCGCAAGGCTTGCCCTTGTCGGCGTGGGCGATGTCCCTTCCCGGCACATCAGTTGGCTGCCTCTCGCCACTGACTATGAAGTACGGGTTCGTGCGCTGGCGTCCGGAAGAACGCATGCCGAAGTTGACACGCTTTCGTACCAGGTCTGGTCACACCTGGTCACACCAAACCTTGCACTGTCCTTTTCCCGTGACGCTGGGGCGCGTGATCCTCGGATCGTGCGGATTGCGTCGGTAGACGGGTATGAAAACCTTGTCACGCGAGAACAGGCGTTGGTTGCGTCGGCGCTCGGCAGCGAACGGGCTGCGATTGGGACCACGCACGGGCTAGGCCTCACCGGCCTGAGGCAGCGACGTCAGTCGATGGCGACACGATGGGGCGTCCTCGCAAGTTCCGGCGGTGGTGCTCTGCTGACCTCGACCGTGATGGCGCCGCTTGACGTCCCCGCAGGCGTGATTGTGGAGAAGGCGCTCGTGCCGGGTGCGGGGGATGTCCCAACCATAGACATGTACCGCCTGATCCAACCGTGGCCGAGGACGTATGGCGTGACATCGTGGGCCGTTGCCGGATCTTCGGAAGATGCGATGCGGCAGGAGATCGGGATTGACCTGCTTGCCGGACCCCAGGCGGTCGTGACGAGAAGCGGGAATACTGAGGTTCCAAAGTCACCCGAGGCTGGAGGCGTCGTTGTTCCCGTCCGGATTTCACGTGAGGCGGACGGAGTGGTTGTCCTTGACGTGGATACCGTTGCGCCGACGCTGGTTGTCTTGCTTGATGCCCTGACCCCGGGTTGGACGGCATCGGTTGACGGGCGCAGGGTGCCCATCGTGGCGACGAACGTGGCATTCCGCGGGGTCTTCGTTCCCGCAGGCAGGCACGCAATCGTGTTCACCTACGAACCGGACGGCTGGGGAGCCGCACGGGCGATGACGGCGGCGGCACTCGTGCTGCTGGCGGCGTGGCTCTTGAACGTGAGTACCCGCTCATCCCAACGCTCCGCCTGATTTGAAGACGCTTCGCTTGGGGAGGCGGAGGGGTCGGGGTGCCGGGCGTCCGTGATGTACGTACGATTGGCTGGCCGTTGATGGTGGTGGTCGGTGTTTTGGCAGGAAGTCCGGACCTGCACACCCAATCCTTGTCCCGTAGCGACGGGAGATGGGGGGCAAACACCCCGCCCCGTCGCCCCGTGATCTAGATACGCTTCGCCAAGTCGCTGAGGTTCGTCGTTCATGCGTGTACTTGTGGTGACCGACACCCTCGCACCTTCGTATGGTTGGGGTCGCTATGCGATCGGGCTCATCCGGGCGCTGCGCGACGAGGGTGCCGACTTGCGGATCTTGTCGCCGTTGTCACGGTGTACTGAGCCGGATCTCGCGTCGATGCCCGGGCATGGTTCGGTGACTTCCTATGTTTCCGAGACCCGTCGGATGTCGCGCTTGGTACTGGCAAACACGCTGGCGATCTGGCGTGCTTCGCGTGATTGCGATGTGGTGCACTGTGTGACCGAACCATATTCGGCTCCAGCTGCCGTGGCGGGGCTTGTGGGGCTTCGCCGGCCATTGGTCGTCACGGTGCACGGGACGTACGCCGTTCGTCCGTTTCGTCGGCCTGGCGCACGCCCGTGGTATGAGCTTGGCTATGGCCGGGCGAACCGGCTGGTGGCGGTCAGTCGATATACCCGTGACCGGTTGCCAACTAGGTTTGCGTCCCGGACGGTGATCGTTCCGGAAGGTGTCGAACACGAACGGTTCGCGACGACAAGCCATGCCATCTCGACCGCGTTGAGTGGTCTTGATCCCAAACGGCTTCCCTGTCGCGATGGAAGTGGGGAGATGCCCTACCTGCTCAGCGTGGGGCCGGTCAAGCGTCGGAACGGGTACCAGACGACCATCGAGGCGTTTGCAGAACTGCGAAAGGTGCGTCCGGACCTTGAGTACTGGATCGTGGGTGGGACTGACGATCCGGTCTTCCTGACCTCACTCCGCGCAACCATCGCCCGGCTTGGGCTTGGTGATGCCGTCAAGTTCCTCGGAAGGGTTGATGAGGCCACGCTCGTTGGCCTCTACCATGGGTGCATGTTCTTCTGGTTGCTTCCCGAGGATGATGGCGAACAGTTCCATGGATTTGGCCTGGTGTACTGGGAAGCGAATGCGTGTGGACGGCCGGTGATCGGTGCGAGTGATTCCGGTGCAGGCGATGCGATCGAGGATGGGACGAATGGATTGCTGATCCGTTCGGCACGGGTCGACGAGGCGGTATCGGCGGCGAGGCGCTTGATTGATAGCCCGGAACTGCGCGAACGGCTTGGGAAGGCGGGGATTACCCATGCGAAGCCTTGGCGTGACGCTGCAGTCCAGATGATGGGGGTGTACCGGGACGTCAGGGCGGACCGGGCTTGATGACCATCGGCGTGCCACCTCCTCACCCCCCCGCCCCGCCTGATGAGAAGACGCTTCGCTTGGCTCCTACCCCGCCGGACCATGCTGCGGCTCAATCCCGGTTGAGAACGGTCTGGGGTGTGCCGTATTGGCCCGTGCGACCCGCACTGGAGGCCCTGGTCCGTCGTCGCTTGGCGCGGGACATCTTCTTCCTCCAGATTAGCAATGGACTGCAGCGGGCACTTGGGTTCGGCTTCAGCATCGTGATTGCCCGCGTGCTTGGCGTCACCGGGTACGGCGAGTACTTGCTGGTGCTTTCCCTCTACAGCACCCTGAACCTTTTGGGAAACCTTGGGGTTGGCCAATTCCTGGTGGTGCCTCTCGCGCAGGCGGTGGCAACGCGTGACCGTGGCGCGATCGCCCGCGGAACCGGCTACACGCTGAAGTTCGGACTGATTCTGGGAATGCTCGTCGTCCTCGCGGTTCTTCTTGCCGGTGAAGTGGTGGGCGATCTCATCATGCACCGACCCGACCTGGGCAACCTGACCCGGATCGTCGTGGCGGGGCTTATCCCATCCGTCGCCTACAACGTGGCGATCACATCGCTCCAGTCTGGCCGGAGGATGTCGACCCTCGCGGTCGTAGAGATCTTTGATCTTCTGGTCGGGCGAGGCTGCGCCGTGTTCTTCGTGCTTGCCGGCATCGCTGGAGGTGGTGTGACCGGCGTCCTGTGGGGCACGGTGGTGGGGGGTGCGATCTCGGCGGTCCACGCGGTCTGGTGGTATTGGCGCATTGCAGTGCGGCATGACGAGTTTCCCAGTCTGGCCGGTTTGGTGCGTGCAGGTTGGTCGGTACCGATGGGCACGTACTTCCGGTTCAGTGCGATTGCATCGGTCGACAAGAACATCGCCCAACTCTTCGGCCAGACGCCGATGCTCCTTCTTGGGCGCTATGCAGGTCCCGAGGAGGCCGCATACTTTGGGATCGCCGGGAAGGTCTTCACGCTGCTGGCCTCCCTGCACGGGGGCGCAAGCCGGGCGCTGTCGGTGCGGCTTTCACAGGAAATGGGGCAGCGCGGTCCAGCATCGACGAGACGTCTCTTCTGGCGAGGTTCCCTGGCGTGGGGAGGTGCGTCGGCTGTGGGCGCAATCGGCCTGCTGGCAGCGCTTCCGGTCTTCCGTATCGCGTACGGTCCGGAGTACCTGCCGTCTGTTGCCCTGGTTGCGGTCCACGGCGCCTTGCAGGCAAAGCAGGGACTGACCGTGGCGCTTGGAGCGGTCTACCTGATCGCAGGGAGGGTCGCGACGAACGCCCTGCTCAAGATTCCGCTGATCATGGTGGCAGTGCCATGGGGAATGTGGTTGGTTGAGGGGTGGGGCGCGATGGGTGCCGCGGTGTATCAGTTGACGGTCTACGTAGCTGGCGACGTAGTCTATCTGGGACTGATCCTGACACCGTGGTTCTGGCAGTCAGTGGGCGGCTCGCCCAGTTTCTCGGAGACGCGTGCCTCGCCCTCCCAGCCTCCTACCCCGCCTCAAGACGGAGCGGAGGTCCTTGTGAATGAAAGCGACGGGAAGAGCCGATGATCCGACCGCCTACTCGACCTAACGCTTCCGCTCCGAATCTGCTCCGCCCGGTGCGTACGACCCGTCCCCGGGTACTCCACGTGTCGCCGCTCATGTTCGGTGAAGGTGGCATTGTCGGGGGTGGTGAGCGGTACGCATACGAATTGGCACGGGCCATGGCCATGCAGACACGGACGAGGCTTGTCTCATTCGGCGAACCCCTGACACGGAACGTGGATGGTTTGCGCATAGAGGTCTTTCGTCCGGTCGCGTATGTCGGGCGCAAGCGCCTTGGACCGATTTCGCCGAGCCTGGCAATGGCGATCGCTTGGGCGGATGTAGTGCATGTGCACCAGATCGAGACTTTCCTGACGGATCAATGTGTCCTGATCGCCCGCCTGTTCGGAAAGAAGGTCTTCCTAACCGACCATGCGGGCGGTGACCGGAACTTCAACCGCCGGCTTGGAACCGTGGACCGCGCGACAGGTCTCCTGCTTGTGAGCCACTTCAATGCCCGTGGGTACCGGAAGTGGGCCTCCAAGGTCCGGGTGATCCATGGTGGAGCGGACCCGGCGCGTTTCCGGCCTCTTCCCGGTCTCGCGCGAATGGAAAAGGTTCTCTACGCGGGAAGGTTGATCCCGTACAAGGGGATCCACCACCTGATCGAGGGAGTGCACCCCGAGACCGCGGTGATCCTCGCGGGCGAGTCGTACCACGCCGAATACCGGGCCTATCTTGATGTGGTGTCACAGGGGCGGAACGTGACTTTCCTTGGTCCCCTGATGGGGGAGGATCTCGTCCGCACCTACAACTCCTCAGCGGTCAGTGTCCTGCCCTCGGTCGAGACCGACATGTACGGCAAGAAGTATCCCAAGAGCGAGATCCTTGGACTGGTTCTTCTTGAGGCAATGGCGTGCGAAACGCCGGTCGTCGCATCCCGCATCGGGGGGATGATGGAACTGGTCGTGGATGGCGAGACCGGTCTCGGAGTGCCCCCGGGGGATAGTGCAGCCCTGGGTGAAGCGGTGGAACGGCTCCTCGGTGATGAGAAGCTGGCGCGCGAGATGGGTCGTGCCGGTCGCGCACGCGTCGCGGCGAACTTCACGTGGGCCGCGGTGGCACGACGCTGTGTTGCGGCCTACGCCGGTGACCTCGGCGAGGAGATCCCCGACCCGTGACGATGCTGCTGGGTATCCGGGACCACCGTCAGACGAACCTCGCGGGTACCCAGCGAGGTTCACAGTTCGCGGACCGTCGGCAGGTGTGCAGGCCCTGCGCTTCGAGTGAGATCGGATCGTCGGCGTGAGGATACTGGTGTTATCCGACACGTATCCGCCAGTCAACCGCGGTGGGGCGGGCGAGGTTGCCTCGCTCGTTGCTGACGGTCTTGCGTTGCGGGGCCATGAGGTCTGTGTGGTGACGTCCGGCCGGGATGCGGACCGGGAATCCGCTCGTGACACCGGTGGTCGAGGCAATGCCGGTGTCAGTGTCCGACGGATCCGCACACCGGTTCCGGCGATCGCACGGCGCCACCTGAGCATCGTGAATCCGGTCGCGGTTGCCGGGGTTTGGCGGGTCGCGCGCGAGTTCCGGCCCGATGCCGTCCACGTCCACAACGTCCATGAACGCCTGTCGTTTGCTTCACTTGCGGTTGCGCGCGGTGGCGGAAGCCGGACGCTTCCGGTCATCCTCACTGCCCACGATTACCTGCTCTTTTGCCTTACGAAATTCCTGTGTTCGCGCGGGGACGTCGGCTTTACGGCAACCCCGAACCAGTGCGTGCATTGCACGACGATGCGCCGGGTTCCTGGTCGCAATCTGCTAGTGCACAGTCTTGTCAAGCGCCACGTAACTTCGCTGGCGTGCATCAGCCACGCGCAAGCCCGGGCGATGGCGTGTAACGGGTTCGCTGATGTGCCCACCACCGTTGTCCACAATGGTCTGGATGGGTCGACTTGTGTGTCAAAGGCAAGTGACGGAGAGGCCTTCCGGCTGAGACTTGGCCTGGACAGTCGGCCGATCGTGCTCTTTGGTGGCCGGGCGTCGGGCGCCAAGGGCGGGGATCAACTCGCACGTGCGATGGTTCGTGCCATCAAGCGAGTGCCATGCCAACTCGTTGTCCTCGGTGATCGGCCTGAGTACTTCGTCACATTGCGGGCAATCGCCGATGATGCGGGCTTGCAAGCCGACGCGCTGCATGACGGCGGTTGGCTTGATCAAGATGGCCTGCGTGAAGCGCATGGCGCGGCTGCAGTCTGTGCGATTCCTTCGGTGTATCCAGACCCATTCAACTTGATGACGTTGCGGGCGATGCTGCACGGCCGACCGGTTGTCGGGACCTGCCACGGCGCCACCCCAGAACTTGTCGTCGATGGAGAGACCGGGCTCATCGCCGACCCGTGGGATGCGGACGCGTTCGGAGACG
>Ga0214917_10004573_pt1 | contig 15308 bp, 8 predicted proteins | sample LL_1208_BB_MetaG_FD_177983 | JGI IMG/M metagenome (GOLD analysis project Ga0214917, IMG submission 177983) | Freshwater microbial communities from Lake Lanier, Atlanta, Georgia, United States - LL_1208_BB | ecosystem: Environmental > Aquatic > Freshwater > Lake | place: USA: Georgia | collected... | reverse complement strand
CAACGCCTCGGAATAGAGACTCGCGTAATTCACCTGCATCGAAAGCTGACCTAGAATCTGGGTGCGGAGGTCTTCAGCAATCTGCCCGCGCTCATCCACCTTGCCGAGCGCTCTGCCAATCTGGGTCAACTTTTCATCAAGCAGCAGGAATATGGAGCCTTCAATCGTGTCGGAAAGAACGAGGTTGTAGACTTGGGCGGTGTGGCGCTGGCCGTAGCGATGGATGCGCCCGATGCGCTGCTCTAAGTCCATCGGGTTCCACGGCAGGTCGAAGTTGAAGAGCACGCGAGCGTGTTGCAGGTTGATCCCCTCGCGGCCCGCCGCCGTGCAGATGAGCACCCGTGGCCCGTCTGGCGCCTTGAAGCGTTTCTCCGCCGCCGTCTTCGCGCCGTGGTCGCCGCCCTTGAGGACGGTGACACCCTGACCTGGATAGGCCCGGTCAATCTCCGCGCCGAGCATTTCGACACTGCCTAGATACGTGGCGAACACCACCATGCGCTCCTGCGGGTTCTGCCGCCAGAGCACGCCCAGTGCGCCAATGAGCTTCTCCACCTTCGTCTCGCGCTGAGCCGGATACTTTATCAGCAGTTCCTTGATGCGCCGCCGTTCCTCTGGCAGTGCGACCGCCACGCTATTGATAGCCGCGTTTTCGGCATCCGCCGCACCCGTTTCCGAACCGAATTCATCAGCGCCCGCGCCGAGCGCCTCTTCCTCTTCCCGCTGCAACCGCAGAATCTTGTATCGATAGTCGGCGAGCAGTTTGTCCACTCCAGCATCACCGAGCCGACCGTCGGCGATGGTGTGCAATTCCCGAATCAAAGACCGCGCTTCATCGAGCGCGGAATTGCGCTGATCGATGTCAAGCTTCTGGTCGTGCATCAACGCTTCCTGAATCGTCAGGGCAATGAGCCTGCGGCGCAGCGTGCGTTGCACGGCGGCGAAACTGGATGCGGCAATCTTTTGGAAAATCGTCATCACGAAGGCCAAGCCCTGTCCTCGCTTGCCTTGCCGCTTTGCCATCGCGAATCCATCCTGCAAATACAACACGAGCGCCTCGTAGAAAATCTTCTCGGCATCGGACATGGTGAACGACTCGGTTTGTACCTGCCGTCGCGCAAAAAGCGTCGAACCATCCGGTCGGCAGGCGTCGGCTTTGGTGCGGCGGAAAACCACAGTATTGAGGCGGTGCCGGTGCTCGACCATTTCCATCGGTGAGTTGAAAAGCGTCGGGTCGAGCATCTGCACCAGCATCCAGAAACGGAAGTGGTCGCCTTGGTGTGGCGTCGCTGACAGCAGAATCAGGTCTCGGGCGTGCTCCTTGAGCATTTCGGCCAGTTTGAAATTCTGCGTCTTCACCAGCTTGCCGTTCTGCCGGCAGGCCGTCAGGTGATGTGCTTCGTCAAATACCACCAAATCCCACGGTGGGGCCGCCTTCAACCGCGCCATGCGGGCACGCAGCTTCAATGTGTCGATGCTGGCGATGAGCAGATTGTGTTTCTCGAAGGCGTTCGATTTGCGGTCAGTCACGTCGCCCTCGCTGCCGAAGACCTCGAAGTTCAAATGGAACACCTCGTTCAACTCTCGGTGCCAGTTGTTGACAAGACCGGCGGGTACAACAATCAACGCCCGCTTGAGTTCACCGCGGCTGATGAGTTCCCGCAGGATGAGTGCGGCTTCAATCGTTTTGCCAAGGCCGACTTCGTCCGCGATGAGAAACCGGCGCGGTGACGCTGTGGCCACGCGATGCGTGAGTACGACCTGATGCGGGAGCAAATCAATCTTCGCAGATGTCAGGGTGCTGACGTTATCCATCAGCGGCAGTGCATGGGCCTGGTAACAGAGCCACGCCCGCAGCGCCCGTTTTAAGTCGCCCTTCGCATTCAGAACGACGGCCTCGGAACGACTGAGCGATGACATCACGCCCGCCACCGGCACTTGTCTCTCCCCAGACAGGAAGAACACCTTAACGAATCCATCCACCGGCGCTGCGATGACTACGCCCTCACCTAGGTCAGAATGACGCACGCGCTCGCCGGGTCGCAGAAAACGGATGCCGCCATTCATGGTGCTGGATGTGTCGGCGCTCATGCTGGGGCGATGCTCACGAGATACGTTGCAAAAAAAGACCTATGTGATGCGCGGTCTTCTGAGCGTCGGTGGCGAAGATACGACGCACGTCGCTTTCCGCTCCGTTCCAGAGGCAACGGCCCAAAGGAATTGATTGCTGCCGATGCTCTCCAGTGCAGTGCCAGTAGTAAGTGTTCTCGGATGCCTTGTGGAAAACGCGGGTGCGGTCGGCCAACCAGAAGATTAACGCCGCTCCGCCGCCGCCATCCGCGACGATTTCCTGAAAACCGAGTACCGCCTGATAGATCGTCTTTTCCAACCATTCGACAGCCTCATCCGGTTGAAGCGTGTCCATCGCGGCTTCCAGACCGGCGACGACGAGTGTGCGGTCCTGAATGAGTTTGATCGTTCCCTCCGGCCAACCGGTCTGATGCAGTCGCAGGAATTCGCGTAGGCTGCGGACGGCTTCGGGCAAGCAGACTCGGTTCAATGCTTGCGCCTCCCAGAGCACCGACGTGCCACAGCGCATCCATGTGTTGTCGTGGAGGTCGGGATTCATATCGTGCTCATGGAGAGTGGGGAGTGTTTCCAAATATATCGTCTAGCACGATTGGCGCGATGCCCGAAGTGTAATGTGCAGAAAACCCTTTGAAAGGGCCTGTGTAGTGCATCGAGCCATCAAGATCCCACCCGAAGACGAATAGATAAGATTTAACAATATCTGCGTATTCACGAACGACGGCCACTTCGCCAAGGCCAGAAAATGAAGTTTTGCGTATCTCCTGCGGGTCCAGGTAGCCACTGACAAAGGCTTCCTTCAATCCCGGCATTGTTTGTTGAATCGAAAGCGGCAAAGCGTCGAGGGGGTAAGGAAACGCACTCCCGGGCGCGAAGGTTACACCGCTAACCTGATAGGCCATTTGCAAGTTGCATGGATTCCACTTGTCCATAGTCAATTCTTTACACTCCTTCCAAATCAAACAGCTTCATCTGCTCTTCCGCCTTGGGTTTGTTCTTTGACAGCCAGTCGCGGTAAATTGTCCGTGCGCGTTGAGCGGCGAATCTGATTTCCTGGGTGCCGCCGTGGCGGCAGAGCCAGTCAATTAACTCGTCCGTGGCCGGGTGCGGTTTGAACGCGTCGCTGTTTAGCGTGTCGGTGACGCGAATGTTGCTGCCCTCGACACAAGCGCCAACGAGGAAAGTTGTCTGGTCGAAATCGCGGGCCATGCCTTTGCGCGACGCGCCTTTCCACTCCCGCGCTAGTTCGAGCGGCGGCGTGAGCGTGAAGACTTTGTTCTTTTCCGAACACCAACCGCGTTCCTCGAAATCGCTGGGTGCGATGCCGGTGCCGCGCAGAAATTTCTGCATCTGGTCACGCGGCACTTGAGTCGTCTCATAGAACAGGCGGAAGAACTGACGCGTATAAGGCTCCGCGTTGGAGGGTGGGGCTTCCGGCCCGCCGGTGGTACTGGTGTCGTCGTCGAGCAATTGGTTGATGCCGACCAGCGCCTCACGGATTGTGAACTCACGACCTTGCTCGACATAGACCTTGCCATAGTGGCGGGAGAAGTATTCGAGCGCCTTGCCGCGTTTGATGACCTGCAAATCGGCGGCGGGTAGACCCGCGTTCTGGTGCTGCGTGAGCAGGTTCTTGATGCGCCGCACGTCCTCCGTGATTTGCCGCCGCAACCGCGCCCAACTGATGGACTGAGGTTCTGTCACCCGCTTCCGGCAGACGTGGATGATGTCGTATTCGATTTGCTTCGAGCCGAACTCACCGTCGCCTTTCGTCTCGTCGCTCCGAATCGGATACGTGGCTTCCAGATAGAAACCGGCATCAAACAAACTCTCCAACACGCGCACCCACGGCTCGTCTTCACTGTGATGAAATGTGAAGGTTAGAATTCCACTCACCTTCAAGACGCGATGCGCTTCGCGCCAACAATCAGTAAGAATGCGCTGGTAGAAACCGTCCGGGTCATCTGGTTGTCGAGCCTGATTTGCAACAGCTTCAAGAGCCTTGGGAACATGTTCCGTTGAAAAGTTGTCGCCGTACCGTTCTTTCAACACGAGGCGAAGCCAAACGTAGAAAAAGTCCGAGAGTTCTGAATAATGTAGAAGCCCGCCGAATGGAGGGTCGGTCACCACGAGGTCGAGCGATGCGATCTTCAACTCCGACCAATCGGTTGAGGATTTGCAGACCAAATCGCAGGAATTCAGCACCGGGTCTTTTGTAAACACATGAACCCCTTTGCTGGAAATTTGTCCGGCGAGTTCTGCGATGCCGTCAGACGGGAAAATTTCCCAAGGGCGCTCTCGCCATTGAAGTGCCTCGTCCAATCCTCCCGTCGCTGACGGCCAAGGCCCGTAGCCGACGGGACAGAATGGGCCAACTTCTACTACCGATGTCTTTGGGTGATAGTTGTTGTTTGAGAGGTGTGGAGCGAAATGGTCATGCGATGCATGCCAGAAACAAAAGAGGTTCTCGTTACGCAGGAAATTCTGATAGAAACCGAGCACGAAAAGTCTCGCGGCCTCACTCGCCTTTGCTACCGCAATTGCCTTCAACAACTGGGAGTTCACGAGTAATTGCCGAGTGTTGAACATCTTCCACCAGTGAGTGAACCCGTGGTCCGGCAACGGCTGACGCTGGTGGGTCATGTGACCGAACGGAATCTCAGAACGCGGCCAAACATCTTTGAGGTCGGCCTCCTTGCGGGCATCCCATTCGGTCAAAGCCGAATTAACTGATTGCGGGTGTGACGGCGCGACAAAGAATCTGCCGCCGTAGGGTTCGCCCCGCCCGTCTCTGCGTTGGCTGTAACCCTGAATCAAAAAGTTGGCTATGGGTGCAGTGCGACCGCTTTTTGCGAATGACTCTGAGTTGGGCTGTTCCTTACCACACGTCGCAGCTTGGCACTCGAAATGCCCAGCTTTCGTGACCGTTCCGCTGCGTGCATCCGTGAAGAACGTCACCTTTGTCTCCGGGCACGTCACCTGTTCTGGCAGCGCGCCACGAACTTCCAGCAGCCGCAGCTTGGATGCACGAGCGTTGTTCCAGCGGATGGTCGCCTCGACTGAATCCGTCGCAGTGCCGCCGTATTCGCGGCCCTGCGCGTCGCACTTCGGACAACCTTCAAGCCACTGCGGGTGAATGAGCAGCGTCAACTCCGCCTTCTTGTTCTTCGCCTTGCCCAACCCCGGCGAGTTTTTCGACAAGAACGCCTTGGCATCTTGCCGCGTCTTACCGCAGTGCGGGCAGGTGAAGCGCCCTTCGTTGTCCATCACGGCGAACGGTTTTTCATCAGGCGCGACAAACAGCGGCGAATCGGGAGCCATCCGCGCCGCGTGCCGTTCCACATCGAACGGTTTCTTGCAGTCAAGACATTCTAACGCCCACGAATCCACGGTCAGCGTTTTGATGGCGACGACCGGCGTGGACATGATGGGCGTGCGGTGCCCACAGCCCTCGCGCTGACATGAGCCGTGCTTGGCCCAAAAGGTGTAAATAATTTCCGGCCCCTCGTAGCGGTAGTCCTTCCGCTCCTGCCACGGCACGGAGAAGATGTCGAAGCTCACCGGGAGTTCTTCCCAGTCCTCCTCTGTCGCCGGTGCTTCAGGTTTGGCCGCACCGAGCAAGTCGGATTGCACCAGGGTCTTCTTGCGCTCCTTGGTGCCCTTGCACCGAAGCCATTTTCCCTTTTCGCCGTCCGGGCCGTCGCAGGCGTAGTAGGGCATGATGCGCGGCTTCACTTCGGCCTCGATGTCGGCGAGCAGGCGCTTCACTTCAGCGATGTCCACCTGTGCCATCTCGTTCTTCACCACGAACCACGCGACGGGATTCAGGTCGCAGCCGAACATCTGCATCCCCAGTCGCGAGCCTTCCACGATGGTCGTGCCGCCGCCCATGAACGGCTCGGCGACCTTGAGATGGCGCAGCGTGCCGCGCTTCTGGTGGTTGGCGTAATAGACTTCCCACACCGCCTTGGCCGCTTTGCTCTCGTCCTCCGGCGCTTTCATCGCCGCCGCCAGCAGCATGGAGCGAAACACGCTGGAACGGCGGCGCGCCCACCACTTTGACATCTGGTAAATGGGCTTGCCCGCGTTGCCCTCGATGGCGGCAATCTGGTTGATTGGAATGATGGGGAAATCAACTTCGAGGCAGGTCTTGGGCCGGTTCGGGTCGGAGAAGTCCACCGTTTCGACCGCAACCTCGCGCCCCGCCCCGACAGCAACGGCGATTTGCTCGGTGAGCAGTTCCTTCTTTGATTTCCCTTTGGTGCGTGGAGGCATGGAGTCGATTTCAGGTTTGCGCGGCCGTCTCAGCCTCCGAACTGGAGGGTTTACCTAACACTGCGGAGTCTATGTCGTGTTTGGACTTAATCTCGCTGACATGGCGGAGGTTGATCTCCTTTTTCAGCAAGCCGTAACCGGGGAGCACCTTGACGCCCTCCGGGGTGAGGATGGCCGGGCAGAGTTGGTAGCAGCCAAAGTGCTGGTAGGCTTCCTTGAACATTTCAAGATTCTTGGAGCCGGGCGACGGATTCATCCGGAGCATCCGGCCGACCACAGCGACGTGTTCGTTCGGGAAATTTAGCCCCATGTCGTCTGCACGTCTAAGAATGTTGTCGATGTTGGCGCTGATGTAGACGGTATAGCCGGGGTCTCGGCCCGGAATGTCGTCTTCAACCACGCTCACTCGCATCTCCTCGTAGGCGTCGTTTCGCCCAAGTCTTTGGTGCCACTGCTCAAAGATGTTACTTGCTTGTTTCTCCCCTTTGAAAACCAGCCCCAGCCAAGGCGGTTGCACTTTGTCGCAAATATAGAAGACGGCTTTCCACTCCGCTTGCCCCCAAAGTGAGAGGTCAATAAAACCAGTGAGGAACAGGCCAGGGTTCGTCTTTCGTGGCTTAGGAGGAAGAGGCTTGAGTTGACCGAGAGGCGGGGTTTTCCGGAGCGGTTCACCGCGCAGCCGCCAGTAGAGACGGTCGTAGTCTCCCTTTTGGCTCGGTCGATAATGTGTTGCTCCCTGAAGCGGCGTCGGGATGTGCTCTGGCTTCCCATTGTCCAACAGCACCGGGACAAACTTGGTGTTCGCGCCCTCATTGTAGACGTGCTGGTATACCAATTTCCCTTCCCAGCGAACACCCAACCCCTCATGCGGCTGGACTTGGCCAAGCATTTTCTTAAGGTAAAACTCTGAGCACACGACGAGGACAAACTCCGATTCCCTGATTTGCTTCTCCATCCACTGTGGCCAACCCTCCGCGGGCGATTCCTCGTACTGGTCGATGGAGCAGTCAACGCCCTCGGCTCGGAGACGGTTCGCGAGCCCAAGCACAGCATCGGCGTGCAGCAAGGAATCGGTGCTGTAGCTGATAAAAACCTTTGGTGCTGCTCCTGTTGACATTGGTTCGGGCTAAGATTTCGAGATCTCCACAAACGGCACCGTAACTTCGAGTAGGGACAACCCGCCGTGTGCCAGCGTCGGATAGCCGCCCGCGCTCTTCCATTTTCTCCTACCCAGCGCAAATTGGTGCGTGCCATGTGCTGTAGGCAGACAGAGCGAGATGGGCGGCATCCAGTGGTGCGGCGTGCCAGGACCGTGTGAGAACCGGCTGCTGCCGAAGTTCGACTTGAGCCAGCCCGCCTGTTCCTTGTCTCCCACATCGGCAAACATGCCTGATGCGGCGTATCCGTGGTCGCTGGTGATGACCAGCTGCCGACCAGTGCTCATGAATCCGACCAAGTTCCAGAACGAATCGGAAGTCAGGTGTTGCGCGGCTTCGCGGCAAAGCTTCTGGAAACCGTCACCGGGTTCGGCCATTTTGTGAATGCGGTCGTCGGGCCAGTGGTGCCACAGCACTACAGAAGGAGCAGCGGCCATCCAGTCGAGGCAGGAATTCCATTCCGCACCCATGCTTTCGGTGCGTGCGCCCGGTAAGTGATGAGCGGAGCCCGCGCCGTCATTTTCCAGGGCGGAACGCTGACCGAAGCCGAGAGCCTTGGCGAACGGTGTTGTATCACTCGGAACTTCGGAGCCGCGCACGACTGACTGGTGAATCTGGTATCCCCGCCTTTTGGCCTCCTGCAACAACCACGGCATCTCGCGCAGGGAAAGCCCGTCGAGGATGAGCACAGCTTTTCCGGACAAGGTGCTGTTCCAAAACTTAATCAGCGATTGCGTAGTGCGCGGGACATTGGCCTCAAAATCTTGCCATAATTCCCACGCAGAGCCAGAAAGCAGAAGTTCGAGTTCACCGACCTTTCGCTCGCGCTCGCCTAATTCGGCCTCAGCGCGGGCGGGTGTCATTGGTGCAGAGAATACCTCCAAAAGCTTGTCGAATATGGCTGCCCACGCCTCGTGCGGCGGAGCGGTCAGAATCGAATCCAGCTTGGGGTCGCGGTCTGCGCTCATTGAGTCTCCTTCTCCAAATTGAGCGAGTAGGTCACGCCGTCGGGCAGTTTCTTGAGGAGATCGTTAAGTTGCGCCCCAGTCATCTTCGACACGTTGATGTTGACGCTGCTAAGGTTTGTCGCGGCGCTGATACCCCACTTCTCCATTTCACCAAGAAGGTTCACAGGGGACTTGGGCGGAGTGCCAAAGGCCTTTAACGGCGGCGAGGGTGGAGTGGGGAGCGGTCCGAACGGATTATTCGGCGTGGTGCTCCCGGGAGGGGCCACCGGAAGTGTGACGGGCGTAGTTGTCGGAGCTACCGTAGACGGGACTGTACCTCCACTTTGTGGCGTCGCGCCAGGCGTGAGCAGGATTGTTTGTTCAAGTTCTCTGCCGGAGCCGAGTTTGCCCTTGAGGCGTATCCACGCAGTGTCTTCGCTCTCGCCGGGCAGAGCTTGCAGCATTTCCAACCCTCGCGAATTGATGGCGATTTTCCCAGCGGCGCAAAGGCGCAGAGCCTTTTCCTTAGCTGCGACTTCACCGAGCCATGGAATGCACGGCTTGTTATTGATGCTCGGCTCCTGTAGCTCGCCTATAAACTTGGCCAGCGATGAACTGCCAGCGGCGTGGGCAAGAGCCACAACCTCGAACTCCTGCGGGTCGAACAGCTCCTTCTCGATTTTCTCGTGGATTGCCTTCGGAATCTTGTCGCCCGCGGCGTTGTGCTTCTCGATTAGGAAGCGGCACTGATCAGGCTGTGCGAAGTTCCATGTGTCGAGAATCACGAATGCATCAAAAAGCTCACGCAATCGCGGGCGCAGATGGGTCTGCTGGTAGGTCTGGTGCAGCGCACGGTAGGCCGGATCGGTTTCCTTCCACTGATTCGCCAGATTAACAGCCCGAGAATACACCAGCAGGTCACGGTCGTAAAAGAGGTTGCCCGCTGCTTTCTTCGGCAGCAGAAAGCGGAGGGTATTTCGCCTCTGGGGCAGGTGTTGTTTGAGCCACGCGCCGAGCACCGCCTCCAAATGGTCCGAGTATTCCGGCAAGACGACGAGCGTCAGTCTGCCGTCCCAACGCTCGGGCCTCTCGTTCTCCGGCAATTCATTCCATGGATCAGTCTGCCACTTCTTCCGAAGCGCGACCACCCTGAACTGGCGGGATACCTCTTCGCTGCCGCCGATGACATAGCGAATCTCATTCGCCAACTGCTCGATGTCTTGCCCTTGCTCAAATAGTTTGTCGTTCTTGGCGTTAGCCAAGAGCTTGCCTTCAGCGTTCTCCTCTTCCTTGAAAACGAGTCGATTGCCGACTGGATGGATGTTGAAGCTGTTCTCCCGGATGAGCGCCATTTCAGCAGCGAACGTGTTGTCGTCCGCGGGCGCAACACGCGTGATGTCACACTGCAACTCGGCAGGTTCGGCACCGTTGATTCGATCTATGCTCAACGAACGGAGCCACAGTGCGCTGATGATATCCGAGGCGTGCGGCACATTCGCATCGGGATTTTGAACGGCCGCGCGGACGGCTTCGAGATTGCGTTGAGCCTTTTGGAGCAGCGTCCGATGGACGTTGTTGGAAACCGAGTTCAGCAGTGACGTGACGCTGCCCCTCTCATTCGCGATATCGAAGTCGGCGGCGGTGATGACCGGCGACTGCTCACCCCGTGTCTTAAATAGGTCAACGAGGATGCGGATCAGGTCGCGGGTCTCTTGAGCCTCCGTGGCCACAAGAACTTGGTCTTCCAGAAGCTGCATGAGCACGGGCGAAAAAGGCCACGCTTCAAGGAATTCGCTTCGTTTCGCATCGCGCTGTGATGGCGCAATTTCAGCCAACCGCAGGTATTCTTCGACGTGCGTCTTGATGGCGATGCTGATGTTCGCCTCTGGAACGTTAATCCGGTTCTGGAAAATGCGGTAGAGCAGCAGTTGAAGTCGGTCCTTTTTGGCCTGTGTCCCCTGAAAATCTACAAGCACAGGGTTTATGCGGTGGATCTGCTGATACGCTTGCGACTGGTTGTCGCGGATGGAGACGACGAAAACCAATAACTCAGGGTGGTCATTCGCGATTTCCGAAAGAAGCTGAATGAAGTTGAATGCCCAGTTGCGCCATGGGTATTGAGCCGTGTTCGTGAGGCCATCATACCAAGTCTGGAACTCGTCGAGCAGCAGCGCGGTTGGCTTGGATTTGAATAGTTCGAGCAACAAGTCGATGCCGGGCAGGTTCGTTTTGCCTGCGCCCATACCCTCCCACTTGCCCTTGATGTAGCTGCCTTGCGGATGGCGCTCGAAGAGGATGTCCCAGAGAAATTTGTAACGCTGATGATGAAGACTTTCCGCGATGACATGGAAGTCCGTGCGGAACTGGATCGTCTTCAACTCCGGGCGGTTTAGCCGTGTAGCCCAGTCCGCCAGCCAGTTCGATGCCTCCACCGGGTCGTTCATGGCGTGCCATTGCGCGGCCATCAGGTGAGATTTTCCCTGACCACGCGCACCAAGCAATACGACCGGGCGGGACTTCTCCGGCTGTGTAGCCTCCAACACGCGCAAGAGATCAACCGACGGGTATGTGATGCTAAGGAACTCAGCGGCACTACGATTGAGAGCACTTGTCTGCTTGTCCGAGGAAAAGTCGATGGTTGTGCCCTTGAGGCGTTCGCCTTTGAACTCGTCGCGTAGTATCAGATTCAGCATAAGGAATTCGGGCTGGAATTTTTCATAACCTGCGGCGACGGCAACGGGACCGCGATTGTAGAGCCCACACGCCGTGAATAAGGATAACGGGGAATGGAAAAAAACCCGAGCAGCTTGCGGCGATGCGGCTGAATGAGGTGGAGATAATCATGACGAACATCCGTGCCCGCCTTTCCTGCTCGTATCCCTTCATCCACCTCGCTCGCCATAAACTCTCACATCCGCACGAGCTTGTGCGCGTGAATACTTTCCGGATGATCCATGTGTAGATGGTGTCCGGATTGACCCCGAGGTGCGCTGCGATCTTAGCAACGGATGGCAAACGTTTAGGCATCGAATCCTCCCCGCAATCGGTCCGGCGGTGGCAATGCTATCAGAACAAGCCGGGTTGAACTTAAAGTCTACGATTTCTGCCCCAGCAAACCAGTGTAAAGCCGTTTGAACTCACTCAAATATCGGAAACTCGGTCAGAGGAGCATTTTTGAACCTGACTCCGGCGGTTCTGACCGGGCCACCGAAACCGCTCCGTAGGTTATCGGCAATTCTGGAGCGGTGGAGCATCGGAAAAAGTTTACTTTTACGGTCCACGATCATCCGATTCACCTCACCTTCACCCGCCAGAACTTGGCTTGAACATTAGGATCGGTTTGCAGAGTGATTTTCACAGGATTGCCTGAACCTTGGCCGACAAAGCGTTGGGTTTCGGTCCAGGTGCTCAGGTCAGAGGTTGCCTCCAATGCCAAGTTGATTCCGGCGGGGGCTCGGATCTCCAATCCGAAAGATCCATCGGCTTTGGGACGATCGATCACCACTTGAGGCTGAGTTTCCATGGGTAGCACCTTGAACGTCTGATCCGCCGAGGCCGACAGCCACAGCGGACTGCCCGGATTGATGGCTCGCACGGTGACTATGCCCTCTCCCAGCAAGGTCAACTGCTGATCATTGACTGCGGCTTGGCCGTTGAGCACCGAAAAGGTCACTGGCAGCCCTGAGCTGGTATGAGCCGCCAGCTTCACAGATCCCGCCCCCAAGGTTTGATCTCCGATCGGTTCAAAGGTCACCACTTGAACCCCACGACCTACAGTGAACCGATTGGTAATTGCCGTGGCGGCTAGCCAGTTGGTATCACCGCCTTGTTCCACTGCGATCACCAATGAACCGACTCCGGTTAGGTTCAATTGCCCGGCCACGATTGCTCCCGGACCCGACACCACCCGATAGGCGACCGGCAAGCCGCTGCTAGCTTTCGCGTCCAAGGCGATGAGGTTGGTGCGGTAGGTCAGGCTCGAATCCGGTGACCATGAAAGCGATTGCATCGCCTTGGCCACCGTCACCGACTGCGCCACCGATGCCGCTTGGTAGAGATCGTTCCCAGCTTGCGATGCTTGGATCACCACCTGCCCCGCTCCGTTCAGAGATAACTGGTTGCCCGCCAAGGAACCCGGGCCACTGACCACAGAGTAGGTCAACGGCAACCCGGCACTGCTGGTGCCGGACAGCATGATTGGCCCGTCTCCGAAGGTCTTCGATCCGATGGACCCGAAGGCCAACGTCTGAGCCGCCTTGCTGACGACAAACGAAACCTGCCGAACAGGAGCCGGTAGGTAATTGGCATCACCCGCCTGACTGGCTCGGACCACCACTGTTCCTACACCGGTCAACGTCAGCCGATCATTACTCACCACGGCCGGCCCGGAGATCACGTCATAGGTCACCCCCAGCCCGGAGCTCGCTTTCCCGGTCAACAGAATGACCTCTGAACTAAACGACCGATCCGAAACTCCATCCCAAGTGAGTGTCTGCGTTGCCTTTGCGACCGGTACGGAAAGATCGGTGACCGCAGCTTCAAAGTCAGCGGTCCCAGCCTGGCGCGCACGGAGGACCACGGTGCCAGCCCCGTTCAATTGCAACAGATCACCGGCAACCGAGCCCGGACCGGAAACCACAGTGTAATCGACCGGCAGACCGCTGCTGGCAATCGCCCGCAACCGCAACGGCGCAGCGCCAAACACCGCGGTATCCAGGCTCTGCCAGACAAACGTTTGAAACGCTCGGGCAACCGTTCTCTCGAACTGCGCTTCCGCCGGAGCCCAACTGTCATTCCCGGCTTGGGTCGCACGAATCCGAACGACACCACCACCAGTCGGAATCAGTTGCCCAGACTCCAAACGTGCAGGACCGCTGATCACCGCCAAGGAGACCGGCAAACCGCTATCCGATTTCGCCTCCATCGGAACACCCGGTCCCAGGTGGACCAATCCCAAGCCCCCTTGAACTGTCAGCGTCTGAGTTTTAAGAACAGCAACCCGCACCGGAAGACCGAGGACGCTGTCAGAAAAATCAGGGCTGAAGGCGATGGGCCACACAGTTCCTGTCGCTGGCAGGACAAATGGATCCTGATAGAACTTGGATGGCGCGTCGGAAGTCGGTGGCTGCCCATTCAGGGAGTAAAAAACCAACCAATCGGTTCGGCCGCACCGGAAGCTGATCCGCGGATTCAGCGGTGCATTCACGGTTTCCGTCGCTTCGGTTCCATTCACCGCCATCACCAATTCGAAGACCTCGATGCGAACGGAGTTGGTCACACTCACAGTCCCGTCGGAGACGGCTATAGAGATCAGATTCGTGGACGGCGCCTGATTTCGAGCAGGTGTCCAAGCCAGTTGCCCATCATCCGAAAGCACCATAGTGCTCGGGCCGTTAACAATCCGGTAGGTCAACCGATTGGCGGGCAGATCGGAATCAGTCACGTCCATCTTCAAACTCACTGATTGTCCGAAAACGATCCGTTGATCAGCCGAGGCAGCCACCTGAGGCGGCTGATTGACTTCGGCCACAGCCACCGTGAACGAGCGTTCCGCGGTTGCGCCGCCCGAATCGGTGACGCTCACGGTCACCGGGTAGGTTCCGGGACCTTGGCTCTCGGATGGAATCCAGCGAAGTTCACCGGTGCTGGGATTCACGGTCATTCCCGCAGGGTTTGCCTTGAGCCCATAAGCCAACGATTGAGCGGGCAAATCGGAATCTGTTGCCCGGATGGTCATCGACCAAGCCGACCCTTCCGGCATTGCCACATCCGCCAAAGCAGCGAGCGTCGGAGGACTATTCACCTCGGTCACCGTCAGCCGCACGATCGTCTGGGAAGCCAACGCTGGTTGCCCGTCATCGGCCACCTCAACGACAAAGTCCACAGTGCGCCCTCCATCGGTTTCGGAGGGAGTCCAACTCAAGACACCGCTCTTGGAATCCACCGATGCACCGCTCGGGCCATTGACCAAGCGGAACGTGAGTCCGTTGGGCGGCAGGTCGGGATCGGAAGCTCCCAAAGCCTGAGACCATGCCGTGCCTTCCGCGACCGAGGTAGCTGTCACCGGGTTAATCACCGGCGTGCGATTCACCTCCAAGACAGTCACTGTGAATTCATTGGTGGCTGTCAGCGACCCGTCTGACACCTCCACTCTCACCGTGTGGGGCATGGGGCCTTGAGCTTCAGTCGGAATCCACGACACCAAGCCCTGAGGGCTCACGACCAAGCCGGCAGGCCCAAACAGCAACCGTACCGTGAGCTTCTGTGCCGGAAGATCTGAATCGGCTGTCACCAACTGTACCGAGAGTTCACTGCCCTCGGCTACTGAAGCCGCCTTGATCCCCACGAAGGCCGGCTGGGTGTTCACGGTTAATGCGGCAAGAGCACTGGTGACCAAACCGGCCGAGTTGCTCACCACCACCGAGTAGTCGCCAGCGTTCGCAGGCTGAACTTGGTTCAATGTTAGCGTGGCATTCGTCTGACCGGCCAAAACGCCGCCATTTCTGCGCCACTGGTAGGCCAGCGGAGCCGTTCCAGTCGCGACCACGGAAAACGCTACAGTGGCCCCTGCATTCACCGATGAGGCGACAGGCTGAGTGACGATGACCGGAGGTTCCACAAGCGGATCGGCCGCAGCATAGATCTGAGCCACCTCGTCAGCCGTCACAGTTCGAAGGTAAGTCCGCAGGTCATCGAAGCCGACCGCGGCCGGCAATGTCATGGCGGCGGTCGAGGTGCGGCTAATGGCCTTGCTCGATCGGCCAGCCACCGAGGCTGCGAGCACACCATCCAAGTAGAGTTGTTGGACTCCGGAGTCATTGAGCACCGCAGTCACATGAACCCA
>Ga0214917_10004572_pt1 | contig 15312 bp, 12 predicted proteins | sample LL_1208_BB_MetaG_FD_177983 | JGI IMG/M metagenome (GOLD analysis project Ga0214917, IMG submission 177983) | Freshwater microbial communities from Lake Lanier, Atlanta, Georgia, United States - LL_1208_BB | ecosystem: Environmental > Aquatic > Freshwater > Lake | place: USA: Georgia | collected... | reverse complement strand
CCACGATCATGATCTTGGGGGACACCTGCACCCGATCCTGCCGATTTTGCGCCATCGCCACGGGTAAACCGGGTGAGGTGGACTGGGGAGAGCCGGCCCGGGTGGCGGATGCGGTCCGGATCATGGGACTTAAGCACGCAGTGATCACCTCCGTGGCCCGGGACGACCTCGCCGATGGCGGGGCAGAGATCTGGGCGAGAACGGTCCGGGCCGTGCGCAACGTCAACCCGGAAACCCACATTGAGGTGCTGATTCCGGACTTCAAGGGCCGGCAAGAGAGCCTGAACACCGTTTTGGAGGCGGAACCGGACATCCTTAATCACAACATGGAGACGGTGGAACGGCTGCAAAAACCGGTGCGGGTGCAGGCGAGGTATGAGCGGAGCCTGGAGGTCCTACGCAGGGCCAAGGCGAGGGGTTTTGTGACGAAGACCGGGCTGATGCTGGGGATCGGGGAGCGGGAGGGAGAAATTGAAGAGACCCTGAGGGATTTGGCGGAAGAGAAGGTGGATATTCTGACTCTCGGGCAATATTTGCGGCCGACACCAAAGCATTTACCCATCGACCGGTGGGTCACGCCGGAAGAGTTTGCGAAATGGAAAGAAAAGTCACTGGAGTTGGGCTTCGGGGTGTGCGAGAGCGGACCGTTGGTTCGGAGCTCCTATCATGCGGATGAGCAGTCGGCCCGATATACGACAGGTGCGGAGGCGGGGGCGAAGGCCTAAGGCTGTTCGTTTACGTTAAGGTTTAAGTTTACGAACATGAGAGGGGTTTAGCCTTTTAGGCGCAAGTGATGGAGGGAAGTTTTGGGTCTTGGATCCGCTACCAGCCAGCCGCAACGTCGGGCACTAGCAAGTATGATCCGTCGACGGTTGAACGAAGCCTGGAGAATGGCAGTCTAAGGAGACATGAGGAAGGCAGCTCAAATTCTGGTCATTGGCGGGATTCTGTTGCTCGTCGGGGTTTGGTGGGTGGGCTATGGTGGTCTCATGGCAGGGGTTTCCGAGAAAAAACCGCAACCGAAAGAGGTTCGGGTCAGGCTTTTGGAGGAGGGGCGAAAAACCGGGGCCGCGGTCGAAGTTCCATCCATCATCAGGTCCGACAAGGAGTGGGCGAACAGGCTGACCATGGAGCAGTTCCGGATTGGAAGGACGCAGGGGACGGAGAGGGCGTTCTGCGGGGTGTTCCACGATAACCACAAAAACGGGGTTTATTTTTGCGCCGGGTGCGGTCTGCCGCTTTTTAAGTCGGACGACAAGTTTGATTCAGGCACCGGTTGGCCAAGTTTTTTCCAACCGTTCGCGGAGGAAAATATCGGGGAGACGACCGACAGCTCCTACGGGATGAGCCGGACGGAAGTGCACTGCGTGCGCTGTAAAATGCACCTTGGCCACGTGTTCCCGGACGGGCCGAAGCCGACGGGGTTGCGGTATTGTATCAACTCGGCGGTCATGACCTTCCAGGAGACGGGGCCGGCTCCCGAAACAGAGACACTGCTGCTCGGGGCCGGCTGTTTCTGGGGAGTGCAGGCGGCGTTCGATGAACTGCCGGGGGTGACCGGTACAGAAGTGGGTTATTCCGGTGGTTGGAGCAAAAATCCCACCTACCAGGAGGTGTGCGGGCACGACACGGGCCACGCCGAGGTGGTCAGGGTGGTGTACGATCCCGGAAAAATCAGCACGGCCAAGATTCTGGAGTATTTTTTCAAGATCCATGATCCGACGACTCTGAATCGGCAGGGACCGGATTTGGGGGACCAGTACCGCTCGGTGATTTTTTTCACGCGCCCGGAGCAGGAGGCGTCGGCGCGGGAGGTGATCGCCGGGCTCATCCGGAAAAAAAAATTCCCCCGATCGATTGTGACGCAGGTGGATCTGGCGGGTCCTTATACCAAGGCGGAGGACTACCATCAGAAATATCACCAGAAGCACGGAGGACCAGGCTGCAGCATGCCGAAATGATGGCTGGAAGTGTACGCGTTCCGATCACGTACAGGGAGGGATAGGTGGTTATCGTTTGATCCGAACGCAGATATTTTGATGGCGGAAATTGCGCTAATTTCTTGGCGGAAAAGAGGAGTTTTGGAAACGAGGAACAGGATGGTGAATAAGTGAGGCGAAGGGTTGGGGCGATTTTTCGAGGGGAGAGCGGAGCTATTTGCCTTTATTTAAGCAATATGCGCAAAAAAGAAAAAAAGTTGTCAAAGATGTTTGACATGGGTTTTCCGCACACTATTCCTAGTCGTCTTGAACTCGTTCACCACAACTCAATGGTGCATTAGGCTGGCTAATGAATTTACGCAAAATTGCGTAAAAACATCGAAAACTCAGGCTACTGCAGTCTCGAAAACATCAGTTTCTGCAGGGCTGTTGCAAGGAGACATGTAAAATGATGCAGACCGAATTTACAGTGGGAGGGCGGAAGTTCGTCCTCGACAAGAAGAAGGCCGAGGCCGCTTTTGCGGGCAAGAGGGTGATCCTCGGAAAGGAGACAATGACTTTCAACCTCCTCCCGCTGAAATATGCCTGGGCCTACGACCTTTATCGAAAAATGAAGGCGAACCATTGGGAGCCCGAAGATATCGGTATGGGCAAAGACATTGAGCAGTGGAAGGACAGCAAGGCCGTCAGTGATGTGGAGAGGTGGATCATCCGGATGGGGATTGGATACTTTTCCGCGGCCGAAGGGATTGTGGGGGACAACATCCAGCATGTAGTCAGGGAGCTCGTGACGGCGCCCGAGCTCAAGCTGGTGCTTGGTCGTCATGCCCATGAGGAGAACATCCACGCCGATTCGCTGCTCTACATGATCAGCTCGCTGGGGATCAACCCCCACGAGTGCGAGGCGATGTTTGAGGATGTCGATTCCATCGTGAAAAAGAACGAGTTTGTCACCGGTATTTCCAGAAACCTTCGGAGGGACTTGGATTTGACGAAGCCGGAAAACAAAATGCTTCTCGCCAAGAACATGTTCGTTTTCGGCCAGTGCATGGAGGGAACCCAGTTTTATGGGTTATTTGGGATGGTTTTGTCGTTATACCGGCAAAACAAGTTTCCCGGGATCGGGCAGATGTTCCGCTATACCCTGCGGGATGAGTCCAATCATATCGAGGTCTTCCGCAACCTTTTCATGGACCTCGTCGAGGAGAACCGGGAGATCTGGACTGAGGAGTTCAAGGAGGAACTCCGGCAGACGATGGCCCAGGCAGTGGAACTGGAAAAGACCTTCATCAAGGATTGCCTGCCGGTCAACGCCGTGGGCCTGAGCCTGGTGGAGTTCACGTCCTACATTGATTACATCGCGGACCGGAGGCTTGAGGGCGTTGGCCTGAAGCCCCTGCATGGCGATCTGGCCAATCCGCTTCCCTGGTTGGCCGAAATGATGGACATCAAGAAAGAGCAGAATTTCTTTGAAGGGCGGGTCACGGAATACCAGAAGTCATCGGCCTTGGCGACCGTGCACGACGACGAACTCTGATTTCGGACCCAGGAAAGCAGCGGAAGGAGCAACTCTCATGAAGATGGATCGGCGCGAAGTGGATGTGGATCTGGCAATGAAACGGTTTCTCAACCTTCCGGAGGGGACTCCGGCCGAGTGGGGCAAAACCGTGGAGGACGTCCAGGTTGACCTTCCTGAAATCGAGGTAATTGACGGGGAGAAACACCACGCCTTCAGTCTGGCCGAGGTGGCGGAGATGGTTGGCCGTAGTCTGGCCCGTCTGCTCAAGGCGAAGGGTCAGGATTCCATTTTCACGGAATCGAACCGGCGTTGGGTGGCCCGGATCTGCACAGAGGTGGGCAAGAACCTGGCCAGGCAAGCCTTGGCGGAGCGGCCGTTGCGGCTCAAGATCGAGGACCTGCGGACGCTGGTGGAAAAGACCCTTGTGGATAACAACGCTTACGATGTTGCCCGGAGCCTGGTGGTGGAGCGCAAGCGCCGTCCTGAGGACATCCAGGCCGACGGGGATGCCCCGGTTTGCACAACCAGACTCATCCGCCGAATGGGGCAGGTGGTACCTTGGAACGATTCGAAAATCGAGGTGGCGGTCCGACAGGCCTTTTTGGCGTTACGGATGGATTCAGCCCCGGCCGCGGCGATCGCCCGTGGGGTGACCCTCCGGGTGATCGAGCTAAACCAGGCGACGATCCATATCGAGGAGGTGCAGGACCTGGTTCAGGAGGAACTGATGAGGGCGGGGCACTACAAGGTGGCTGAGCGCTACATCCTTTACCGTGCGACTCGGACCGAACTGAGGGAGAAGAAGGCCCGCGGCGAGGAGACGGACGTTGCCGCCGGACCTGCGGAGGGAATGGTGGTGGTCACCAATGCCGATGGGACGACCTACCTATGGGACGGGGCCGATCTTCGGGCCCGGATCGAATTTGCCTCGATCGGACTGGATCTGTGCCTGGGGGCAGGGGAGATCGAGAAAGAGCTGCGCCGGTCGGTTTTCGACGGGATCAAAAAGGCCGACCTTAACAATACTATCAGCCTGAATGCGAAGACGCTGATCGAGAAGGACGCCGACTTCGCCAAGTTTGCCGGTCGCATCCAGCTCTCCTTCATTTACGAAGAGGTGCTGGGCTGGGATATCGTGCGCGACGGGGTGGGCGCCCTGCGCGACTTCCACCGGCGACGATTCCGCGAGACCATCGATCGTGGCATTGCCATCGGACGCTTCAGTCAGGATCTTCTCAAGTACGATATTGAAAAAATGGCTGCGGCGCTCGATCCGCTGGCAGACCTGGAGTTTGATTTTCTCGGCGTTCAGACCCTGTACGACCGCTACCTGATCATCGACAAAAAGGCTGCGAGCCCGCGCAGACTGGAGACCCCGCAGTTCTTCTGGATGCGGGTGGCCATGGGCCTTTTTCACGCCGAAGCCAAGGATCGGGAGCAGAGGGCGATCGAGCTGTACAATCTTTATAAAAGCCGCCGCTTTTGCTCCTCCACGCCGACCTTGTTCAATTCCGGAACCAACCATAGCCAGCTCTCCTCCTGTTACCTCTACTGGGTGGACGACTCCATCGACGGTATCATGCAGAGGGGCGTGGCCGAAAACGCCATGCTTTCCAAGTGGGCCGGTGGTCTCGGCGGTTCCTGGACCAGTGTTCGGGGAACGGGGAGTTACATTGGCGGGACCAACGGGGAAAGCCAGGGGGTGATCCCCTTCCTTAAGTTGCACAACGATCTGCTGGTTGCGGTGAACCAAGGCGGCAAACGAAAGGGTTCCGGTTGCGCGTATCTGGAGACATGGCACAACGACCTTTTTGATTTTCTGGAACTCCGGAAAAACACCGGGGATGACCGCCGCCGTTGCCATGACATGAACACTGCCAACTGGATTCCCGATCTGTTCATGAAACGGATGGAGGCCCGTGAGGATTGGACCTTTTTCCGATCCAGCGAGGTGCCGGATTTGCATCACCGTTACGGCAAGAAGTTTGAGGAGGCCTACCTTGCTTACGAAAAGAAGGCCGACCGCGGCGAGATCTGGGGGCATAAAGTCCCGGCCATCGAGGTGTGGAAACGGATGCTGGCGATGCTCTTTGAGACGGGGCATCCCTGGATCACCTTCAAGGATGCGTGCAATGTGCGCAGCCCGCAGGATCACACTGGGGTGATCCATAGTTCCAATCTTTGCACGGAAATCACCTTAAACACCGGTAAAGACGAGACGGCGGTCTGCAATCTCGGATCCGTGATTCTTGACACCCACCTCAAGCCCGATGGCACTCTCGACCTGCCAAAGTTGCGGGAGACAGTGCGGGTGGCGGTGCGGGCTTTGGACAACGTCATCGACATCAACTTTTACCCGACCGAGGCCGCGAAAACGGCGAACTCGCGCCATCGGCCGGTCGGGCTGGGGGTGATGGGCCTGCAGAACGCCCTGTACATGAAGGGTCTTTCGTTCGCATCCGAAGCGGCGGTGGATTTCAACGATGAGATGATGGAGGCAATCGCCTACTTTGCCTACGAGGCGTCGAGTGATCTTGCGGCGGAAAAGGGAACGTATTCCAGCTATCGTGGCTCCAAATGGGACCGGGGATTGATGCCGCAGGACACCCTGGATTTGCTTGAACAGGAACGCGGGGTTCCGGTGGAGGTGCCGAGGGGTGGCAAGATGGACTGGACGCCGCTTCGGGAAAAGATCCGCGCCCACGGCATGCGGAACTCAAACGTGTTGGCGATCGCGCCGACGGCGACGATCTCCAACATCACGGCAACCTCGCCCTGCATCGAGCCGACCTATAAAAATCTATTCGTGAAGAGCAACCTCTCGGGCGAATTCATTGTGCTAAACCCCTTCCTGGTGCGCGATCTGAAGAAGGCAGGCCTGTGGAACCAGCAGATGGTCGACCAGCTTAAATACTTCGACGGGGAACTCGCACCGGTGGAAGGTATTCCCGAAGAACTGAAGCAGAGGTACCTCACGGCGTTTGCCGTGGGCTTTGAGTGGATCATGGCTGCGGCCGCCCGGCGGCAAAAGTGGATCGATCAAAGCCAGTCTCTCAACCTTTTCCTTGGCCAACCCGATCTGAAGGTTCTGTCCCGCATGTATCGGCTGGCTTGGCATCAGGGGCTGAAAACGACTTATTACCTGCGGACCCTCGGCGCCTCCAACATTGAAAAAGCGACTGTAAAGCTGAAGAAGGAGGTCAAGGCCTCCCTGAAGGATGGGGAGACCACTGAGAGCGAGACGGCGAAAAAAGAGTACACCGCAGAGCAGAAAATGGCGTGCTCGCTGGAGGCCATGAGAAATGGCGGCGAGTGCGAGGCTTGCCAGTAGTCGTACCCTTGGTCCCATTCCTGAATTGGTGTGAACCGGGGAAGTGCCGGGCGGACGAAGCCTCCCAAACTGTAAGACGCACGATTCTCCCGTATCAGGCCTGTCACTGGAAACAGACGAATAAACTTGAAGGGCGGCCGGAGGGGATCAGCCTAAGGACATGAATAAAGAACAGATCCAGTTCCTCAGTAACCTATGCTTTGCCTTGGGATTCCTCTCCATCATTGGTTCCGTGATGATTTGGTTTTCTGCGGGAGGTCAGTTCGGGGCACCCGGGATGGGCGATGCGATTGCCGAGGCCAAACGGTCCTATGCGGAGAGGTTTGGGATTTTTGTGGGTCTTTGGGCGCCGACATTTTTCATTTTGTCGAATCGCTTGCACCATTACGCGGAAAAAAAGTAAGGAAGTTAGTCGGACCGTATCCATCCTTGTCCCGGGAAGCCCGGCTGGAAGAGCGATGGGGAAGGGCAATTCTCGCGTCCCATCAACCGGGGTCAGTCAGCAACGGGTCTCTTTGGCGGATGAGGGGAGAAAACGGGCGACGGTGAGACCGCTGTTGTCGGCTGGAAGGATTCTGATATCGACTTCATCCAGGCCGGCCTTCTGCAGGGCGGTGACCATGGCTTGGCCAACGTGTTTTTCACCCTTCTCGCAAATGGCAATCATGGTGGGGCCGGCCCCACTGAGAAACGCGCCGATGGCTCCAGCCCGCTCTGCGGCTTCCACGGCCTGTTCTAGTCCGGGCACGAGGGCGGCCCGGTGGGGTTGGTGGAGGCGGTCATGAAATGCTCCGCGAGCCTCGGCGTAGTTTCTCTCGATAAACGCGGCGGTGATACGGGCGGCGTTGCGGAGGTTGTTGGCGGCATCCTGCAGGGAAACGCTGGGCGGAAGAATAGAACGGGCGGTGCGGGTGGAGGTTTCCAGGCGGGGAATAGCGGCAACAAATTTCAATCTTGAGGAGACGCGCACCCGAGCGGGCCGGGCACCCCCGCAGACGACAAACCCCCCCAGGGCAGCGGCGGTAACGTTATCGGGATGTCCCTCGAGGCGCGTTGCCGCGGTGACCAGCCAATCGAGATCGATGGAATTCCGATTTAGTTTTTCGAGGGCTGCGAGCATGCCGAGCCGAATGGTGGCGCTACTTCCCAGACCGCGGGCAGGGGGTACGTTTCCCCGGACGACGAGCCGATAGGGCTTAAGGGGAACGTTTCTGGTCTTGTGGTAGGCTTCCAGAATTTCTTGGGCAAAGGGATCGGGCCGTTCGGACGAACCTGGTTCGATGGCGATGTAGTTATGCAGGTCGAGGGCGATGGCCAGGGCATCAAAGCCGGGACCGAGGTTCGCCGTGGTTGCGGGAACCCGAATCCAGAAGGGCAGGCGCAAGTGGGGTGACTTCATCGGAGCCGGAAGAATTTTTCCGCGGCTTCGGTGGTTGCGCGAGAAATTTCTTGAAGGGGGAGGCTTCGAAGAGCTGCGATTTTCTCTGCCACCTGACGGGTGTGGGCGGGCTCGCAGCGCTTGCCACGATCCGGTTCCGGCGCGAGGTAAGGGCAGTCCGTCTCCACAAAAAAGGAGCCGAGGGGAACGCGCTTGGCAACCTCCTGAACGACTCTTGCATTTTTAAAGGTAACGATGCCGGTGAAGGAAATTGCATGACCGAGTTCCAGGATATGGCACGCCTGCTCGGTGTCGCCGGAGAAGCAATGAAAGACGCCGCGCAGTCGGCCTGTGTAGGGCTTGAGGGCGTGGAGGGTGTCCGCCCAGCTGTCCCGCTGGTGAATCACCACGTTGCAACCGACCCGAACGGCGAGGTCGAGCTGTTCTTGGAAAAAAATGACCTGACGATTCTTTACGTCGGCATCAGCCAGCATGGACAACTCCGTTCCCGGCGAGGTACTGCCGATGGCCGCGGTAAGATTGGCGAACGATGCCTTACGGGAACTTGGCAAGGAGTGGTAATCCAAACCGCACTCACCGATAGCGGCGATTTTGGGGTGATTCGCCATCTCTTCAAGCTGGCTGATGGCATCGTCAGGCGATTCCATGGCCTCATTGGGATGGATGCCGATGGTGGCGTAGATCTCCGCATGACGTTCTGCCAGTTGCAGCGCGGCCCGGCTGGTCTGCAAGTTGGTGCCGATGGCGATCATCCTCCCGACCCCGGCCTCAACCGCCCGGCGAATGACGAATTCACGATCCGCCTCAAAATCGGAAAAATCCAGATGGGTATGGGTGTCGATGAGCATGAAAGGGGGTGTCCTTCCGTGGAGCCTTAGGGGTGAAGCTCGGAAATTCTGCGGATCCGGTTTTGCCCGTCCAAAAGCACGGTCTTGGCGTGGTGGGTGCTGAGTTCCTCCATGGAAAGCTGGGCAAACGCCATGATGGTAAGGCGATGACCCTTTTCGGCGAGGTGTGCGGTGGCCCCGTTGAGAATGACGGATCCCGTCCCCGTCGGTGCGGGAATCAGGTAGGTTTCAAAACGGGTCCCTGTTTCAATGACGCCGACCAGTATTTTTTCCCCGGGGCGCAGGCCCGCCGCCTCCATTAAATCCAAGGAAACCGCCAGGCTTCCCTCGTACTCAACCGACGCGTCCGTTACCGTGGCCTGATGAATTTTTCCGCTGAGAAAAGAGCGCAACATCCCGGAAGGTTAACCACGTCTTCCTCCGAAAACAACAATCCGACCGCAGGGGGATGTGCCGTTAGCAAGGATGATGGGCGTAGTGGCGACCCCGCCAAGGTAGTCGTCGACGGATGGTCTGGAACCACGAGTTGGCGGCGATGGCCAGGACGAGGAATTGTCCTAAGGGGTGGAGGAGTGCGCCCAGCCGACTTTGGCGAAAACGTATCGCCACAGCGAGCCGGAGGCAGAGGATCATCGCGACCAAGAACCAAAGCAACATTTCTCGGGGAAACCACAGGAGCAGGACAAAAGGGGCCAAAAACACCGAAAGTTGGAAAAACTGAAAAAACACGAAGGCGAAGAATCTTCCGTCAAAAGCGGGATAAAGATTCTTGGTGAAGCCGTTCCAAAGGTCGGGAAAATTTTCATACATCCGGCAGCGAACGAGGGGAGTCCGCTTTCCCGGGTTGGTGGCATCCAGGTTGATGACGCGAAATCCTGCCGCTCTCATTTTGCGTCCCAAGGCAACGTCCTCGACCAGATGGCCGCGGACCGCCTGGTGTCCGCCCAGCTTTTCGTAGGCTGTCCGGCGGAAAAGGAGAAATTGTCCATTGGCGGCTCCCATGGCGGGGCTACGCCCCCCCACCCACTGGGGGAGGTAGAAAAGGATGAAAAGATGGACAAAAGGTATCACGAGCCGTTCGCTCCAGCTTTTCGCCTCAAGGTGGGGCCAAAGGGAAAGCAGATCTGCCCCGGTTTTTTGGCTCACCCCCAGGGCTTGGGCTATCGCGGCCCCAGAAAAGCGGGTGTCGGCATCAACAAAAAGAAGAAAATCTCCCCGGGATTGCCCGGCCAGCTGTTGGCAGGCCCAAGATTTTCCCGTCCATCCTCCGGGCAGGTCTGTTCCCGCCAAAAGTCTGATTCTGGAATCCTGATGAGCCGCCAACCGGACAACCTCCGAAGTGTGATCGGATGACTGGTCGTCCAGAATGAGAATTTCGAGGTTGCGGTAGTCGCTGGCACTTAACGATTCCAGGCATGAGAGGATTCTTTTTTCTTCGTTCCGGGCGGGGATTAAGACGGAGACTAAGGGGGTGGATTGCAGTGCCACTCGTTCTGTAGGAAGGCGAAAGCAGCGTATGTTAAGTAAGTAGTTGATAATCAATAGAAAAATGGACACAGAGATAATGATCAGGTAAGTTTTCAAATTATTTTTTCAGTCCCGCAAGAGGAAAATTCTTACTGGACAGTTTCGATGTGGCGGCTGTTTTATACTATTTATACGTAAGAAAGTAAGTACATAAGGGTTTTGTTTACAATGATTTATAAAATAAAAAAACAAATTTCTTGCAAAATCGGATAATTTTTTCTCATAATACTGTTATTAGTTTATGAATAAGTTTTGGAAAAATCTCAATGTGCTGGCCTCGGATCACACCCTGCCTCCGGCCATCGTTTCCATCTTCAAGAATGCCCTGGGCGAGGATTCCACCTCCCTCAAGTACCTGACATTTGTCCTTTCCCCCAACGGGCCCGGCGGACAAATCGACAGGGATATTCTTGAGGAGAATTTCAACATGGTGGACACAGCAAGAAAGTATCACTTGTCCCTTCCCGAAGTTCAAAAGGCCATTCAGATGTTTGTGGAGCGGCGAGCCATTCCTGTCCGGGAGGGGGCTCCCACCAAGGAAATTGCAGGATTGAACGGAAAGAACGGCCACGAGAATGGCGCGGTTCGCCGCTTGCCCCCGCCCTTGGGGCCTTACCCCGTCTGTGGCTCGGTGATTTCCCGTCTGGATTCGCGCCGCAGCGACGGCGGGGAAGTGGTCGAGGTGGGGGAGGGGTACGCCATGGTCTACTGGCACAAAGCGAAGAAAAAGACCAAGGTGGCCATTGCCCGCCTGCGCGATGTTCGGCTGTTCAAGGTCAAATCTCCAGCCGGGGCCGATGAGGGTGCCGCCAGGCAAAGGAAAAACGGCAACGGCCATGCTCCCTCCAAAGCTAGGCGGAACGGAATAATCGCCAAAGTCCATGCGCGTTCCTCGGGCAGGTCGCTGGTCCGTCTCGGTGGCAAAAAACGGCGCTAAAGCCGGTCCCCGCGCGGGTTTCGACCCGTGGCTCCCCAGTCAGCGGTTGTTTCCGCCTTATGTGTGGCCGGAGGTGTTCGGTCGCACCGCACCTGTGGAACTTGATCTTGGGGCAGGGGATGGCGTCTATGTCGCGGCCAGGGCAGCACGGGAACCGGAACGTGATTTCGTCGCCGTGGAACGACTATTGGGTCGAGCGAGCAAGATCGCCAGAAAGGCGACACGGAGCGGCCTGAGAAATCTCCGGGTTCTTCGTCTGGAATCCGCCTATTTCCTGAAACATCTTTGTCCGCCGGGTACGGTCGATGTGATCACCCTTCGCTATCCGGATCCGTGGCCCAAACGGCGGCACCATGGAAACCGGATTCTTACGCGGAAATTCGCCGATGATGCCGCCCGTGCCTGTCGGTTTGGAGGTCGTTTACAGCTGACGACCGACGACCGGGATTATTTTGATTGGGCCTGCCGGGAGGTGGGGTGCTCTCCGGTCTGGAGCGCCGATCTCTCCTGGTCGGGGGACACAGAACCGACCTCGGAGTTCGAGGAAATGTTCCAAAAGGAAGGGCGCGCCGTCCACCGAAGGGCGTGGATGGTTTCCGGAAGTGATTGCCGTTCGCTACCCGGAAATTCTCCGGCAGCGGGCCATCGGCCTGAGTGGGCGTGACTGGGCGGACTGAAGCGGCTCAAGTCGGCTCGTTGACGGATTTCCACTTAATGTTGCAGCCAAGACTTGGCTTCTGGGGCAAGGGGATGGCACGACCCCCCAGAAGAGCCTCCAAGGCAGTACGGAGGTCCTGTCCATCCGTGGGGTTGTCGTTGCCGGGCCTGCTGGCATCAAACTGGCCTGCGTAACGGAGTTTCCTGCCAGAATCCACGAGAAAAAAATCCGGTGTGCAGGCGGCATGCCACGCTTTGGCCACACGCTGGTCGGCGTCCACGAGGTAAGGAAAATTCCATCCCCAAGATCTGGAAAATTCACCCATCCGCGAGGGGTGGTCCTCGGGGTACTGGGAAGCATCGTTGGAATTTATCGCGACAAAACTTACTCCCCGTCCGGCGAAATCCCCGGCACACTGCCCTACCGCCTTACTGATATGGAGCACGTAGGGGCAGTGGTTGCAGGCGAAAAGGACCACCGCGGGTCCCCGGACCGTGAAATTCTCCAGACGAAAGACTTTGTCGGAAGGATCCGGCAGGGCGAAATCGGGAACTTTTTCCCCCAAAGGCAGACGCTGTGTTGAGGGAGTCTTGGCCAAGGTTATTTCACCGTGGTGGTTTTGTGTGGGTCCTTGTCCTTGGCTATCGTGGTCGAGGCAGGCGGAGTTGAGAGAGCCAACCAGTCCCCCATGATGCGGAGTCCCTCCCTTAGCTCGAGGATTTCCGCCAGATCCACGGCATCGGTCACCCCCTCTGATTCGTCTGCCGATTCCTCCAGGGAAGGTTTCTTTTTTTTCGGGTTTTTATCCGTGGCTACCACGGTGTTCTTTTTGCCGTCGATCACCAGATGAGTTACGGGAGGAAGGGTTTTTTCGATTCTCTCCTCGATAGCTTTTCTCTGTCCGTTCCGGATGTCTTCCGTGCCTTTTTCCGTGACTCGCTTGTCCTCGTTAAGGGAAATGGTGCCAGTTTCCAAGCGGCTTTTGACCTTCTGGATGTCCTCCCTGAGAAAAGCAACGTCAGGATCGGAGTCGAGGCGCTGTCTGGATTTTTCGGTCAAGGCAACTTCGGTTTTTGGCGGGATGCTGAGTGGATCGAAGGGGGCGGGATTGATTTCGTCCCAAGGCAAGGCGTTGGGGAGATCCGACTCGCCGATTTTCATGTAATCCAGCGGGGAGGGGATGACAATGTCGGGGATTACTCCCCGGTTTTGGGTGGAATGTCCGTTGGGGAGGTAAAACTTTTGGATGGTGAGCTTCATGGCGCCAACTTTTCCGGGAGATTGGTTTGGCCGTTGGAAAAGCGGAAGTTTGCCCAATTCCACCACCGCCTGAACGGTGCCTTTTCCATGGGTACTTTTTTCGCCGACGACAATGGCCCGTTGGTAATTCTGGAGGGCCCCGGCAACGATTTCCGATGCTGAGGCGCTCCTGCGCCCGACCAAAACCAGCAAAGGCCCCTGAAATAGGGCCCCTGGTCGGTCGTCGGTACGTTCAATCACCGCCCCCTTCCCATCCCGGACTTGAACCACTGGCCCCTGATCGATGAACAAGCCGGCCAAAGCAACCGCTTCGTCGAGCAACCCGCCGCCATTTTTGCGGAGGTCAAGAATGATCCCGTCCACGGAGGCTTGGTTGAGTTGGCGGATGAGCAACTCGACATCTTCGGATGTCGATCTGGGGGTCGCCCCATGGCCGCTCGCCGCAGACTCCGCGCCACCCACTTCGCCGTAAAAACTGGGAAGATCGATCAATCCGACCCGCCACACATCCTTTCCCTTTGGCGGAATATCCGCGGGTGGAAATGTTGCCGATGCGGTAGCCGGTTTCCCCTTAAAGCGTTCGAGGAGGTTTGTTACCAGGACGAACACCCTCTCCTTCCAGGTGTTGGGAGGAGGATTCCAGTTGGATGGGGTTGTTGGCTGCAAGGGAGCGACAGTCACCACGGGAACGGGGGAGGACCCACCCCTGGGAAGGTCATAGATGGAGGCGGTCGCCTGCTGCGCGGACAACTTGACCTCGTCCCTGGTGATCTGAATTTCCCGGAGTTCCCCCGCCGAGGTGCCCACAGGGATCACCTGAAGGCGGACCAAGGTGTTTTTTGGGCCCCGAATTTTTTTCACGGCGTTGCGGAGCTTCATGTCGACAATATCCTCAAAATGGCCGTCCCCTTGGGCGACCCCAACGATTTTGTCCCCCACTTTGAGGCGTCCATCCAGGTCCGCCGGTCCGCCCGGTACCAGTTCCTTAATGACACAGAAGCCGTCCTCAGAGGAAAGAACCGCACCGATGCCACAAAGGGCAAGCTTGATTCCGATGGAGAAGTCCTCCAGCGAGGACGGGCTGAGATAGCTGGAGTGAGGATCGTAGAGACTTGCCAACGCGGTGAGATACAACTGGGAAATTTCTTCGCTATCGTAATCCTCAAGGTTTCTGAGGAGCCGGTCATAGCGCTTGGAGACCGTTTCCAGCGGCTTTTCCTCTTTGGCCTTTTTTCCGGTTTTTGCGTTGGTTTGGGAGACAAGTTTTTCCCGAAGAATATCGAACTTCAGGCGCCTGTCCCAAAGGTCGTCCGCGGAGGTGCGGTCGACAGGCCACCCGACCCTCGTGCGGTCAATCTCATAGGTTTGTTCCAAGCTGAAATCAAATGGAAGAGTCAAGCGTGTGCGTATCCAATCCAGCCGACTGCGGACGCGATCCGAGAATCCGGAAAAAATCTCGTAAGCAGGGGTGATATCTCCGCGTTGTGTCAGTTTGGCAAGCTGGGGACCGTAGGTGTCCTGGTAGGCCCGGAGGTCCGCATCCAAGAAGAAAGCATGATTATAGTCTAGGGATTCCATGTAAGACCGCACCCATTCCCGTGCCATTTCCTCGGTAAGGGGCTTTCCTGAAAAGTGGTGATCCTGAAGGAGTTTCTGAACAAGAATCGCTGTTGTTTGGACCTCCTTGGGGGGCGACGGAGGGGAACCTAGCAGGGGTGAGGAAACCAGCCAAAAGAGATTCAGCCAGAAACATCCTTGCCAGAAAAAATTCAAGCAACGCATGGGATTATTCTACACAGATTTTGAGTCAAATCCATCCTCAAGAATTCCAGTGCAAGATGCAGGTAATATTCGGCTTAAATTATATAAAATACAAAAAAAACAAGGAGGCCG
>Ga0214917_10004571_pt1 | contig 15313 bp, 7 predicted proteins | sample LL_1208_BB_MetaG_FD_177983 | JGI IMG/M metagenome (GOLD analysis project Ga0214917, IMG submission 177983) | Freshwater microbial communities from Lake Lanier, Atlanta, Georgia, United States - LL_1208_BB | ecosystem: Environmental > Aquatic > Freshwater > Lake | place: USA: Georgia | collected... | reverse complement strand
CTAGGTTCGTTCCACGAAAAAATCCCGCTCCCCAGCGGATTGATCGATGGTTCCGGCCATCAGCTCTGGTCCGCTGCCGCAATGCTCAATGTCTGCATTCGCGCAGGCCTTGTGCAATGAACAAGGTGGAGAATTTCAAATGACCCAAAAAACCTCCATCAAAATAGTCACTATTGTTGTGGCATGTGGCGTTTTCGGCCTGACACGCAAAGCATCTGCAGAACCTAAGCCTCGCTTTTTGTATGCGCAGAAACCGCTCGTGATGACTGCGGATTCCGTGCGGGATGCGAACGGCTCGTTTTCGTTGGCTATGCTGCCCGACCCAGAGCCCAAGTGCCGCGTGCGGTTGAGGGAGGACGTCACTCCTCTTACCGAACGCCTTTGGAAAATCGCTCTCGACGACGCGGAACATAACATCGTGACCAGCGATTCGGGCACGTTTTACTTTGGTGCAGGCGGTCAGTATGGCTTGCGCATATACGAGCGGGATATTGCCGTTTCCGGGGTGTTGGGCCTCAACCTTCTTTATCCGGAAGTGATGCTTTCTTCGCTGAAGATGGCTCGCAAAATTCGCAAGGAGTTAGGCTATAAAGTCTCGGCTCCGCATGTGGTCCCCGAGATCGACGTTCCTTGGGAAGTAATTGCGCAGGTGGATAAGGAGATTATGGCAAAATATCGTACGAACTCTTACACCCGCCGCACCGATGATGTGGCCTGGCTCTGGGCGGTGGACGATCTTTTCACGCTCCATCCGGAGTTGGCCGACTGGAAGTGGGTCGTTGAGAACGGGGAGCTATTTTTTAAAGTTTTCTATGATCCTTGGTTCGACAAAACCGACGGACTTTTCCGAGGTCAACCGCTCTTTCACGACATTCAAAGTTCCGCCTATCCCAAGGGTATGAGCATTGCCGATTGTGTGCTGCTCAAGTCACTTGCCACCAACTGTCTCTACTATCGTGGCATGCAGGCTATGGCCAAGGCCTGTGAAAAAAGTGGCCGACCAGCTGAGGAAAAAAGGCTGTGGCTGGACCGTGCTACCGCACTCAAGACGGCCATCGTCAAGGTGTACACCCAGCCCGATGGCGCCCTTGCCTACTACAAAGATCGCAACGGGAAACTCATGCTCAATCGCTCGGGCTACGCAACCGCCTTTGCCGTGATTTTTGGGATTATCGAAGGTGATGCGGCCAAGATGGCTTACGCCGACTTCCCAACACCCGACAACGGTATCCCTCTCTTCTTTCCCTTCCTGGAGGGCACCGAAGGCTCGCAGTGGCATAACCAGGCGAGTTGGCCGTTCTGTGACACCTTCTTCCTTTGGGGAAAATCCATCGCCGAAGGAAAAGACTATACCGACTACAATGCGGCGCTGCTGGCACGTTCCATAGGCACCGCCATCAAACCGAAGAAAAAGATGGAGGATCAGGCCGAAGCTGATGCCTTCGGTTCGTTCCATGAATACGTCACTCTGCCGGATGGACTTATCCATGGATCCGGCCGGCAGCTCTGGACGGCCGCCGCCTATCTCAACGTTTGCATTCGTGCTGGGCTCCTGCCGGAAAAATTTATGGAGCACATCGGACACCAAGGTCGACCTATTGCGTTAACAACATTATGAAAGAATTACAAACTAAGCTCGCGGGCTTCGCACGAAAACTCATTCTGATCACCCTCATCTGCGTTGGCCCGTTTGCCTGCCTCAACGCCGCACCGCTCCCCAGTGCCTTCGGGGTGTGGGATCGGGGAGAGACCATGGATCCTGCAGTGTATCCGTTTGTGAGGGGAACGGGTTGTGATGCCAATTGGGAGTCCGTGGAGAAGCAGCCTGGGGTCTATGACTGGAGCGAGATGGATGCGGCGATGGATAACGTGGTGAAGCGTAAACAATCGCTCTACTTCTCATTTGAGGCAGGTCCGAAAACGCCAGAATGGGTTTATGAAAAAGGGGTGCCCAAGGTGGTGACGGATGATACGCAGCATGCCGGAAAATTCCCTCACTATCCCTACTACCTCTCTCCGGAATACAAAATGTATTACTTCCGCTTCATTACGGAACTCGCAAAACACATCCGCAGCTATCCGAAGGAATGGCAGGAGCGCATTGCCTTTATTCAGGTCAAAACGGGCTGTACAGGGGACGAGTGTGCTTACAAGGGAAAGGCTACCGACCCCAAATACGACCTACCGAAGAGTTCCCCAGAATGGCGCGCCTTCCGGCTAGAGACCTTTGCGTTATATGCAAAACTTTTCGATCAGGTTGAGCCGAAAATCAGCCTGATGTTTGGCAGTATTTCCGGTGCTGAGGAGGATGGCGGTGATGGCAAATGGGTCGAGGAAGGGAAGTGGGTAAATAACAACATCACGGGCAGCTATGGAGTGAAGGCAGGCGCTCTCTCACGCGGACATCATTTGCTTGGCGAGCAAACCACCGTGAACGGGTGGCGCCGCTATTTAGTCGATCCCAAAGGTCTTGCTGTCTTCTCTCGCTCCGAAATGGACGCGGGCTGGCAAAAGCCCTGGTATCAGCGCAATCTACCGCTCAATTTTTATTGGGGCGCTGTCAATGCCCTGAATTTGGGGCAGAGCATTTGGGACGTGACTAAGAATGCCATTGAGGTCAGCAAGGATCAGGGATTCGACTACTCCTTCTACTTCTTTAACAAGTATGCTGGTCAGATTGATCCCAAGACCGCTATGGATGCGTTCTGTGCCCTGCACAAAGGTTTGGATGCCTCGGATACCAAAGCTTATCCGGAGGCGAAGTTTGGCAAGGCATCCCAAAGAAACGTGGAGCGGATGAAGAATATTGTAGCCGCCTATGCCAAGTATGGCGCGGCCATCGATGACGAAAATGTCTTTCAGTTGGGCAATGTTGAACAGCGGCGCCAACAAACCGGATTCAATGATGTCGGTTGGGACATCTGGCCTAGCAACTACGGGCGCTTTATCGAACAAATCGACTCGGAAGAGACGTCCATCCCACTGTGGCGCATCGGTGGGCCAATTACCCCAATGTCTTCCATCTACTCCAGATTTGGGCGCGGTTTTGAACACTCCTCCGGAAAGGATACGATGTTTTTCAAATTGCAGGATGGCTTCGCCGGAGACGCCAAACCCAAGGTCATGTCGATCAACGTTATCTGGTATGACGCGGAGCCAGCCTCCACTTGGAAGCTCGATTACGATGCTGGGGAGCCGACCATGAAAACGGCTTTGACCGTAACCGGGAAAGGCGACAAGCAATGGCATCACGAGACCGTCACTTTGAAGGATGCCGTGTTTCGTCATGGAGGAACCAAGGGTTCTGACTTGGCCTTGGTGAACACGGATGCGAAAGACGACATTTTCAGCCTGATCGAAGTCCACCGCGGCCTGCCTGAGACACCAGAAATACTTCCCGCCACTGACTATCAGGTTTCTGAAAAAACTCCGAACAAAGAGAAAGTAAAAGGCAAAAAAGGTAAAAAGAAAAAATCGCCTGACGGCGAGGAATAAACAATGCAACATCCCACAACCCTCTAACCATCATGAATAAAATCTCCCTCAAGCTCTTCGTCCTTATTTTCATCGGTATCGGTTCTGGAGTGACGGTTCAAGCCGTGCCGCCATCGATAGCCTTTGGGGTTTGGGATCGCACGTCTACCTTCGATCCAAAGGAATACCCCTTCCTTAAGGGATTGGCGTTCAATCAAAACTGGGCGGATCTTGAAAAACAGCCGGGGGTTTATGATTGGAGCAAACTGGATCAGGCCATGGATTCTGCAGTCAAGAAGGACCAGTTTATTTATCTCTCTTTGAATGTAGGTCCGGACGCTCCGGAGTGGGTTTACACCAAGGGTGTTCCGCGCGTGGAGACCCGTGACCAGATCCATGATAGTTGGCCGGCTTATCCATTCTATCCTTCGCCCGAGTACAAATCGCTTTTGCAACAACTCATCACCGAATTTGGTAAGCACATCCGTACATATGCAAAGGAGAAGCAGGAGCGTATCGCCTTCATTCAGGTCAAGACTGGGTGCACGGGGGATGAGTGCGCTTACAAGGGTAATGTTATGGAGAATAAGTATGACTTGCCCACCAAGTCGCCCGCCTGGCGGGAGTTCCGACTGTGGCAGTTTGATCTGTTTGTGAAGACCTTTCAGGGGGGCTCTGACCAACCACAGATTGCTCTCATGTTTAACAATGTGGAGCCGGATGGCGAGGAGACGGGCGAGGGTAAGAATGGTGGAAAGGGGGAGGGGAAGGGCGAGGGTGGATTTACCGAAGAGTGGAAATGGGTGACGGCCAACGCCAAGGGCGGAGTTGGGATCAAAATTGCTGGTAGCGGACGTGGTCACCACCTGAGCGGGGAGCGAACCAAGATCGAGGTATGGCAACCCCTCCTCATCGCTGCGCCAGGCACTCCCTTGTTTGCCCGGTCTGAAATGGATCAGACCTGGCAGCGGGCTATGTATTTTGTGAATCGGCCGCTCAACTTCTACTGGGGTGCCCTCACGGGCCTGCAAAACGGGCAAAGCATCTGGGACATCAGTTCTGGCGCCATGGAGGCGTGCAAGGAACAGGGTTTCGACTACTCCTTCTATTTCTTCAACCGCTACGCAGGGCAGATTTATCCCAAGACCGCCACGGATGCCTTCTGCGCCCTGCATAAAGGATTGGATGCTGCTGATACCAAGGCTTATCCCGAGTCAGAGTTCGGACCTGCTCAACGGAAGAATGAGGATCGCATGCTGAAAATCTGTGCCGCGTACTCTAAGTATGGCGCGGCGGTGGATGATAAGAATGCACTGTTGCTGGGCCAAGTCCGGCAACGGGACACGCAAACGGGATTGAACGACGTGGGCTGGGATATCTGGCCAGACAACTACGGCCGCTTCCTCTATCAGATCGATGCCAATGCCACTTCGGTTCCCCTCTGGCGCGTGGGCGGTCCGATCACTCCGACTTCTTCTATCTACTCCCGTTTTGCGCGTGGGTTTGAGCATGCCACCGGAAAAGACGCGATGTATTTCAAATTGCACGAGGGCTTTTCCGAAGGTAACGAGCCGAAGGTCATGACGATGACCGTCGTCTGGTATGACGGGACGGCAGGCTCGACTTGGAAGTTGGATTATGACGCGGGCAAGGGTGGCATGAAGACGGCGCTGAACGTCACTGGGAAAGGTGATAAGCAGTGGCATCATGAAAGGGTCACTGTGGAGGATGCCGTGTTGCGACAGGGTGGAACCAAAGGCGCGGACTTCGCCCTAGTGAACACCGATGATAAGGATGACATCTTCAGCCTGATTGAAGTCCATCGGGGCAAAATGGAAACACCTGTCCTACTACCTCCGACGAATTACAAGGTGCCAGACAAAGCGCCGAAGGGGCCGAAAGCCGATAAGGCCGGTAAGTCTGGCAAAGAGAAAAAGGGGAAGGGAAAGAAATCGGACGGAGACACAACTCAGGAATAAGCTGATCCTGCTAAATTTATGGCTGCAATAGATAACGACATCGCGAAAAGATTAATGAAGCAAATTGAATTCATGGCCACTGGCCTGACCAGAACTCCTAGTCTTATCGGGCTAATGGTCGCCTGCTCGTTCGCTATGGTTCAAGCCGCACCGCTCCCCAGTTCCTTCGGGGTGTGGGATCGTGGCGAGGCTCAGGATCCTAGCGAATACCCGTTTCTTAGAGGGACGGGGTTTGATGCCCCTTGGAATGCAGTGGAAAAAAAGCCGGGAGTTTTTGATTTCAGCGCGATGGATGCAGCAGTTGATCGGGCTTATCAAAAGAAGCTATCGATTTATTTCTCCTTTGAGGCCGGTCCGAAAACGCCCGATTGGGTTTATGAAAAAGGGGTGCCGAAGGTGATGACAGAGGATGCCAGGCACCAGTTCCCTTACTATCCGTACTACCTATCCCCGGAATACAAGACGTATTACCACCGTTTTCTGACGGAGATCGCTAATCACATCAGCACCTACCCTAAGGAAAAACGGGAGCACATTTCCTTTATCCAAGTCAAAACGGGATGCACGGGGGACGAGTGTCCATACAAGGGTGACGCTGTTGATCACAAATACACCTTGAGCACAAAAGATTCGGCGTGGAGGAAATTCCGACTCGAGACCTTTGCCTTGTATGCAAAACTGTTTGGTAAGGATTCCGGCCTGGACATCAGCCTGCTTTTAAACTGTGTCTCGCCCGAATCCGAAGGCGGTAAAAATGACTATGTGGAAGAGTGGAAATGGGCGACCACCACGCTTAAGGATGGCTTTGGTATTAAGAACGGGGCGCTCTCTCGGGGACACCATCTGAGCGGCGAACGCGCTTCGATGAACGATTTTCTCCCCTACCTCGTCGACCCCAAGGGCATTACCCTTTTTCGGCGGTCGGAGATGGACCAAACTTGGACGAGGCCATGGTATCAGCTCAATGTTCCGCTCAACTTCTACTGGGGTGCCATCAATGCACTGAATTCTGGCCAAAGCGTGTGGGACGTCACCAAGAGCGCCATGGAGGTGAGCAAGGAACAGGGCTTTGATTATTCTTTCTACTTCTTCGATCGTTATGCGGGGCAGATTTATCCCAAGACCGCCACGGATGCCTTCTGCGCCCTGCACAAAGGATTGGATGCCGCCGATACCAAGGCGTATCCCGAGGCTGAGTTTGGACCGGCTCAGCGCAAGAATGTGGATCGGATGGAGAAAATTGCTGCCGCCTATGCCAAGTATGGCGCTGCGAATGACGACAAAAAAGCCCTGACGCTGGGTCAGGTCGGACAACGGGGCGACCAAGCCGGATTCAATGACGTCGGCTGGGAAATCTGGCCCGACAACTACTCCCGCTTGCTCGACCAGATCGAGCCGGATGCCACCTCCATCCCGCTGTGGCGTGTCGGTGGCCCCATCACGCCAACTTCGCAAATCTATTCGCGGTTTGCGCGGGGCTTCGAGCACTCCTCCGGCAAAGACGCCCTGTATTTCAAGCTGCACAACGGTTTCTCCCAAGACGCCAAGCCCAAGGTCATGTCGATCACCGTCGTCTGGTATGACGGAGAGGCAGGCTCCACCTGGAAACTCGATTACGATGCCGGCGCCACGGCCATGAAGACGGCTCTATCAGTCACGGGCAAGGGGGACAAAAAATGGCACCATGAGTCGGTTACACTGCAAGACGCCGTCTTCCAAAATGGTGGTACCAAAGGCGCTGACCTTGCTCTGGTGAACACAGACGCCAAGGACGACATCTTCAGCCTTGTCGAAGTCCACCGTGGCGAACAGGAACTTCCGGCACTGCGCCCCCCCACCGAAGTGCGTGCCTTCCCCAGCTATGCGAAGGGCACAAAATATGGAAAGGGAGAAAAGGGCGAAAAAGGTGAAAAAGCCGGCAAGTCTGGCAAAGAGAAAAAGGGGAAGGGAAAGAAGTCGGACGAAGACACAACTCAGGAATAAGCTGTTCCTGTTAAATTTGCGGCCGCAACAGATAACGCCATCGCGAAAAGCTTTATGAAACAAATTGAATTCAAGGCCATTGGCCTGACCAGAACTCTTAGTCTCATCGGGCTAATGGTCGCTTGCTCTTTCGCTTTGGCTCAAGCTGCGCCCCCGCCAAGTTCGTTCGGTGTCTGGGATCGCGACGGCGACTTCGATGCAGCGGAATATCCATTTTTGAAGGGAACGGTATATAATGATTCTTGGAAGAAAATTGAAAAGAAACCAGGCGTTTTTGACTGGAGCGGGTTGGATGCGGCGGTGGAAAAAGCCGTCCAGAACAAGATGTATTTGTATCTTGCAGTGGCTGCTGGTCCTTCATCGCCGGACTGGATCTATGAGCAAGGCGTCCCCAAGGTGTTTACCGACGACACAAAACACGAAAATAAATGGGAATATTATCCCTACTACGTCTCGCCCGCCTACAAAACCTATTACGAGCGGCTCATTACGGAATTCGGCAAGCACATCCGCAGCTATCCTGTGGAAAAACAGGAGCGCATCGCATTCGTCCAAGTTAAATCTGGATGCACAGGCGATGAAGTCGGCTACAAGGGAAAACCCAATGAAAGCCAATACGCATTGGACAAATCATCTGCCGAATGGCTGGCTTTTCGCCTATGGAACTTTGATTTGCATGTGAAAACCTTTCAGGAAGGTTCCGGAAAACCCATCGACTTACTCTTCAACTGTGTCGCGGCCAATCAAAGGGGAGAACCCGTTTACATGAGGGAGTGGGATTGGGTGACAAACAATATCAAAGGGGGCTTCGGCATTAAAAATGGGGCTCTCTCTCGTGGACATCATATGAGCGGCGAAAGGACATTGAATAATTTATGGGCCCCCTACCTGATAGATCCCAAAGGACTTACCCTTTTTCGCCGATCTGAGATGGATGGAACTTGGAAGGGGGAATTCTATCAACTGAACCTGCCTCTGAATTTCTACTGGGGTGCAATCAACGCCCTCAATGGCGGTCAGAGCGTGTGGGACGTAAACAAGGGCTCCCTTACCGCCTCCAAGGAAGGCGGGTTCGATTACTCGTTCTACTTTTTCAACAAATATGCGGGGCAAATATATCCGAAGACGGCCACGGATGCGTTCTGCGCCTTGCACAAGGGGTTGGATGGAGGAGACACAAAGGCTTATCCTGAGGCGGAGTTTGGTAAAGCCTCTCCTAACAATACAGATAGAATGCTGAAAATATGCGAACGCTTTGCAAAATATGGAGCGAGTGCAGATGACCCGGATGCGCTAAATGAGCGAGCTAGTAGTGGTAAAGCGGGTTTTAATGATGTGGGCTGGGACATCTGGCCGGACAACTATGGCCGCTTTCTCTATCAGATTGATCCCGATGCCACGTCGGTTCCGCTTTGGCGTGTGGGCGGTCCGATCACTCCAACCTCTTCCATCTACTCCCGTTTCGCCCGCGGCTTTGAGCACGCCTCCGGCAAGGACACCATGTTGTTCAAGCTGCACGAGGGATTCTCTCAAGGTAACGAGCCGAAAGTCATGACGATGACCGTTGTCTGGTATGACAAGACGGCAGGCTCAACATGGAAGTTAGATTACGATGCGGGCAAAGAGGGGATGAAGGCGGCGCTGAACGTCACTGGGAAAGGTGATAAGCAGTGGCATCATGAAAGGGTCACTGTGGAGGATGCGGTACTGCGTAAGGGCGGAACCAATGGTGCGGACTTCGCCCTAGTGAACACCGATGACAAGGATGACATCTTCAGCCTAATTGAAGTCCATCGCGGCAAACTGGAGGCCCCCGAGGCGACTGAAAAAACGCCCATGACGTCTGAAGCGGGGAAGGCAGGCAAGTCCGGCAAAGTGAAAAAAAGAAAAAAGAATCTCCCGGCTGAGAACGAGGAATCGGAATAACCAACCTATCTGACCTCCTCCTGCTATTTTATCCCACTTCACTAAAAACCCATAAAAATACATTACATTCCTCTTCTTCTGATTGCGCAGCTGCTTGCCCTGCTTACAGTTTTGCCAGCTTCCGAGCCCGTGAAATCGCCCGTGCTTAGGTATTCTACAACACGCTTGCTCGGGACAAAAGAAGATGCAGATACGGACGCGTGTGCTTCATCGCAACGAAAATTAGGCACTGTTCCTCAGGACTGGCGGGCAGCCCTACCTGAACCCGTCTTGGGCCAGCACAAAGAGTGGGTCGACATTTATTATGATAGCTGGCGGATTGCCGATCTGAAGAAATCCGAATACCAGGGGCATACTATTTTCGACACTGCGTTTAAGCCGGGTAAACTCTGGCTGTGGGATACAGTCTGGATTTCGCTTTTTGGCGTATATGCACAAGGTGCGAATCCGGAGGTCACGGATCCCATGGCCGGTTATGATTTGTTTTATCGAGCCCAGCGTGAGGACGGCTGCATTCCCCATGTTTGGGATGCGACCGGCCAGCACGGCTACAAGGTTCATAACCCGATTTTCACTTTGGGGGAGCTTAACTATTACCGCCACACTGGTGATAAAAGCAGGCTAGCCAAAGTGTTGCCTAAGCTGGATCGCTTCTATTTCTACCTGAAGCAGGCTTATGGTGAGCCCGACGGTCTTTACCGGAATTTCGACTGGCATAACGGAATGGACAATCGTCCGATGGCCGACATCTCCATCGACTCGTCCTGTGAGCAGGCGATGGTTGCAAGCCAGTTGAAAGAGATCGCCGAGTTGGTGGGCGATGGCAAACGCGCGGCAAAATTCGACAAAGAGTACTTGGCGCTAAAGCAGCGCATCAATGACGCCATGTGGTCGCAGAAGGATCAGTTTTATACCGATCTGAAAACCGACCGAACTCACGCGAATGTCTGGTCGGTCGCCTCCTATTGGGCGTTGATCTCAGGCGTCGCTAGCCTGGAACAGGCCGCAGGTATGAAATCGCATCTCTTTGATGAAGCTAACTTCAAGACGCCTCTCATGGTGCCGACGCTCGGGCGGAAGAGCCCTGATTACGATGGTGATGGCGGACTCTATTGGAGAGGTGCGGTTTGGGTTCCCACCAATACCATGGTTATCAAAGGTCTTCAGAAGTATGGATATAGTAACGAAGCCCGCGAGATCGGGATCCTTGGGCTGGAAGGTATGGTTAAAACCTGGAAAAATACCGGCACCATCTGGGAAAACTATGATCAGGAAAAACCTGGTAAACCGGGGGAGAAATCTCGCCAAGGAACAAGTAGTCGCTCGGATTTCGTTGGCTGGAGCGGGGTTCAGCCGATCACTACCTTGATCGAAACCATCATCGGCATTCAAGTCAACGCCCCTGAGAACCGAATTAACTGGAGCCTACGACTCACTGAACAAAACGGGGTCAGAAACCTGAAATGGGGTAGGGACTATTCCAAAAAGGTGAACCTTGTGGTGGATGCCCGGATATCCCCAGATAGTCCGGTCAATCTGAGTGTTTCAAGCAGCTCTCCGTTCCTACTGGTTGTGGATACGGGTTGCGTCAGGAAGGAATTTTCGGTCAAAATAGGCAGGAATCAAACCTTTGTGGTAAATTGCGAATAGTAAAGAAGATATGTTGAATTGAGAACTTATATGAACATACGAAAGAAAATTCTTAGCCTTTTCGGGGTAATCTTGTGCAGCGCCTCGATTCAGGCTGAGGTAAAGATTTACTCAGCGCCCGGGGGCATTGAGGAAAGTGGCGACTTTGCCGTGACGGTGGATGGACAAAAGGCCTTTGTCTTCTTTGTCGCGGAAAACGGTCTGAGAAAGAGTTTCCTGCCTGGCGCAGATATGGCTGCACCTGGGGAAGATGAAAACCCTAAAAAAGCCGCACGCAAAACGGCGCGCGAATCGTGGGTTTCCTTTGAGACGACCGCGAGTTCGCCTATTCGCATCGCGCAGTTAGCGGGTGCCGTGCCTTTAAAAAATGTGCTTCTCATCGACTCACTCGGCAAGCCCGTGGGGCACACCGTGGATGGCACCAACCTCTCGTTTACCGCCGAGGCAGGAAACAAATACGTTCTGATCCTTAATCAGGATCTCTCGCGCCGCTTGACCATATTCGCAGAGAAGCCCGAGCAGGATGCGCCGGATATGAAGGGGGCCGATACCTTTGTCATCCAGCCCGGAACCCCGCGCGCGGACTACGAGAAGACGGCGAAAAAAACACTCTACTTTGCGCCGGGACTGCATGAGTTGGGCAATGCCTTTCCGCTGAAACCGGGTCTTCAGATCTACCTTGCGCCGGGCGCCTATGTTCGCGGCTATTTCTCTTGTTCGCCGGATGGGGACTCTGCTGGTGCGTCGGGGGTGAAGATCTTCGGGCGCGGAATTCTTTCGAGCGAGTATAACCAAGTCAGCGAGGGACCGAACGATAGTTTCCTGCCTCGTCCCATTGGTTTTTGGAGTAACTCGATTTACCTCGGTGGCTTCAACCGTGAGCCGGCCGATAACCAAGTCGTTCAGGGTATCACCATCATCTATCCCTCCCAGCAACCGATCATGGGCAATGGCAATAACACACTCGTCGAGAACGTGAAGATCATCAATTTCGAAAAAGGTTTCGGCGGCATTTGTGTTGGATCTCGGTCCAAGGTGGTGGATTGCTATATTTCCACCGACAATCGGGTGCTTACGACATTCGGCTCCAACACTACCTTCAGCCGCAACATGATCATTGGTTTTGATCTGGATAACCCAATCTATATCGGCGACCGCATTCTTGACGACCTGACTAATATCACGGTCGAAGACTCTACTGTCGTAGGCGACTGGAAGTCCCTGATCAGCGTGAATCAGGCACATTTTGGTAATCTGAGTAATTTCCATTTTAAGAACCTTCATGGCATCTATACCGGCACAAGACCGAAGGTTTCCCTGTTGAGTGTCGCGGTTGGTTTTTCACCGTACCGGCGGGGTGATTATCAGGGAAGCATCACCGGCGTGACGGTCAGCGATGTGCGAATCACGGCTCTGAACCAGCCGCCGGCACTCATGGTCAGCGCCTTTGGTTTTAGTGAGCAGGCCGTAGTGCGGGACATCAGCGTGAGTAAGATCACAGTCAATGGCGAGGCTGCAAAACTCGTGCCGGATATCGAACAGCATGCGCATCATATCACTCTGGGTGACAAAGTAGTCGAGCAGGGGGAACGCCCGATAGCCAAAGCTCCAAAGCGGAATTTTCCCCAGGTCGCTGCGGCAGTTGATGCAGCGAAAGCCTATCCCCGCAGCGATAAGGATGGCGATCAGTATGGCCGGAAAATTGCCCACCAAATCGCTTATCCAAGTACTGAACAGAAAGCCGATCCCGCCCTTCCCAAAACCCTATCTGCCTCAATGGGTAATGTGGCCAGCGGTGCGAGTTTGAAGGGAATCAAGACGATTGCCGCCCCGAAGGGTGATTTCTTGCAGACCTATACCGTCGTCAAGGATCCCCGCATGCACACACTGATTTCGCCTGACTACGAGGTAAGTGTCGCCCAGAAAGCCAGCGGCACTCAGGCGATGAACTCACCGGTTTACGAAAACATCGGCACGTTAATGAGTACTGGCAACCGCGTGGTCTGTCCTCCACCGATGCTGACCGAGCATTTCAGTAACTTCACCCACCGTGGGCCAGTCGAGGTCACGGTCAGGATGAAAGATCGCGCACCTGCCGTGAAGGACGCCTTGATCATGCCCTCCCAATTGAAGATCACTCCAACCTACGCCACAGATGGACGAAGCTTCTCGTTCACTCTGCCCGATCCCCATTTTCTGGCTATCATCGTCAATGGCGACTGGATCCGGCCACTATTTGTTTTTGCCAACCCGCCGGAAGACCCGGCCCCCGATCCGACCGACCCGGCGGTACTAACCATCAAGAGCGGCGACGATTTTAAAACACTGGAAAACCGCAAGAAGCTTGCAGATTTTCGGGTGATCAATTTCGCCCCTGGATATCATGACATCGGCCTTTTTTTCCCCATCTTCAGCGACCAGACAATCTATGTTCCCGGCGATGCCTATGTGGCGGGGACCATTCTTGGCATCAATCGCGCCAAAGCCACGAATAACGCTTATGGAACGAAGATCATCACCCAAAACAAGGAGATCTTCAACTATCCAGCGTTTAAATACGGCTATCAGAAGGCCGAGGATTACGTTTATATGGAGCGTTCCAATAAAGGCGCGAGCGAGTTCCTTGGTAAAATCGAGAACTTTACCATCCGAGGGCGTGGGATTCTTTCCGGCGAAAACATGGACTGGTTCAAGGGGCAGGAGGATGTTCCGAGCTATATTATTCTGGTGGATCGGAATGGTAAAAACGGTGTTTTGGAAGGGTTGACCTTCACCGGCCGACACTTCCACTCCGCGAACTTCTTCGGATCTCCCGCACTCCTGGCCAACGTAAAGACCCTCTTTGGTTTTCACGGCAACACGGATGCCTCGCAGTGGGGCATGGTGAGGCGTAACCTTTTCAGCATCGAGCAGGATGACGGCACTTACATTAAAACGGGTCTAGACATCGACGGCTGGTTCGCTTGGCAACAGAACAACGCCAACGTCTTTTGTTTTGTTCGCACTATGCCAAGAGACGGCGATACGCTCGGCCATTCGCTCATTCGTAATGTCACCGTCATCGACGGAAGATATGGGGCATACAGTATTAGCAATTTGTCTGGGGCGGAATACAATCCGATGCGAGGCGCTTTTTGGTTGGGTATCAACAACGACAAGAACTTTAACAATTTCGGCTACGTTGCCGACATCGTGATGCAGAACATTACGTTTGAAACCATCGTCAACCCGCTTTTTCAGTTCGCGCCTATGACCGGCACGAAGTTCAATAAGATGATTGGCGTTGAAGATGTCACCTTTGACAACATCCAAGTTCCCATGGGGCAGAACTGGAAAAGCATTTTCGGAGTACGTCCGGAGGCGCCGGATGACATCATGCGCGGGATTGTGATTAAAAACCTGTTTATCGGCGGTAAAAAGGTCACCACCATCGACGACTTTGCCCGGACGCGGTCCGAAGGCCGCAATCTTGAGGTGAAGATTGAGTAGGGTAGTTCCCATGCTTCTCGCCTTCGTCCTGGGTAGCGCCTGGGCCTGCGCGGAGAAGAAGTCGGACGTTACTTACGGCACTGCCGCCGGTGAAGAACTCAAGCTCGATTTGTTCGTGCCGGATGGCCCCGGACCCTTTCCGGTTTGCATCCTCGTGCATGGGGGTGGTTTTGAAAAAGGGGACAAACAGCAACAGCCTAAACACCTATTCGCACCCCTCATGGAGGCAGGCTACGCATGGGTGAGCATCAACTATCGGCTCGCGCCCAAGCATAAGTATCCAGGCAGCGTCGAGGACGTCAAAACGGCAATCCGCTGGGTCAAAGAACATGCCTCCGAATACCGCTTCGATCCTGAACAAATCGTCCTGATCGGCGAGTCTGCCGGAGGTTATCTCGTCAATATGGTCGGTGCACAAAACCGGGAAGACACCCACGTTGCTGCCGTGGTTTCCTTTTATGGTGCGGCAGACCTGCTTCTCAGATTTAATGCGAGCAACGGCAAACCCTCCACCAGTTTCGTTAATTACTTCGGTGTAAGCGAGGACAACGAGGACACGCGAAAGTTTTTAGTCGAAGCCTCTCCCGCGACTTATGTCCGCTCTGGTCTGCCCCCGTTTCTTCTCCTCCATGGTAACAAGGATCAGCGTGTTCCTTATGAGCAGTCGGTGAATTTCTACGCCAAGCTCAAGAAGTCCGGAGTCCCGGCAGATTTCATCACCATCGAAGGGGGAGGGCACGGCATGAGCGGCTGGAACAAGCTCAACTCCGACTACATTGCGCAACTCATCCACTGGCTCAAAAAGACGCTCA
>Ga0214917_10004570_pt1 | contig 15314 bp, 12 predicted proteins | sample LL_1208_BB_MetaG_FD_177983 | JGI IMG/M metagenome (GOLD analysis project Ga0214917, IMG submission 177983) | Freshwater microbial communities from Lake Lanier, Atlanta, Georgia, United States - LL_1208_BB | ecosystem: Environmental > Aquatic > Freshwater > Lake | place: USA: Georgia | collected... | reverse complement strand
GCCACATCGTGGGTCAACTCGACCTTCCCACACTGGTGGCGGTGGCCCGCGCGTCACGCAGCCACGCATCGGTGATCAGTTTGCTGAATGCCATTGCCGAGTTTTCTGCTGACCCTAGCGCGGGCGAGCTGCGTGACACGGCCGTGCGCGAACTGCAGAAGGACGAGCGATTCGTCGACCGGCTCTCGCGTTTCGTTTCGCACGAGCGGTGGAAAGCCAAGCGATTCGTCGACCGGCTCTCGCGTTTTGTCTCGCACGAGCGGTGGAGCGCACAGGCCTTGCCACCGGTGAGCCACAGCCAGAACTGCATCACCGTGCGCCTCACCGAAGATCTTTCTTCGGGCAGTGGCTGGTTTTACCTTCTGCCCGGCGACACGTGGCGGTGGTCGATGGCGCCCGAGGCTCGGCTCAGGCTTGACGTGCCCAAGGGTCTTAGCTCAGGACGTAACGAAAATCTCATGGCACGATTGGATGTGATGCTCAACCCTAAGGAATGGGCTGGCTGCTCGGCGCTTCACCTAGATGTGATCTGCAACGACAACGTCGTTGGACGAATCGACAAGACGGGATCGACGGGGTCCTTCGCAGTGCCCCTTGCGGCAGGTAGCCGGACTCTCGACCTGCGCTTGCTCGGCACCGGGGCCGATCTTCCGGCATCGGATCCGCGGAGTCTGGTGTTCAACCGCATCGTGGCGCCGGTTGAGAGCGTTCGGATTTCTCTCTCGTCGCAGTAGTCATGGCAAGTTACGTAACCGTTTGCAATAGCTACATCCAATTCCGCGACTGAAAGGAAAAGACCCCATGGCACGAGCAAAAACTGTCGGATTCACCATCCCCGAAGACATGCTTCCCGATCTCGAAATCGTGATCAACGAATTCGCAGGCAGCAATCGTTCCGAGTTTGTTGCGAACGAACGCCCTTCTCCCGTCCTATTAACGTGTGATGTTCCGTGGGGACCTTGGTCGGGTGAAATCAGTGTCGATCCCATCATTCAGCCAATACATCAGTTCGGTATCGCATAGATTCCAAGGAAGGATTGAAAGCTGGGGAAAGGAGCGGATAACTGCATCGATTATATTAAGTGTTAATCTATCACAGCGCTGTCGAACGAGCCGAAGAGCATGCAGGCTCAATATGGATTATTGTAGTTTATGAGCCTTTAGGCTGTGATGTTTAACAATCTATCTAGTTTCTTTATTTCATCTTGAAGCCAACCAGTAGCCTTATTTGAAGTTTTTACTTTTGTTAAATCTGCACGAGCTTGCTCTACTTTTCCTAACTGTAGATTTGCAATTGCCCGCTGAAGACACGAGCGGAGCTGGACAAGCTTGTCGGACTCTAGATTATACAATGATTCCTCTGGCTGCTGTATTATATTATCGAAACACTTGATTGCGGCGTCTCTATCCCCAGCAGCCAGAAGGGCGTTGCCACATTCAAACCGCGCCAACCACACAAGGGTGGCTGCTTCTTGAAAATGCTCCGGCGCCAGCTTCACGCTTTCACTAAGAATAAAAGCTGCTGCTTCAAACAGTCTTGCAGCATCTTGATAATTATTTTTTGAATGCCTTGCGTGCATCGCTAGGTAGAATAAAAAAGCTCCTTGGCAATAAGGTAAATGCTTGAAGTAAGTTATGAAATTAACAGTTTCTTTGGCTGCATTTAAGCACGTGCGGTCATTTAAGGCATCTAGCCCAATCGCTTGGGCTGTTGCTTTTGCATAAATATCGCGATACCGATTACCCTCTTTCATTTTCCCATCATTCACCAGTTCTTTGAATGCACGGAACGCAAGTCCAAGACGTAAATCTACGGGAAGTGCGCTGTCCTCAACTCGCTTTTCGAGATACTTCATGTACTTACTTCGTGATTTTTTCTCATCATCAATTTCTAAGGATTGTTCCGAGGCGAACGCCACCAAACGCTCCCGATGAACCTCGACGCGGACTCTTAAAAATCCCACATCTAGGAGCAGCTTTTGAAGCGCCTTGGCTGAGAATAAAAACTTATGAAGACCGGGGGACAACGCAGCAAGCACCACAATCGGCGAAGCTTCTTGATTTACATAATCTGCATTTGGAGTCGTCAAGACAAGGATTCCATTGCCTGACAATCGCGCCCGCATTTCTTGAAGAAATGCACTTGGATCTGGCACGTGTTCAATAACTTCCGATGAATACACGATATCAAATCTTTCCCCTCGCAAATCAGACACTTCATCCAAGTATTGATTATATATTTCTACGCCCAACTGAGCGCTTCCCATCTTTCCGTAGCCGGAAGGTTCGATGCCAACTGCTCTTCCTCCGGTCATCGTCTTCCAATAATCTAGCGTAAATCCAAAACCACAACCCACATCAAGCAACGACTCCTGCCTTTGGCGAGATACACGATCAAGTGGTCGCACCATAAAATCAATCCCAGCACCAACATGTAGATAATGTAGCAAGTGCTCATCTCCAATGGCGTTGTTATCTGTATATTCAAACAATTTACCTTTTTGAACGAAAAGGCTTCCACAATCACTGCAACGAGAAAAATGGAGCTGATTCCCTGCCTCGAACAAATTATCCACCGCCAGAACCGTGGTATGATTCTTATCTGCGGAACATACGGGACACTTTCCTTTTATTTCAGAAAATGCGGGTTGACTCCAGACGATCAATCAATGCCTCCATTTTACAGTTATGTACTTTTAAATTTCAATATTTGAAGGCCGAGAATTAATTAGTCCGTTTGATTCGGCTAAGATTTCTTTTCATAAGGTCCAGCGGATATTTGGTATTTTCCTGAACCCATCGAAAGATGGGTCTGAGCCGCAGGTGATTGGGATTGTCGCGCAAAAGGTCCACTTTTAAAAAAGGCACTCCTGCATCCACACATTGCCTCCATTGCAGGTGGGTAGGATTGTAGGGCCTGTGCCGGCAGGCCTTAAGATACGCACGGGACTGTCTGATCTTTTTTGGATGACGCACTAGATTGACCAGTTTTTCCCTCCATGGAATTTGCGAAGACTTGGCTCCATCGAAAAAAGCGCTTACCCGGAACCTCTCTAGCTCTAATTCCTTGAGAAGACGCATCTCAAACAATTCGATAACGTCACGCTGCTCTTGAAACGGCCCAACATCATCCCAAAATCTCTTCGCTGCTTCGGATAGAAGGACTCTCTTTTTCATTGCAAAGAAATATGTCTGCAGATGCCGTTCTTTATGTTCCTCGGAGATGGTCATACCCCAAAGATCGGCGGACGTTTCCTTGGTGCGGGCGAAAACAGACTCCATTGGCTGAAAAGGGCCATAAATGCTGCTATTACTAAATACCACTTCCTGATACTTGCTGACATCGATGACCCCAAGGCCGGCCTTCCAGCTGGCAAAATCGAAGCCTGTATTTTCACGGGCAAGGACACTGTCACAAAGCTGTTCAAGCCGCCGACACTTTCTCTTATAATTCGTACTCACAAAAACTAGATTGGATACCCACGGACGATACTTTTCCAAGGAGTACAAAACATGATCATCAACGAGCCCTTGCTCATCCCAATGGGCGTAGATCATTGCCCGGTTTACGGAGTCCTTCTTTTTCGTGAGACGAACAACCGATGATTTGCCTACGGAGCGTCTAGCATTATTCATTGGAACCTTTTTATCAATTCTCACGGCACACCCTCAACCTTCTTGGAGTCCACCGATTTCGGGGCAATAGCCATGGCGCCCAGAATGCAAGTGGCTTACCATTTGGTACGTTTTTCAAGTATTCCTGCGATAAGTTTTTTCTGCCGTAGCAACTTGGGACCTTTTTTTGATCAGCTCAAGCACGGCGGGGTCGTTTTTTTGTTCCCCGTGAGGGGCAAAAAGCGCCTTCCCTCGTTGGGCGGCCTCAGGCCGCGGCTCGCTCAAGTAATACACAGCGATTGATTTGCGAATCATTCCCTGCGGGCAACGGATTGCGTCCGGCAGTCCGTGCCAAGAGTTTTGGGTTGTGTCAAAAAGCACCGCCCGGTTGAAAAGGCAATCCACTTGGCTACCCAGCTTCCCCATTTTATCGCGCTTACCTTCCCACAACCCCAGCTGCCCACCCCATTTCGGCTTCCATCCTGAAGTGATGTAAAGAATCAGATTCAGCCGCCTCTCCAGCTTCAACTTTGGATGCATGGAGTAATCGAGATGTACGTTGAGTTTACCCCCAGCTGTATGGCCATGCCACCCCCCGCCATGTAAGCCGGGATCAATCTGCAAGCCTTGGATGCCCGTCAACAGCTCCAGATTTTTAAGAAATTCGGGGCTATTGAAGAATGCCATGACATGGTAGGTCGTCGCCGGAAACCGATCCCAGTGATTCAGGGCTTTTTTCTGCTCGATGGGATTGTCGTACTGGTACCACATTTTGTCATCCCATGCCGGATACTCGGCCTCCAAGCCCCGGGCCCATTCCTTATCCAGAAAATCATCAATCACAATATGGTCGAAAGGAGGTTTTTTGCCCCAAGCAGATGCAAGTTTTCGGAAGTTTATGTTTTTGGAAAGTGGATTATTGGTCTTTTTCATAAAAAATATCTTCTTACTTCAATCTGAAATGAACCTAGTGGATATGGTTTTTCATTAAAGCCCAATTTTTGCTCTCCATCCCATCAAAAAGAGATGGGCTATCCTTCCGCGACTATTTTGCGATGGGAGCCATTTCCAGTTGATGCACCCACTCAGGTCGCACCAAGTTATGGAAAGCGGCAAAAAACTCCGATTTTCTTATCTTGGGAAACACGGGGGATAAGTTCTTCCATAAGTATTCAACGTCGTTCACAAACCTCGGGAAATCCAAAAGAGTGTGCTGAATGTTGTATCGCGCAAGTGTCAGTATCAACTGGTATAACTTACGAGCTAGTACATTTTCCTGTTCTTCTGGTTTGTCGGCGTCCCATATGCCTCCGCTCCACTGATTTGAATCACTATTACCATGGATTCTGTTTATTCTTCTTCTGCTTTCCGCAGCGGAAAAAAGATCCCTCATCGGCACAAAACAATGATCCACTTTATAAAGCTTCCTCTCAAGTGCGACTGCCAACTTTTCGCATGCGAAAGGGCTTTTTATTACTCTCGGAAGTGGAATGGTTAGCAAGTCTACTTCCAAGCCGGCATGGCTGATTGGGTCAATGCTCTGTTCAGGATTGAGGAAGCTTGTGTCCTCGCCTAACTCGCTGAGCAATCTAACCAAAAAAGTGGTTCCAGCCCTTCCAGTTCCACTTATTAGGATGTGTGATTTTACCTCATACACAGTAATATATCTAGAAGGAGATATTACTTTAAGTAAAGTAATATCCTTTGAAAATATCCTACTGCTCAAACCGCTACAAATTATGTGCTTAGAGCAACTAAAATTATTCGCGTTACCGATTTTTGTCGGTTTTTAGCCTGATTCTCTTTAGTTTAATATCCCTACTGTCACCGAACGTCCTTGGTAGTTTGCCTGCATCCATGCCTTGTGTCCGTCGTCCTGAACGGATCGTATCCAATCACCGTTTTTTAGATACCACTCAACGGTTCGGCGTAATCCCGTCCCAATGGTTTCCTGCGGACGCCAACCCAACTCCCGCTCGCTTTTGGAACCGTCTATTGCATACCGCCAATCGTGCCCCGGCCGGTCCTTCACAAAGGATATTAATTTCTCCGTTGCCTGCGGATGTCCCAACTCCCTTAAAACTGAAAGCAGTGTCTTCACCAGCTCCAGGTTGGAAACTTCCGCCCGCCCACCAAAGTTGTATGACTCCCCAGGAACCCCTCGGAAACAGGCAGTCGTCAACCCCCAGGCGTGGTCATCCACAAACAGCCAATCCCGGATGTTCGATCCATCCCCGTACACCGGCAGCTTCTCGCCTGCCAGCGCCTTAAGAATCATGACCGGAATCAGCTTCTCCGGGTACTGCCGCGGTCCGTAGTTGTTCGAGCAGTTGGTGATGATCACGGGCAATCCGAAGGTATGATGCCAAGCCCGAGCCAGGTGATCGCTGCCGGCCTTACTAGCAGAGTACGGGCTGTTTGGACGATAGGGAGTCTCCTCTGTGAATGCAGGATCCTGTGCGCCAAGAGTTCCGAAAACCTCATCCGTTGAAACGTGCAAGAAACGGAAGTTCTGTCCGTTTTTCATTTTTTTCTGATGCTCGTGAGCCGCCTGAAGCAGGCGATAAGTCCCGACCAGATTTGTTTGGATAAAAGCCTCTGGCCCCTCGATCGACCGATCCACATGGGACTCAGCTGCAAGGTGGAACAATGAATCGATAGCTTCCTCCTCCAGCAGCTGTCCAACCCGCTCAGAATCTGCGATGTCCCCTTGGAGGAAACTAAACCGCGGATCTTGGCCACACTCCGCAAGGTTCTCCCGCCGACCCGCATAGGTCAGCTTGTCCAGCACCACTACCCGGCTCACCCCAGCCGCATCTTCCTGCCCGGATAGAAGATACCGGACTAGGGCAGAGCCGATAAAGCCAGCCCCCCCAGTCACCAGGCAACGCTTCATCCCTTCTTTTCTGGAACCCAGCGGTTCAGAGCATCCTCGATCGCGTCGCCTGCTGAACGAATCCGAATCCCTGCCTTAAGTATTTTGGTGGTGTCCAAAATACAGTTTGAGCGCGGGGTGACGGCGCCGAAACGATAGAATTCATCGTCACTCTGCCAAAACTCTGGCTTCCAACCAGACTTCAGCCGTTGCTGGATTTTTTCCACAACTTCTCGTGTCGAAATGTAGCCTGGGTTGACCACATTATAGACTCCCCCAGGGATTTTCTGAAGCCAGCTATCCAAGCAAGCGGCGACATAATCCCCACGATGGCTGATCGAATTCCAATTTTGGTAAACTTTGGCGTAGCGCTGAACCTTAGAAAGATAGTTGCGCGACCCATCCAACTCATCAAAGGGGATGCGCAGGCGCCAGACATAAAAGTCCGGAAATCCCGCCATCACCTCCTCGGCCAACGCCTTGGTCCCGCTGTAAAAACTGCAGTTGTTGTGCGCGAAGCAGAAGTTCGGTTCATCCGCCTCCGCAAACCCGGCCACCCGGTCGGACCGCTGGGCCAGAAGCTCCGAGACCAACGGTTCCGTCAGCCGATCCTCCACCGCCCAAGTACCACACTCTTTTCGTACCTTAGCCCCGGTGTAGATGCAGCCCGATGACACAAAGCCCAGTCTTATTCCAGCCGCATCACAAGCTTGAGCCACCGTTTGGGCCAAGGTGACGTTGCCAGCTACCGTCTCCCCCTTTTGGTTTTCACAAGCATCCACATTGGGCTTCCCGGTGAAACCTGCTGCATTGATAACGAACTCCGGTTTTTCCTTTTGAAGTGTAGTTCGTAAGGATCGGTAATCGGCATAATTGAGCTCCTTACGAGAGACAGCTCGAAAGGGAATCTTCCGTTGTGCCAGTTCTTTGGCAAACGCCTGCCCTATGTAGCCCGCTGCTCCAAGAAGAATCACTATTCTATGATAGTGCTTTGAATTTACAGAAAAGTCGACTCCAGACCCATGAGCCTCTTTAGGTGAAATGCAGTACCGGTTGTCTTTGCATCACGCCTTCAAACTTATGGCCGCATGCTCCCCCTTGGGGCCATTCCCTGCGTTATCTCTAAATGCTTGGAGTATTAAATCCGTCTAATCGGATAAGCGGCTGCCGTTGCCGATAAATTCGGGCTGTGAAAAGGATCTTGTTCGAGCGTTTTGCCCCAGCGCAATTTCATAAAATCCATCTCTGCATTGAACCTCTTAATCTTTTCAGGATTGTCTTCGTAGCCGCGCGATGCCGACTCGTGGTGGGTCAGCTCAGCAAAAGGCGTCCAAATATTGCGATAGCCGGCGGCGCGCAGACGCAGGCAGAAGTCAACGTCGTTAAAAGCCACCTGCAACTTCTCTTCGAGGCCCCCCACTTCTTCGAAGACCCCCCGTCGGACCATCAAGCAGGCGCCCGTCACTGCCGAGAGCTCCTGCTGGAGTACCGCACGTCCGAAATAGCCATTTTTTCCTCTCGGCAGTCGGAGGTGGTAGTGGCCGGCAACCCCACCGAACCCGACAATCACGCCGCCGTGCTGGAGGGTTCCATCAGGATACCAGAGCCTGGCACCTACCGCTCCTACATCTGGCTTGATGGCAAAGGAGACCATCTCTTCAAGCCAATCAGGCGTGATTACCTCGATATCATTGTTGAGCAAGCAAACCAGTTCACCCTTAGAGTGGGCGACTCCGGCGTTGTTTAGGCGAGAGTAGTTGAACGGAGAATCATCACGAATCACCCGAATTCCATTCTTCAAAGCCAGCGATTTCAAATAGAGAATCGTATTTCTATCTTCACTGCCGTTGTCAATGATCACGATTTCATAATTTGGGTATGTCGAGAGACTGCGGATCGATTCCAAGGCCACGCTCAATAGCGACAGCTGATCTCTGGTGCAAATAATGATCGAAACCAGCGGAAGCGTAGTGGGCAGCGGAAACTTGATACGGTTAAACCCAACACATCCGGGAGCTGTCTCAACAGAGCCTCCTCCAACTAACTGCAGGTGTTCCGCCACCGCCCGCCTCCCTGCCGCAGCACACATTTCTGATGATGCCTTGCTGACGCTGCTAGAATGTTGCCGCCAGTGATAAAGAATTCGGGGAATGTGCACGACCTGATTGCGCCGGATAGCCGCGACGGCCCTCAATGCGAGATCCCAATCTTGGGAGCCGTCGTAATCTTTGCGAAACCCTCCCAACCCACACACCAGTTCACGACAATACACCCCCAACTGGGATACATAATTTTGGGCTAGTAACAGTTCGTAGTTAAAGTCCGGCTTGAAATATCCTAAATGTCGAACTCCATTCTCATCAATGCCATCCCAATCAGAATAAAGTAACCGTGCTTCCGGATTCCGATTAATCGCTTCTGCAACCCAGTACAGCGCGTCCTGAGGAAGCCTGTCGTCATGATCGAGAAAAGCAACAAAAGCTCCAGTGGCAAGGGCGAGGGCAGAATTTGAAGCAGCCACAATATTGGCATTTTTTTCGTGATAGACGACTTTTATGCGCAAGTCTGTTTTGTGATATTTCTTAAGGAGCTCGATGACGCTCCGCTCTGTTGAGGCATCATCAGCAATGCAGAGCTCCCAGTGCGGATAGATCTGATTGCACACCGATTCGATAGCCTGCCGCAGCCACTCGGGCTTTGTATTGTAAACGGGCATGATTACAGATATGAGAGGCCTGCGGCTGAAGGCAGCCATCTTTTTCTCCATGTCTTGTATTATTTTCCGTCTATAAACTCCCGTTGTTACGAAATTTAAGATTTTATTTAGACCCCTTCCCTCATCCTTCCCGTACTTCAGATAGTGTTCCCACGGATCGCCTTCCCATTCAGCCATATCTGCATGTGTCTTCCGGTACCAAGCTGGATCAAATAAGATTTTGTAGGTCCATCGATATCTTTGCTTGCGAAAGTTCTGCTCCAACCGCCTCCAAAATCCGGGATGCTTTGTTGAGCAAGGCCTTTGTGTAATTTTTGTTCGAACGAAATTGGATTTGTCCTTGCTCATTAAGGCTTCACCAGCCGCCTCCATCACTTTGATCACGTTTTCTCTGGAGGTAGAGCCTGGCTCAAGCCACGTCGGGCGAGTCCGCTTGTTGCTTCCGGAGATTTGTAAAACACCAAGGCCAGCAGAGTGGAGGAACTCCAATCCCCTAGGATACTGGTTTTTAAGCTCCCTCCAAAGCTTCCAAACTCCAAAATCCCGTGCATAAACCGCGATGTCATGGAAAAGGACGATTGCTCCTGGCGCGAGCTTCGGCAGCCAAGCCTCGAAATCATGGCGCACCGCCTCGTAGGTGTGCAGCCCATCAATGTGCAGCACGTCTACCGATCGATCCTGAAACTGACCCAAGGCCTCATCAAAGGTCTTTCGGTAAAGCGTAGAGAAACTTTTGTATTGGCTTTCGTTATGCCGATTCACCATCTCATACACCTCATCTCTGTAGAAGCCGGCCTGATTCTCCCCCTTCCACGTATCCACAGCATAGCAACGGCTAGTTAGGCTTTCGTCGCGGACTGCTTGGCAGAAGCTAAAATAAGAGTTGCCGCTGTGCGTCCCCAACTCGACGAGAACCCCGGGCTGGACTTCTCCCATTAACCAGTAAGCAAATGGCATGTGGCCAACCCAAGGATACGGCTCCTGAATCCACTCGGGGGACCAAGAAAGAATCTGGGAGGTATTTTTCATTTTCTCGCAGGAAATTTCTATTGTGATCGAAGGTCGGTTATATTACAGACAAAATCACGTGACTTTTTTCAGCAGTCCTTCGACAGGGATCGGCACGCGCAGGTAAAATCGAATTCGAAAAGAAGGGCGCGTTCTGTTAGATTGATTGGGTGCAAGAGCTGAAAAAGATTTGGGCGTTTGGAGTCCCTTACCTCAAGCCGTACCGCTTTCGGTTCGTCCTCGGGATTGCCTTAAGCATTTTCTTTGGTGTCTCCAACGGTTTGTTTGTTTTGTCTATCAATACCCTGTTCAACCGTTTGACCCCCACGCCAGCTCAAACTCCGCCCGTTGCCCAAATCGAATCCATCCCCGCCACCGAATCCGTTTCATTCGACAAAAAAATTAAGGCCGCTTTAAAAGAAAAAGGGGTGGCCATCAAAGAAAGTTTCCTTGCGGCCTCGGACGAGTGGCTTCCTCGAATAGGGCAAAATATCACTTGGAAACAGATGCTTGGCGGCTTTTCTCTTCTTCCACTGGTCATGGGCCTTCGGGCTATGGCCAGCTACTTCAGTACCTACTGCCTGACATGGGTCAGCGCTCGAGTCATCCGAGACATGCAAGTCGCCGCCCTGCGTAAGGCTCAGGAACTTTCCATGGCCTTTTTTCAGAAAATGTCGGTTGCAGATCTTTATGCAAGGATTACTGCCGACACCGGTTCCATCTACACAGCTATGACCAATGGATTTATCGATACGATCCGAGAGCCGTTTGCTGTTTTGAGTATTCTGATCAGCATGCTGATTATCGATTGGAAGCTTACTCTTATTTCCATCTGCATGCTTCCTCTGGTCGCTGTTCCGGTTGTCTCCAGTGGTCGGCGTCTGAAGGCTCTCACCAAGAAATTCACCGGCTTAGCCGTTACCCAAAGTGGCGGACTTTTAGAAGCCCTCGCTGCAGTCCGAATCGTCAAGGCTTATGCGATGGAGGCTCTCCAACTTCGATCCTTCCGGGATCAGGCGAATCTCGGGGTAGAGATGAGCGTGAAGACAGCCCAAACCCGAAATTTGCTAAATCCCCTGATCGAGATTTTGGCGATGCTGGGGATCGGGTTTCTCCTCATCTTTGTCTTCTCTACCAACGCCAAGCCTGGAAATCTCGTTGCCTTCCTCAGCGCTCTCCTTCTCGCTCCTCTATCGATTAAGCGTATTGCCAATCTACATCTCACCCTTCAAATGACCACGGTCAGCACTCAAAGATTAGGGGAGCTGTTTTCGGAAAAACCTACGGTGATCGAGCCCACCAACCCCCGCCCCTTACAATCCTTTCGAGAGGGGATCCTCATGCAAAATGTAACTTTTTCTTACGGACATACCGATGTTCTCCACGATATTAGCTTGGAGATTCCTAAAGGGAAAAAGATAGGCCTAGCGGGAGAAAGTGGTTCAGGCAAAAGCACGCTGATCAACCTCCTAATGCGCTTTTACGATCCGACGAAGGGCAAGTTGCTTTTCGACGGCCATGACTTGCGCGACTACGCGACAAAAGACTTACTCCACCAGATGGCTCTAGTCAGCCAGGACGTGGTCCTCTTTAACCTGCCTGTTGGCATCAATATTGGTTTTGGCAAAGAGAATCCAACCCAGCAGGAAATCGAACAGGCGGCCAAACACGCCTATGCTCACGACTTCATCATGCAGATGCCGGCCGGTTACGATTCCCCATGCGGGGAGCGTGGTCAGCTTCTTTCCGGAGGTCAAAAAGCCCGGGTCGCAATTGCTAGGGCATTTGTCCGTAACGCTCCGATCCTTGTTCTAGACGAGCCTACCGCTGCCTTAGATTCCCGTGCAGAAAAAGAGATCCAAACTGCCATTGATTCCTTGGAGGAAGGCAGAACCGTCATCTGTATCGCCCACCGCCTCTCGACCCTGGCGAATATGGATGAGATCATCGTCTTAGATCACGGCCGGATCGTGGAGCGTGGAACATTCGAGGAACTGCTCAAGGCCAGGGGCCATTTTGCCAAGATGGCGGAACAGCAGAGACTGACGGCTTCAAGTTAACCGAGCCTGAATAAATAGGCCCGACAAGCTCTCCAGAACGCAAGAACGGAGGCTTCAGTCGGCAACCAGCGGGATCTTTTCTTTAAACCAGATTCCAAATAAAGATCGGGGAGGTATTTGGAAAACAGGACCTTTTATCCACCGAAGGCGTAGTTTGGATGGGCGTAGGGAGAGAGGGGGGACAACTCATCCCCGTTCGACAAAAGCTTCACAGAGGTTGAATCGAATCGGTACTTGGGTCATATGCATAGCCAATGTTTGCCGGAATGGTTGGGCATAGAGAGTAGCAAGCCCACGGGGTTAAATAATAGTTGGTTTCATCGAAAGAAGGATCAATCGCGCCAGTTTTGATTTTGGGGACGCGACAAAGCCAATCTTCGTAGTAATAACGCCTTGTAGTCATCGCCGGTTCTTCCACCGTTCTCAGGTAACTTCCCCTCGCCACCCAAAAGTTAAACCAGACCCAACCTTCCTTGCTGCAGAAGTAACCAGCCTTATCCACTGTCGGAAAGGTCCCGAACACTTCTAGGATTCTTGGAATTTCAAAAAGATTCGTATAATTGGCTGTGGCGTGGGGCGCGTAAGTCTTGGTATGGGTTAGGCCTTTGGCGTGAAAATAAAAAATCAGATCTTGAGTTGAAGAATTTATTTTTGCGACATCCCAGACCTTGCGAATTCCGGGGTACTCGAACATGTTTAATGTGGTCACAGTGACCTCAGCCGTCGGGCAAAGTCTTCCCACTGCTTCCCTAAACATTTTCTCATGCCTTGAGGGCAACGTTGCGACGATGTGGAATTTTGCTGGCCAATTTGAGACCGCGTTCATTTGGTTCGTCAGCCAGTCCATATAATTATCGTTCACCAGCCCACACAAGAAATAGACGACGTGGAGATTAAAGGTAACGGCCGAAGTGGAGACCGGCGTCTCGTCAGGAACTCGGTGAACATATCTACGACTTATCACTTTCATCTTTCAATACGAAAAATACCCTTCAAAGTCACCCGATAACAGCACTCTGTTCTTTTCCCAAAATCAAGTTTTACAATCGGAAAAGTCACCACGGAAAGAGGTCGGACAATCTCGGGCGGACAGAAAGCTAGGCTGGCCATCGCGCGGGCAGTTGTGCGAAATGCTCCGATTTTGATTCTGGACGAGCCCACCGCCGCTCTCGATTCTCATGCCGAGGCAGAGATTCAGGGAGCGATCGATTCGCTTGAATACGGGAGAACGGTCATCTGTATCGCCCACCGCCTCTCGACCTTGGCGAATATGGATGAAATCGTTGTGCTCGATCAAGGTCGGGTGGTGGAGCGTGGAACTTTTGAGGAACTTCTCAAGGCCAAGGGCCATTTTGCCAAGATGGCGGAACAGCAGAGACTCACTGCATCAAGCTAGCCGAGCCGCCTTTAGCAACTACGGCTTGGGCGGGAGGGGCTTTTTGGAAAGCTTGTGCTCCAAAAGGCGGGTGTGGCGGACAAGGGTGGAGTAGAAGGTTGAGGCGGCGATATAAAAGCCGGGATACCCATCGAGAAATCCAAGCCGGAAGACATAGGCCCGGAAGAATCTCCAGAACGCACGGAAGGTAGCTTCCGCCGGCAGCCAACGTGATCTTTTCCTTAAACGCGATTCCAAATAGAGATCAGAGAAGTAGTTGATCTTCGAGACATAGCTGGAAATGGAGGGATTCGAGTAGTGGAGTATATCCCCGGACAACGTCCCAACATTACCATCCACTATCAGTCGGTCGTGCGGATCAGTCCCTCCCCACTTTGCCTTCCCGGCACGCCAAAGCCGTGTCTGCCAATCCGGATACCAGTCACCATGTCGAACCCAGTGCCCGAGAAACAGTGAACAGCGAGCCATCCTCAAGGCCACAGGGCCTTCCGCTTTCGACGAAAGAAAAAATCGATGAATCGAGCCTTTGAGCTTGGAGGAAATCTCCTCATCGGAATCGAGGCCAAGAACCCAGGGCTGGAGGGCTTTCTCCGCTGCCGAATTTTTTTGGGCGATATGCTCCTTCCAAGGTTCACGAAAAACACGGGCCCCGTGTTGCTCCGCAATCTTGTCCGTCCCGTCGGCAACATCATCATTCACCACCACCACAATATCGGAGACCCAACCCCGAACACTCTCGAGAGCCCGACCGATCCGATCGGCATCAGGCCCAGAGATCATGCAGACCGATATGGGAAGAGGAGCGGACATCCCCCTACTTTATCGGAATGAAGGCGGAGGACAACCTTGGGCGAATCGACTCGCAGAAGGGGGCAGTTTGGTTTATGTTTTGTAATTGCGGGACAGGTGCCGGAGCGGTCTATCGGGCTCGCCTGGAAAGCGTGTGTTGGGTAAAACCAACCGAGGGTTCGAATCCCTCCCTGTCCGAACGCTAGTGAGGACAGGGTGTCTCATATCCCGGAGGGGAAGAACGGATGGCGCAGGGGTAGGTCTGAGGGGGCGCATTGCAGGTGCGCGAAGCGCACAAATCCACCAACCCAGAGGGGTTACCGCAAAGATTTTGGGGCGACAGGGAATCAATCCCGACCACAAATGCAAATTCCAGCTACGAGGCCTTGGTAGGGCGGGCTGTCCCCAGCCCGCCTCATTCAACATTTGCACCCAAAACGGTCGGCGAGACGGCGTAGGGACACGCCGCCCTACCTAATTTTCAGCCTAGCCAAACAAACTCAACGGGCTTTGCAATCCGCGGGTCCAAGCTGTGGTGAACGGGACAACCCAGTGCGGCCGCTTCCAACAATTTTCTTTGCGGATGATTCTCTGAAAGTGGAATGGCGATTTTCGATTTAAGCGCGACAATTCTTCGGGGCGTGTCGGCGCTCATTTCTTTGGTCGTCTCGATCTTCATGCCCTCAAGGTTGATCGAGTGTCTCTTTGCGGCAATCCCCATAATCGTAGCCATGCATGCAGCCAGAGCAGTCGCGACGAGATCTGTCGGAGAAAAAGATTCCCCTTTCCCCTCGTTGTCGACAGGGGCATCGGTTTCCAGTATAGCCCCCGAAGGGCCGTGGGTGGCCGAGCAGT
>Ga0214917_10004568_pt1 | contig 15320 bp, 16 predicted proteins | sample LL_1208_BB_MetaG_FD_177983 | JGI IMG/M metagenome (GOLD analysis project Ga0214917, IMG submission 177983) | Freshwater microbial communities from Lake Lanier, Atlanta, Georgia, United States - LL_1208_BB | ecosystem: Environmental > Aquatic > Freshwater > Lake | place: USA: Georgia | collected... | reverse complement strand
GAATTTTCTTGAAAAAGCCATTGGTTTTATTGGTAAGGCTAGACACACTGTCTTGACCGCCACGACGCAGGTAGTACTCTGGCGCTGCTTTGAAGGTGAATTTGCTTTCTTCCAACTGGCCGTTGGTAGAAACCACGGTCACGTTATCGGGCAAGAAGACCGCAGAAATCGCTACTGCGGCATCCAACAAACCACCGGGGTCATTGCGCAAGTCAAGTACCAAGCCCTTCATTTTGGGGTCTTGTTTGTATAACTCTTCCAATTTGAGGGCCAAATCGTCAACAGTGCGCTCTTGGAACTGGCTCACACGAATCCAGCCATAACCGTTGTCAATCATTTTGGATTTGACGCTGACGGTTTTGATCTCTTCACGCACTATGGTGACAGGGAAGGTGCGGTTTTCGTCCTTGCGGTAAATGGTGAGCAAGACTTTGGTGCGTGGTTCACCACGCATACGCTTGACGGCCTCGTTCAGTGACAAACCTTTCATGGAGGTGTCATCGACTTTGGTGATCAAGTCGCCAGGCTTCAAGCCTGCGCGGTCAGCGGGTGAGCCTTCGATGGGGGAAACCACCTTGACCATGCCATCTTCTTGGGAAATTTCGATGCCGACACCCACAAACTTGCCAGTCGTGCCTTCACGGAATTCTTTGTAGGATTTTTTGTCGAAATACTGTGAGTGGGGGTCTAGGCTGGAGACCATGCCAGAGATGGCGTCGTTGATGAGCTTTTTTTCATCGACAGTTTCGACGTAATCGCTCTTGACCATGCTGAAAACCGCGGCGAGTTGCTGCAATTCTTCCAGCGGCAAGGGGGCCATGTTCGCGCGAGCGACGGTTTGTAGCGAAAAAGTGGTTAATGCACCCGTCAGGGCACCAATGCTGATCCAGCCCGCGATTTTAAGTTTTTGGCCCATTTTTACCCTGTATTAAAAAAAGCCGTCAATAGGCAATTGAAGAAGATAGTTTACTGTGCCTGAATCGCAGGCGCAGGCCTTTGTTTAAATTAACCTTGACGCGGCGTGGTTAGGCAGCGGCTAGGCCTCATTCAGGTAATAGCGCCGAATGGGGCGCAAATCGGCGTCCAATTCATACACCAAAGGCTCGCCATTGGGGATATTCAAGCCCACGATGTCTTGGTCGGCGATGTTGTCGAGGTATTTCACCAGTGCCCGCAGCGAGTTGCCATGGGCACTGACCAACACGCGTTGGCCAGAACGGATGGCTGGAGCCAGTGATTCATTCCAAAAGGGCATGACCCGCGCAACCGTGTCTTTGAGGCACTCGGTAAGCGGCACTTGACCGGCACTGAGCTTGGCGTAGCGTCTGTCAGCACCCTCGTAACGGCTGTCTTGCGGCTCTAGGGGAGGCGGGGGGACATCGAAACTGCGTCGCCAGGCCAAAACCTGCGCATCACCATACTGCTGGGCGGTTTCGGCTTTGTTCAAACCTTGCAATGCACCGTAATGGCGCTCATTCAAGCGCCAATCCTGTGTCACAGGCAACCAAGTGCGGTCAAGCCCATCTAAAGCGTGCCACAAGGTATGAATGGCACGCTTGAGCACGCTGGTGTAGGCCACATCGAAATCGAAGCCTGCCTCTTTGAGGCGTTCGCCAGCATGGCGAGCTTGGGCAACGCCCGTGGGGGTGAGGTCGACATCGGCCCAGCCTGTGAAGCGGTTTTCAAGGTTCCAAATAGATTCGCCGTGTCGAATAAGCACCAAGGTATACATGGGGAAGAAATGACCTTATTGGGTCAGAAAAAAAGAATGCATTCTAAAATGACACTTCTGAGACAAATTTCCAAGGCAACCATGGTGAGTTTTTTGATCGATAACTGGATGTTGGTTCTGGTGGCTGTGCTTTCAGGTCTGGCGCTGCTTTTGCCTACCTTGCAAGCCATGGGCGATGCCGGCTTGTCACCCACCCAAGCGGTTTTGATGATCAACCGAGAAAGAGCGCATATTGTTGATGTGCGCAGCCCAGAAGAGTTCTCCACGGGGCATTTGATTGGCGCGAAAAATATCGCCATCGATGTGCTGGAGTCCAGTCTTGGCAAAGCCATCAATGACAAAAAACGTCCCCTCATTTTGGTGTGTGCCAGCGGCGTGCGTTCGCAACGCGCCCAAAAAATTGCCACCAAACTCGGTTTCGAGCAAGCCCACAGCCTGTCAGGCGGCTTGAAGATTTGGCAAGAAGCCAATTTACCCTTGGAAAAAACCTAACTACCTGTCCAACCATGCCACCCATCAAGATGTACACCACCGCTGTTTGTCCCTATTGCAACCGGGCCAAGCAAATCCTCAAGGCACGCGGCGTCGAGCATATCGAGGAGGTGAGAATCGACCTTGCCCCTGATGAGCGCGACCGCATGATGGCCTTGACCGGCAGGCGTACCGTGCCGCAAATCTTCATTGGCGAGACCCATGTGGGCGGCTGCGATGATTTGATGGATTTGGACAGCCGTGGCGGCTTGATGCCTTTGCTGCAAGCAAGCTGACATAATCTTCGCCACCTAACCCTCGCCCGCTTAGGAAGCAGTTGCTAAGCGGGTTTTTTATTTTCAGGAAGCTCACCATGGCCGAAGCCAACGATCCCGTTTTTCAAATCCAGCGTATTTACCTCAAGGACATGTCTCTGGAGCAGCCCAATTCACCCGCGATTTTGTTGTCGCAAGAAGCGCCTTCGGTGGACATCCAAATTGGCTTGGGTTCAGAGCAAATTGGCGATGGCGTGTTTGAAATCACGGTCACAGCCACAGTAACCACCAAAATCAACGATCAAACCATGTTTTTGGTGGAAGCCAAGCAAGCCGGTATTTTCGAGATTCGCAACCTGCCCGAAGGCCAGTTGCAACCCGTCACCGGCATTGCTTGTCCCCAAATCATCTACCCCTATTTGCGCGGCAATGTGGCTGATGTGATTCAGCGTGCAGGTTTTCCCCCTGTGCATATGGCTGAAATCAATTTCCAAGCCATGTACGACCAACAGCAGCGCATGGCCGCTGAACAAAAACTACAGTGAAACTGCTCATCGTTGGCGCAGGCGCTTGGGGTACGGCGCTGGCGGTGCAGGCTGCTTCGCGCCATGAGGTCACCTTGTGGGCGCGGGATGCGAGCTTGGTTCAAGCCCTGCAGCAGCAGCGTGTCAATACCCGCTATTTGCCTGGTGTGGTGCTTCCCCCGACTTTGTGCTTAAGCCATGCGTCTTTTTCTGACGCTTTGTCAAGTGTCGATTTAACTGTGTTGGCCACGCCCATGGCCTCGCTGCGGTCGGTGTTGCTAGCGCTTGCGCCTTTGCAAAAGCAAAAACCACTGGCTTGGTTGTGCAAAGGCTTTGAGGCTGCTTCTTCCAGCGCGGTGTCTCAAGGTTTGCTGCCGCATGAGGTGCAAGCCGAGGTAGCGCCTGGCATGTTGGCTGGGGTGCTGAGCGGCCCCAGTTTTGCCCAAGAAGTGGCGGCAGGACAACCCGCCGCGTTGGTGGCGGCCAGTGAACACCCATCAGTGCGTCAGGCATTGGTGGATGCTTTTCACGGCGACAACTTGCGTGTGTATGCCAATGAGGATGTGGTGGGCGTGGAGGTCGGTGGCGCGGTCAAAAACGTCATGGCCATCGCCACCGGTTTGTGTGATGGCATGCAGTTGGGCTTAAATGCCCGTGCTGCGCTGATCACACGCGGTTTGGCTGAAATCACCCGCCTAGGCTTGGCCATGGGTGCCCGTGCGGATACGTTCATGGGTTTGAGTGGTTTGGGCGACTTGGTCCTGACCGCTACCGGCGACTTGAGTCGCAACAGGCAGGTGGGCATGGCCCTGGCGCAAGGCCAGTCGCTCAGCCAAGTGTTGCAGTCTTTGGGTCATGTGGCAGAAGGTGTGTACAGCGCGCAAACCGTGGTGCAACGCGCCCAACAGCTTGGCGTGGACCTGCCCATCGCCCAAGCGGTGGTGGCGGTGTTGCAAGGACAGACTTCACCTCAGCAAGCGGTGGCGACGCTGATGGGGCGAGGCGCTAAGGGCGAATAAGCTCTAAGTTATCTATTAACCGCGTCTTGCCCAACTTCGCTGCACCCAGCACCACCAGTGCGTCGCCAGCAAGCGGCATTTGCAGATCAGTGCGACGCCGCACGCAAAGGTAATCAGCTTGCCAGCCGCGTTGGCTCAGCGCTTGCATGGCTTGGGTTTCCAGCCGCGGTAAGTGTGAAGCCAGGTCATCGGCGACAGCCAAAGCGGCGTTGCCCAACAGGCGCAATGCCATAGACAACTGCACCGCTTCGGCACGCTCGGCGGCACTCAAGTAGCCGTTGCGCGAACTCAGCGCCAAGCCATCGGCGGCGCGGCAGGTGTCTACGCCCACCAGTTCCACGGGTAGGGCAAATTGGTTCACCATATGGCGAATCACCATCAGCTGCTGGTAGTCTTTTTTGCCAAACACCGCCACGCCTTGGGCTTTGCCGGCAAACACCGCCATGAACAGTTTCATCACCACGGTACATACACCGGTGAAAAAACCAGGGCGAAACTGCCCTTCCAAGATATCGGCCAATGCGGGGTCGGGCTGCACTTTGAAGGTTTGGGGCTGGGGGTAAAGCTCAGCCTCATCGGGTGCAAACAACACATCGCAACCCTGTTCGCGCAGTTTGGCGCAGTCCGCATCGAAGGTACGCGGGTAGCTGGCAAAGTCTTCGTAGGGCAAAAACTGCAAGCGGTTGACGAAGATGCTGGCCACCAACACATCGCCCAAAGGCTTGGCCACTTGCAGCAGGTGCAAATGGCCCTCATGCAAATTGCCCATGGTGGGCACAAACCCGGGTCGCTCAAAGCGTTGCAAATGCTGGCGCAATTCGGCCAACGTACGGGCGATCAACATGCGGTGCTTACCAAGCGTGCAATTCGTTCACAGGAAAGCGTTGCTCTTTGACAGCGCGAACAAAGGCAGTCATCGCGTCTTGGATGGTGGAGGCTTCGTTCATGAAGTTGTGGGCAAACTTGGGCACCTTGCCTTGGGTGGCACCCAACATATCGTGCAACACCAAAATTTGTCCCGCCGTGTCCACACCCGCACCAATGCCGATGGTGGCGCAAGTGCTCAGGGCACGGGTGATGTCGCCAGACAGCACCGCAGGCACCATTTCCATCACCAGCATTTGCGCACCAGCTTTTTCCAGCTGCAAAGCATCTTGCATCAACTGCTGCGCGGCGCTGTCAGTGCGGCCCTGTACTCGGTAGCCGCCCAAGGTGTTGACGCTTTGCGGGGTCAGGCCAATGTGGCCACACACCGGTATGCCACGCGTCACCAAAAACTCCACCGTCGGGGCCAACCAAGCACCGCCTTCGAGTTTGACCATGTGTGCACCCACCCGCATCAATTCGCTGGCACTGCGAAACGCCTGTTCTGGCGTGGCGTAAGTGCCAAAAGGCATGTCGCCCAAGACGATGGGGCGACCGTTTTGCTTTTGCACGCCACGTGCCACGCACTCGGTGTGGTAGCGCATGGCGTCCAGCGTCACCGGCAAGGTGCTGTTGTGGCCTTGGCACACCATGCCCAAAGAGTCGCCCACCAAAATCACTTCCACGCCTGCCAAATCCGCCAAAGCGGCAAAGGTGGCGTCATAGGCGGTGAGCACGGTGATTTTTTCGCCTTCGCTGTACATCTTCATCAAGCTGTGCAGGGTCATGGCAGGGCGCTTGGCGTTGGTGGGTACGCTGGGTTGAACGCTCATGGCGGGTAGTCCTCAAAAAAATCAGTTAACAGGTGCGTATGCCAATCGCACATAAATGGGCGCATAGGCTTCGGCTTGGGTGATGTCGACCAAAGTTTCTTTGGCGAGTTCAAGCAAGGCAATAAAGGTGACCAGCAGCACAGGCACGCCCAAGCTGGGGTCGAATAAATCGGCAAATTCAACAAAACGCTGGCCTTGGAGTTTTTTCAAGACGATGCTCATGTGTTCGCGTACCGACAGTTCTTGGCGGCTGATTTTGTGGTGTTGCACCAGTTTGGCACGACGCAAAATATCTGCCCATGCTTGCTGTAATTCCACCGCATCCACGCGGGGGAATCGCGGTTGCATGGACTGCTCGATGTACACCTGAGCGCGTAAAAAATCCCGCCCTTGTTGGGGAAATTGGTTGAGATTAGCGGCGGCCAATTTGAGTTGCTCGTATTCCAGCAAGCGGCGCACCAGCTCGGCACGTGGGTCTTCAGCTTCCACGCCTTCGGCCACCTTTTTGGGAGGCAGCAGCATGCGCGATTTGATTTCAATCAGCATGGCTGCCATCAGCAAATATTCAGCGGCAAGCTCAAGGTTGGTTTTGCGGATTTCTTCCACATAACTCAGGTATTGGCGGGTGAGACCCGCCATGGGGATGTCCAAGATATTGAAGTTTTGCTTGCGAATCAGGTACAGCAGCAAGTCCAACGGGCCCTCAAAGGCTTCTAAAAAGATTTGCAAGGCATCGGGCGGGATGTACAGGTCCTGCGGCATGGCAAAAAGCGGTTCGCCATACAAGCGGGCCACCGCCACATGGTCGATGACCGTGGGCATATGGGGCAGGTCCCCGCTGGGTCCTTGCCAATTGGCTGGCAATTCAGGTGTGTTCACTTGACGCTGGGATTGAAATAAACGTAAGGCTTTTGCGCCACCTTGGCTGCGGTGAATTCGCTTTGTTCCTTGGCATTGAGGGGCTTGTCCCATAGCAAAGCGCGGCCCCGTCGTTGCTCGGCTTCCAGCGTGGGCTTGGCCTGCTTCAACTGATCGATGAACAGCGAGGTTTCGGAAACGTATTCAGGGCGGGCAAACAGTGACATGAAGGGTGTCCAAGAGTGGGAGGGCTATTCTAGCGATCCGCTTTACGTTGCTAGCCTTGGGCAGCGGTGGCGTCTGGCCAGCGTAACTGGATGCCAATTTGTTTCAAGTCAGCGATGTCAGTTGGGCTGTCAAGGTCGGTGATGTAGTGCAAATTGTCAATGACCCAAGCATGTACCCAAGTGCGGTTCAGTTGACGCCATGTTTGACAACCGAAGTCATCATTGGCTTGCAAGACCGCGGTACGGACTGCAGCGCTCAAGGCCACGGGGTTGCCGGGTTGACCCTGCACTTGGGGGAACACCACATCGGTGTTGCTGGGACGTTTGGCAAAGGCTTGGAGCAAATCGGTGATGTCTTGGGTTTCTATCAGCGGTTGATCGGCCAAACACATCACCACCGCACCGCAGTTGGCGCTGACGCTTTGCAAGCCCAAACGCTGCGAAGAGATGATGCCTTGCTCAGGGTGGGGGTTGATGACCACAGTGACGGCCAAGCCTGCCAATGCTGGCGCAATCTCTTGGGCATAGTGACCCAACACTACCACCAACTCTTGTATGCCAGCGTCCAGCAAGCATTGGGCGGTTCGGCGAATCAGCGCTTGGCCATCGCGTTCAAGCAAGCACTTGGGTCGGTGACCCATACGCGAGGCCGAGCCAGCAGCCAGCAAGACGGCAGCGCAGCGCATCAGTGAATGCGCATGCCAGGCGTGGCGCCCGGCCAAGGGTGCAGGACATGGATGCCGGGGTGGGCTTTCTCGTCTGCATGAGAAGCGGCCAAGACCATGCCCTCGGACACGCCGAATTTCATTTTGCGTGGGGCCAGGTTGGCCACCATCACGGTGAGCTTGCCCACCAAGTCTTCCGGCTTGTACATGCTGGCGATGCCGCTGAAGACATTGCGATGGCGGCCTTCGCCCACATCCAGTGTCAGGCGCAGCAGTTTGGTGCTGCCCTCCACCGGTTCGCAGTTGACGATGAGGGCAATGCGCAAATCGATCTTGGCAAAGTCGTCGATGGAGATGGTCTCCGCGATGGGTTCGCCGCCCGGTAAATTGGGGTCAGAGCCCGAGTTTTCCTGCGGAAAATCGGTGTCTGACCCCAATTTATCGGCTTCAAACAAAGCCTCGAGCATCTTGGGGTCCACGCGTTGCATCAGGTGTTGGTAAGTGCCAATCGTGTGACCCGCGCCCATGCGTTGGTCGCGCTGGGCGAACTGCAAGGGGGCGATGTTCAAAAACGCTTCCACATTGGCGGCGAGGGCTGGCAGCACGGGCTTCAAAGCCAAGGACAGCAAGCGGAAGGCCTCGATGCAGGTGCTGCACACATCGTGCAACCGGGCGTCTTGCCCTTCCAGCTTGGCGAGTTCCCAAGGCTTGTTGGCGTCCACGTACTCGTTCACCCTGTCGGCCAAGGCCATGGTGTCGCGCAAGGCTTTGGCGCAGTCGCGGTTGTCATACAGCGCTTCGATGGCGGGCAGGCCCGCATGCAGTTGGGCCAGCAGGGCTTCGCCATCGGCACTCACGGTGCCCAATTGGCCGCCAAAGCGTTTGGCAATGAAGCCTGCAGCACGCGAAGCGATGTTGATAAATTTACCTACCAAGTCCGAATTGACCCGCGCCAAAAAGTCGTCGGCGTTGAAGTCGATGTCTTCGTTGCGGCCATTGAGCTTGGCGGCCAAGTAGTAGCGCAGCCATTCGGGGTTCATGCCCAACTCGAGGTACTTCAAGGGGTTCAGGCCAGTGCCACGGCTTTTGCTCATCTTCTCGCCGTTGTTCACGGTCAAGAAGCCATGCACAAACACCTTGTTCGGTACTTTGCGGTCGCTGAAATTCAAAATGGCCGGCCAAAACAGGGTGTGAAACGTGACGATGTCTTTGCCGATGAAGTGGTATTGCTCCACATCGCTTTCGGGGTCTACATAGGTTTCAAAGTCCTCGCCACGTTTGTCCAGCAGGTTTTTCAAAGATGCCAAATAGCCAATGGGCGCATCCAGCCACACATAAAAGTACTTGCCTGGCGCGTCGGGAATCTCGATGCCAAAGTAGGGTGCGTCACGGCTGATGTCCCAGTCGCCCAGGCCTTCGCTGGTGGAGCCATCGGGATTGGTGCGCACGCTGAACCATTCTTTTACCTTGTTGGCGACTTCGGGCTGCAGGTGTTGACCGTTTTGCGTCCAGTCTTGCAAAAACGCCACGCAGCGCGGGTCCGAGAGTTTGAAGAAAAAATGCTCGGCGTGTTTCAACACCGGCGTGGCCCCCGACAGGGCTGAGTAAGGGTTTTTCAAATCGGTGGGGGCGTAGACCGCGCCGCAGCTTTCACAGTTGTCGCCGTACTGTTCTTTCGCGCCGCATTTGGGGCATTCGCCTTTGATGAAGCGGTCGGGCAGGAACATGTTTTTCTCGGGGTCGAAAAACTGCTCAATGGTTTTGCGCTTGATCAGCGTGCCGCCTTGGGTCTCGGGCAGGTCACGCAGGTCGCGGTAAATCTGCTGCGCCAAGGCGTGGTTCTCAGGCGCGTCGGTGCTGTGCCAGTTGTCAAAGGAAATGTGGAAACCGTCCAGGTACTGCTGGCGGCCAGCCGCGATATTGGCGACGAATTGTTGGGGGGTCAGACCCGCTTTTTCGGCGGCGATCATGATGGGCGCGCCATGGGTGTCGTCAGCACACACAAAGTTGACCGCGTGGCCCTGCATGCGCTGGTAGCGCACCCAAATATCGGCCTGTATGTACTCCATCATGTGCCCGATGTGGAAGTTACCGTTGGCATAGGGCAGGGCGGTGGTGACAAATAAGCGGCGCTGGGTCATGAGGGGGTCAGTACAGAGAGGGAGGCTGATTTTATGCGGCGCTGATCGCGATGATGGCATGGAGTTCTTCACATGCGGCTTCGAACACTTCTGGCGGTACCTGTTTCCATGCATGGGGACGTGCGCCCCGTTCACGCCAAGCGAATGATTTGGGCTGATGGGTCAGTACATAGCAAATCTCACCTTTAGTCGAGGTGAATTTCACTGCAAAGGGATTGGTTTCATTGCTTTGGGCGTGTGTCATGGGCAGGCCAATGACCAACTGGGTACGCTCGTTGAAGGCCTTGGGGGACAACACCAGCATGGGGTGTTCGTCTTTCATCTCAGAACCAACTTGGGGATTGAAATTGACCCAAATCATGTCCTGACGATCGGGCACCCAGTGCTTGGACACGGAAGCCATCAGAACACTTCGGGGCCTGCGCGCCCGGTTGCCATGACTTCCCCGCCGTGGGTAGCAGGGTCATAAGCTTTGAGCTTTTGCGCGAGTGTTAATTTAGGTTTTCCTGCGGTACGCAAAAAAACGCCACCTTCAACCACCTCGACTTTGATCGGTTGGCCACGGCTGAAACGAGCGGCTTTGGCCACTTTGGCGGTGATGCGAACTGCCAGGCCGTTGCCCCATTCTTGAATGGTCTGATCGACGGACACGATGCTTGTCATTGATGCTCCTTTGGCTTGGGTTGGCGTTCACGCGGAAGTGGGGATTGTATCAACATGTATCAACAAATCGGTGTGATGAGGCAAAACTTTCGTCTAGGTGTGGGTCGCAGGTCGGCCGTAGCCGACGTTGTGCCAGCATGGAGGCGAGGCCGAGCCTGCGGCCTGCGCATACAGATTGCTTCAGGGCTTTGCCCTTCGCAATGACAGTTCTTCCCAATGATGCTGTGGCCTCGTTAGACTAGCGCCCTTTCCCTGACAGACACACTGGAGTACCTATGGCCCTGAGCGAACAAGACGTCACCAACGCATTGAAAACCGTGGTGGACCCTCTCACTGGGCAGGACTTCGTCAGCAGCAAATCGGTCAAAAACCTGCAGCTCCAAGGCGGCGTTGTGAGTTTCGAGGTGGAGTTGGGCTACCCCGCCAAAAGCCTGTGGGCCGCATTTGAGCAGCAGTTGCAGCATGTGGTTGGGCAGCTGCCTGGCGTGATCTCGGTCAAGGCCAAGGTCACATCCAAAGTGATTGCCCATGCGGCCCAGCCCGGTGTTGCGCTGTTGCCGCAGGTGAAAAACATCATTGCGGTAGCGTCTGGCAAAGGCGGGGTGGGCAAGTCCACCACCGCGGCCAATTTGGCGTTGGCGCTGGCCGCCGAGGGCGCTAGTGTCGGTTTGCTGGACGCAGATATTTATGGCCCCAGCCAGCCCATGATGATGGGCTTGTCCGGCAGACCAGAGAGTGCTGACGGCAAAACCATGCAACCGCTGGAAGCGCATGGCGTGCAGGTGATGTCGATTGGCTTTTTGGTGGCGCAAGACCAAGCGATGGTCTGGCGCGGCCCCATGGCCACGCAGGCGCTAGAGCAGTTGCTGCGCCAAACCAATTGGCGCGACTTGGATTACCTGATTGTCGACATGCCCCCCGGCACCGGCGACATTCAGCTCACCCTCAGCCAACGGGTGCCGCTGACCGGCGCGGTCATCGTCACCACGCCCCAAGACATCGCCTTGATTGACGCTTTGAAGGGCATTCGCATGTTCCAAAAAGTGGGCGTGCCGATTCTGGGCATCGTGGAGAACATGGCGGTGCATGTGTGCAGCCAATGTGGACACGCCGAACACATCTTTGGCGTGGAAGGCGGCAAAAAAATGGCGAATGCCGAGGGCATGGCGTATTTGGGCGCTCTGCCTTTGAGCATGGCCATCCGGGTGCAAGCCGACAGCGGCCTGCCCAGCGTGGTGGCCGACCCCGATGGCGAGGTGACCGGCATTTACAAAGCCGTGGCCCGTCAATTGGCGGTGGCTGTGGCCGCCAAGGCCAAGGACTTTTCGTCCAAATTCCCCACCATCAAGGTCTCCAAAGACACCTGAAACCCGACCGTTGCCAATATGCATTAAAGTGCATGTATGCGCAACACCCCGCTGGATGAAAAACACCCCTACCTGATCGCTTTGGGCGAGCGGGTGCGCCTGCTTCGTTCTCGCAGGGGGATGTCGCGCAAAGCGGCCGCGGCCCGAGCGCAGGTGTCCGAGCGGCATTGGGCGAACTTGGAAAGCGGCACCGGTAACGCATCTATCTTGGTGTTGTTGCAAGTGGCCAAAGCCTTGCAATGCAATATGGTGAGCTTGCTTGAAGAGTCACCGCAAGCCGGTTTGGCGCCGCGCCAACACATTGCACTCATTGGTCTGCGTGGTGCGGGCAAGTCAACTTTGGGCAAACGATTGGCCAAAGAATTGGGCTATGTGTTTGTTGAACTCAGCCGTGTCATTGAACAATTGGCAGGTTGCAGCATCAGTGAAATTCACGGTCTTTATGGACCGCAAGCCTACCGCCGCTACGAGAGACGTGCCTTGGAAGACAGTTTGACGCACAACACCCATGCGGTGTTGGCCACACCGGGTGGTTTGGTCTCGGAGGACGCCACCTTCACCCTGCTGCTTGGGAAGTGCTTCACGATTTGGTTGCAAGCCACGCCCGAAGACCACATGGCGCGGGTGTTGGCACAGGGCGACACCCGTCCCATGGCTGCCAGCACCGAGGCGATGCAGGATTTGCGCCGTATTCTGGTCAACCGCAGCCCGTTTTATGCCAAGGCGGATTTGCACTTTGATACCAGCGCTCAGTCTGAGGAGCAAAGCTTTCAGGCCTTGAAAAAAGCTTGGTTAGATCAGATCTAAATATCTGCAGTATATTGCATTAACTGATATAAATTCTGCACGATGATGCAGGGCTTGAGCAGGAGAGCCCGCATGTCCGATTTCAAAGTTGATTACCAAACCAACCCCAGCCAATACCGCCACTGGTTCTTGAGTGTGGAGGGTGAAGTCGCCACCTTGTCTTTGGACATTCAAGAAGATGGCGGCATCCTGCCAGGCTACAAACTCAAGCTGAATTCCTACGACTTGGGTGTCGACATCGAACTGCACGACGCGTTGCAACGGGTGCGTTTCGAGCACCCCGAGGTCAAGTCGGTGGTGGTCACCAGTTTGAAGGACCGCATTTTTTGCTCGGGCGCCAATATCTTCATGCTGGGCCTGTCCACCCATGCGTGGAAGGTCAACTTCTGCAAATTCACCAATGAAACCCGCAACGGCATCGAAGACAGCAGCCGCCACAGTGGCCTGAAGTTTGTCGCTGCGGTCAATGGCGCATGCGCTGGTGGCGGCTACGAGCTGGCGCTGGCCTGTGACGAGATTGTGTTGGTAGATGACCGCTCTTCCAGCGTGTCCTTGCCTGAAGTACCGCTGTTGGGCGTGCTACCCGGCACGGGAGGTTTGACCCGCGTGACCGACAAGCGCCATGTGCGCCACGACCATGCGGATATTTTTTGCACCAGCGTCGAAGGCGTTCGCGGTCAAAAAGCCGTGGATTGGCGGTTGGTGGACGCCATCGCCAAGCCTGCGCAGTTTGCCGAGGTGGTGAGTAAGCATGTGAAACAACTGCCCGCCCACAGCAAACGCGCTGGTGCTGCGGCCAAAGGCCAGGGCGTTCAGCTCAAGCCCTTGCACAAAACTGCAACAGCCGACAGCCTGCAATATGGCTATGTACAAGTGGACATCGACCGCGCCAAGCGCACCGCCACCCTCACCGTGTCTGCGCCCAAAGCGGCGGTGCCCACCACCCTCGAGGCCATTCAACAAGCCGGTGACAACTGGTACCCCTTGCAAATGGCACGCGAGTTGGACGACGCGATTTTGAATCTGCGCACCAACGAACTCGATATCGGCACTTGGTTGCTGAAAACCACCGGCAACGCCGCGCTGGCTTTGCAATCGGACGCGGTGTTGGTGCAACACCAAGCGCATTGGCTGGTGAACGAAACCATCGGCTTGCTGCGTCGCACCTTGGCCCGTTTGGACGTGTCTTCACGTTCTTTGTTCGCGTTGATTGATGAGGGGACTTGCTTTGCAGGCACCTTGGCCGAGTTGGCGTTTTGTGCCGATCGTGCTTACATGTTGGCACTGCCCGATGCGCCTGAAAAAGCACCTCACATCACTTTAAGCGAACTCAACATGGGCTACTTCCCCATGGTGAACCACCAGTCGCGTTTGCAGCGCCGTTTCTACGAAGAGACTGCACCACTGGAGGCCTTGCGCGTTGCCATCGGTAAAGACTTGGACGCCGATCAAGCCCTGGGCCTCGGATTGGTCACCGCCGCCCCAGACGACATCGATTGGGCCGACGAACTGCGCATCGCCATCGAAGAGCGGGCCGCCATGTCGCCCGACTCCCTCACCGGCTTGGAAGCGAATTTGCGCTTTGCCCAAAAAGAGTCGATGGAAACACGTATTTTTGGCCGCTTGTCGGCTTGGCAAAACTGGATCTTCAACCGCCCGAACGCGGTGGGCGACAAAGGTGCCTTGAAGGTCTATGGCAAGGGCGAGAAAGCCGCTTTCGATTTCAACCGCGTTTAAGGAAACAACATGTCAGCCATCAATTACAGCGAAAAAATCCCGAACAACGTCAACCTGAGTGACGACCGCACACTGCAACGCGCTTTGGAGCAATGGCAACCCAACTTCATCAACTGGTGGGACGACATGGGTCCCGAAGGCACCACCGACAGCGAGGTGTATTTGCGCACCGCGGTCAGCGTGGACCCGCAAGGTTGGGCACAGTTCTGCCACGTGAAGATGCGCGACTACCGTTGGGGTATTTTTTTAAACCAAGGTGAGGCCGATCGCAAAATCCATTTCGGTGACCACAAAGGCGAAGCCGCTTGGCAAGACGTGCCTGGCGAACACCGCGCCAATTTGCGCCGCATCATCGTCACGCAAGGCGACACCGAGCCTGCGTCTGTTGAGCAGCAGCGTCACCTGGGCCTGACCGCGCCCAGCATGTACGACCTGCGCAACCTGTTCCAAATCAACGTGGAAGAAGGCCGCCACTTGTGGGCCATGGTGTATTTGCTGCACAAACACTTTGGTCGCGATGGCCGTGAAGAAGCCGAAGCACTGTTGGAGCGCCGCAGCGGCCAAGAAGACAACCCCCGCATCTTGCAAGCCTTCAACGAGCAAACTCCCGATTGGTTGAGCTTCTTCATGTTCACCTATTTCACCGACCGCGATGGCAAGTTCCAGTTGTGCGCTTTGGCCGAGAGCAGCTTCGACCCTCTGGCTCGCACCACCAAGTTCATGCTGACCGAAGAAGCGCACCACATGTTTGTGGGCGAATCCGGTATTTCACGCGTGATCCAGCGCACCTGTGCCGCCATGAACGAACTCAAAACCGACGACGTGGGCAAGTTGCGTGCGGCCGGTGTGATTGATTTGCCCACCATCCAGCGCTACTTGAATTTCCACTTCAGCGTGACCATCGATTTGTTCGGTGCTGACGAGTCCAGCAACGCGGCCACCTTCTATTCCACCGGCATCAAAGGCCGCTATGAAGAAGGCAAGCGTGACGACGACCATGTGTTGCGCGGCCAAACCTACAAAGTGCTGCACGTGGTCAACGGCCAGTTGCAAGAAAAAGAAGTGCCCATGTTGAACGCCTTGAACGAAGTGCTGCGTGACGACTACATCAAAGACTCTGTCGGTGGTGTCGATCGT
>Ga0214917_10004566_pt1 | contig 15325 bp, 20 predicted proteins | sample LL_1208_BB_MetaG_FD_177983 | JGI IMG/M metagenome (GOLD analysis project Ga0214917, IMG submission 177983) | Freshwater microbial communities from Lake Lanier, Atlanta, Georgia, United States - LL_1208_BB | ecosystem: Environmental > Aquatic > Freshwater > Lake | place: USA: Georgia | collected... | reverse complement strand
AATCGTGCTGTTGTGCTGGATTGGAAATTTGGCGATGGTGTGGCTGTTGAGGTCGAAGAGAATATGCAACTGATGTTTTACGCCGCTGCGGCCATGCGTACGCCAGCCGCTCAGTGGGCCTTTGAAGGCGTGACTGAGATTGAGATGGTCATCGTGCAGCCGCCAGCAGTAAAGCGTTGGGTGACCACACCAGCGCGCATTGCTGAGTTTGAATTGCAATTGGTGCAGGCCGTCAAGATGAGCGAGAAGAAGACCGCTCCGCTGCGCTCTGGCGATCACTGCCGCTGGTGTGCCGCTAAGCCGGTGTGCCCACAGATGACCGGCGCAGTCGAGCGCGCCTTGCAGACGACCATTGACAACCTAGACCCGCCCACCATTGCCACCTATCTCAAGAACGCTGATATGCTAGAGCAGTGGATCACCGATCTGCGCGGCTTGGCGCTCCAGTTGCTGGAGTCTGGTGCCAAGCTGCCTGATTACAAACTGGTCGCCAAGCGGGCGATCCGTTCATGGACTGACGAGGACAAGGCCAAAGTCGCCCTGTTCGCGTTCGGTTTGACTGAATCTGAGGTGTTGGAAACTTCCGTGATCTCTCCGGCCAAAGCTGAAAAGGCGCTCAAAAAGCGCAAGCAGGCTTTGCCGGACGGTCTGGTGGTCGCCATTTCTTCAGGTAACACCTTGGCAAGCGCGGATGATCCGCGCCCCGAGGTGATGCTCTTGGGTAAGCAATTAACCGCTGCCCTTTCTAAACTTCAATAAAGGTACAGAAATGTCCAATTTAGTAGCGTTCTCTCAAGCGGGCTTGCCCGCAGTTTCCTCCCTCGCATCTTCCCTGCGGGCTATCCAATCCGATGTCGGCCCAGCCGGTACGGTCATCCTGAAAATGGACAAGACCGGCCATTGGGTGTTTGGTGCAGACCAAACCGAAATCGAAGATGACAGCACTTGGGCGGTCAACCCTTTCTCCTTTGTCCACGGCTTCATTGCTTGGGGTGACGGCGAGGTGTTGGGCGAGAAGATGGTGCCCGTGTCCCAGCCCCTGCCGGACTTGGACGGCGCGCCCCCAGCAGCCAAGAAGGGCTGGGAGACTCAGGTGGGTATGAGTCTGAAGTGTCTGTCTGGCGAAGACAAGGGCATGGAAGCCCGATTTACGACCACTTCGGTGGGCGGCAAGCGCAGCGTCCAGACCTTGGCCGTGGCCTTGGCAGATCAGGTCGAGAAAGACCAAAGCAAACCAGTGCCAGTGGTGCGCCTCAAAAAGGAGCACTACCAGCATAAGTCGTATGGCCGGATTTTCACCCCGGTCTTCGAGGTGGTGGAGTGGTTGACTTTGGAAGGCGAAGCTGAGCCCGCCAAGGTCGAGGAAGCGCCAGCACCTAGTCGTCGTCGTCGCGTAGCGGCCTGATGACTCTCTGGGCCGATTTCGAGACCCGTAGCGCCTGCGACCTAAAAGTCGCGGGCGTTTACAACTACGCCCAGCACGGCAGCACCGAAGTGCTGTGTATGTCCTACGCCTTCGATGATGAAGATGTACAGACCTGGTTGCCGGGGCAGTCACTGCCCGATCTGACCGGCCACCGCATCATGGCGCACAACGCCGCTTTCGAGCGCTTGATTCTCTGGTATGTCTTGCAGTTAGACATCCCGCTGGAGCAGTTCTACTGCACCGCAGCGCAGGCCCGCGCCAATTGCGCGCCTGGCTCGCTTGAGGACGTGGGCCGGTTTGCTGGCGCGTCCATGAAAAAAGACCACCGTGGTGCCCAGTTAATTCGCAAGATGAGCGTGCCGCCCTACGAGGAGTCGCCCGAGTTGACCGCCGAGATGGTGGCCTATTGTGAGCAGGACGTGCGGGCCATGCGGGCTATCAGCAAGGCTATGCGGCCCCTGTCAGACCAAGAGTTGCAGGACTACCATATCAACGAGCGCATTAACGACCGGGGCGTGTTAGTGGACGTGCCCCTGTGCCATGCTGCGGTCAAGTACGCCAGCACTGAGTTGGCCGAGATTCAAGAAATCGTCGCCGAGGTGACCGGCGGCGAGATCACTAGCGTGCGCTCCCCCAAAATGCGTGAGTGGGTGCTGGCCCGTGTCGGCCCGCAGGCCAAGAAGCTGATGGAGAAGGACGGCAAATATTCCATAGACAAAACTATCAGGGCCAATTTATTAAACTGTGAGGATGTCCCCCATGATGTTCAAGAAGTTATCCAATGCGCCGACGACCTATGGGCGTCCTCGGTTGCGAAGTTCAGCCGCCTTGCACAGCTATCAGATGAAGAAGATGGCCGAGTCCGAGGCGCGTTTGTGTTTGCAGGCGGCAGCGCTACTGGACGCGCTTCGTCTTATGGAGCCCAAGTCCACAACTTCACCCGTAAATGTGCGCCCGACCCTGATGCCGCCCGCCAAGCAATGGTCAGAGGCCACGCAATCGTACCTAAGTTTGGTGCGCGCGTTACCGATGTTCTCAAAGGAATGCTCAGACCCGCCTTGATACCTAGTAAGGGTAAACACCTAGTCGTTGCCGATTGGTCGGCCATTGAAGCTAGGGTAAACCCTTGGTTGTCCGGCAGAGGCGATGACAAGCTGGCGATCTTTGCGTCAGGCGAGGATGTGTACAAGGTCAACGCCTCCGCGACGTTCGGCGTCAGTGTGAGCCAGGTCAACAAAGACCAGCGTCAAATTGGTAAAGTGCAAGAACTAGCTTGCGGATTTGCCGGTGGCGTCGGTGCCTTTGCAGCTATGGGCCGCGCCTACGGCATCTTGCTGCCCGAGTCCGACGCGCGGCGCATGGTTGATGCTTGGCGTAGGGCAAACCCTTGGTCTGTTCTGTACTGGCAAGACCTAGAATCAGCGTACACCCGCGCCATGCGAAACAAAGGCAAAGAGTTCAACGCCGGACGGGTGACCTATATGTTCGACGGCTTGCACCTATGGTATGTGCTGCCCTCTGGCCGCATCCTGTGCTACCCCTACGCCCGATTGGAATCCGAAGGTGTGACTTACGCCAAAGCTGCATGGAAACCCGCCGCTGATGCCAAGGAGTGGCCCCGCGCCCGTTTGTGGAAGGGGCTGGCCTGCGAGAACATCACCCAGGCCGTGGCTAACGACTTGCTGCGCCATTCGCTGCGCCAGCTAGACGACGTGGTGCTGCACGTCCACGATGAAATTGTGATCGAGACCGCAACGCCCGACCCCGAGGCGCTGCGCTCAATCATGTGTACCCCGCCCGATTGGGCTAAGGGTTTACCCCTAGACGCTGAAGTCTCAATTATGGAGCGATACGGAAAATGAATTTCTTAACTTATCTCGAAAACATTGCGCCCGAGGGCGAGGTTATTTTGTTTGTGCGGCAAAAGCCCATCCTCAAGGACGGCGAGACTCAGTATCACGCCGACGGCGCAGTCAGATGCGCGTGGCCTGCGTTCCTGCCCAAGAAGTGGAAGCCCGACCAAGCGTGGTATTGCAACACCGGCTGTTTCATCATCGACCGATTCGACGAGGGCAAGCCCGCCGCCAAGGCCGACGCCTGTGAGCGTGTGGCGTTCCTCGTGCTGGACGACGTGGGCACTAAGGCCAAAGTGCCACCCATCGCCCCGACGTGGATCATGGAGACCAGCCCCAACAACTACCAGTACGGCTACACCTTCGCGCTGGACGACCAGCCCATGAAGGGCGAGTTTAGCGCGGCCATTGTCGCCATTGCAGACGCAGGCTATACCGACGGCGGCGCGATTAACCCCGTCCGCAATTTCAGACTGCCCGGCTCGATCAACCTCAAGCCTGGGCGTGACCGCTTCGCATCTAGCTTGGTCGAGTTTCACCCAGAGCGTGAGTTTTCGTTAGAGGCCATCTGCACCGCCTTGGGTGTCACCCCGAACCCAGCCGACACGGCCACAGTGCGCCCGATCCGGCTCACAGACGACGGCGGCGACGATGTGCTGGCGTGGGCAGCAGCGCGCGGCGACTTGCTGGAGAAGGGCAACAGCAGCGGCTGGTGGGGCATTGTGTGCCCGAACAGTGCCGAGCATAGCGACGGCAATCCGATGGGGCGCTATCACCCCGTCAACCGCGCCTATTGCTGCCTGCATGAGCATTGCGCCCACCTGGATAGCGCGGCCTATCTCGCGTGGGTGGAAGAGCAGGGCGGCCCCAAGCGGTCGCATGGCCTGCGCGACGAGTTGCTGGCCGCAGTGATGGAGAACACCCTTTCCAAACTAACCCCGACAGTCGAATATCCCGACGACGCTGCGACAGTCATCGCCGAGGTAGAACACCGAGAGCTTGGCCGCGTGGAGATGTCCGGCTGGTTCGAGCGCTTTGCGTACATACAGAACGACGACGCGTACTTTGACATGGAAGACCGGCGCGAGGTGATGCGTAAGACCTTTAACGCCCTGTTTCGGCATATCAACTGCAAGTCCCGCCACGGCAAGCACCCCAAGATCGAGGCGTCTAATTCTTTTGATGAGTACCGCCAAGACAAGGGAGCCCGCGCCCTGGTCGGTATCACCTACGCAGCAGGCGAGTCGGTGCTAGTGGCGCGTGAGGGTTTGGTCTACGGCAACCGCTGGCGCGACGCCCGCCCCGAGCCGGTGGCCGCTGACGTGTCCGCATGGCTGCGCCATGTCGAGCGCATGGTGCCAATTGAATTCGAGCGTGAGCATTTGCTTAACGCCTTGGCCCATAAGGTGCAGTTCCCGAGCCATAAGATTAATCACGCCGTCCTGCTAGGCGGCAATCATGGGTCGGGCAAAGATACCCTTTTCGCGCCGTTCTTTTGGGCCATAGGCGGCAAGGCCAAGGCCAATTGCTCCCTGGTTAAGAATGAAGACCTTAACTCGCAGTGGGGCTATGCCCTCGAGTGCGAAGTGATGGAGATCGCCGAGTTGCGCCAGGCAGAGGCCAAAGACCGGCGCGCGCTGGAGAATACCCTCAAGCCCATCATTGCAGCGCCGCCTGAGTTGCTGATGGTCAACCGCAAGGGCTTGCACCCGTACTATGCCCTCAACCGCGTGTTCGTGGTGGCGTTCTCCAATGAGCGGGTCGCCATATCGCTGCCCAGCGAGGATCGCCGCTGGTTTGTCCTATGGTCTGAGGCCGGTAAGCTGCCGGAGGCCGATGCGGTTAGCCTTTGGAATTGGTACGAACACCGGGGCGGCTTTGCAGCCGTGGCCGCGTACTTGCATACCCGTGACGTGTCCGCGTGGAATCCCAACGCAGCGCCCCCGATGACAGAGGCCAAGGCGATCATGGTCGAGCATGGCATGAGCGGCGCTGAGTCCTTCCTGGTCAACCTAATCAAGGCCCGGCAGCGCGCATTCTCTAGCGGCGTGGTAGGCGCGCCCTTTTACGCGATTTGCGATGAATTGCAGCTGTACGCGCCAGCAGGGATAAAGATCGTCCCCCCAGCCCTTATGCACGCGCTGAAAGAGGCCGGATGGGTGGACATGGGCAGGCTTGCCTCGCGTGAGTATCAGACCAAAAAGCACATTTTCTGCGCGCCTGAACTGGCGAAGAGCAATAAATCAGACCTACGCCGGGCCATAGAAAAAGCCCCCGAAGGGGCTTAGTCTAGATCGAAAAGAATAGCTAATATGGCGGCCACAAGGGCCGCTGCGATTATGAGCATAGCGCGCGTCTGGCATCGTCGCGCGTCGCCTCATTATCATCATCCAGTAGCGCGGCCAGCGCGTCTTCTAAGCGCGTGCTGCGCGCTATTTCATCGCCTAGCGCGCGCTGTAGGCTATCCATGCGATCAAGCAGATTAGCGGTTTTTATGTCGCCAGTAATGTATGCGTGGGCTTCGTTCATAGGTATTCCAATAAAATAACAGCCAGGATCAGGCCAATTGAGACGGCCAGTAGCGCATCGGCCAGCGGGTTACGTGTAGGCTTAATCGTGTAATGTTCGCGCATTTTGTTGTTCCAGTTTGATGGCTCGTTCAATGTTGCGTTTGCTGTACCCGTCGGCGAGCTTATCGGCCAGCATGGCCGCGTCGATCGCTTCAGGCGTGGGCAGTGGTGCCGGTGGCGCGTATGGCCGCAAAATGGCCTCAAATAGTGGGTGAATCATAGTCCGGCCCCCTTGGCCATAGATAGGCCACTGACCCGGTAACACGCGCCATCGCTGCGCTGCACGTCAATAGTGCCAGCGCGATGGATCGCCAAGATCCGCACGCGCTCCATGCGGCCGTATAAACTGACGTGGATATATTGGCCTATTCGCATTGTGCAGCCCTCTCCAATTGAGCGGCCAATGCAGCCAGCCCGCTCAATAATGCGGCGCAGCGTACGCGGCGCTCCATGCGCGTTGATCCAATGGTTTGAATAATTTCATACCAGCCATTGGGCTCCGGGTTGATCACCATGCGATCATGAGAACCCTTTACCGCGTGCCATGCGGACATATATGCGTCCGCTAGATTGTGTCTATCTCGAATATCCATAATTTACTCCAATTTACTGTATCGGCCAGGAATAGCCCGCAAGCGCTGGCGCGCAGCGCTTGCAGATAGCCCTAAGGGGTTCAACCCTTTTTCTTAATTAAATGCGGTAAAAATGTAACATCGCCCAATTGACGCAGTGCAACATAATGCAACAAAACATGAGTTTTACTCATATATTTATTGGGGTGTTTTGCTGACCACGCAATAGTTGATGCTGGCATAAGCCTGATCAAATGGTTAACATATTCTGATCTTTTCATTGTGTGCCTTTACTTTATTGTCCGGCTAAGATTAGCCCCTAAGCGGCCATGGTGGCCGCTTAGAGATAACCCTAGGCACAGTGGCGTTCAGCGATATCACCCCAGCATGTAATGCGGTATGCGCCATTGAACCGCACTAGCGTGGCGGCGTAGGTATCGCCAGCATTCAGATACAGGCACTCGCCCTTTTTAGTATCTAGGCTTTCAACGCCATAAAAATCACCCAGCGCATTCAGGCATTCCATCCGAATATCTTGGGTGGATGGCGGGTTGTAGCATTCAGCGGCGCGCGCTGCGCCTATAGGCGTGCGCAGTAGCTGTTCGCGATTCATGCGCAATAAGGCTTTGGCGCGCGGCGCATTCTCGCCGAATATGGTTTTCAGTGACTTGATTGAGGGTGAACGTAACATAGTGTGCCTTTATTGTCCGGCTAAGATTAGCCCGCAAACCCTCGATCAAGGGCTTGCAGATAATCCTAGTGGAAAGGGTAAGACACCGGCCCTGTGCGATGGAAACAATGGCGGCATGGGCCGCACTGTCCATCGCGCGTGCTAGCTTCGCACTCGAAGCCCATAGGCGCGCCGGTGCGATGCGCGTTACTGGTTTCTATGCCTGCGATGCCCTGTAGGCTTTTTGGCACTACTACAGGCTTATCAAAATACATGGCCGATAGCCTGATAGTCAGATTAGACGGCAGCGCGCCATATGCATCTATGTACTGGCGAACAATGGCGTATTCCCGCGTAGGCAGCCAATGGTTAGTGTGCGGCGTAGCTTCGCACACTAGGGCTACGCGGCGCAGCATATCTACACTTTGAATGTCTCCGCTATCTAACCAGCGAAAATAATCATCTAAGCCTATCAGGGTAACCATGCCGTTAACCCATACATCAATTGGCGTGCTGGTAATGCTATCTAGGCGCGCATGTTGCGCTGGCTCTACTGTCGCGCTGTACATGCGATAAAAACCCTTATCGGCGTAACAGTGACTGCAAATTGAATCGGGAATTTGCGCCATTTTGAAGCCTGTAATGCATGCGATCACAGGTAGCGAATAGCTTTTACACGGCATTTTGCTAGTTTGGGTTAGCGTGCCGCATGCCGCTTGGGCTTGGCTTTTAGTAAGAATCGGGATAACGCGCATGGTATTTTGCCTTTTACTGTAGTGGACTAGCAGATTTTGCGAATCTGGAGACGCGGGCCTTTTCAGGCTTGGCGCGATCTTATTCTATATCGCGCGCCGCTATTGTCACGTTGGAGACACTAGGCATCAAATTGTAGGCACCATGCATGGTGCCTTGTTGGCACTGGCGTTTTTATGCGGTTCTCCAATGGCGGGCATATATTGTTGGCTAAATTGTCATAGTTTTATATCAAGTTATCAAGGGATATTTTGTAAAGAATTCCTTTACAGTAATGAATATGCAGATATACGTTATGTTAAGTTAAATGCAGCTAGACGCTGCGGCTTAGAAACGAAAAAAAATGACAATTTGACCTACAGTGCCAACACGGCCGCATTTAAGCGCCGCATGGTACGCAGGCACTGCGATCCGATTGGCATTGCCAACACTGCCAACACCGGCGCATGGGTATCGCAGGCACTGCCAACACTGCCAACACTGCCAACACTGCCAACACTGCCAACACTGCCAACACTGCCAACACTGCCAACACTGCCAGGCACAAACCCTTACCAATCTGCTAACTATATGCTTGCCATTTTGACTAGTATTTGCTTACTAATCTGACTAGTATATGCTTGCCATTTTGTGTAGGATTTCAGCCGAGGGGGATGGGTAGGGCCGACGCGATGGGCCAACGTAAACGGAGGGCTCGCGAACAAATTTTTTTTTAATATAAAATCCACGCACACGCCTCCCAGGCGCAGGAGAACAAATGTTCAAATCACTGCCGCTCACTGTCCGACACGTCCAAGCGACTGAATCGCGCTTGCAGGCGATATACGACGCTGCCAAGCTGGGACTCAAAGGCGACACGCTGGCGCTGGCTTCTGGGATGCGGCCTGAAGAGTACCGGCACCTGTGCCAATTTGACGCACTGGCCGAGATGGCCGCAATCAAGGGCAAAGCCGACGGCGAGCGCGAGATGGCCGACATCCTGCACAAGGCAGCCCGAGAGGGCGATGCCAAGGCGGCGCTTGAGATACTCAAGCATCAGCACGGCTGGGTTGCCAAGCAGTCCATTACGGTGGACATCGACCAGCGCATATCCATCACGCAAGCGCTGCAAGAAGCAGAGATGCGCGTAGTCGATGTGGTTGCCAATGAGTTAAACACAGACAATGCAGTCCACCAGATACAGCGCTGAAGACGAACAAGCCCTGATGGCGCGTCTGTGGACGCCGCGCATCAAGGACAACCCGCTCAATTTTGTAGCTTTGGTATTCCCGTGGGGTGTCAAAGGCACGCCGCTGGAGAACTTCAAAGGGCCGCGCAAGTGGCAGCGCGAGGTGCTGCAAGACATCGCCGAGCATATCGAGGCGAACAAAGGGCTACTGGACTACAACGTATTGCAAGCGGCCATCTCGTCTGGGCGCGGTATTGGCAAGTCGGCCTTGGTCAGTTGGATCACCATCTGGATGCTGGCGACCCGCATCGGCTCGACGACCATCATCTCGGCCAACAGTGAGTCTCAACTACGCAGCATCACCTGGGCCGAAATCACCAAGTGGCTGGCGATGGCAATCAATAGCCACTGGTTTGAGGTGAGCGCAACCAGAGTCATGCCTGCCAAGTGGTTGACCGAACTGGTCGAGCGGGACTTAAAGAAGGGCACCAGGTACTGGGGCGTTGAGGGGCGGCTGTGGTCAGCGGAGAACCCCGACGCCTACGCGGGTGTGCATAACTACGACGGCGTGCTGGTGGTGTTCGACGAGGCGTCGGGTATCGACGACACGATCTGGGCGGTGACTGCGGGCTTCTTTACCGAGAACACGCCCAACCGTTTTTGGCTGGCGTTTTCCAACCCCCGCCGCAACACGGGGTACTTCTACGAGGCGTTCAACTCCAAGCGGGCGTTTTGGAAAACCAAGGTAGTGGACGCCCGCACGGTCGAGGGTACGGACAAACAGGTCTACGAGCGGATCATTCAGGAGTACGGGCCGGACTCATCGCAGTCGCACGTTGAGGTCTACGGGATGTTCCCAAGCGCGGGCGACGACCAGTTCATTGGCTCAGACGTAGTGGACGAGGCCATGAAGCGGGAAAAATACAAAGACTTGTCAGCGCCCATTATCATCGGCGTCGATCCGGCGCGCTACGGCGCGGACGCCACGGTCATCGCCGTGCGCCAGGGACGAGATATTATTAACATAACGCGGCACCGAGGCGACGACACTATGACGGTGGTGGGGTATGTAATTGACGCGATTGAAGAGTACAAGCCGACCTTGGTGGTGATCGACGAGGGCGGGCTGGGGGCTGGGATTGTGGACAGGCTCAAGGAGCAGCGGTACAAGATTAAGGGTGTGAACTTCGGAAATAAGTCCAAAAACCCGATAATGTATGGAAATATGCGCGCGCAGATGTGGGGTGAGATGCGGGAATGGTTGAAATCTGCTAGTATCCCGACCGACAGGTTCTTGAAGACGGATTTGATTTCGCCTAAGATGAAGCCTGATTCACGTGGAACAATCTTCTTGGAGAGCAAGAAAGAAATGAAAGCACGGGGCTTGGCATCACCAGACGCAGCGGACGCTATATGCGTGACGTTTGCTTTTCCCGTGGCTCACCGCGAGTATACTGAGCCCACTCGCCGCTATAACGCTCAAGACGGCTCGATGTCAACTTCATGGATGGGTTCATGAAAAAAGTATCTTTATCTGTCGGACGCGGCGAGAAGCTGCCCACATCCAAAGGCGCTGGCCTGACGGCCAAGGGTCGTGAGAAGTACAATGCCGCAACCGGCTCTAATCTTAAAGCGCCAGCCCCAAATCCCAAGACCAAAGCAGATCAGGGCCGCAAGGATTCATTTTGTGCAAGAATGGGCGCAGTAGCGGCCAACGCCAAAGATGGCGAACGCGCTAAAGCAGCCCTTAAACGATGGAAGTGTTGATATGGCTACCAAACCTGGACTGTACGCAAATATTCATGCAAAACAGGCACGCATCGCAGCGGGCAGCAAAGAGAAAATGCGCCCTGTAGGCGCAAAAGGCGCTCCAACGGCCAAGGATTTTAAAGATTCTGCCAAAACAGCGAAGAAAGGCAAGTAAATGTCTAACACCAAAGCAGTTGGCGTTGCGTATCTTGACCCCGAATTTTCTACTTGCTATATGACTGAAGAATTGGGGTATGCACTCGCTGCCCAAGGTTCGGTAACGCAAGGGTCAAGCAAATCAACTGGCGTGACTCTCAACAACAGCATGGGCCAAATCACAATGAACGGCGCAACGCTCAACACATTGACCAACGTAACGTTTACGTTGACCAACAATTTGATTAGCGCCAAAGATGTGGTTATATTAACTGTCGGCGCTGGCGCTACATCGGGCGCCTACAATTGCTGGATCAGCAGCATGAGCGTGGGCACTTGCACAATTACCTTGCGTAACATCAGCGGCAGTAATTTAAGCGAAGCTGTGGTTATTAACTTTGCAATTATTCACGGGGCAACGTAATGCCACTCGTCAAATCATCTTCTCCCAAAGCCTTTCGTGAAAACGTAAAGGCTGAAGTCAAAGCTGGTAAGCCGGTCAAACAGGCCGTGGCGATTGCTTACGCAGTCAAGCGCAGCGCACCAGCCCCAAAAGGCAAGAAATAATATGGCTGATTACACCGGCATGGTGGCGGTAGGAAATGTCGCCAACGGTGGCGGCAAGAAAAACGACGACTCCGGCATACTGGCGACAGCGCGCAGCCGCCTAGACATGGCGATATCGGCGCTGTCTGAGTCCCGCGAGGACGAGATAGATGACTTGAAGTTCTACGCCGGAAGTCCAGACAATCACTGGCAGTGGCCTGCTGATGTGCTGGCAACTCGCGGTGCGGTGCAGGGCCAGACAATCAACGCTCGCCCGTGTCTTACGATTAACAAGCTGCCGCAGCACGTACGGCAAGTCACCAATGACCAACGCCAAAACCGCCCAACAGGCAAAGTTATTCCAGCCGACGACAAGGCCGACATTGACGTTGCCCAAGTCTTCAACGGCATGGTCAGGCATATTGAATACATCTCGGATGCAGATGTCGCTTACGACACCGCCTGCGAAAACCAAGTCTCCTACGGAGAAGGCTACATCCGAATCTTGACCGAGTATTGCGACGACAATACTTTTGACCAAGACATCAAAATTGGCCGGGTTCGCAATAGTTTTTCGGTTTACATGGATCCAACCATCCAAGACCCTTGCGGCGCGGACGCTAAGTATTGTTTTGTGACCGAAGACATTAGCAAAGACGATTACGAGCGGATGTACCCCGACTCAGCGCCCATTACCACCTTGCAAACGCTGGGTGTGGGTGATCAAAACTTGTCGCAGTGGCTCAATGAAGACACGATCCGCATCGCGGATTACTACTACGTCGATTACGACAAAAGCACGCTCAATTTGTACCCTGGCAACGCCACGGCTTTTGAGGGAACGCCTGAAGACAAGCAGTTGCGCGTTATTTACGGCAAACCCAAGAAATCTAGGCAGTCTGACCGGCCACGCATCAAGTATTGCAAGATAAACGGCTACGAAATCTTGGAAGAGCGCGAGTGGGCGGGCAAATACATCCCAATTGTCCGCATTGTGGGCAATGAATTTGAGGTTGACGGTCGCTTGTACGTGTCTGGCTTGGTGCGAAACGCCAAGGATGCCCAGCGGATGTACAACTATTGGGTGTCACAAGAGGCAGAAATGCTGGCTTTGGCACCAAAAGCACCGTTTATTGGCTACGGCGGTCAGTTTGAGGGCTACGAAAACCAATGGAAGACTGCCAACACGACCAACTGGCCGTATTTGGAGGTCAATCCAGACGTTACAGACGGCGCGGGCGCTACGCTGCCACTACCCCAGCGGGCGCAGCCGCCAATGGCCTCCAGCGGGCTCCTACAGGCCAAAGCGGGTGCTTCTGAAGACATCAAGGCGTCCACCGGCCAATATAACGCTTCTTTGGGCATGACGTCCAACGAGCGCAGCGGCAAAGCCATTTTGGCCCGCCAGCGCGAGGGTGACGTCGGGACGTACCACTTTGGCGACAACTTGGCCCGTGGTGTGCGGTATTTGACCCGCCAACTGATTGACCTGATCCCCAAAATCTACGACACCCAACGTATTGCTCGCATCATTGGCGAAGATGGCGAAACCAGCATGGTCAAGATTGACCCAATGCAGGCCGAGCCGGTCAAGAAGATTGTCAATCAAGAAGGCATTGTGATTGACAAGATTTACAACCCCGGCGTGGGCAAGTACGATGTGGTGGCTACCACCGGCCCAGGCTATGCGACCAAGCGCCAAGAGGCGCTAGAGGCTATGGGCCAACTGTTGCAGGGCAACCCGCAGCTATGGCAAGTGGCCGGTGACCTATTTGTCAAGAACATGGATTGGCCGGGTGCCCAAGAGATGGCAAAGCGTTTTGCCAAGACTATTGACCCCAAACTCATGCAAGACGGCGACAAGCCGCCCGAGTTGCAGGCCGCAGAGCAGCAGATTCAAGCGATGGGCCAAGAGATGGAGCAGATGCACCAGATGATCATCAATGCTGGCAAGTCGATTGAGGCGCAGGATATGCACCGCAAGGACTTTGAGGCCACGGTCAAAGCATACCAAGCCGAAACCCAGCGGATTTCTGCTGTGCAAGCCTCCATGTCGCCAGAGCAAATCCAAGACATCGTGCTGGGCACCGTGCATGGCATGATTACTTCGGGCGACTTGGTTAACGAAATGCCAGGGCGGGACATGGACACCGGCCCTGAGATGCCACAAGAAGGCATGGAACAACAACCAATGGGAATGCCACAATGATGTACAAAGCCGCCGATTTTGTCGGGATGCTATTCTTGGCCCGTGATGTGGCCCACAGCGTCCACTTAAACACCCGCAGCTACTCCAAGCACGTTGCGCTCAATATTTTCTATGAGCGCATTGTTGGCGCAGCGGACGATTTTGCTGAAGCCTACCAAGGCCGTCATGGTTTGATGGGGCCAATCACGCTGCATTCGGCCACCAAGACGGCCAACATCATCGACTTTTTGCAAAACCAGTTGGATGAGATTGAGAAGTGCCGCTATGACGTAGTGGACAGGACTGATATGTCGCTGCAACAGTTGATCGACAATATTATTGAGATTTATCTGCGTACTCTGTATAAACTCCGCTTTTTAGCGTAAGGACACATCATGGAACTCTTAAACCCATTAGCGGACACCAATTTTCCGGCCAAGTCTATTTCTTACACCGGCACTGCTGGCGTAACTGGTGCTTGGCCTGCTGGGGCTCAAGGTGTGGTAGTTTGGTCTGACCAGGCTTGCTATGTGCTGGTAGGCGAAGGTGTTACGGCCACTACATCTAGTACGCCAATGCCACCGTTCACACCGATCCCATTTAAAGTGCCCACTAGCGTTAGCGGCCAATGGCGCGTGAGTGCAATTCAAGTGTCCACGGGCGGCACAATCTATTGCAAACCAATTAACATCCAATGAGTTTCTTTGGAATTCCCATTCGCAACGGGGTCTCAATTGGCCTTGGAAGCATTGTTTCGCTTTTGTCGGGCTATGCTGATGCGATTGTGCAAAGCAATCTTTTAACCGAATCCGATGACAACCTTGTCCAAGAGGACGGCGGTTTGATTCTTTTGGAGTGACCTAAATGGCCGTCTTTCTATCCCCTGTGGGCGGCGCTGCGGCCCAGTTCTTTACCAACAGCGGCGTCATTTTGTCCGGCGGTAAGCTGTACACCTACGCCGCAAGCACTACAACCCCACAAGCTACTTTTACCAGTTCGTCGGGAAGTACCAACCACACCAACCCAATTATTTTGGATTCGGCTGGGCGTGTACCTGGCGGTGAAATTTGGTTAACTCAAAATGTTATTTACAAGTTTTTGTTAAAAGATTCAAATGATGTTTTGATTGGTACATACAACAACGTGTCTGGTATTAGCGATGTAACTTTGCCAATATCTTCAAACTCAGTAACGTATTTACCTGCTGGCACTGGTGCTGTATTAACTACGGTGCAAGCCAAGTTGCGTGAAATCGTAAGCGTTAAAGACTTTGGCGCTGTTGGCGATGGCACAACTGACGATACTGCTGCCATTCAAGCTGCGCTTAATGCTGCGCCAAGCGTACTTCTTCCAGCAGGCACATACAAGGTTTCTACCCAACTTAACTTGAACGCCAACAACACTTTGTTTGGTGATGGGATGTACATTTCCAAAATTCAAGCAACAGCAGCTTTGTCGGGGCTTAATGTACTGTCGGCCAACGATGTTAGCAATGTAGAAATATCAAGCCTTGGTGTGTACGGAACAATTGGAAGTCTTCCAAATACCGCTATTTTTATTCAAAACAGTTCAAATAGCAAAGTTTTAAACAACTACGTTCAAGACATTTCGCATGTTGGCGTTAACCTTAATGGCCGTGATACTGGCGTAGGTGGTTGCTATAACTGTGAAGTA
>Ga0214917_10004565_pt1 | contig 15327 bp, 13 predicted proteins | sample LL_1208_BB_MetaG_FD_177983 | JGI IMG/M metagenome (GOLD analysis project Ga0214917, IMG submission 177983) | Freshwater microbial communities from Lake Lanier, Atlanta, Georgia, United States - LL_1208_BB | ecosystem: Environmental > Aquatic > Freshwater > Lake | place: USA: Georgia | collected... | reverse complement strand
GTGATCTTTATAATCCTATAATTATAACTACAAAGATCTTACATCTACTTTATCAACACCACAAATAAATAATATATCAGAAGTAGAAAAAATAGCAAAAGCTGTTAATGTTAAAGAAACTAAACAAATATCAGAGTCTCATACTATCAAATTAACATCACAACAAATTATAAACCTAGTATTGTTTATAATGATATTAGTAGTATTTGGTATGCAAATTAGTATATTAACAGTTATGATTTCTTACCTGCACGCTTGCGATTCTCAGAAACCTGTTTAACTTGAACAGTGCGACTAGCTATTGTATCTATCAAAGACTTTTCTAACTCACTATCAACTACGATTTCCCAACCAGCTATAGTCCATTCATTTGTTTCCAAGTCTATTAGTACAGTAAATCCACGAGATTCTAATTCTTCTATTAATCTATTATAAATTAATAATTGTGCTTTACTATTAGTTATACCTTGTATGTCAAAATTACTAGGTACTGCTACTGTACAGAAACTCTTAAGATTAGTAGCAGCATTACTAGCATCTTGTTCAAATACCTTAATTATCTCATTAACATGCTCCTTTATAGCATTATGTTTGTGTGATTTTTTAAGTAAGCTATCAGCAGTTACTTTTTTTTGCATAATTTTATACTAAAATACTATACTATAACAAAAAATTGTACATAAATATTATATCCATATTATTTAGATTATCTAAATAATCTAATTACATAATCTAAACATTCACATTACAAATCATTGAAGAAGGAACATTATATTTTTCACATATATCAATTAGTACTTGTTTAACATTATAACTTTCAGTTTGAATTTCATCACTCATATTGCACTTATTATAGAATTCTATAGACTTACGTAAACATGCAACTTGTGGTAATAAATCACATGTTAATTCGTACATTTTTCTGTATATTCTAGCAGCATCCAACCACATACTATAATTAATCGCACAAAGAGAAGCTTCAAACATTAACTTAAAGCTGTTCTCATCCTTTTTATTCTGAATTATTTTTACCACCAATTTAATAAAGTCTGGTATGTATAATATACGATATATATCTAGAGATTCGCACACATAATCAATATCACATAGCTTAAATTCGTACATCTTATCCACACATTTGGATATCCAGTATAAATTCTTAAGTTTTTTGGCATAATTTAGTGCTTCCTCACAATCGTTAATTCTATATCTTGAGCGCCTTGATGCTAGTTCTAATTTATGACTACAATATATTGATGGATCATTACTACGATATATAATATCAGTAAGTTCTGATAATGACTTATAATAAAGTGGTGTAATTGATAATCTTTGATTAGGTGTTAATAACCCATAATTTTCAACAGCATTCCTAATTATTTGTTGATTCCAGCCTGCCATCTTAATATATGAAAATAAGTTTATAGCGGTATAGTATAAACTATCTTCGTTTAAGATACCTTCAATCACACTACCAACAACATAGCTATCTATATGACCTAAATATAAATTACGTTCAGCTAAATATAATTTATATTTTTTAGTAGCATATGAATCTTCATAGTGTAAAGCTAGTGTACCAACTAGCTTATATATTTCACATGTAAGATTTTTATAGCCTAAAAACTTATATATATCAGCAAGGTAAGATAAAGTTGTGGCAGGAAATATTTCATGCTTATTATTAGCATGTATACTATAAGCATAGTGTTCTATAAATGCTCTATAATCATTGTGTGTATTAATAAATAATAAGTAAGACGCCTTTGATGAGTCTGTTTGCCAATATTTCAATAAAGCTGGTAAGAATTTATATAAGAAATTAAACCCAGCTTTAGGGTTTTCATATAAGCATCTTATATAAACCATATACATATCATTTTTACCATTATTAATAATACTCATATTATACATTAGTAGTGTCTTAATTGTAATATCTGATTCTTCTTTGATTAAATCTCTAATTAGAGGATTATATACCTGTATAAATTTAACATAATAAGCCAGGTCTATAATATTAATTTGATCATAATGTTGTTGAATCATTACGGCTATACCTTGTATCTTATCTATGAGATTATCAATTATTTTGATACAATTATCACATTCACTCACTGAACATCCCATTATTTTATCAACGCTAGCTATGTATTCTACTGATAATCCTATGCACAATGATGATACGAGTGGCGTTTTATCTTTTTTAACTATTTCTAAAACATTATCTAGTGAATGACTTATTAATTCAACTATTTTATGTTTATTGTCTTGTGGATTGTTACATTCAGTAACATCCATTTTATCATTTGTAATTCTATCAGACAGTAAATTGGTTATGTTGTATGTAGTATTATCCAATGAACTGTTCATCAAATTAGTATTTAATTAATATAATAATATTAAATCAAAATTATCACCTAGTATAAATAATTAATTATTAGTATATTCGCTAACTAAATCAGAATTACTTGAGTTATAATTGTTAGAATCATAATTGAGTAGATCATAATTGAGTATATCATAATTAACAACATAATCAATGTAATTATTAAATCTATTATGATCATAATCAAACATATTATTGTATATCAGAGTTGAATGGTATAGTACACACTGAGTATCGTCATAGGAAAGTTTACTAATAGTATCTAATAGATCTCGGTTTGATGTTTCATCAATAATACTATTTTGTGCAGCATATAGCATTTTAATAGCATCTGGTATTGCTAATTTAATAACCGCATCATACTGCACACTAAAATTCTCCCAACGATTATCACCTTTAATAACACTTTTGTTAAATCGATCACAATTAATCATAAACAACTTATAACTAGTTATATACCACTTCATTTCATAAGGCATAACATAATTCAAGTAGTATACACGAAATGAATAAGATATGTATTCTACAATTGCATCCCATATATTTTGTATACGTTCTATTTCTGTTGAATTGTCAATATAGTATGTTTTTTTGATACGATCTAATTTACTTTCTATCTTATTAATAATCTGTAAATAGTTTATCTTAAATCTATTAAATTCTTCTAGTTCATAACAATTTGTATATGTAAGACCTTTATATCTATTCTTTGTTAGTTCTTGTTCTATATTTATTATATCAGAACAGGTACACTTGATAGAATCAACAAGTGTATCATTAATTAACTTAAAACGATTATCATACATAGGTTTATTGCTGAATAACTGCAGTACATACCACCTAAAATAGTTAGCCATTATGTTTAATGAAATACTTATTTATTACAATGATTTATTCTATTCATTTATAATAGATATGTGAAGTCAGGTTTAGAAATAACATACTTGTATTCCTATATTGCTATATATAAATATTTATTTATTTCTCTATTTTGTCCGGCATAAAATATACTAACTATTAAATGGGGTCGACTGGAGGTATCTTTACTATTCTTTCTAATGACGGTAAGCAGGATCGTATGGTTCAAGCTACCGAACTGTTGAGAATGCGTTTGGAACGTATTTCTCAAGCTCGTCGTGAACGTGGACTTGACCCTACCCCTACATTGGTGGATATTGAAAAGACCCACATTTTGTTCATGAATGCTCACTTCAAGCCATACGCCGCCATCGGTTACGAATATAATAAGGTGCGTGTGCAATCAGGAACTGTTTCACTTAATAGTACTATTTTGTTTAGCATTCCTCAATTTGGCGATTTCTTCCATGATATGGTTTTGCATATTCGTTTGGGACAAGTTTCTGCTAGTAACGCTAATCATACCTGGAGATGGTGCGCATTCCCTGGTGAGCGTCTTATTGAAAAGGTTAAGTTTAATGTTAATGGTAACCCACTTGACGAATACTATACTCAAGACTATAATTTCTATCGTAAGTTCCAGTTGCCACCTAATAAGCGTGAGGGTTGGTGGAGATGCATGGGACAACAATTGCAACACGCAGCACAAGTTGTTCCTAGTGCTCCTAGCGTTGGATCACTTGCAGTTGGAGATCCTACTGGCACTAACACTACTCCTGGTTTCGGAACAGGTATGGGTAATGCTGTTGATGATAGCGTTGGTTTCTGGATGAATGTCACTGACGGATATCAGACTGTTAAGACTGGAACTGCTCATGCTGCTACTACTGCTGGAAGTGGTCATGTTCGCACTGATGTGTTGGAAGTGACAGTTCCACTTTTGTTCTGGTTTAACTTGGACCCACGTCTGGCTATTCCATCAGTGTCAATTCCTCACGGTCAACGTTACATGGAATTTGACCTTACTCAACTCTCTAATCTTTGCCAAGGTGTTTCAGTTGCAGGTGGAAACGGAACTAGCGCTACTACGGCTGCTACACTTTCAATTGCTAGCACTGAAGTGCCACTTTGCACACTGTATGTTAACAATATCTTTGTTAACCCTGAAATCCACGATATTTACATTAAGCGTATTGGATTTAACCTTGTTCGTGTTCATCGCCGCCAACTCAACCGTATTGTTGATGCTACCAATGGAGAACTTCTTTTGAACTCCATTAAGTGGCCTGTTGAGCACATTTATTTCGGATTCCGCCCAGCTACACAAAGTGTTGCATCTGCTTCACTCAAGTACTTGGATGGATGGCATATGTTCGCTGAGGCTGTTCCAGTTTCAGCCGGTATTTCAGTTGTTGGTGGTGGCACCTATGTTACTAATCCATTGACTGTGCAATACACCAAGTATCTGCCACTTGTTAATCAGGTTTCATTCACTGCTCATGGAATTTCAATTTACAATGAAATCCCTGCTAACTTCTTCAATCAATACATTCCTTTCGCTTATGGTGACCGTGTGAACACCCCTGATGATCCAGGTGCATATATGGTTACCTTTAACCTGTATCCTCATGAGTATCAACCAAGTGGACATATTAACTTTTCACGTGCTCGTGAATTCTATGTTAAGTTTGACGATACCGTGTCTGGAGCTGTTAGAAACCTCGGAACCCCAGTTGACTCAACTAACACCGCTGACTTTATGGGATCAGCTTGCGCTCTCAACTTCCTGTTGGTTAGCGACGGTTCAGCCATCCTTCGTTATACTACGTAAATTATTACTATACTATATATGAACTAACATTTATTTTTTGCTTACCATACAGTAAGCAAAAAATAACTCTAGAACTCATAGTATGGTAATTTCCAAATTTCGCCTATAAATAGTTTTGACTTTTACACCAGGAGTATTAATATTAATATCACTTACAAGTATAAACTCACTGGTTTTAATATAAACGTCATTATATTGACCACATAATATAATTTTTTTAGTTGTAGGTACTATATAAATATTTATGCATTCTGACAAATATATATCGCTTATACCATATATAAATACATTACTACAATTAGACATGGTTGTGTTAATATTCATATTTTTATTAGTATTATATATACTACTATTACTAAGGCCAAGTGCAGTCAAGCTATAATCTGTATATATAGCTCTTAAATTTGGTGATCTATACACAGTTATATACATACCTTCCAACTTATTAAGATCATTGAATATACCATTATTAACCAAATATATAGTATCTATATATTTTGGGCATACAGTATTTATATAACTAGTTTTTAATATCTTCAAACTTTGAATATCATCAATGTCGTTATATGCATCTATGTCATAATAGTTTTTAAAATTACCATCAAACAGCATATTCCTTTGTGTATTTTTAATACTTGATCCAGTTAGATCCAACATTTTAAGATTTTTAAATCTACTAAATGCTGATATTTTACGATCATCTTTAATATTTATAATTCTACTATCAATCTCAGGTACTTCTATATTATCTACATCATATTCAACTATCATTCTACTATTAGCATAGTCTAATAGTTTAATAGCATCTTCAACACCATATAGAAGTAGATCAGTATACTTTATATCTATAATATGTTTACTTTTGACCAATCTATTCAATCTGCTACATGTTACAGACAAACAAAGTTTACTCATTTCATCACAATGATTAGATACGAGTTCGATGATCTCATCAGGCAGTGACATAAATTCAATCATGTCTTAATTATATTAGTTATAAATATAGATTCAAATTTAATCTATACAGTACAATCAAATTTAATATAAGATATAACAGTGTATAATTAAAATAATACTTGCATTAATCATGTCACCAGTAGAATATACTCCTAAGCAAATCGACTTTACTAATGATGTTAATATTACTTGTAGATTACACACAAATCCTATTAATTGGTTACATGCAAGCATACCTAGTAATATAATTATTATGTATAGTGTTGACAATTCAACATTTGAAAAATGCTACATATGTGAACGCTCTCATACTATCAATACATATATGTGTATCAATGTAAAGGGTGAAATAATAAAAGTACGTAGTTATGAATGTTGTGATATTATAACTTATATGTTTGAGATTAGGAAACTCGATCAGGATACATTAAATTATACATTTTCTATCAATAAGAATAATATTAAAAATATCAACACTCAAATAATTACCAATGTTACTGAAATATGGGATAGTTATAACAAACACTATATTGAAATGCCAGATATAGATAAATATATGTATAAAACATTCGCACATAAAACTGTAGCTGATTGTAGATGTAGCATTACTTGTATAAGTAAACTGTTTGATAGTTATATCAATAACAATATAGCTAAGTCTGGATCAGATAATAAGTATTACTTTACTCATTTGCAGGCTATATTTGAAACTATATATATGTTAGCAGTCAATTATTATCAGGGTATGATATTAAATGAATAATTGCAATAATAATATAGTAACATACAATGGAACAAAAAACAAAATTAGGATATTATTATAATGATATATTTTTGTCTATGTCTTTAAAGGATTGGTCACAACATATAGGTTCTATTCTACGAGAAGATACAAGTTGCTATTCCTTTGATGCGGAGAGTACTATATCAAGTATAGTATGTGTTAATGAATATCTGTCTGAAGTATATGATAAAGTTGATATTAATAAACTAACTATGGCTGTTTATAATGGTTATATTGCTAATTGTAAGGTTTTTAACATATATAATAATAAAGATGTTAAATATTATTATTATAAAGGACTAATCATACTAAACATTCTTAAAAATAAAGGATGCATATGATTGTACTGTGATTACTACAAATTAATTTTTTAAAAAAGTTGAATTTATTTTTCTATATTGGCTTTAGTCCCCCAAAACTATAGTCTTTGAGATTTCCAAAGAGAGAAGAATGTCCTTCCACAATACAACATTTATCGCGACCATTCCTACACCATTTACACCTGTGGATGTCCCAATCTTTCTGGAGACATACTACAACAAGATCAAGAGTATGGAGCATGCTATGTTTGAGGATCTCACAAAGCAGGAACTGATGATATACGAGGAGCCTCGCTTTCTTGAATGGATTCAAAACTTGCCGGATAGGTTGACAATTCGAAAGGAGGTGGTCCACGTCAAAGAGCAGAGTGAGAGTGAGTGTGAAATCCGGTTTCCCGAAATGGATATAGCACTTAAAGCTCACTTGAGGGCGATGAAAACGGTGGATCTATGGTTCTATAACTGCAAGGACCGAAAAGATTGGGAGAACTCGCCATGCAAGATCAAGAATCAGTTACCCTATTTCGTAGATGTCACGACCAAAGTTGCTATGCGTCTCGGACTGATGGTCGTCTTATCATCCATGAGGTTATTGAACATCATGAAGTTCCTAAGACCAAGCGATTACACATTGAGTCAGAAGTTGCACGAAAGACTCTGCATTACTCAGCTGTCAAAGGCTGAATGGTGGCAGTATCTACCAGATGGGCTCTTCATCAGGCGTCAGCTGAGATTGTGCTTTGTTGAACTTGAAGATGTTTTCACAAACATCCGGTTCTACAATGTTCAAGGTCAGTTGTGTCGGAATTTGGAGTTGAAGGATCTGCAAAGCTGGGCTGAATTCCCAGAACATCTCCACATTCGTTTCGTGCTGTGGTGGCTGGAGGGTTGCAATTTCACACATCCTGATAGTCACTATATAACGAAACACCAGGCGTTGGAGATAATACTTCCTGACATGTGAAGGTGATCCTTTGGCTGGTGGTTCTCTGTGTGGTGGTTCTCTGTGTGGTGGTTCTCCGTGTGGTGGTTCTCTGTGTGGTGGTTCTCCGTGTGGTGGTTCTCCGTGTGGTGGTTCTCCGTGTGGTGGTTCTCCGTGTGGTGGTTCTCTGTGTAGTGATCATAGTCACAATGTCTAATTTTTTATATTATTTATTTGATAAACACTTAAAGAACTATAGCAACCTTTTTTAAAAAAAGTTGAATTTTTTTTTCCCTTATTGACTTTAGTCCACAAAACTATAGTCCTTGATATTTCAGAAGAGAGAACAGTCTCGTCGCTGACTAATCGCTCAATCGAAATGCCAACCCCACTTGAACCCATGACTGTCGTAGAATTTCTGGCCAAATACTATCAGATTATCGAAAGCAAGGAGAAACACCTGTTTCAGGAGTTAAGTGAGGTACAACATGAATTCACATCTGAAGATGACTTTCAGAATTGGCGTTGGAATGTGCCAAAGATACTGGGAATGGAGGATGCAAATATTGGTGACGGACTATCCTTACAAGAGGCGATCGAGGATCACACCAAGGCACTTGAGACAATCGACGTTTGGTTTGAGAATCTCAATGGGCGCTTGGAGTTCGCACCATGCTCGGAGGATCAGCGAAAGGTTTTCAAGATGGTAGCCGAAAGTTTAGCCATGTGCCTGTGGGCCTACGTGTTGGTCTCATCATTGGCACTCTACAACATCATGAGATACTTCCTTATTGATGAGGGTGAGGCTCTGCTCGGTAATCTGTACACTCAGGCGGAAAAGACACTGATTAATAAGACTCCTATCAGAGGATTATTTATTAATGTCTTCATTCGCCAAGCAAGGATTTCCATTCAACGCATAGGGCTCGATTTCAAGAATTCGATGTTCGACTACCTGAATGCTGCTTATGCTGTTTGCCCAAAAATAGATTTGCAGGATGTGAATACCCTTATCTGGTTCCCAGATTGTGTTGACTTTGAGAAGGTGATACCATGGCTCAACGGTGCAGATTGTAGAGGAGAAAGTTTTCTGAGCTCCCAAGATTCGTGGGAGGAGCTCCAGGAAATCGAGATGTCTTACAGCTCGGTATACAAATCGGAACCAGTGGCAAAGCGTGGACGGGAGTCGGATGGTGACTCGGAACCAGTGGCAAAGCGTGGACGAGTGTCAGATGATGACTCTGAGATGTCGGAAGACGACTCGGAGGTGTCAGATGATGACTCTGAACCTATGCCTAGAAGGAGACCAGAGTCTGATGAATCGGATGAGTACTCGGAAGAGGACTCAGAAGAGGAACCAGATATGAGGGCTCACCCTGAGTCTGAGTCTGAGGAGGATGAGCGTTCTGATGAGGAGCTCGCCCAGGCTTATTTTCAGAGTCTGGCATTCCCCCAGAACCCGATACTCCCCCAGGAGTCAGAGGAGTCAGAGTCGGAAGAGGAGTCAGAGGAGGAATCCGAGGATGAATCTGAGGAATCAGAGTGGGAAGATGAGTCGGTGACTGGGTCGGATGACCAGGGAACAGATTCAGAGTCAGAAACAGATTAGGATATCTAACAAGCGTAGGAAATAACCCCTTTTGACATACGAGGGTGATCCGAAGTTTGGTGGTGTCTAGTGTCTGTGGCTGATGTCTAGTGTCTGGTATCTGGTGGAGCCAGTGAAGGCTGTGTTGGCGGCTGTTGCGGGTGGCACTTGTACTTGGTGGAGACCTAGTACTTGCGCTGTGTGGTGGTTGATGTTTGATGTATTTCCTCTTCTCTTCTACAACATCTGTGTTTGCGTGCTGTGATCTGTGTTTTCTCTGATCTAAGTGTGCTTGTTTCTATGTAGTGTGTTTTAATTTTTTGTTATTTTTTGTTAATTATATGTTATTTTTTTGTTAATTATATGTTATTTTTTTGTTAATTATATGTTATTTTTTTGTTAATTATATGTTATTTTTTTGTTAATTATATGTTATTTTTTGTTAATTATATGTTATTTTTTGTTAATTATATGTTATTTTTTTCTTTTATTCTACTAAAAAGGAAAAAAATGAATATTAATACATATAATATAGTTAAGAAACTATGAGTATATTATGCTTACCTGATGAATTAATATTATATATATCATCGTATTTGCATTATAACTCATTATCATTATCATTAACTTGCAAAAGAATTAATAATTTAATACCTAGAAAAAATTATTGTATTGATTTTAATACACTTGAATTAGATTTAATTAGAGATTATGATAAAGAGTATTTAAATTTACTACTAAATAACATAACTGTTAATATTAATATTAATATTAATTCTATAATGAATGTTTCGAAATCAGTAGATACAGGTATAGATTGTTTGGCATCAAATGTTAAACACGCTAAAATAAGTTATATATCAAATATACTCTATTTTAGGAATATTGTGACTTTAGATATGAGTAAATTCATAATCACTGGTTATAGTTATATAGGCGATGATTGTATTAAACTTCAAAAACTTAAAGAAGAATGTTCTAAAGAAGAAACAGTTTTAGATTCAGCAAAGGTAAGTATGATAGAATTACTAAATAATTTAACAACTATAAAAGTAGCGCGGGTATTAAATGCCAAACTAACTAATGTTGATACAATATATGATATTAGTAGTAGTTCAGATAAATTGTCAGAGTTACAAGATACTAGTATTAGAAATTTATATGTAAATCATAGAATATTTTTATCTTCAACGTTTTCCCCATGTACAATAAAATTTATAAATAAATTAAATTGTCAATATCATAATGCAATCATATCTAAATGTTTTAGTGTACATTTAATTAATGCAATGTATATATATGCTACTGATGTAAATATACTAAAATTAGAATACGATTACCCTATGATTGATGCTACTATTAGTGGATATAGTGTAAATAACTTGATAATAAAATTATATAATATAACCAACCAAAGTGATATGTTTATTAATCATGCTATTAGTCGAGATTTGAAATCATTTAACTTATATATTGATGATATACCTGTAGAACTAAACAAATGCAAGACTGAATTCACATCACATTTAGGTGGTAACTTTATTGCGTATAAATCACTTGATAACCAAAGTAATTTTATGAATAGCCAGATATCATTTAAAATATATATTAATGAATATTTAACTATACACTCTAATTTAGATGTCTTATAACTTTTATCTGTTACTATTATACTAATATTTAATAAAATGCTGATATTACCCGATGATTTATTAATCAGTATATTTTCATTACTTGATGATATAAATAAATATTCGGCTTCATTATGTTGTAAAAGAATGTATAACCTTATAGGTATTATTAAACCTAAGTGTATAACCAGTTGTATTGATAAAAATCAAAGAGAACTAGTACTAACATTAAAGATTGATTCCAATGAATCTATTTATGAGCCTTCAATAGAGCATTATACTAATTTAGTAACTTTAGATATGCAAGAAATAGGCATCATGTCAGGATATAACTTGTTAAATAAACTAAAAAAATTACCATTGCAATATTTAAGAATATCACATGCACATTCATTAGAATTGCCAAAATTAAAAGTATTACATTTAACCGGAATAAGAAACCTAATAATAGGCACATCTTGTATTAATAACTGTCCAAATTTACAGTATATAGAAACATGTTTGGATTTAACCTGTAATAATCTAGTTAATTGTACCATTAAATTAGTTACTAATAAACTGGAATATCGAACAAAACATTTATACTTAATGAATTGTATATATGTTGCAACAGAAATGTTTTTTAATATACACTGTAATAATGTATATGAATTAACTGTTAATAATCCAAGTCAAAAGTTAAATAATTATATTAACACTACAATAACTGGTGTTAAATTATTACATTTAATTATTAATGTATCAACTATAGATCTAGACATATGTTTACGATATTTACTAACATATACTATAAGTAACTTATTAAATATGGTTAGGTTTGTCATAGATAATAATAACTCATATATTATACCTGATTATTCGAAGAGCCGAGTATACCCTGTGTATGTATGTTCTAAAGTAAAATATCATATAATATACACCTCACATAATTATATACTGCTTGGTATAGAATAATGTATAGATAAAATTGAATTATTATTTTTTTATTATTCTACTATGTCTTGTAATCAATTGATGTCATTACCTGACGAACTTCTTGAACTTATTGTTAGTCATACTGATAAAATTAGTAAAATATGCTTTGCTCATACTTGTACCAGATTGAATAAATTGATTAAAATACCTAATCAAATACAATATAGTGATTTATATAGTTATAGTGTTGGTTATGGTTATGATGATACAACTTGTATATTAAAATATATAAATAAAAATGTTACTATTGTTATTGATTCTTTAGGTTTAAACCTTAACAGTATAAATAGTAATATTTTACACATTAAAGAAGATGCACCCATTGTTTATTTTGGTATGTTTGATAATCTACAAACTTTAGATTTATCAGGTTCAGCCATTGAAAATAACATACAAACTCCTAATGTCTATAGAATGTTTAAATATAAAGAAAATGCTTATAATGATATTAATAATATTAAAACATTAGAAGTACTTAAGGTTAGTCAAGTAGCAGGAGTTAGTTTTAAATACATTAAAACTCTATATTTGGTTAATGCATATATAGACGAGTTTCAAAATATACAATTACCATGTTCATTTATTGAAAATTCACCAAATCTTAAAAGAATATACACTAATCATTCTTTGTCTATTACTAATATGATTGATTGTGATATATATAGTATTGACAATGATAAACATAATATAATTGTATCTCTAACTGATTCGCAAAATATTAATATATACAAGATACATCGAACATTACTTCTAGATCAACATTCAACTGTCAATATATATCCATTGAATAAACCCATAACTGTATACGCATATGAATTAAAAAATATATTTATTAATACTATTGAACTAATAGATAGTATCCACTATGATAATATTGAAATAATAAACAGTAATGTATTTTATTCAGGTATATCTACCTACACAGTTAATATACTTAACTAGTAACCTATTAATTATTTGATTATTTTTTTATTTTGCTATGTACATTAAATTATAACTAGTAAGTACAAACATAATACTATCATAATAATACTATTATAACTATTTATTTGTTGAATTGATATGTTATATTTTATATATAAAATAAACTAGTATCAAAAATGGGGTTTGATTTATTTACTGATTTTATGTCAGCAATGATGCCTAAATTCAGATCTAAAGATTTTATTAACATACTATCAGAATATATGCATCATTTGAATACTTATGATGTAACTAAGGTTAGCAAAGCACATATACATTCTACATATATAGTACTACATTATATGTTACTACGAGACGGATTTTCCGATTATAAAAGAGTGGTAGAATTACATCATAAAAAATATAAACAGCAGTCTAAAAAATCATATCCGTTTTACATAAGTCCTATAGTTAAAATTACAAAAATAACAGATAATTCTTACCCATTTATTGTTAGGTTAAACTACCTTAAATTATCGCAATGTCTAAAATTACCCATAAATGAAAAATTAGCATTGGATTGTTTTAAAGAAATACCTAACACACAACTAGATTTATCTAAGCCCTTATTAGATAATGAATTGTTAAATGCTTTATGCAATATTACACATCATATGTATGCTTGTAATATTGACTGGAATGGACCTGATGTGTTTTTTGAGTGTCGTAAAATACTATATGATTGTACTGTGGAATATCTTAAAGGCATCAAATTAGAGAATGTTCAAAAGACAGCAATTATTATATTGGATAATCCAACAACAGGTAGTAGTGATTATAAAGGAGCTTTAGAAATGATTATGGCATTATATGATGAAAATTATATTATAGATGTAGTATATACATGCAATGTTGATGTAGAACATATATCCCCGATATTTAATAATAAGTATACTACTAATAATTTTTCACATGAATGGTTAGTTAATACATTTAAATTTCAATATACTATTGCTTTATTTGCAACCCATGCTTTTTATTTAGAAACTATATTAGCAGCTGCTAATATTGGCAAACATCAGATAGGTATGCTATGTTCATTAATGAGTAGTGGTATTCCATCTATTACTAAATTTTTCATGCCTACCTGGGATACACCAAATAATTATATTGAAACACCAGTATATTTACCAGGTATGGCATGTACAATACCTGTACCTCTCTTATATTCAGCAAAACAAAATTTGGACTATAATTGTAATGTTACTATAGGCGTCGCATTAACTGGTGAGAAATTGAATAAAAATGTAGGACCGCTACTTAAAGAAATTAGTGATAGACATCCGAATATTACATTCAATATACTTATGGGTAATGTTGCTGATGCACCAATACTTGATACAGCACTAGTTATGTTACATATTGATCCTTATATAAGCAACTACAATATACAAGTTAATGATAGAGACAAATATTATGAATCTATAAATGTTTGTAATTTTATTATATGTTGTGACCCATACACTAGTTATATATCTCTTTGTGATTTCTTAGCACAAAGCAAACCTGTTGTTTGTTTGCGTAATACTTTACGTAATGGTTCACAATGTGCAAGTAGAATGTTAGAACTACTAACAAAAAACACTTTAAGTATAGCTAATAATATAACTGAATATCATGCAATTATAGACAGATTATGTATAGATTGCTCACCTGATAAATACAATATACCTAATTGTCAACAGTTAATTAACATTATAGACAAACACAATCATGAATTGCGTGATGCTGTTAAACAATACATAAAAACTATTAGTTAAATAAGTGATTACAATTATTCTAAAAACATCATTGATATTATTTATAATAAGGTATTATATGAACAGTCTTATTCGTATGGTTTCACCTAAGGTATATTTAAATGTTATTAAAGATCATCCATTTAATGAAATGACTTATTTGTTATATAGATATGTTATTTGTAATCGGGTTACTAAATGGGCTAAAGTATCTAATTTATCAGAGGTTGATTTTAAGTCGCAACTAGAAAACAATACAATACAATTTGTTCAAGAATGTGAATCCAAACATCGAGAATTAATAAATTCAGATATTAACAGTATGTTAGAACAACTAGAACAAAATGCTAAATATTGGATTGATAAAGCTAAC
>Ga0214917_10004564_pt1 | contig 15328 bp, 18 predicted proteins | sample LL_1208_BB_MetaG_FD_177983 | JGI IMG/M metagenome (GOLD analysis project Ga0214917, IMG submission 177983) | Freshwater microbial communities from Lake Lanier, Atlanta, Georgia, United States - LL_1208_BB | ecosystem: Environmental > Aquatic > Freshwater > Lake | place: USA: Georgia | collected... | reverse complement strand
CCCATTCCGCTTTTTTGATTTTTTTGACTTTCATTTTTTTAATCTTCCTCTCGTCCACCCAACTGGGATTTGGTTCGTGATATTAATACATTTTTCAAATTCACCATTGTTATACCACTTTTTTTTAATATTGAGCTTTATTCTACCTTGCTTCCACCCGTCGGGTATTTGTTGATTTTTATCAATAAATCGCATACTTGAACCATCGTTAATAGTTATGGTATTTTTGTTTTTTGAAACTTTTCTAGAATCTAAAATTCGTTGTAAATCTTCAGCTTTATAAATTTCATCATATTTTTTATTTTTCATCCATGAATTTGGTCTACCATTCAAACTCTTCGAAATATTTTTTTTCCAAGCTTCAGATCGAGTTTTAATTAAAGCTCCACCCACAGCTACTCCTTTTTTTGCTTTTCTTTCATGAATTTTAGTAATTTCATAATGTCTAGATGATACTGTTCTTTGTTGAAATTCGTTTTTACTACACATTCTTTTAAATGCGGTTGCCAGACGGTAGTAATTTTCATTATTTTGATTAATTTTACAAAGTAACCAATGGCAAATAAAATGTTCTCTAAATGTTAGAATAACCAAATTTGATTTAGAATTGATGCCACCTAAGCATTTTGGAATAATATGATGAGATTCATAATATATTTCTTTATTTTTTGTTCTATTTTCTCTAATAGCTTTATGTATTATATTATCGTAAATCTTTTGATAGTTCATTTTTTTCTCCTTCGCATACATACATTTTATTTATAAAAATGTCGTTTTCAAGGAGTTCAAAAGCTCTAATTTCCATTCTTTGCCCATTTCTTTCTATGAGAATTTTTTCCGACGAATTTAACTTTAAACTATTATTATCCTCATCAAAAATTTCTATTGTAGATTGTACGTCGGGGGCCTCACCTCGTTCTTTACCAAGTTCGGTATTTGCATTATCTAATCGTTCTTTGATGTGTTTGAATATTTGTTTATTTTTGCTTACAGCCAAAGCTGATTCAAAAGGTACACCATTGCGCTGTAAGTAAGCGTGAAATCCTAGTGCGCCGACCCCAATAGACCTCTCTTGCCGCGCGGAATAAATTGCTCTAGAAACTTGTAACGGGGCATTGTTTATGAAATATTCCAAAACATTATCCAACATTTCAGCAACATCTTTTATAAACATCTTATTAGATTTCCAATCATCAAAGTATTCAAGATTTAAAGAACTTAGGCAACATACAGCAGTACGATCTTTGTCTGTTGGTAGAATAATTTCACTACATAGATTACTTTGTTTGATGCTAAGTCCTAGTTTCTTTTGAAACTCTGGCATTGCTTTGTTGCTGGTAGAAAGAAAATGAATATATGGTTCCCCGGTCTGCATTCTTAGTTCCAGAATGCGTTGCCACAGTTCTCTGGCTGAAATTTTTTCTCTGGTTGCTCCGTCATGCGGATCTTTTAATTCAAATGTGTCATCCGCTTTCGGATCAATCATACACTTTTCAATAATATGCATGAAATCGTCGGTGATATTAATTCCATGATGCAAATTCAATGCTCGCATATTAGGATCACCAGTAGGCTTTCGCATATCTAAAAAGAGAAGAATGTCCGGATGACTGATGTCAAGATAAGCAGCATAGCTACCACGACGAGTACGGCCCTGTCTGTATGCGAGAGAAGATGCATCGTAAGTCCGAAGATGAGGCATAACCCCAACAGACTTATCATCAGCACTACGAATACCAATTCCGATTCCAACTCCACCTCCTAACATAGATAACCAATTTACTTCTGATAGTGTATCAACTAGGCCCTCTGCGGAATCATCCAAAAACGGCAAAAAGCAAGAAACTGGGAGTCCGCGTTTCGAGCGACCAAAGGATAATATGGGTGTGCTATATGAAAGCCAGTGTTTACTCGAGTATTCATACAATCGTTGTGCATGTTCTGAATTACTGCCGAAAGCAAGTGATACGTATGCGAATCTTTCCTGAGGACTTTTTTCCTCGTCCTTCATGTAACTTTCTTTTAATCTTTTTAAACCAAGTTCGTCAAATAAATTATCCCGAGAATAGTCTACCCTAATACTATTTACAGTATCTGTCATTATTTTGCCTATTTTTTTTATTTTTAGATCACAGCCCTAACCAATTTTTTTTAGGGGGCTCAATTTTTACTGTTTCATTTTTACATTTATCGGCTAGGGCAACCGCCCCAACTTTGGCGCCACTATCACCGCTTTTAGCTATTTCTGTAATAGCTGCCCAACAAGCAGTTTGAGTCATAGTATTATCTTTACTAATAGATTTACTTGCCTCATAGTACAATTGCTCTTTAGTTGTTGAGGCACATCCGGCCAAAACTAATACTGCAGCTAGTATTATTGTCTTCATTTTTTGCCGCCTTTTTCGTATACTTCTCTTTGTTCTTTGTACCACTTATTCCAGCCCTCATTTTTCAAAGAACATTCATAATATAAAGTATAATTATTTACTACCGCTTTTAATAACTCAGTAATGGCAACTTGATTTCCTTCAATCTGTTTAAGATCGGGGCAAGGCAAGGTTAATTCTTTAATTGGATCAGGAAATTTGGGTTTGGCCGGCATAAATCTTTCTATCATAGCGCACCCCGATATTGCTATCGCAAGAAGAAAAGTTATAATTAATTTCATTTCTTTTCTCCTTTAGATTCTTTCATCTTTTCAATCAACGGTTGTGTTGCTTTATTATGTATATCAAGCATTTCTTTAGGAACAGGGCAATTTTCTATATATTTTATTACTTCCTCTACTCGTACTCTTTCTGGGCCCTCGACATTTACTTCTTTCAGTACTTCTTTGGTTTGCCATTTAACTATTTCATTTACAATAACTTTATTTTTCTTTGCTGCCAATTCTTTCTTTTCGGCTACTTCTTTTTCTAATTGATGATTCAATTCTGCAGCTTTGGCTTCTTGTTCTTTTACTTGTTCTTCAACTTCCTTTAATCTTGCCTGCCATTTAGATTCATTGGCAACGGCACCCATTGCCCAAGTACTAACCATAAGTACGAAGAATCCAACAAACATAATCGGCAATCGATATTGCATTATTATTGGGACGCCGCGCAAAAATTGCCCAGCAATCATCAGAGTGACACCAACAAAGAAAAGAAAAACCCATATCAAATCTGGTATAAATTCGATAAGAAAAGAGAATATATTCATTTACAATCCTAACGCTCTTTGAATATTTGGGGGTTTAAATGATTCAGGTTTCAACACTTTACCATCGTCTCTTTTTAATAACTGCCCATCCACTATTTTAGAAAAATTAGATTTGGCTACTTCTTCCCATACTGTTTGAGGGTCGATACCAAGACTATACATTAATCCTTCTACTACCCATATTAGATCAGCACAAGCATCGGCTGTTTCAACAATATCTTGATTTTTTATTGCCATTACTAATTCGTTATACTCTTCTTTTACTAGATCAAAATAAAGATTTGCTTGTTCCATTCTACCAGGATAGAACCCAGGATTTTTAGTTTCTACATTTTGCTTACCAGTATGCATAAAGCTTGCAACGTCTAATTTAGTATTCATTTTTGTCCTTAAATTCTGTAATCATTGGAAATATTTTAGAAATAACTTCAGCACATGATTTAGCAATATCTATATGCTCTAATTGAGTACCATTGGCAGATCTTAATTCAATATAGTGAATCCAAGAACGAATAGTCCCATTGACGTATAATCTAGAGACAGTCAAGCCTTCCGGCAAAACTGATCTAGCTTGTTCCTTAGCAATACCATTAGTAATAGCCCATTCATAAGCATCTTTGGATGCCTTTATGACATTCCATTGTTTTTCTTGCCAAATTTTTGCAAGTTCTCTATGGTCTTCTCTACGGTAATCAAGTTCTGTAGAATTTTGTCTGTTACTGGTGTCCTGTAGTCTTGCGTCTCTAATAGTAAAGCTGAGCTCCTTAAGTGGATCAGCATATCTTTGGCTGAACTCTTGGAAACTAAAACTTCTGTGTCGTAGGATTTGTCTGGCAATATCTCGTGTAGTTTCGATTTCAATGCAGACCGAGACCATTTCGAAGGGGGACCAATGTTTGTTCTTAATAAGGTATCGTAATAGTCTGTCCGTGGTTTCAGTATTCGATTGATTACTTGGGTTCGAGACTCTGGCGCAATAGGCAACGAGATCTTGTATATTGTAAAGATCTGATTCAATTTCATCTCCTTTAGCAGGGTCATACGCATGCTGTGAATAACTAATTAATTTTACTTTCATACTCGTTTCCATCCTATAAATTTCATCTTAGCTTCCAATCCACTAAAAACATTATCTTTTAATAATTTATCTATATTCTTGCCAGCCAATACCATATCATTTATATCTTTTTCTATTAAATTTTGAGGCCATATAACAACTTTATACTCATTTTCTATAACTTTGTTTACTAATTTTACTACATCTTTATTTCTAGGTTGATTATCAAAAACAACCACTAGTTTGTCTTTAGAGATGCCTAATGATAACAATTTACCAAAAGTAGTGCCGCTTACAGCTATAGAATTTTTGACAAATAAACTATCTAGTGGACCCTCGACAGCAAAAACTGTCTTATTCTTATCTATACTATCTAATCCAAAAACAAATGGTGTTTCCTCATCAATCTTTATAGTTAAATATCTAAGTTCTTCGTTTCGTAAACCTCTACAAGTAACACCTAATAATTTACCGCCCGAGTCAATAAATGGTATAACCAATCTTGGTTCTGATGTTTTAAGTTTATCCTTATATTTATCAGATAACTGTTCAATCTTTCGAATATTGTCAATAAAGTATAATCTTTTAAATGAATCTCTTGGTATTTTTCGTTTAATACAAAATTGAATCGCTTCATTTTCTTCCGGCAATTTGTCTAATCTATCTAATAATTTATCAAGTAGTGGCTCTTCTTTTTTTTCAAATACTGGTGCCTTTCCCTTGAATAAATTTTCTGCATTTTGATGCGGTTTATTGAAAGGGAGGCCTGCTGAATATCGTTCCAACACATATTGATCATACAATATTTTATCTTGAGATTTTAGAAAAGAACCAAATTGCATACTAGCATCACAATTAAAACATTTATATAACAAACTGTTTTTAATGGCGTAAAAGTGGCCTCTAGTTTTGGTAGCTTTTCTTTTAGAATCCCCACAAATAGTACATCTGCATGTGTAAACATAATCACTTTTTTGTTTAAAAAGCGGCAGACGATTACTTATTAATTTCAAATATTTTAGATCAATGTATAACATATTATCCTCGCATTGGATAATTATATTATACTAAGACAAAAGAATCAATTGTTAACTAGTCGATTAAAAAAATCAATGTGTCCAGATATCCAACCAAGGACAGCAAGACCACCCAAAACTAAATAACTCCATTTGGATCTAAATTGTTTCAGATCCTTAATTTCTTGCGCCAGTGCACTATGCTGAGAACAAGATGCATCATACATTTTATCCAATTGTTCTTTTAATTCTATTGCTGTATTGTCAACTCTAGAATGCACAGATTTTACATCGTTTTTTAATTCTACGATGTCTTCTTTTATTGCCTCTACTTTTGTTTCTAGCACAGCAACTCTGGAAATATCTATATCAGAAATCATTTACTTTTTAGGTCTACTTTTGGTAGCTCTTTTAACTTTGGATTTGGTTTTTTCGGCAAGTAAATTGACTTCAGATTTTACTTCTTTAGCTACTTCAGTCATCTTTTCAATTGCAGGTGCTGCAACTTGTTCAATCTTTTCTTCTATCTTTTGTGCTGCCTCAGCTACATCCTTAAGATCAACTTTGCCGTCTTTATTTATATCTAGTTTCGTTTTCATTTTATCCTCTTTAGAAACAAAAAAATCTCTTAACCAATTAAACATTTTTTCTTTTTCTCCTTTTAAACATTTTTCCGCCAAACATTGGAAACCCTTCTGGTTTTTCTATTGCTTCAGAATCTTGTGCTATATTATTAGTAGGTGCAACGGAAATACTTGATCCATTGCCTCCCTCTCCTTCCTCAGAAAATTGTTTAAAAGTAAACATTTTCTTTTCATTCAAATGATTTTCTACCAAAATAAATTCATATGACAAATCTTCATTTAATTTTTTTAAGAATTTATTTTCTAAATCTATAGGTTCTTTATTTAATTCGTAATTTTCTCGTATCAATGAATATGCAGCAGCTAAAGATAATAATTTTTTATTTTCTATAGGTACTTTTTCTATTATTTTTTTTAATCTATATACTAGTCTGTGCAGTAAAGTATATGCATCCCTTTCTTGAACAGTATTTAATTGATCCATAGATTTTAATTCTTTGCCTTTTTTATCTATAATACCCAATTTATACGCAGGTGTTTGATCAAAAGGCGTAACTAGCAATTGAAGTATTCTATATGTGATAAAAGAATCTACGAATCTACCCATTTATATCTTTCTTAATACTTCTGCTATTTTTTCATCTATAGGTATATCACTATCTTGAAATTCTATACCTTTAGATACTATAACCCTTAACGGCATATAATTTAAAAATATTAAAAATGTTTTAAGCTGAGACCAGTATTTTTTCTCAATTTTAAAAAACAACATTTTAGTTGCAGCTTCAGCTCCAAATAAATTATATATTACTATTAAATGGTTTAATATTAATCTTTCTTTAAGATCCTTAGATGTTTGATATTTTCTAAGTAATCTCTTTAAATATTTAAATCTTTTAAGATCATCTAAGAATTCATTCATTCCTTTGCAAAAAGGATTATCATAATGCTTTATTGCATATAACAAAAAATTATCTTCATTCAATTCAACACTCATTTTATTTAAGTTTGACCGCTCCATTAGTAATTACTAATCCGCCCTTTATGGTACCATCTTTTATATTACTAAATGGAGTATACATTATTCTATTGTTTCCACCAACTAAAGAATAATTTGTGTTATAACTAGTATCATTGCCTGTGTCATAAATTAAATTTTTTATAGAATTATTTATAAGCCATTGTTTTGCTTGTGCTGGGGTTAGTCCGGGAAATGCCTCAAGCAAACAAGCCAACAATCCTGTAACCTGCGGAGCTGCCATAGATGTACCAGTTATTTTCATTAAATTGAAATTTGAATCTAAAGGATGAGAAACAGTAGTGACTCCTGCCGCGGCAATATCATTAGTACCATTATTATCCTTAGATGCCACACCCATAATGTATGAACCAGGAGAAAATAAATGAACACCCGGCCCTTGTTCACTGGACACTGCTCTTCTTTCTAAATTAGATTCATAAAGAGTTGAAAGATTTCCTACTACTATAGCATATCTTGCGCCGGGGCAACCTCCCCTGTGGTACCAAGAATCTGCATATCCTCCCCATCTATTATTATAATCTGTACCATCATATACGTCTATTTTACAATTATTATTGCCAGCAGCAACAACTACATGTATACCAGCATTAATCATATCTTGAACTTCAGCTTCGTAAGTTGAAGCAAAATAAGAATGATAATACACACCGTTATTTGTATATCCCATCCAACCATAATTAGATTTTAATTCTTCTAAAGTGCTATAATGTACATTTTTAGTATAAGTGCTACCTCTATACTGCATAGTATTGGGAATACTATTACTACCATCAGTTGAAAACGTCCCCCAACTCATATTTACAACAGTTGGTCTTCTAAATCCTGTAGATGAATCTATCGGTTTATTAACATGCCAAAGTCTTATAACATCAAAAGCATTTGTAGCAGAAATTCCTCCTCCCTCACTACCTTCTAATCCAGATAACTTTACAGCATAAATTTTAGCATTACGAGCCCAACCTTGAGTTCTTCCTGCAGCAATACTTGCGACATGTGACCCATGCCCATTATAATCTAAATAATGATTAGCAGATTGAGTACCAGCTATTCCACTAGCAGTGTACCAATTTATTTGTTGTAATCTTGTTACACCGTTTTCATCATTCCATTCGGGATGATTTGGTGTAATTCCCCCATCTTGTATTACTACATCTACTCCTCTTCCAGTTAATGTATAGTTAAAATCCCCAGTAAAATTAACTAAGTCATTACCCCCTGTCCAAGGATCATTTTGCTTAATTGAACGAATTAGCCCCCAATTTACATCCTGAGAGGTGATTGAAGATGTTTTTGTGAAAATGGCTGATTGTTTGGATTGATGATGCAATCCTTTATTTGGATCAAGATGAGGGGGTCTTTCTACAGATTGTATTCTAGGATCATTACGAAGTAATACTGCCTCTTCTTCAGTTAAATAATAATGCGTTATTCTTGCACTGCCGGGGCGATAATCTGCTATTTCTATAGGACGACTGGGGATAGAATCATCTCCATACTCAGTGATTATCTTTTCATGGATTTCATCAAAGTCATCTGGATTATTGATGACTACAGCAAACTCGAATTGTTCCATTAGTGTAAATCTTTCCAACCACTAGTTGTATATCCTTGAAACTTATTGTTTGTCGAATTATAAACTATATCCCCAGCTACAGCAGCAAGATTAGCAACCTGCCCATCAGTAAAGTTAGCTAATCGTAAAACAGATTGAGTAATTACTACAGCAGCATTAGCAGATAAATTAATGTTGGTTGAAGACTCAAGAGTAGGTACTCCAGACCCACTACTAATAAAACTATTTGCTGTTACTGAATTGGCAGTAATATTAATCAAATCCGAAACATTTGCTTTAGAAGATAACAATGGATTTATTATTATACTGCCCACCATTGAGGAATGGACAGTACATTGATAAACATAAGTATTTCCAGTTAATTCAAAAGGTATTTTCCAAAATAACTTACCCGATATTTTTCCTTGCGCCGAGGCACCTGTTGAAACAGTGCCGTCAGTGTCTACATGTGTTAAACCGGTATTGTAATTAGAACCACCATTGGATACTCTTATAGCAAAAGGATGCGAGCTACCTTGATTCAAATTAAAACATATAGTCTGCCCTGCAGTAACATATATGGTTGGATTATCTCCACTATACTGATCTATATTGTAATTGAATACTGGCGTAGTAACAACTAATTGTGTCACTGCTGGTATTGCTGATAGAATTGCTCTCGCATTAGTAAAATACTGATTACTTACTTCTAATACATTTGCAGTAGTTAGTAATGGAGAGATATTAGAATAAACTCTAGTATTAGTATAGAATAAATTATTTAATTCTACAATATTCGCAGTTGTAAGGTCATTGGCAGTAATAGTACCCGGCGAAGTTGAGCTTATTCTTCCATTGGCCTCAATTGTAATGTAATTACCTTGAATCAAAGCAGATACTACTCTTGAATTTGTAAAATAAAGATTGCCTTGTTCTGCTATATTCGCGGTTGTTAATATAACTTGACCATTTGCTCCATTAATGTTTGATACATATTCTGTAGCTACATTATTTACAGTTATTATACCGGTGTTGGAATCATATGTTGCACTACCTAATACAGTAATAGACTGTCTTGCCCTCGCATTAGTAAAATATAGATTAGAACTATTTTCTTTAACATTAGCAGTAGATACGGATGAGAAAACGGTTGCTATATTTGTTGATTTGCTTGTAGAAGATTGAACTACATACAATAAATCAAAATGATTTATTGTTGTAGCTACTGGCAATTCTGTTAATTTTTGTTTGGCCATTAGAAAGTAATAGATCCGCTAGAGGTGAATTGGTATATAGTAAATCCACCATTAGATGTGATTGTAACATTGCCGGTAGTATTGGATGCTATTGGTCTGTCTGTAGGGTGTCTTAAAATTACTATACCCGATCCGCCATTGCCTACAGTAGTTCCGGTCCAACCACCACCTCCACCACCGCTGTTGGTTGTGCCATTGACGCCGCTATTTCCTCCACCGCCTGAGCCCCCTGTATTAGGGGAACTTGTGCCACCACCGCCACCAGCGTATGTCACACTAGAACCTGATATAGTACTAGTTAACCCAGCACCACCGGCTCCAGCAGCTCCAGCACCACCGGCTCCACCGCCACCTCCACCACCTTGCCCAAAGTTCGGTGATCCAGCAGCACCGTTATTACCTTGACTGGGTGTTGTAGCCGGGGTATTACCTGGTCCACCTGGTCCACCTTGTGTAGTTCCGCCGCCACCGCTTCCGCCCGGCCCCCCTTGAGCACCACCGCTTCCACCTGCTCCATATCCCCCACCAGTGGCCGTAATTGTAGCAAACGCAGAATCAACACCTTTATTACCATTTCCTTCATTAGTTGTACCAGCGCCACCTGCTCCAACAGTTATTGTATAACAACCTCCTGTAGTGACTCCTGTTAAAGTCCCTGTCCTAAAACCACCTGCACCGCCTCCACCGCCGTTGCTAGCGCCTCCACCCCCCCCTCCAGCAACTACTAGATATTCCATTGGAAATACTGAAGAAGAATCTGTATTTTCCGATACTATATTATATGATACAGTAATTTTAACTAAATTGTTGCCCTCTGCGTTTGCTTGTAAACTTGAATTTTCTACAATACTAAATTCATTAGTTTTAGAAAGTAAAGCAAAAACATTACCTGGGGGCATAAGTAATTTATTTGCTATCGAAGTTTGCGTCCCTCTATTATTCAAAAGAATATTAACATTTGTTGTAGTAGCAGCTGTTTCATTAGAAACAATTAGACCATTAACTATTACTAAAGAATTGGAAAGAGGTAAATTAGTAATAACGTTACTTAGTGAGGTAGTAACATTTACCGATTTAGTAAATGATAGAATAGTATTAAGATTAGCAAGATTTGGGAATACCATATTACTCAGAAGGAGCGGATTCAACGGGTATTACAAATTCTTCCCAGTTTAATAATTCTTCATTCCAAAGATATCTTTTTGGAGGTTCACCTTGACCAGCATCAGCTGGCATATCTACAGGCGCCTTCCAATGGCAGGTTTCTTCAATCAATACCCAAGAATTAAAAGGTTTTGGAGGAATAAATGCATCTCTTTCAGCATCATATTGGTATCCGATTCCAGCATAATTTTTTCTAATTTTGCTGTTATAACTAGTTTGTTTCCAATTAGTATTACCGCCCAATAATCCTCTACAAAAGGCTATTCCCCTTTCTTCAGATTCATTGCCGTTCTCATCTCTAATATCATTGTTACCAACAACGATAACTTGAATAACATAATTATCTTCATTTAATTGTGCAAAATGTGCCATAATTTCTCCTATAATGAACTGATAAAGTTTATTTTATTTATTAAAAAGTAATAGATCCGCTAGAGGTGAATCGGTATATGATAAACCTACTATTAGATGTGATTGTAACATTGCCGGTAGTATTGGATGCTATTGGTCTTTTTGCGGTGTGTCTTAAAATGATGATTCCAGACCCTCCATTTCCGCCGGTGGTTCCTTGGAAGTCAGTAGGCTGAGAACCAGCACCGCCCCCACCACCGGTGTTAGCCGTTCCGGCTGTTCCAGTAGTAGAGGCCCAATTACCGCCGGCACCGCCTCCACCTGTTGCTGTTCCACCAGCCCCGCCAGCCCCACTTCCGCCTCCGCCTCCGCCTCTCATAACAGTTGTACCACTGATAGTACTATTAACACCAGCCCCACCGGCACCTGCGAGCCCAGCAGCTACCCCATTACCACCCACACCACCTGCGCCGCCACCTCCACCACCACGACCGTCGGCATCCCAGTTTCCAGCACCATTACCTCCAGCATAACCTTCGTTAGCAGTACCGGCTGCTCCGGTACCAGAGCCACCACCACCGCTGCCCCCAGTGGTAGAAGGTGCAAATCCTTCCCAAGCTGCACCTCGTCCCCCACCTGTGGTAGAAACAGCAGTGAACGCCGGACCACTTAAAGAACTAACACTGCCTTCCGTAGCAACATATCCGTAACCAGGATATGCATGATTGAGGCCACCTGCTCCGCCTGCTCCGACTATTATGTTAGCTGTTAGACCCTCGGTCAATGTTATGGCACCTTCAGCCGGAGAACCGCCACCCGACGCTTGCCCAGATACATTAGTTCTGTAGCCCCCAGCACCCCCACCACCGGCTGTTGTTCCGTTGCCACTACCGGCTCCTCCCCCACCTCCGGCTATGACTAGATATTCTAAGAAGTATGGGGGCCCAAAATACTGGTTGTATGATTTATCTGAAATTTCCTCATAACCTATTGTAATACTTACATTAGAATTTGTAGTATTGCCTGAATTAGAATCAGTATTAGCTGCGAATGAATCACCTTCATTTAATACTAAACTTATATTTTTATTTACAAAATAATTTCTAGAATTAGGGGGAACTGATAATTTATTATTTAAAATTACATTACCAAGACCACTAGATCTGATAATTTGGAGTGTAATATTAGAATTACGCGTGCTCGAAAAATTAGTTAACAAAACACTGTTAATTTTTATCAAACCATTGGAATTTTGAGTATTTATTATATATTCAATTAAATCACTAGTTAAATTTGAACTGTAAGAATCCAATAAATAAGAATTTATATTAGCTAGATTTGGGTTGGTCATTTTATTTAAATTCCTGTAGGCACATCAAGCAATTCCCTAAGTATGTCATAGTTAGTAAACACAGAAACACTATTATTTATATTAGAAAAACATTTTAACGTATCTCCCTCAGTAACATTTATTTCAGTAAATCTATCTATTAGTGTAAATGTGTTAGATTGGGGAGGCAAAGTTACACTAAATATATTACTAGAAATATTACTGGAATAATCAAATAGCGTAATAATTAAACTTCCGGTTACACTAGTATTAGAATTAAAAGCAATCATACTGTTAATTTTAATAATATTATTGGAGTTAACAGGATTTGCCAACAAGTTTCCTGTACTAGTAGTATTTGCAATCACTACTGCATTTTTAGAATATATTTGTCTTATGTTTGCTAAATTTACTAACATTTTATCTAAATAATAAATTGTAAGCTATCGCTCTTGCTTTGATAGTTTGTTCTATATCTGTGCCGCCAATGGTTAATCTTGATGGCACTGCTACTGTACCATTATCAACAAATGATGTCTGAAACGATCCTGCTCTGATAACAGTATTATTGTCATTAGTAGCGGAGAAGGAAGAATTGTTGCCTAGATTAATATTCCCCGTATCTAAGAAACTATATGTATATACCCCAGCTCTAATAATAGTATTGTTATCATTAGAAATGGAGAAGGAAGAATTATTACCTGCTGTAATATTACCAGAAATAAAAATATTACCTACTGTTAAGTTAGAAGCTAGTATATTGCCGCCATAGGTAGACATACCTGCCAAACTAGTAGTTAATCCTGTTAATAGTGCACCATTGCCTACAAAAAATGTAGCACTTATGTTACTTGGAAAAGCTACATTACCAGTGTCGAAGAATCTTGTCTCAAAAGGTCCCGTGTCAATAACAACATTACCACCCGTCATTAATGTAATATTAGTTAATCCGCCTTGTCTACCAATAATGCCGCCCACTAGTATATTGGCAACAAACAAATTCCCCAATACTGCTGCATTCCCTAGTACAGTAAGTATATTACCAGTAGTTGCATTACCACTAATAACTAAATTACCTGCAAGTATGTTTCCGTTATAGGTTGGTAATTGTGTTAGATTAGATTGATTAATACCGGTAATGCCTGATGCAGTTAACCCTGTTAATAGTGCACCATTACCTACAAAATAGGTACCATAAATATTGCCAGTTGCCACAATATTAGCACCAGAATATATATTTCCTCCAATACCAATACCACCAGTGACAATTAATGCGCCAGACACATTACTATTTGCTTGTATGGTGCTTTGAATGATTACTTCAGTATTTACTGGAAAAATTACTTCGCCCGTACCATCTGGATCGATGATTAAATTGGCGTTTGATCCAGATGGTGTAGAAATAACGTTTCCAACAACTAAATTGCCCACAGATACGTTACTAGTATAAGTGGCCACATTTCCTATGTTATTTCCATAATATCTACCACTGGATCTTAAATCTACAAATGTAGCAGTTATTCCGTTAAAATTATTTCCTGAAATGTTACCAACAAACAAATTCCCCAATACTACTGCATTGCCTAGTACAGTAAGTATATTGCCAGTAGTTGCATTACCACTAATAACTAAATTACCAAGTAAAGCATTACCGTTGTAGGTTGGTAATTGTGTTAGATTAGATTGATTAAATCCAGATATGCTTGACCCACTTATACCGGTTAATCCAGAACCATCACCAAATAATTTGCCAGTTACTACTAAATTACCTATTGACGCATTGCCTTGGACTACTAGTATATTACCAGTAGTTGCATTACCACTAATAACTAAATTACCTGCAAGTATGTTTCCGTTGTAGGTTGGTAATTGTGTTAGATTAGATGTTGCTGCACCAGCAGAAATACCTGTTAAAGCAGAACCATCACCAAATAATTTACCTGATACGACAATATTAGGTACTAATAAATTACCTTGATCGTTAAATGTATATTGCCAAATACCAGCACGAATCTGAGTATTATTATCGGTAGATGAACTATAAAGTGCACCTGCTACTAATAAATTATTAGCTGTTACATTGCCCGATGCGACAATATTAGGTACTAATAAATTACCTTGATCGTTAAATGTATATTGCCAAATACCAGCACGAATCTGAGTATTATTATCTGTGGATGAACTATAAAGTGCACCTGCTACTAATAAATTATTAGCTGTTACATTACCAGATACTGTAAGATTAGGAACGGAAACATTGGAAACATATGATAATACTCTAGCATTAGTATAATATAAATTAGAACCTTCTGAAACAATATTTGTAGTAATGCCTGTTAGAGCTGAACCATCACCTAAATATGTGCCAGTTATTCTTGAAGCAAAAATATTGCCTATCGAAGCATTACCATTAACAACCAATACATTACCTATTGTTGCATTACCACTAATAACTAAATTACCAAGTAAAGCATTACCGTTGTAGGTTGGTAATTGTGTTAGATTAGATTGATTAAATCCAGATATGCTTGACCCACTTATACCGGTTAATCCAGAACCATCACCTAAATGTGTGCCAGTTATTCTTGAAGCAAAAATATTGCCTATCGAAGCATTACCATTAACAACCAATACATTACCTATTGTTGCATTACCACTAATAACTAAATTACCTGCAAGTATGTTTCCGTTGTAGGTTGGTAATTGTGTTAGATTAGATGTTGCTGCACCAGCAGAAATACCTGTTAGAGCTGAACCATCACCAAATAATTTACC
>Ga0214917_10004563_pt1 | contig 15328 bp, 8 predicted proteins | sample LL_1208_BB_MetaG_FD_177983 | JGI IMG/M metagenome (GOLD analysis project Ga0214917, IMG submission 177983) | Freshwater microbial communities from Lake Lanier, Atlanta, Georgia, United States - LL_1208_BB | ecosystem: Environmental > Aquatic > Freshwater > Lake | place: USA: Georgia | collected... | reverse complement strand
GAAGCGACGTCGGCTGCCTTGGCCAGCCGGAAGTGACGATCGTCGACCAGGCGACCGGCCAGACGCGTTCCTTCATGCCGTTCGAAAAGAATTTCATCGGTGGCATTCGCGTCAGCACGTTCGACGTTGATCGCGACGGCTACGACGAGATCTTCGTCGCCCCGGGGCGCGGACGGGCCCCGGAAATTCGCGTCTTCACCCAATGGGGTGTGGAACTGGTCGCCTTCCGCACGATGGCCTTCCCCGCGAACTACACGGGAGGCGTCGAGATTGCCGCGGGCATCATCAACGGCCGCGACTGCCTGGTGGCGAGCATGTCTTCCGGCCGGAGTGAGGTGCGCGTGTTCCAGATCGACGCGGCCGAAGCCGATCCGGTCGCCAACACCCCGGTCCTCGCCTTCCAGCCGTTCGGCCCCCGGTTTGCCGGAGGCGCATCGGTGGCGCTGGCGGATGTGGGAACGTTCGTCGGGGGCGTCACGCGGAGCGTGCTGGTGGCCGACGGCAACTCCGAACTGGTCGTCGCCAGCGGTGCCGGCATGCGGGCGACCGTGCTCGTGTACGACATGTCGGCGAGCAGGCCGCGACTGGTCGATACGATCAATCCATTCAGGGGTTCGGCATCCGTGGGCGGGCTGACCGTCGCGACGGGCCGTGTCGATGCCGATCAGATCCAGGATCTGATCATCTCCTCGGGGCAGGGCGGGCGTTCACAGGTCGAGGTGTTCAGCGGCCGCATCGACGACCGGGTGGACACCAGGCTCCTGGCCGTCTCCCCCTTCGCCAACTCGAAACGCAGGAACGCGTCCGTGACGTCCGTCGGAATCGACGCGAACCAGGATGGGATCGTCGATTCGCTCACCGTCGGCCAGGGATCCGGAGGCGAACTGGGCCAGGTGCGGCAACTGGCCCTGGCGACCGGTGTCCGGGCCGCGGCGGCTGCGGTGAAGGTGGGTGCCCCCCAGACACCGCTCCGGGTGGCCGCACTCAACAACCGGCCTCTGTCTGACGTGATTCCAACCCGGGCCCGCCAGGCGATCATGGCCAATGGCATCGGCACGGTCGCGGACAGACAGGCCGCGTTCGCCGAACTCTCCCGGGAGTGGGGCGTGGTCAACGGCGTCGGGTTTCGCCGCGTGACATCGACCTAGACTCGAGCACCGCGTCAGACGCGGAATGAGTCGACCAGCAGGCGGCCTCTCGGCGTGGGTTGCGCACTCTCCTTCACCACGGCCAGTCCGTTGGCGAACTGCTCCTCGAACCGGGTGAGAGCCGGTTCGAGCCCCAACTCAGGATGGCGTTCGACAAGGCGGCGGTGGACGCGGCGGTTGCGGGCGAGCACGAAAGTGCCGTGAAGCACCTGAAAGAGCGGCCGCGGATCGGGTCGGATCGGCGCCTTGTGGATGTCGTTCGGGTTGGTGAGGAGGGGATCGAACGCGAGCAGGGCATTGAGGTGGAGGTGGGAGCATTCGTGGACGAGATGTTCGAGGAACCAGCCGATCTCCTCGCCCGGCTCCGGCATCCGCAGCCAGATCGCTCCGAACGCCTTCGGTGAACTCAAGCCCTCGATCCCCCGACCCGTGAAGATCTTGATGAGCGAGACGTGCGACACGATCTCGGCATGCATGTCGGGATCGACCGCACCGATCATCGCCAGAGCCTCCATCGCCGCGGCGTGGAGCGGGCGGAGGTCAGTTTCCAGGACGGGAAAAAAGTGCACTGGGGGCACTCCCTCCACCCGTGTCGCCCGCACCTCGTTGAGCAGACTGCTCTCCCACGCGTGGACGGCGATCGACTCCATGGCACAGCCCTCGGCGTGCCATGTCTCCGGTGGGTCGTCGCACCAGGATTGCAGGGTATCGTAAACGGTGTAGCCGTCCGCCATGGCGATCGCCTGCATGAGGGTCGCGAGTCGGGCGCTCAAGCGGGGGGCAAGCGGGCGATCGACATCAAAGTCCTCGACGGCGCGACGGAGTTTCGGAAACTCCTGCCCGAGGCCGGCGGCAGCGGCCGCGAGTGCGGTGGTCGCGTTATATCGCCAGAACCGACGCAACGACCGGGCCACAGCTCCACTGCGGCTGGCCGACGGGTCCACCGTGAACCAGGAGTCGTCGACCTCGCCCGCCAAGGCCGGGTTCTCGTCCGACGAGCACGCCATCAGGGAAGCCGACGCGTTGCCGAGCGTACCCATGGCGAAGCATCCGATTCGTTAACGCGTGCTCGTCGCGACGAGGACCTGCGGGGATCGTCTCAGGCACTCGCTCGGCCCAGCAGCGCGAGCTCCACGACGAAGCCCACCGGGTCCATGTTTTGCGACCGCACCTGCACGATATACCGCCGGCCGGCCACGAGGGTGGCCCGGCGGGAATTCGTCGCATCGTTTCGAGGTTCGAGTTCGAGCACCGGGGCTCCGTCAGAATCGGCCTCCTCGAGCTCCACTTCGGCGAACCGCCCCGGGGCGTCCTTGAACACCGTGACCGAAAGGTCACCACTGGTCGGCATCACGAAGCTGAAGTAACTACGATCGCGCCGGCTCGACGACGTGCCCGTGGCGATCGCGACGCCGCCGGCGTCGAAGACGAGCGGCGTGGGCCGCAGGCCCTGCCCGCCCCGGGCCAACAGGTTGTCACCCGCGTCTTCGAGGCCCTCGTCCTCCTGCCCGTCGTCGTCGAAGCAGTCGTCGTTGCCACCGCCGCCGCGGATGGTGTCTCGCCCTTCGTTGCCGTCGAGCCAGTCGTCGCCGGCGTCGCCGTTGAGGACGTCGTCGCCGAGGTTGCCGATCATCTCGTCGTTACCGTCATTGCCGAAGAGGATGTCGTTGCCGCTGCCGCCATCGACGCGGTCATCACCGCCGTCGCCGTACTGGACGTCGTCGCCGGCCTCTCCGTCAACGTTGTCGTCATCGCCCCCGCCGTAGAGCAGGTCGTTTCCTTCACCGCCGAGCAGATGGTCGATGCCATCCCCTCCCCGGAGCACGTCGTCCCCGGCGTCTCCGTCGATGACGTCGATGTCCGCGCCGGAGTCGAGAATGTCGTTTCCATCGCCGCCCCAGAGCTTGTCGTCGCCCTGATTGCCGTCGATCCGGTCGTTGCCGGTGCCGCCGTACAGTTGGTCGTCGCCCGTGCCGCCGACCAGAGTGTCGTCCTCGGAACCGCCATCGAGCAGGTCGCCCCCGTTCCCACCCAGGAGCGTGTCGGCTCCCGTGCCGCCAAGGAGCGTGTCGAGGCCGTCACCGCCGTCGAGCGAGTCGTTGCCGTCGCCGCCGTCGAGCCAGTCGTCGCCGACGCCAGCGATCAAAATGTCATTGCCACCGCCACCCTGCAGGCGGTCGTTGCCGCCACCGCCGACGAGCCGTTCGTTCCCGCCGCCCCCCACGAGCGTGTCGTTGCCGAGGCCGCCATCAACGCTCGCAGGCAGGCGGGTCGAGTTGGTGAACGAGTCGTCGCCCGCCAAGGCTGCGAAGGCGATTCGTTTGACGGCCGCAGCGGCGATCCCACGGCTGAACGCACCCGCGGGTGTCCGTAGCGAGGCGACGATTCGCGTGCCCTGCTGGGAAACCGTCGCCACGTCGCTCCGCTGCGTGCCCTCGAGCGCGAGCACCCCGCTTCTGGAATCAAAGCGGATGCCGGCCGCGAGGACGAGACGGTTCTCCAGTTGCTCGAGCCGGAGGCCCGGGCGGTCGGCGGCCTTGCCACGGACCCGACGGTTGTGCGATGCACGAGGCGATTTCACGGCGTCGAATCCCGAGGTTTGTCGGAATCTCCTGATGTCTTTTCTGTCGTGCCCACGGGCGGCTGCGCTGCGGCCGCCCGACCCCCCTCCCGACCCAATGACGGGTAGATCGCCGAGAACCGCTGGGCATTCGTCCAACCCGCAAGATACCGAACTTTGCCCGCCAGTTTCTCAGCGCCGATCCCGACCGGCATCATGCCCCAGCGGCCCGTCGCCTGATTGCCGATGATCACCGTGGCGGCATGCTGGGTCGGATCACGATCGACGACGGGATCGATCTCGTAGTAGCCGAGTTTGTAACGCAGGTCGCGGATATCTTCCGGTTTGCCCGTCACAAACACCCAGTCGGGCGTGTCGGGGTCGGTGGCTTCGCGCCGAAATTGCGAGGCATATTCGGCGATGGCCTCGACGTCGTCCTTCTCGGGCTCGACGCTGATCGAGATGATCCTTACCGACTTCCCGAAGTCCTTGGCCAGCAGGTCCCGGACGTCGGCTAGCACGAGATTCGTCCCGGGGCAGGTTCCCCGGCAGTTGGTGTAGTAAAAGCTGATCACGACGGCCTGGTTCTTCACGAGATCGCTGAAGAACCGAACCTCTCGCCCCTTGTCATCGACGAGGGGTGTGTCCGGCAGTCGATCACCGATCGGCTGCCGCATCATGTCGAGCGGCGAGATCGTGGCCGGGGTCAGGGCTGCCTCTGCCGAGACCGCGGCAGCCTCATCACCCCGGCAGGAAAAGGTCAGGCAGAGCACGGCCGAGATCGCTCCCGCAATACTCGCCGTACGCAGCAAACCGGGCCTCCCGGGGCGCAACCCAATCGTGGCGCGTCCGCGAAGCGACCCAACCGCCGGGGTGAAAGCCATATTCACCCCTTCGATCACGGGAACCACTGCTGCGGAGCCCGGTCGGCCGTCACGACGGGCCGGGGATCGAACTGGAACATCATGTCCTGATCCTCGTGCTCGACGTTATGGCAATGGTAGACGAACGGGCCCTTGAAGGTTCGCAGTTTCAGTCGGATGACGATCTCCGAGCCGGGGCCGAGCATCGTGGTGTCGCTCTTGAAACTGTCGTGGTACGGGATCGGCTTCTTGGTCTGTAGGTCCGCGATCTGCTGATGCGACTCGAGGTGGATGTGGATCGGATGCCACCAGCCACCGCCGCCGTTCTTCAGCGTCCATTCCTCGACGGCGTCGGTCTTCATGATCGCGTTGGCAACCTTCTCGTCCCAGAACTGTCCGTTGATCGCCCAGGCACCGTTCTTTCGCTCGAAGTTGAACGTCCGACGTGCGGTCACCTCCTCCGCGGCGATCGGTGTATTGGGGCGCAGCGACGAGTTCACGTTGATGGTCGCGTCGGGGAACTGCGTATTCCTCGCGACGACGCGGAACTCCAGCACCCGGTGGCGGTAGGCCGGGGTGCCGGAAACGACCGGATTGTTCTCGTCATCGAGCTTGCTGGTCGGACCACGAGGATCCATCTGGGGAAGGATGTTCTCGAGATAGATCTTGGTGCCGGGCTTGTACTTGCTGAAATCGATGACGATATCGGCCCGCATCGCCGGGTATCCGAGGAAGGCCTGCGTCTGCTGTGGCTTGGGGAACATCCAGGCGTCCTTGCCGATCCGCAGGAACGACGAATTGTCGCTCAGCCGCAGCCGCCAGACCCGGGCGTTGCTCGCGGTGAGCACACGGAAGCGGTACTTCCTCGCCTCCACATTCATGAACGGATACGCAAGGCCGTTCACCCGAACGACGTTCCCGAGGTAGCCGTTGTGGCCGTTGGTCGTGTACGAGATCTGCCCCGACGTGTCGAAAATGTCGTCGCGGATGACGAGCGGGAGGTCGTACGGATTGCGGTACTCAGGCCCGACGTCCGACACACCCCGGATTCCGGGGAGCACGCCGGTCTTGATGAGGTCCGTTTCGAGATCGTCGAGGGCCAGGCACATGCCACCGCCGCAGCCACGGGCCACGTGTGCCGAGGTGAGGTGGGCGGCATGATCGTGGAACCACATCGTGCTCACCGACTCCGAGTAGTCGAATGGCGAGCCGACCTCGTTCCCGCCGTTCACCCGGGGAACGATGTTGGGATAGTAATAATCCCTGGACTGCCCGGGCAGGACGAGGAAGTTGGCGTGGCCGTCAGAATGTGAGGGCCAGTGGCCGCCGTGCATGTGGAGCGACATTTCCTCGGGCAGAGTGTTCGTGAGCCTCACCAACGCCGGCTGACCGATGCGGAAGCGAAGAAACGGAGGCAGTCCGGTCGGCCGCAGCGTGCCGTCGGCGAGACGACCGGCGTAGCCCCAGAAATTCGTCGCCGGAATCCGGAGCGTGCTCGGCAGGAAGCGATACGTTCCCGCCATGTGCTGCATTTCGTAGTACTGCACCGGAAAGCGGTCCCAGTCGGAGGCGTGGTCGAACCACTCGGGAGCCACGCCGTGGTAAACATCGCCGACCGCGGACGAAAACTTTTGCGGGAGCGATCCGGTGGCCATCGGCGGCAGCCAGGTCGGGAAGATGATCGGATCGACCCACCGTGGGACCTGTTCATTGAGCAGCGGATTGACCACCGTCGAGAGATCGACCGTGAGTGGCGAATCGGGGAACTTCAACACCTTGAAGAGCGGCGACGGCTTTACCGCTGCATACGCGCTCGAACCGCCCAAAACCGTCGCCGTGGCCAGTGACGTGGACAGAAAGCCACGCCGCGACGTCCCGGCGGTGGACGACTGCAAGGCAGCGGACGACACGGTGGCGGACGATTTCCTGGCGGGCATGCTGTTTCCTCGAGGGTGTTGGTCGTTACGAGCAACTTTCCATGGAACGCTGCTCGGAATCAGAAACCGAATGGCGTGGACGGCGATAACGGAGGGAGGGAGTGGGACGCCGCGGATGATCAGTGATCGATCCGGGTGGACGTGTGGATGCGGTGCGAACACCGATCCACGGGTTTTTGCAGTCTAGTTCAATATGCCGCGAGGGCAACAAATTGGCTCGAAGGAAGAAAATGTGAGCCAATCGTGAGTTGCCGCATCCGTTTTGCCCGGTACTTTTCGCCCGGTCTCGAGGGTCCACTTCCCCTCATCCGGGTGCTTCCGGCCCGGAATTTCGCATCAAATTCTCCATCGACCGAATTCTTGACCCCTGGTACAGGTGCAACTAGTATCGGTGGTGACGGTTGTTTCCTGTTGTTTCGGGTCCATCACTTTTTGAATTCATTTGGAGCCGCAGCCATGGCCGCATTGAAGTTCGAACCGATCACCCGCCTCTTCGCGCGGGTCGACAATCAGCCGCGGCGGACGCGGGGCGCGGGCCGACGGCCGAATGGCTCCCTGCGACAGATGGAGACGCTGGAACCGCGGGCGATGCTCGCCGCGACGGTGGATGACTCCGGATTGCTGACCATCGTGGGCACGGAACGCCGGGACGTGATCGAAGTGCGGGCCGGGGCGACGCTCGGGAGCGTGGTTCTGCGGGGCGTCGATGGCGTCGCTCGCGACACCGAGTTTGCCAATGTGGCCCGGGTATCGATCTCGGCGCTCGGCGGGAACGACCGGGTCGTGATCGCGTCCGGGATCCGCGACGCGTCGGGTGCACCGATGGCGTTCACCGTCGATGCCGGCAACGGCAATGACGTGATCGATGGCGGCGATGGAGACGACACGATCCTCGGCCAGGCCGGCAACGACACCGTGCGGGGCAACGGGGGCGATGACGACATCGACCTCGGAAACGGCAACGATCTCGGTGTCGGCGGGGCCGGCGACGACCGGATCGTCGGTGGCCGCGGGGCCGATCGGCTGCAGGGTGGTGGCGGCAACGATCACCTCGACGGCGGCGGCGAGGGCGACGTTCTGCGGGGTGAGGATGGTGACGACACGCTGGTCGGTGGCGCCGGGGTCGATGTCGTGTTCGGTGGCGCCGGCAACGACGTTGCCGGGGGTGACGGCGGCGACGACGTGGTCTGGGGAGAGGCCGGCGACGATCGGCTGACGGGAGGGAGTGGTCGTGACCGCGTTCGTGGCGGAGCCGGCGACGACTCGCTCGATGGCGGCGACGATTCCGACGATCTGTTCGGCGACGACGGCGACGACTCGATCAACGGCGGCCGCGGCCGCGACCGCATCCGCGGGGGACTGGGGACCAACTCGACAGCCGATGACGACGGCGATGTGGATCTCGACCGTGCGGGTCGGGCGTCGGTGGTGCAGTTCGTGAACAACACGCTGACCGTGACCGGCACTTCGGCCAGCAAGGACGACAAGAAGTTCTTCACGTTCCGGGCCCCCGAGGGCGTGAGCACGCTGTCGGTGGTCCTGGAGCGGGGCGAGTCGGGTGACTTCGCCGATCTCGAGATCGAGTCGCTCGTGGACGATGTGAAGGTCGTGGAACTGGAGCCGAGCGAGACCGGCGTGAGCACGGCTTCCGGTTTGGCCATCGTTCCGGGTCGGGCCTACAAGCTCCGCCTGCGGGCTCCCGACCGGTCGCCGGTCGGGTTCACGGTGACCATGACGGTGGCCTGACGCCGATCCCCCCCGGTCACCCTGGGGCGGGAGTCGGCCGGGCCGGACCGGCTGGGAGCGACAGGCGAAGCGATCAGTGTGGCACCGATGCGTGCCGGACCGTCACCTGACGCACCTGCCGGCTGCCGGCGTCGTAGCAGCGGATCCGGATTTCGATCCCCCGGAGCGGGAACGGGTAGGGCGGAGATGTTTCCATTTCGCCGCTGTCGTCGGCCACCCCGTCGGCAGGCTGCCTGACGACCGCTCCGGACGATCTCTCGGGGATGACGTCGTCGAGGCCGTTCGTGCCCTGATCGGCTCCGACGACGGCGTCTTCGTCGAGACCGTTCGTCTCGTAGTGGGTGCTCCAGGTGTCGTAGGTGCGACGCGTCGTTGGCGACCCGACGAGCGCGCCGGAGAGCGGGTGACCGTAGCCGGCGAACCGGGGCGTTTGGCCCGAGGGGAGCGACGCGGACGTTGCCGTCACGCCGTTGCCGAGATCGACATAGGCGCCGTTGGCGATGCCGTTGGTGAGCGTGACGGCGTCGCCCGGTGTGACGGGTGTCGCACCGCCCCCGGTGCCGCGGACGTCGATGGGCGCCGCCGGATCGAAGACCCGCACATCGAACGCGATCACCCCGGTCAGCATCACGTCCTCACCGAATCGGAGGCTCGTCGAATCGAAGATCAGGCCCCGGGCGGACGGGGGCAGCACTTCCCGCGTCGGCGAGAGCGACGCCACCTGGTGATCGGCCAGGAACGGGAAGGGGAATCCGGGGCCCGGGGCCGCGTTCAGCGGAGCGTGGAGAAAACGCCGCTCCCGACGCGTGAGGTCGGAGATCGTGTTGGGCACGAGGCCGCCCGAGGGGTCCGACTCGACGCGGGCCAGCGACAGGTCGTAGTGGTCGTAGACCGCCGCCAGCCCGCTGGCGAAACGCTGGTTGATGCGCTGCTCGATTTCCGCCCGTCCGAGCCGGCCGACGACGAGCAGCTGGCGTCGGTAGAGCGTGCAGGTGGCGGGCACGGTCGCCGGCACCGTCGGCCGCAGGAACCAGGCGACTTCCGCGGTGCTCCCGTGGATGACTCCGCTCTCGCAGGTGCCCGTGAACGGATTCGACTCGTCGCAGGTCGTGAACAGCAGGACGTCGTCGATGTCGGCCTCAAGATCGGCCGATCCATCGGCCGCGTCGCGGTCCTGGCGCGGACCTTCGATGATCTCGAAATAGCCCACGCCGTCCGATGGGCTCAGCGGGGGCAGCAGGGGCGCCGTGGCCCCGTTGAGATCCCGTCGCAGCAGCATGGCGGTGGTCCGCAGGCGGGTGCCCAGTTCCATCAGGCTGCGGCTGTTGCCGATGCCGCGGGTGAACTCGGCGAACACCTGGACGATCACCCCCACGACGATCACCGTGGCCGTGGTCGCCACGAGCATCTCCACCAGCGTCATCCCGCGACGCGGCCGCGCAACGGGCAGGAGGGTCACTGGAGCACCCGCTGGAGGATGATCCCATCCCGGACGTTGTGGTCGCGGCCGCTCTCGAAGGCCAGCGGCCGTGAACGGTCGAAGAGGAAAAACATCCGGTGAAACTCGACCGTGTCGCGATCGACTTCCCCGTCGGCCGTGGTCTCCATCGTCCGCAGCGTGATCCAGACGCCGAACACGTGCGACCTGTTCGTGGCGAGATTGCTCAGCCGCATGGCGGTGTAGAAGGCGTGGAGCGGGTTGATCGCGGCGTCGGGAATCGACGTCGTGCCGTTGACCACGAGCGTCGGTCGTTCGTTGACGCCGGAGAGGCTCAGGAGCTGCCCGGTCGTCTTGGCGGGATAGTGGGTGCCCGTCGATCCCGTCGAGACGAGTTCGGCGAACCGGGGCGTGGTGGGGACGGTGCCGCTCGTGCGGGCCCGCACCAGGCCGTGCGGGTACGGGGGCTCGGGTAGGCTGGCATCTTCACCGGCGATCCGGGGAACCGTGCCCTGCACCACGGCCTCCCAGACGGCGTCGGAGGTGATGGTGTTCAGGTTGACCCTCCCCGGTTCCCGGCCGATCGTGAGTTCGTTGTGCTCGAACGGCGACCGAAAAGCCGCCGCCTCGTTGCCGTAGAAGCCGATACGCAGCCGCTTCAGGGTGTTCCAGTAGGGCGCCGTCCGATCGACGGTCTGCCGCACGCCGGCGAACCGGGAGGGCACCGTGAACACCTCGAGCGCCACGAGTTTGTCGCCGGGGATCAGGTCCGGCAGATACTGGCCGTCGTCGGGATCGGCGACGTAGTCGTAGAGCATCCCGCGGCCGTCGCTGTGGGTCGCATCGCGGACCTGCAGCGAGATGAACCCGGGCACGAGAATCAGTTCGGCGGGGCTCGCGAGGGGCCGATTCGGCCAGGAGAACCAGCGCGGATCGCCGTCCCACTCCGCCGTCATGGCGGGCTTCGGCCCCTGTGCCCTGGAGAACGGCCGCTCCTCGTGCTGCTGTGCCCAGCCGCTGTTGCGACGGCAGAACGTGAACTGCTCATTCGGATGACGCTCCTCGTCGTCCTCGTCTTCGTCGTCGGCATCCTCATCGTCCTCGTCGCCTTCCCCGTCGTCGGGTTCCTCGTCGTCGTGCGATCGATCCGCGACGAACACCGACAAGGCATCGACGATCAGGTAGGGGTTCGTCGCGTCGTCGTGCGCGGCCCCGGGGTCTGCGAGACGCTCGAGGTAGACGAACGTCGAGCGGGGTGTCAGCGATCCCGGCCCGCCCGCCGGTGGCAGCGTCGCGCGGAAACCCGGGATCGACACCACCCGCCGCGCGGGGTCGGACGCGGGCACCTCGATACCCTTCTTCGACACCGCCTCCGGCTTGAGAAACATCCACTGGTTGGCTCCGAGGCTCGAGCCCGCGGCCGGAAACGCGAAGGTGTTGCCGCAGCGGAGCCGCCAGATTCCATCGCCCGAGGCCGGAGCCTGCCTGCCCATGTCCACGGAGTCGGGCCCGCCGCCCCCGGCGAGCTCGGGTGCGACGGGTTCCGCCGAGCCCGCCGGGCCGTCGCCCAGGCGGCCGTCCCACGGGTGGTGGAGCACGACGAACAGCTCGGCGTCGGACTCGTCCTCCCAGGCCAGCGTCTGCGTGATCACGACCTCGGGCCGTTCGGCTCCCCACGTGAGGCCGCTATCGGGTTCGGCGGTCGCCGGGTCACCGTCCACGTCCCAGCCGTCCAGCGGTCGGACGTCGTACTCGAACCGGCTCATCGTGGAGTCGGCATCCTGATACTCGATGACGTTCGCAGCCCACTGGCCGCAACGGCCGGCGACCTCGGCGGACGGATTTTCACCGGCGGGCACCGACAGCGCCACGGCCGCCATGTAGAGATCCTTGAAGAACAGCCGCCGCTGCAGCGGTCCGGCCACGGGCCGGGCGACGTCCATGCGCAGCCCGGCGGCAAACTCGGCCGGCAGCAGGTTGTTCGGGCAGCGTCGGCCCTCCTCGATGTCCGCCCACGCGGCCTCGGTCGGGGAATGCTCGTGCAACACGCCCGTCGGCACCGCGGAAAACCATCCATAGATCCGCTCCGCCGCCTCGCCGACGATGTCGGGCGTGTCCCAGCTGTCGGTCGTGACCACGAGCCGCGCCGCCTCGGCCTGCGATCCGAGCAGGGCGGCCAGCCGCTCGGGCAGCGTGGGGGAGTCCGGGTCGTAGGGACGCAGGATCCGTTCGAACTCGGCGGGCGAAAACGGATTGTCGGCGACCGCGCTCGCCGCCGTCCCGCTCGTCGCCGGGTCGTGAAGCCCGGTGCGCCGCTTGCGGTAGTCGAGCCCCATCTCGTAGGGCTGGTCGAGGAATTCATCGCTGATGTCGGCCTTCTGGTACGCGAGCGTCGGCACGGGAGATCCGCCGCGGGTGGCGCGGCGCTGCAGCCGGCCGTGAAGATCGACGGCCCACCCGCGATTCACAGGAGGCACCGCCGCCAGGTTGAGGATGCCGTCGGCCGCGACCGGGTCGGCGTTGCCGTTCACGCCCGGCATCGCCACGACGTCCGCCAGCGCGGACCTTTCGGCCACGCCGCGAATCGGGCTGGAGTCGGAGTTCGCCCGCCAGCCGTACCGGCCCTCGATCGCCGTGCCTGCGGCGAACTGCAACGGCATCAGGCGGTCGCCCGGCCTCGGTCCGACGCCCGCATAGAGCGTGTCGCCGGCCCGGGCGCCGAGCAGGACGTTCATCCACGGATCGTCCCCACACGGGTTTGCGCTCGCGGCGGACAGCGACCGGAACACGGCGCCGCCGTCGATCTCCGCCGGTCCATACCCGCTGCCGAAGGGCACGGTATCGGCCCGGTAGAGCAGGTCGTTCACAGACCCGTGGGCGTTGACGTTGAGCCGTCCATCCATGTCGAGGACCAGGCACGACATGTGGATGGCGACCGGCAGGCCCGTGCGCGGCGAGACGATCCTCGGCATCGCGGGGTCGAAAAACCAGCCGTCGAAGACGCCATCGTTGTCGTTGTCGGCACGATCGTCCACCTTGTCGCCGTCGAGGTCGTCGTTGTCAGGATCCTGATCGGCGAGCGCCAGGGCGGCCTCGATCTTGAACATCGACGGCCGGATCACGACCTGCCGGGACGGCTTCGCGGGTTCCGGCTCGACATGGGCCAGAAAGGGATTCGCCTCGTCGAACCCGTCCCACGGCTCGTTCATGGAGGCACCGTCCGAACTGTGGGCCCGGCTGCTGATGATGACCTTGGTCCCCACGGCGGGCAGGACGTAGCCGGGGGCATCGGGCGACCGCGGGAACTGCGGGCCGACATGCGATACGCAGAGCCGCACGCCTCCCGGCGGCCCGGCTTCGGCGCGGAGGATGCGGTGGCTCGTCGCGGCCGCCCCGACCGGCAGCAGCGAGACGACGCGGCCGCTCAGTTCGGCGAGCCGGTACTCGGCGGATGGCGAGAGTGTGACGGTGAGTCGGCAGACCGGGCCGGCATCGACGATCTCGTCGAGCGTTCCCTCGAGGGGGGCGGTCGTGCCGTACTGATCCTCGAGGAGGGATTCGAAGACCAGCGCCCGTGCCGGGTCTTCGGTGGGCTCGTCGCCGGTCCGGCCGAGCTCCCGCGGCTGCCGGTCGGCCGCCGTCACCTGCGGGCCCCTGATCAGCAGCATGGCGGCATGATCGAGGAGCCGCCCGGCGGGCAGCGTCGCCTCCTCGGCGGCCTGACGCGTATTGGCCAGCGCCCGGGCCATCGCACGGGTCCGGCCCGACATCACGACGAAGGTGATGCCCAGGACCATGAACAGCGACAGCATGCTCAGCACGACCAGCAGGAGCACCCCCCGGGGCTGGCCATGCGGCGTCCGCCGTCGATCGCCCGCCCCGGCGGCCTCGAATGCCGGCGGGCTGCGGCGGCCCGGAACGACGGTGGCGGGGGAGCGTGTCACGGTCTGTCGAGGGTTTATCGGGTGAATTCGTTCAGTCCCTCGATTGTAGTCGTATATTCACGCACCGCCGTCGCGTCGGGCAGGATGAACACCTGAGGGGAATTTCCGTCGAAGCGTGGATCGTCCTCGAGCCGTGGATCCCCCTCGAAACCGATCTCCGCCTGCTGTTCTCCGGCGGCCTCGGGCCTGAACGTGACGGCCGAGAGCGTCAGAAACCGAGGGGGGCGGTACTGGTCCGGGGATGCCGAGGCGGGCGAGGGGGGTACCAGCAGAATCGCACCCTTGCGGACCACCTCACGATTCTGCCGGTCCGGGAAGAGCTGCGCGGCCGCCGCCCAGGACAACGAATACCGCACTGGCGTCGCGTGGAGGGTCAGGGGGGGCGCCACGACCCCGGCAGCCGGGGGCATCAGGCCCGGGACGCGGTTTCGGCAGACCACGATCGACAGCGTCGCCATTTCGCCCGCGGCGAAGGGCGCCGCGGACGACTTCGCGAGCACGGCGAACCAGCTCGCCCGGCCCGCCGCCCGACGGACGCCGTTCACGAAACGGTTCGTGACGGGGAGGTCGTCGTTGTCCGGCGCCGTCATCAGCACGTCGTCGCCGGAGATGAACGACATGGCGGACACCGGCCACGTCCGCGGCTGGCCGCTCTCCGGAGCCGCGTCCGCGGCAAGCGTGGCGCCCGCCCGCAGGACGGCCGGGTTGAGTCCGCACGCCGCCGGCCACGCGCCGCTCGCGAGGCCCTCCGGGTCGAGCACGAGCGGCGAGTCCGGGCACGGTCCACCGCCGGTGCCGGTGAGCGCCTCGACGTTGGCCAGTCCCGACGTGATCACCGTCGCCCGTGCATTGTCGAGGAGCGCACCGCTCTGATCGGCGACGATGGCCTTCGTGAGCAGTGTGCGACCGAGTGGAATCAACGACAGGACGCTCGTGAGACCGACGGCGACGATGCCGATCGCGATGAGCACCTCGAGGACCGTGATCCCGGCGGGGTGCCGCGGCATGGAACAGCGACGCGTGATCACGTCCACCTCTACTGTGCTGACCGGATCGCGGCCTGGGAACGACGCGCCGTCGTCACCCGGCCGTCATCGTCACGGAGCACGACCTGCGTCGAGCGGGCCAGGCCCGTCTTGGGATCGATCGATACCCAGAACGATTCCGGATACTGCCAGTTGGCCCCCGGCGCGTCCTCGGACGGCGAATCGCGATAGCCGAGCCCGCAGCGGTCGATCCGGCCGATGAGCAGGAACACCGGCGACCGCAGCGGCGCGCGAATCTCGGCCGCGCCGGCCGTCGGGGAAACCCGCGTGTTGAAAAACCCGACTTCGCCGACCGCCCCGACGCGATCGAACATGATGGCGATCGCCTGGCCCGCGGAATACATGTCGAGCGGCGTGAGGTCGTCGGACGGGTCCGGACTCGATGAGCCGTCTCCCCCGAGCGGCGTGCGGCCGAATCGCCGCGTGCCGATGCCCGACCACGCCAGATCGATGGCCAGGCCCGACCCGAGGGAGATGCCGAGCGACACCGGTGCGGGACGCCGGATGATCGAGAACGCGTGCCAGACCTTCTCCGAGCCGTCGGCGGTGGGCGTCGGCCAGACGGTGTTGGTGGTCGTCTGACCGGCCTCCGGCCGGAGCGTCGCGAACCAGCCGTCGGGCGAGGGCGGATTCGGGCAGATCAGCG
>Ga0214917_10004562_pt1 | contig 15329 bp, 17 predicted proteins | sample LL_1208_BB_MetaG_FD_177983 | JGI IMG/M metagenome (GOLD analysis project Ga0214917, IMG submission 177983) | Freshwater microbial communities from Lake Lanier, Atlanta, Georgia, United States - LL_1208_BB | ecosystem: Environmental > Aquatic > Freshwater > Lake | place: USA: Georgia | collected... | reverse complement strand
TAATGCATCCACCATCTGGTGAAGTAAAAATTGAAAAACGCGTGAGGAAGCATACAACGCAACATGTCCTCGCGATCCTCGAAAAGAAGCGGTAAGAACAAGAACAAGAGCAGTAATGCGAGTGATGCCGGTTCGGTGAAAGAGTTCATGGAGAGGGACGCTGATGATGAATCACAGCAAGTTGTAGGAACAACTTCGGAACCAACGTCTGCAGAGACGAAGGCCGTACCCGATTCGTCCATTGCTGATATTTCGCGAATACCCCAACAATCCGACTCATACGAACCCCGAAAAGATTCACCGACCAGCTCAGTATATGGAGAGGTCTTCAAAGAGGATCCGCCGGCAGTTCAGGTGGCCATATTGGAACCCGAGATCGCCGTGGCAAATCCTCAACCATTCCCTCAGGAACCAATTCCTCTTCAGGAAAACGCGGCCTCTCCAAATACGGAGTCCGGTTGGTTTTCCTCCTTGTTCGCTTGCTGTGTGAGCAGGAAGTAAACTTTATATAGTTGATTTTAATTCATATCCCCACAAATCGCAGAATTGAAGCGTTCACCCCTACTCAATATATACTAGCGAATGGTAGCAGACACGACACTCCTGAAGTATGTTTGTGCCGAATTAGTTTCGGAGCTAACCTTGCAGCCTTCATCCCGATCTAAATGCTCTTTGAGTGAGAATGAAATCGAATGTGCAGTCAACTCTCTTGGGTGGGATACCTCTAACCTGATTGCCCTGAAACCTTCAAACTCATCGGATGGCGAACAGCTTTCACGCTCACAGATCCATGAGTTCTGGATGGAGCCCCTTTTTCCTACACGCACAGGTGAAAATCAAACCATAATCCCTCAAATGTACATGTATCAGCAACATGATTGGAGACCTACCACTGTCACGGAAGATGATAGTACCCAAACGGCAGCTTCAACACCGTCACTCTCAAGTGAATCAGCATCACCTCTTCCTGATGGTATTAGGGAATTTATACGGCAAGTGGAGCACTTGTATGATCAAGATGACGATGTCGCTATGAAGACTCAGCGTGAGATTCTTGAATCGTTAGCTTCAAGCGAGCATATGCCAATATGTTTCCCCCATTTGGTTAAATTCGCAGTCGATAAAATCCGAATAACATACAGAAAGGATGGGGATGTTGTTATGAAGTTACTCGAGCTTTTAGAGCACATTCTTCGCAATCAACATTTCGACCTCACAGACAGGGCATCTTCGGATATATTCGACCTTCTTGTTGGGTGTTTTGTGATGTTATCAACAGATGTCAATCTACTATCAATAGAGGGACAGTCTGGCGATGTGGGTCGAATACGACAGTCTGCTGCAGTCATGCTACGAGGTTTACTGGAATCAAAGATAGGCAAATTTCATGCCGTTGAATTGATAGAAGATCTTATAGACTCTCATCTAGTGCCCCTCATAACCGTGACTCGGACGAGTTTGAAGAATCGGAATATGGACCCCAACATTCGCAATCGATTGGAGGGAGTATTGACGAGCACAGTAAACCTCATGAAAGAACTCATGCATGTTAACGAGCCTAGATTAGCAACAAGGGATAGGTTATCATATATAGGGTGAAAGGGGTGGACTAGAGTGGGTATGATTACGGTATAGAGAGCGAAAAATTGATCGATATCATATAATTGCAACATTGTACTTATTGATCCTTCTTCTTCATAGCGGCAGCACGTCGAGGGCGAGATGGGGTGGTGGCCTCTGGGGTGGATGAACCTGCTCGTTTCTTTGAAGATGGTCGAACAGCTTGCCATGCCTTGACCCAGGCTGAGCAAAGGGGTGTATTGTATTTGTACACAACAACCGACATAAGGAACAACAGGGCGTGGAAAATATGCGATTGCATGCACACAGCCTTGTTCCCGCACATTGGGCTCGCAGGCATAGATGAGTTTGATGCTTCGGTGAACGCAACATACTCAGCACCAGCCATGATAGCAGCGGTCATCATGGCGGCGACTCGAGGACGATAGAAGAGGGCAATCGCTGCGACCAATTCAAAAACACCCAAAAGTGTGACAAATTGGTTTGCAGTGAGGCCGAAGGGCTTCAACAAAGGGGTCTTAACGACGATTGGATAAAGCTTCGACGCCATTGAAGCGAAATCAGCTGGGGCCTTTCCGGCAACGAAAGCGAGTTTCATTAGACCAGCCATCCCTACAAAAAATCGCGTATATAGAGAACTTCTAAATCAGAGCATACCGAAAAGAAACGACAACATGACCATACTTCCGGCCTTGGCAACCTTGATGACATTATTCATCATTTCAGAAAAATTAACTACGGGGCAGATTTTCAAATCATTGCGGATATCGATCGGTTGGTAATCTGAGTCTCCAGCCCTTCGGATCACATAGTAAACGTGCACTAATATTTCCGAAGAAGCCGATTCACAGCAAAAAAAAAATTCATGCGGCGCATGAGAGAAATCATTATTTTTCATCCAATATCATGATTGCTCTTTATTTTCGAGACGTAGGTGTACATTATGGCAATACCCGCGCACCACACTGGTTACGCCCCTTTCGCATATCAAATCTCGAGTGTAACTCATCCAAAAACACTGGATGACCTCAACACATTCCATAAAGACTCCATGTACGAGCTAGTCTCCGCAGTCCGTGACGCGTACATCATGAAAACCCTTGCGAGCAAACTTGCCTCTCATGTCACTAAGTCTTCAAACGTGCGGGATATGGCGAATCTCATAGCCGACACGGCACGCGAACAGGAGAGAGCGCTTCGTATGGCTGCATGCTTAGCAAACGCACCGGTGAGTACAACTCACCCATATCTCCCGGTTATGCCGAGCAAACTCTCTGCGCCACTCTCTCAGGCTGGTCCGATATCCTCGGTGCCATCTCAGACACCTAATCAACCGGCTGGTTCGGTTCCACTTTCTCCGCCGTTGAAACAAGGATTCGGGAGTGAAGAAACATCTTTCCTGCACCAAAACGCATTCTTCGGCTCAACAGCAAGCTCGAGACGACCTTGGGCAAATTTCATATAGATTATAGTGCTTTTTCGGAGTCGGAATTTACATTAGGGGAAGAATTTCATTAGACAAAAAAATCACTGGAGTGAGTGAAAATGGATGTTATTGTCCGGACATCTCATGCGCTCGCTAGTTTCCCTTGCGAAAACTCGGAGCGTGTACACCCCTATGATCCCGATCCTCTCTCAGTCGGTGAGATTGTAGCATATTATTCCTCGACACACCATAAATGGATCAAAACCCGTATCGTTCGAATTGATTCGGATCGAGTTGTAGATCTGGCATGCAGGAAGAATGTGGACATATCCCTCATTGAACGAACGAGTATGACACCACATCAGACGCCCCGCGTGCGACTAGACGTTGAGAATCGCCCACCGCTGAGCGCAGTCTCTCAAACTTCATCACGGTATTCTGTTGGCACAAAGGTGGAATATTTCAGTGAGTCTGTTAACGGATGGATACAGTCGATTGTCCGGGGACATAATGCGGATGGAACATACTGTCTGAATACTAAAAAGTCAGCTCATTCTTCAAGGGTTCGTTTGTTGGTCCCCAACCCGACGGCTACTAAACTAGAGAAGTCAGTACATCCTCCATCGACGTTTCTCTCGGTTCTTCACGTTGATGGGAACTCACGTGATCTGGAAGCCCATGCCGCACGGATTCTTGGTGCTCTGAATTTAACATTTGATCATACTGTCTCAAAAATGAAGGGTCTCACGGGTGGGCAGAATGAGGGCATTTACTTCATTTCGGGTCCACCTAACAAGCAGCGCAAGTTGTGCTTGAAAGCAGTTAGGACAACCCGCCTGTTCCCAACTGTACCGACTGAACGGGAGAAGTATATTGAGCTTCTCGAGTCCCATTCCTCTATGCTTCTTGAAGACAAACAAGTTACTTTTCCTCGCAAAATTTTTCAGCTTATATCGAACCATTCCCCATTGTGTGATGTGGTTGTGATGGAATGTGCTCGGGGTGAACGTATGGCAGAATTAGTAGGTCGTTTGGTCTCTCATGGTGATTGGTCAGGTGTTTCGTCCCTGTTTGAACGAGTAGGGACTCAGTTGAAGAAATTCCATCTCCGATACAATGGAATGCAACATGGGGACCTTCAAGTGAGCAACATATTTGTTGACACATCAATTGTGTTTATCGATATCGGTGGAATGACGGCAACAGGTAATGATGTGGAATATTTTTTGAAATCCATAACCATATTGGCAAAAACTTATGGCTCTGAATTTGAACGTATTGCTAGCTCTAGTTTCAATAGAGGCTATTGTATCAAGTAATTCCCCCCTCTCCTCCCCTTCGTCTCCCCTTTATCCCGATTCCCTAGTTCTATTATGGAAAACGTTGTGTATAGTCCAGACTATGTACGGTCGCTGCTGGATCAGCTTGACGATACTTTGAATCGACCGGATCCGTGGTCGCGCATGACACTAGATGAGCTTGTTGCGGTTGCAGAGACATTGGTTAGACTGGATTGCAAGAATGAACACCGATTGCTTGAATCGATTGATAACTTGGTTGTTGGTCTTCCTGTGGAGTCTATAGATGCCAAGAATTTATCTAAACTGTTGAATTCGTATGCGCATCTTGGCTTTACAAAATGTCGCTTGATTGAGTATTTGAAACTGCGAAAATCCTTGACTGATATGGAACCATGTCATATTTCAGGCATAATGTTTGCTTTGGGAAAGTTGAAGGTGGTTGGTCACGATGTTGATGACCTGTACAATCCCCAAGTTGGTCGTCAGGGTAATTTTCTGCAATATTTGTCTCAGTCTGAACTGAGTACTGTTCTTCATCGTCTTTCTGTTCGATCATTTGAAGTTGTCGATCGATTTTCACCTTTGGAAATATCTACAGTTGTATTTGCAATGGCACGATTGAATTATCGCAATGTTAAACTACTCAATTACTTTTCGGAAATATTAGCAAACCGTTTAGTTGATTCAACTCCCCAAATTATTTCCAACACGATTTATGCAATGGGGAAACTCGGGTTCAGATCACTGGTGCTCTTGGACACAGTTGCGCGAACTTGTCCTGGTCGATTGACTCAATTCAAGCCTCAAGAAATTGCAAACCTTGTTTATGCTTTTGGGCAATTGGAGTACCGCAACGAAACGTTTCTGACATTTTTGGCAGATCATGTTCCTCCCCGTCTGGCTTCATTCAAGCCCCAAGAACTCTCCATAACGGCATATGCCTATTCACAGCTTCGAGTTTGCCATCCTCGAATGCTCGGAAGTATTGCGATCCAAATTGCTCGACGAATCGAAGACTGTTCACCTCAAGCTATTTCCAACACGGTGTATGCAATGAGTAAGCTGAATTTCCGCCACAATGGTTTGTTTACATCATTGGCAATCTCGCTACCGCGTCGATTGGGTGATTTAACTCCACAACATGTCTCGAACATTATGTACTCTTTTGGGAAGCTGGGACATCGGGATGATGAATTGCTTGATAAAATTTGCTCTCATGTTCCCACGAGACTTTGGGAGTTTAGACCCCAAAATATCGCAAATACTGTTTATGCTACAGGTAAGCTGGGATACTATCATGGGGAGCTCTTGTCTGCAGTTGCGCAACATTTACCCTATAGATTGACTGAATGTGTGTCTCAAGACATTAGTAACATTATTTACTCTTTTGGTCAGCTTGGGTTCAAGGGATGTGACGATCTACTCAAATCAGTTAGGGAGTATGTGGTGGGAGTTTTGTTACCATCAGGAGCGATGCAAGCGAAGGATTTGAGCTATTTGACGAGCGCATTTAGAAAAGCAGGAAGTGAGTTGATCTTGGACACAGGAACAACTACAACACCACAATGTGATGATGATCAAGATGAACCAATAACGAGAGTTGTAACAAGTTTGTTACAAGGAGATGGTGTATTGTGGTCTTGTCTAGAGAAGGCATCGACCCAATGATTATCGATCATTATAGAACCTATATATACCAGAGAGATTCCATCATTTATCAAGACACGTAACCAACAGAGATCCAGATACATTTAAAAGAGTGGAAGATGATGCTGTTTGTTTTTTTTGCCTACTTTATTTATTTTAGAAGTATGCCACCAAATCCACCTGTTAATATATCTGGATTGATTGACGAATGTGTTGCGGGGACATCGTCACAGTCTGACGTTGTTGCGGTTCTCAAATCGGTTGCCCTCAATGATCCAACCTTGTGCTTGGAGACGGCGGAAGCATTGAAGAGAAAAATGTGTACTAATATTGAAAAGGAGCAATTGCTCGCAATTGATTTGTTGGATAAATTGGTGGACGAATTTGATATGACGTTTCACCAAGTTATTCATGAGAAGAGTTTTTTATCGTTTTTGGAAAAGACTGTTGGTGGTGGTGATACAGCAGTTAAGAATCGCGTAAAGAGTCTTGTTACAAAATGGTCAACAAAATTTGCAAAGGATGAAGATATATTTCCGAATTTCCAGATATTTTTTTCGAGATTGGTTGAACAGGGCCATGTTGTCCCACCCACCAGTGATCGCGCTCAGGTCATGGATGAGTACTTGATTAATGAAGCAGAAGGTCAAGACCCTGACGAGTTTAAAGCCGAAGTGAAAGAGACTCTGATTCTCTTTAACGATGTTTTCAATGCAATTGTTAATGTATCGCGTATGTCGAAGGATGACTCGATTTCTCGCAGAGACGCTCTCATATCCATCGCAAGCAACCTTGACAGGTACTCTGAACAGTTTGGGCTTTGGATTGAGCAACTCGAACCCGGAGAGTATATGGACGAAGCCATCGCACTCAATGACCAAGTGACTGAGGCTTTAGGTCGATATAGAAAATTACGAACAGGTGTCATTAAGAGTGCACCAGTAGATGGCGAATCGAGTAGTAGTGAGTCTTCTTCAGATGACGATTAGGATCATGGAACATACAAGCTGTATACGGTACAAATGAGCTAGAAACTATTTCCTATACTTTTTCTTGGTCATTCACTCTTCATCACTCTAATGTTTGGAGGAGGCAGCCGCATTGACATTGCCACCCTTGATTTCACTAATAAGTTTTTCGTACTCGTCGGATTCGAGTTTGTACTTTCTTTCTTTCTCCTTAACAGTGTCGAGAAGTTTATCCGAGGAAATTTCACTGGCACCAGATTCCCATCGATTCTTCATCTCAGCCACATAGTCAACATAAATCTGTCGGTTAGCATCATCAGCCTTGACCCTTCGAATGAAGGCATCTGCCTGAGACTCTCCTGGGACAGTGAACCATCTGCCGTTAAGACCCTCCTTGCGGCTGCCCAAGGTTCGATGGAACACAGTCAGAATTTGAGAGTATCCCGGGTTCATTTTTCGACCAGTCAGTCTCAAGTGATCTGCCCATGTGTTGAAAGCGTCAAGGGGGTCAACCTCATCCACCGATGGTGTATCGGGCTTGAAGAAGATAGCATTAACATCATCACCAAGACTGTAGAATTTACCAGACAGACCCTCATTCATAACTCGGGCAAGAGCTGCCTCGGTTTGAATCGGAACTGCGTCCGACAAAAAGATATAGTTGCCCATAAGTCGACCAACAGTGAGTTGAGCGATTTCATTCTCGCGCTGAATCCATTGCTCATAATACGATTCTCCTTCATGATCAAGATCGTGTGGAGTGAACTCCAAAGGAAGCTCACGAGCCAATGTCTTCTCCTGCATAGCTCGGCGACGTCGCTGCAATACATCCATAACCTCAAAACGGTTGGAATAGATCTCACACATCCATTGGTGTGGAATAAGTTCTGGGAACATTCGAGCGTCTCCTCCAGTCTTGGCTAAGTAGAAGATCATATGCTCAATCAATGGTGCGCGGTACAAATCGTAGTACTCATATGATGGTCTCTGGTACAAGAGCTTGTTGTTATACTTGACAACATTTCGGCTATCCCAAGTATTCCATTTTCGCATAGCATCTGCCTTAACTCCCTCTTCATACTCTTTCGACTCTGGATCCTCTGTGAGCGTGTTAAGGTAGTTGGAGTAGTACATATGCTTCTCAACAAACGCTTGCCAGTATTGATCAGTATCGAGCCACTCCGTCTGAGTCAAATGCGACACTGGTGGGTTATGGAAAGAGATATACAATGCCCGAGCACCGTTGCGAACAATCTCTTCAGATGCCTTGACAGCATCCTTGCATTCATCAACCGCCGCTTCATAAATCTCCCATCCACCTGTTTGAGCAGCAACAGCTGCCGCGTGATCAGATGAGCCTACCTTATCAAGGATGGCCATTTGTTGCTTATGAAACTCCTTGAGGGTTCTGACAAGATCTTTATGCTCAATCGACTCTTCCCACTTAGCCCAGTCGATTTCAGTGGTCTTGCTTGGGTCTGTGAACTTCCTTGCCATATTCTGCAAATTACCATCGCGGTTACGAAGATCACGATACGCAGAGATATCCTTATCGGCAGAAGCGAACTCACCAATACCATACCAAGCCTCTCTTCTAGGGGCTCGAAGACGGACAACACGTCGAAGGGCTGATACCATCCGAGAAAAACCTAATGGATAATGAAATCGATACGACTCTTCGAGTCTGAAAACGGAAAAAATGCAGAATGAGCAGGTTGTTTTGAGGCTCCGGATAGTTAGACTACATGGTTCTGAGAATCGAATGACCGATGTGGTCACTGTCATCGGCGGACCGTTCGCTGTGTCTTTGAGAGTTCAGGACTCGGAATGGGCTGTTCTAACACTTGATTCCGTGATGGAAAACGTCATTTTTCAAGCGAAGTTTGAAAATGCATCGTGTCTATGCCGTGAAATCAACGGGAGAAAGCGGATAGACTTCTCACCTCATCTTTCGATGCTTATTGAGGGTTACTGGTTTGATCGAACGTTGGATAAGAAGCATCTTGATGCAAGGATTCCCGCGGAGAAAGTTACCACTCAACTTTGCGAAATATCGTACCCATCGACGAACGGTGTGACTACCGATTTGGATGTTCTGTACACTCCGGAGGACGACCCGCTGTCTCCAACCCGTCAACATGCGAAACCGCACCTGAAGGTTACACCTGTCGGTGCTGTCCCTAAAGGTCCGGTTGATATTGCGTTGGACTGGATGAGTAGCGATTTTCTGGAGCAGACACCAACTCTTCCAATCAACCGCATAACATATCATGCCCAAGAACACACTCGCCTTAAATGGTCTCCAGACGTTACAGCTATGAAGCAACAATCGCAGAAATCGACTATTGATTTGGAGTCTGTCTTGGCTGCTGTTGAATTTTCCCAATCACTTGACAAGTACTATATTTTGTAATCACTATTGAGGTATTCTTCCCCTTGCTATATCTCCTAGTTGCTTCTTATGATATCATCACTCTTCATAACGACTTCAAAGGGTGAGATTCTCATTATTCGTCAGTACAAGGACAATGTATCAAGGTCTGAATGTCAAACATTTTGCAACCGGGTAGTTGCCAGTAAGGACTTACGAAACGCCCCAATTCATCGTATTGGTGAATGCTCGTTTCTTCATACCAGCACAAGTGACGATATAGTCTTTGTTGCCGTTACCCGGGAGAATGTGAACGCATGCACTGTATTCAAGTTGTTGTATCGGTTTGTTGAATTGCTTCGTTCGTATTTCCCGCAAGTTGATGAGAATGCAGTTCGAAAAAATTTCGTACTCATTTACGAACTATTGGATGAAGTGATTGATTGTGGGTATCCCCAAATAATGGAACCCGAGATCCTTAAACGGTACATCACTCAGGGCGGGATGAAGATGAGCGATTTCAATGACGAGGAACAATTGAAGCAAATCACGATTGCTGCAACTGGTGCAACTCCTTGGCGACCCGATGGAACCATTAAGCACCGTAAGAATGAGGTTTATATAGATGTAGTGGAGAATGTGAATGTTTTGGTATCTCAAAAGGGGACATTGCTGAAGTCGGATGTTCAAGGACAGGTTTTGGTCAAGTGTCAATTGAGCGGAATGCCTGAATGTAAATTTGGTATGAATGATAAACTCGTCATGAACAAACCTAACGCATCAGGAGTTTCTGCGGCATCGGGCAGTGTAACGGCTGCTGGCACAGTAGCACTTGATGATGTTCGATTCCATCAGTGTGTGCGACTGTCAAAGTTTGAATCAGAAAGAGCCATTACATTCATCCCCCCAGATGGTAGTTTTGAGCTAATGTCGTATAGAATAACAGAGAACATAGATTGTCCATTTAAAATTTTTCCCGTCGTTCAAGAAAGGGGAAGAACAAAGGTTGATGTAACGATAAAGATTAAATCGGTTTTTGAAAAATCAGTTTCGGCGAACAATGTAGTAGTATCTATTCCGTGTCCGAAACAAACGGCTTCAGCGAACGTGATATCGATCAGTTCAGGTAAGGCCAAATATGAACCAACAAATGGATCATTTGTATGGCGTATTCGAAGGTTCCCTGGAGAGACTGAATTTGTGTTGCAAGCAGAACTTGACCTCATTGCAACAGTCGCGGAGAAACATTGGTCAAAACCACCAATATCTGTGGACTTCCAGGTCCCTATGTTTACAGCCAGCGGATTACGGGTACGATTTTTGCGTGTACAAGAAAAGAGCAATTACAAACCGGTCAAGTGGATACGGTATTTGACCAAAGCTGGCACTTATCAACATAGGCTTGCGTAGTTGACTTATATAACCAATTGAATTTGAGTGTTAGTACCTAGTGTCTTTCTCCGAGAACCGAACGATGGTTATAATAGTCACAACCTTGGCTGTTCTTGCAATCGGGGCAGTTGCTGGAACATCAGTAATTGCATACAAAGGAGGTAAAGCAGCTGTGAGAGCAGTCCGAAACCACCAAAACAACTCGGGTGGTGGTTTGAGAGGAAATTCTGGGCAATACCCTACTACTTAGCGCGCGATATGTGTCACAATTAAATGGCCACGGAATTGTTTTTGTGTTGCGTTGAATAGCTGAATTGTGTTAGGAAACTCGATGCAAATCTTGCCGGTGTTGACCCTGCTTTCATCGACGCTGGCGAACTTTGACCCAACAATTGCTTCCGCTTCCCAATCCGCCGCCGAGTTAAATGGTCCGCGGACTCCTTTCAATATCATATATGCTAATACGGTCATTATAAACGTGACAAAGAGTGCCCATGCGGATGGACCGCCTAAGAAGAAACCTAGTGGATTGAAGACGAAAATAGGCTTGAGTATGTTCAGGGCTGCTGCGGATACATATTTGGAAGAGAAGGCGCGACAGGATGATCGCAAAAAATACTGACTTTAGTTGTTGAAACTCGCTTCGTCCGCGTGACTGCAATATCCGATTTGTCTTACGATACTACCACGCAAAAAAATGATTCCGATGAAAAAAATCCGGCTCTTGGCGGAATTGACAAGTAGACAGTGACTCCGACAAGTGACCAACCTTCCGTATTACATATATTCCTCCGTTCTTGAATGTCATAAATCAGGCTCAACCAACAACGGAACAACTGATTCATATATCACATGGCATAAAACTGACTACGACTTCATCGATGCGGAATCGGATCCGGCAAGGATCCTCGCAGATGGACCCTCCGTTTCATGTCCTTAAGCTTAAATCGCAATATATCGGCTTGGATTAGAACACATCTATGATTACATTTACTGGTGTTTTGTTTTCTCTCGCCTATAGTAGTAAAAACTTAAATGGAAATAGATGGAATCAATATATTCCTTTTCACATTGATGGGTATCCTGTTTCTGACACTGGTGGGACAGTATAGTGCGAGTAGCTACAGAAAGTTGAGGACAGTGGATGCTGGCGCAGACCCAGGCGGTGTTGAGTTGCAAGTAATTAGTGAAATTCTTCCGTCTGAACAGTTCGACGTTGCGATGCTGACGAATCTACAGTCTCATGACTAGAATATATACCCTTCATGAGTGTTATGTGTGTCGTGTGCGAATTTACATTTGAGGCGACTACCTAATGTACGATGCGTGGAAAAATCGCGTAATACATGAAAATGAAAAATCCGGCATATGCGACATACATATTCCATTCGTACATGCACTAGGCTGTCAATTCAACATGGCTGACATAAGACGTAACACTAAGGAAGCAAATCAGGTCTATCAAATGGCCCGACAGGCTATCTCCCAGAATGGATCAATAAAGGATACAATAGCAGGCTTTCTTCGGGACTTCGAGGTTGATGGTATGTCTGCAAAACCACGCATGTTGCATACAATATTCTAGGTGAAAAGAAATACATGAAGGTCTTGCAAAGAATCGCAGATGGCAAGTCCAACCTGTTGGAGATATCGCTGGACGATGTGAAATTGTATTCCAAGAAAGATGTGGATCTTGCAAGTGACATTATCAAAGACACTCAACGCATGGAGGGATTCTTCTACGAAGCATGTGAAACGTTGATGCCAACCCCATCTTCAGGAGATGCATGTGCAAGTGTAACATTTGCCGTAAGTGAATATCAAAAATGGTTGCAGACTATGGCTCCAAACACTCCAGAGAACATTATGACGAAACTCAAGTGGAAGTTCCAAATAGCATTCAAGCCTTCATGTTTATCCAAGACACTCCCATTGCGTTCAATCAAGGCAAACTTTGTTGGTTCATTGGTGTCCCTGGATTGCGTTGTTACAAAAGTTAGCTCCGTTCAATCACGTTTGGAAATAGCATCGTATTTGTGTGAGTCTTGTGGGGCTCACATGTGGCAAACAGTCACTGACGATTCATTCATGCCAGTAACAGAGTGTTTGACTCCTGTTTGTAAAACCAATCGTGTTCCGGGTAAGATTCAATTGAATCATCGTACCTCAAAGCTTGTCGCATATCAAGAGGTTAGGGTACAGGAACCTTCTCGTGATGTTCCTATGGGCTCAGTTCCACGATCAATGACAGTCATCCTAAAAGGTCCTTTGACCCATCAATTACTTCCAGGTGAGTCGGTCACCGTTACCGGAGTTTATTCGCCAATCAAGCACACAGGTTTCTCAAAGATTCGACGTGGAAACCAATTGGATATGCAACTACATGCACATTACATTGTCAAGCACAAACAAGTTGTATCAGCAGATGATCTTGTTGAGATGGCAGAAATGGAAAGACAAATTGAACAAGTTGCTGTGTCTGGTGATGGATATGAGAAACTTGCTAAATCTATTGCACCAGAGATTTACGGTCATCTCGATGTCAAGAAAGCTCTCCTTCTTATGCTTGTTGGTGGCGTAACAAAATCCCTCAATGATGTTAGAATCAGAGGAGACATGCATGTCCTCTTGATGGGAGATCCAGGTATTGCCAAATCACAACTTTTGAAACAAATTTGTCAAATTGCACCTCGAGCTGTTTATACTACCGGTAAAGGTTCTAGTGGTGTTGGTCTAACTGCATGTGTTACAAGGGACAAGGACACTGGAGAGGTTAGTTTGGAGGGAGGTGCCCTAGTCCTTGCTGATAATGGTATTTGTTGTATTGATGAGTTTGATAAAATGGATGAATCTGATCGTTCTGCTATTCATGAAGTTATGGAACAACAAACTGTATCAATTGCAAAGGCTGGTATAACAACAACCCTTAATGCCCGTTCATCCGTTCTTGCAGCGGCAAACCCAGCATTTGGTCGATATGATCCGTCGAAATCAATTCAACAAAATATAAACTTACCGGCAGCTTTGTTGTCTCGATTTGATCTCCAATTTTTATTGCTGGACAAAAATTCTGCCGAAGCTGACACTGCTTTGGCTAAACATGTTGGTGCTGTACATCAGTTTGGTGAAGCACCGAGAACTTTGGACTTTGATCCATTCAGCGCGAAATTCATTCGATCATATGTATTGAAAGCAAAAACGTTTGAACCCAATTTGGATAAGGATCTCTTGCCTGAAATATCGAACACGTATGTCAACGCTCGGGCTATGGAGCGTCAAGCACAAGGCAACTCACATGTCAAGAGTGTTACCAACGTTAGAACACTTCTTGGTATGCTAAGATTGGCACAGGCTCATGCAAGACTCCGATTCTCAAACGTTGTTGAACGAGGTGACTTTGAGGAAGCTGTTCGTCTAACTCTTGAAGCAAAGCAGAGCGTTCTTGATCAATCAAGCTCGTCCAAAAACAATAACGGACGAGAGGACTCTATTGCTGCTGTTTGGGGCGTACTCAAGAACAAACTCGAGATTGCTGGAAAAGACACATTCGTCCTTGTCAGTGACCTGGAGAAATTCGGGTTGAATCATGGATACACTTTGGCTCGAATTCAAGCAGCTTTGGCATCGTACGAGGAGCTCTCTATTGTGTCCTATAACGACGAAAGGAACAGGATCTGCCTAACAAGCCAGTAATTGTATCAGATGCACGAATTTTGGTCAATGAAGTATGTAAGTCTAGCCCTTCGAAAAGTAATATATGATATATCTTATCAAACGATATATTCAAGGATGTACCGACTTGTTGAATAATGTAATTTTTCCACACGGAAAAAATGATTAGCCAGTCGGAAATTGTGTATATACAGGACGGTCTCAAACAAGGTATTCGCACAGACGGACGTGGATGCGACGCTTTTCGCCCACTTAACATTGACATGAGCGTCGTTCCTACAGCCAACGGAAGCTGTAGAGTTAGATCGAAAGGCTGTGATATATTCGTTGCTATTAAATGCGACATTGGTATACCAACTATAGAAGAACCTGATATGGGAATAGTAAACGTGGCTGTAGAGTTCGGTTGCTCTGTTATTTCGCGATCGCAAGACCTCTCCGGAAGACAGACTGCCATGGAAACCGAAGCGCTCGCAGAAGTTGTCGCGAATCAGGTACAATCAATGTGCTTCCAATCTGTTGATCGTAAACAATTCTGCATTGAGCCCAAACGGGCCTGCTGGATAGTGTCTGTAGATATTTTAGTGGAACGAATCGATGGTCCCCTTATTGATCCCATCAGTATTGGTATACGAGCCGCCTTGTTGGGTTTGGAGCTGCCGATCGTGTCACTTCCTCCACCTGATAAAGAACAAACTGTGGAGACTTTCCCCAAAGTTGATCTTCATGGGGGACTTTGGAAGCTCTCTCCGGACAATGTTTCTGCTATATGCGTCTCGGTCGGTGTTTTCTGTGATAGTTCAATCACCGCTGTGGATCTAGATCGGATTGAAGAATTACTAGCAAAATCCTCCAACAACTCCCTTATCACGGTAGCCGTGAATGATCAGGGAAAATGTTTCGGGATACATAAATGGGGGACAGGTGTCCTTGATCCTGCTGTGCTGAAAACTGTTATCAGGTCGGCATGC
>Ga0214917_10004561_pt1 | contig 15332 bp, 5 predicted proteins | sample LL_1208_BB_MetaG_FD_177983 | JGI IMG/M metagenome (GOLD analysis project Ga0214917, IMG submission 177983) | Freshwater microbial communities from Lake Lanier, Atlanta, Georgia, United States - LL_1208_BB | ecosystem: Environmental > Aquatic > Freshwater > Lake | place: USA: Georgia | collected... | reverse complement strand
GACGGCGATCAACGAGGTCTTCGGGAACGGGAATCTCGCGATCGCCGGTCCGCTCAGCCAGCAGGTGCTGCCGTTCAGCGACGCCGATACGGTCCGCACGACCTGGGTGTCGTCCATCAATTCGGCGGAGTTCAACGCGTTCTGCAGCCGCGTCGCCGGCACCAGCTTCGTGGACTTCCTCGGAGGCTTCCGGTATCTCAGCCTCGAAGAGCGGGCCACGATGGCATTCACCTTCGCCCAGACGCCTGGGGCGGGACCGCAGACCAGCGAATACACGACGCAGACTTCGAACAATCTCTTCGGCGGCCAGATCGGGGTCCGGGCGCGACGGTCGTGGAACCTCTGGGCGGTCGAAGGCTGGGCCAAGGCGGGAGCCTTCGGCAACGTCGAGGGGCAGTCACAGGCGCCGATCGTCGATCCGACCGGCGTGATCACGCTCGTGCGGCCGGCACGGTCGTCGCTGGCGTCGGAGGTGGCCTTCGTCGGCGACCTCAACGCCACGCTCGTCTATCGGCTCACACCGGTCTGGGGAGTGCGATTCGGGTACAACCTCATTTGGGTCGACGGCGTGGCGCTCGCCCCGAATCAGTGGGATTTCAGCACGAACGCCAACGCCGGCACGACGCTCGCCGGCGGCGGCGAGGTCTTTCTCCACGGTGCCAATGTCGGCCTCGAGGCCCAATGGTAGAGTGACGCGGCGCGGCCGCGACGGGCGGACCGGACGTCGACCCCGGCCAGGCCACATCCTCGGACAGAAACGGATTCACGATGGGCTCGATCGGCAACGCTCAACCGGTCGCCGCGGCGGCGTCCGAGGCCCCGCCCCCCTTCGCTCGGGAGATCGAGGAAGGTTGGTTCGACGTGGAGCCTTCGGCCGACCGCAGCCCGGCCGTGGCCCGGGCATGGCGGCAATTCTGGCAATTCAACGCGGTGAACGCCCTGAACTCCGCCGCCGAGGGGCTCGGGCAGGAGATCCCCCGGCTCCGCGCTGCCGTCGAGGCGTTCGACGTCGATCGGCGGCTGGCCCCGCGGCTGAGCGCCAGGCTCGCGACCCTCATGGAGGCCATGTGGAAGGGGGACGGGTATGGCGTGTACGACACCGTGCAGGCCTGGTGTGCCGATCCGCCGTCGTCGTGGTATGCCGACGGCTGTGCGACCGAGTCGATCGCCGTCCACGGCTGGGAGGCGCACCTGCTTCACGAGGTGCGGGCGACCCGCGTGGAAGGGGTCGCCCCGCTCCACTTCTTCCCGCTGCTGGAGACCGACGTCGCACCCCTCCACGCCGCGGCGATGCGGGCGCTGGATCTGATCGCCGAGGTCGATCCCGACATGTACGCCGAGATCGTGTCGCACGTCTCGCTGATCAAGCTGTTCACAGGCCGGGGGATCGAGGGATTGAGCTCACCGAAGGCGTTCGGGGCGATCTGGCTGCGGATGCCGGAGGCAGGCGAGGAGATTCCCTGGTTCCTCGAGCATCTCGTCCACGAGTGCTCCCATCTCCACCTCAACGCGCTGCTCGCCCTCGATCCGCTGCTCACCAACCCGAACGACATCCACAAGGCACCGATCCGGCCCGATCCCCGGCCGCTCTTCCAGGTGCTCCACGGCACGTTCGTGCTCGCCCGCAACCGCCGCGTCCACCGTCGGCTCGTCGCCCGTCATGCGGACCTGGGGCTCGAGCCGGCACTGGCCCGCTTCGAGGAGCAGTTCGCCACCGGAATGGCGGTCCTGTCGGAGAGCATGCACACGACGCCCCGCGGCGGCCGGCTCCTCGATTCCATGCGGGCCTGAGCCGCCCGTCTGTACGACATCGTGCTGCGTGGCCTGGCAGCGCCGGCTTAGGGCCGCTCGGTCGTTCGCGACCGGTCGGTCATCAGTGCCATGCGGGCGACGACGTCGCGCGTGATCCGTTGCACCGATCGCACGGCGACCGGCGCGACGACGATCCGCTCAGCGGCGGCCACCTGCGGCGCGACGAACCCGTGCCACTGCCCCGTCTCGACCTTTACCGACGTCCTGCGGGGCGGAGCGGCGGGGGGCGTGGGCACCGTGCCGGTCCCGGCGTTGGCCGCGGGGGAAACCGCGACGAACCCCGTCGCCGCCGGAGACGGAGCGGACGGCACGCCACCGACGGCGTCGAGCGGGTCGGCGATGCCCTGCGGATTGCTGTTCGCGACCACCAGGGCGAACGTCACGCTCGGCTCCTGCGTGCCGGCGAGCCTCGTGGCGGCGGCATCGTACTGGTAGATCCGACGCGTGCTCGAGTCGACCGTCCAGACGTGACCGACGTTGTTGGGATCGATCGTGATGCCGGTGGGGCTGGGATTGGTCGTCGACAGCGCCCAACTGCCCTGGAACACGCCGGCCGCGGTGTACTTGAAGACCCGGTCCACGGCCACGGTGTCGTCGACGACCCACATGCTCGTGCCGTCGGTGACGAGGTCCTTGGAGTTGAGATTGGCCGCGTTGAGGGCGAAGCTCGACGTGGCGGCGACCCGGCCGGTCCGCAGGAGAGCCCCACCGACGAACTTGTAGACCCGGTCGTTGACAGGATCGACGACCCAGAGGTCGTTGCCCCACACGGTCACCCCCTCCGGCTTGCCGACCCCCTGGGGGGTCCACTGCCCGAGGAGCGTGCCCGTGTTCGTGTAGACGAAGACGATGCCCGCGGAATCGATCACCCACTGCGTCGTGCCGGTGGGATTGGAGGCGATCCCGAGCGGCCGCCGTCCGGCGGAGTTCAGGATGATGCTGCCGAGCGTCGCGCCATTGGCGGCGTACTTGAACGTCGCGCCCGCGTTGGAATCGGCCACGTAGAACCTCGCCGGCGGCACGACCACGGAGATCGTCACGGTGACCGGCGCTGAAAAGAGCGCTCCGTCGAATGCCCGGTAGGTGAAGCTGTCGGTGCCGACGAATCCCGCATTCGGCGTGTAGCTGAACGACCCGGCGGCGTTGAGCGTGACCCGCCCGTTGACGGGCGCCGTTCCCAGCACGGCGGTCAGCGGGTCGCCGTCGACGTCGGTGTCGTTGGCGAGCACGCCGGGGGCGACGATGTTGAGCACGGTGTCCCGCGCGGCGGAGACGGCGTCGGCCAGCGCCACGGGGGCGTCGTTGACCGGCACGACCGTGAGCGCCACGGTGACGGTGTTCGAGTTGACCCGGCCGCCGTCGCTGACGCGATAGGTGAAACTGTCGGGGCCGTTGTAGTTGGCAGCCGGAAGGTAGGTGAACCCGCCGTTCGCGTTCAAAACGAGGGTTCCGTGCGTCGGCGCCGTCACCAGCAGCGCAGTGAGCGGATCGCCATCGACATCGACGTCATTGGCGAGAACTCCCGCCGCCGCCACCGTCAGCCGCGTATCCTCGTTGACCGAATACGCGTCGCCAAAGGCCACCGGCACGTCGTTGACGGGAGTGACGACGATCGTGACCGCCGCGGCCGCGGAAAGCAGCGTCCCGTCGGAGGCGGCGTAGAAGAAGGTGTCGGTCCCGTTGAAATTGAGGCTCGGCGTGTAGAGGAAGGTGCCGTTCGCGGCGAGCGTGACGACGCCATGTGCCGGGGGCGAGACGAGGACGGCGGTGAGCGCATCCCCGTCGACGTCGGTGTCGTTGACGAGGACCGTCGCCAGTCCGGTGTTGAGGAGGGTGTCCTCCGCCACGGTGAATGTGTCGCCCAGGGCCGCGGGCGGGTCGTTCACCGGGGTGACGAGGAGCGACACCGTGACGACGTTCGAATCGGCGAAGCCGTCGCTGGCCACGTACGTGAATGAATCGGGCCCGAAATAATTGAGGGCGGGCGTGTAGCGGAACGCGCCGGATGGATCGAGTGCCAGCGTGCCGTGCAGCACGCCCGACACGAGCCGCGCCACCAGCGGGTCGGCATCGATGTCGGTGTCGTTGGCGAGCAGCCCGGGCGCCGCGATCACGAGCGGGTTGTCCTCGGGCGTGTTGAAGGATTCGCCCAGGGCCACCGGCGCGGTGTTGACGTGGGGCATCGAGACGCTGACCGTCGCCACGTTCGAGTCGAGCAGTCCGTCGTTGGCGACGTAGGAGAAGCTGTCGGTGCCGCGGAATGTCGGCCCCGGGACATACTGGAAGCCGCCGTCCGCGCCCAAGGTGACCGAGCCGCGGGTCGGCGCCACCACGAGGCGGACCGTGAGCGGATCGCCATCCACGTCGAGATCGTTGCCGAGGACCCCGGGCAGGGCGATGGTCAGGCCGGCGGGGTCGAGACCGCTGAACGTGTCGTCGGCGGCGATCGGGGCGTCATTCACCGGCGTGATCGTGATCAGGAACGTCTGCGGGCCGCTCGTATCGGCGCCGAGAGGCCCCGTGCCGCCGTTGTCGCGGGCCAGCACGGTCACGAGCGTCGTGCCATTGGCATTCGGGGCCGGCGTGAAGGTCAGCGTGCCGTCGGTGGAGATCGACGGGGCGACGCTGAACAGGGCCGGATTGTCGGTCGAGACCAGGAAGGAGACGATCTGTGCCGACTCGTTCGCCGGACCGGGGCTGATGTTCGTCGCCCAGCCGACGATCGTCCGCGGGCCTGCATCCTCGGCGACGGTCTGGTCGAGGCCGCCGGTGAACGACGGGGCGACGTTGGCGACGTAATTCCCGAAGTCGGACGACGTGTGGATCTCGCCGTCGGCGAGATCGTCGAACTGATACGCGTCGCCCACGATCGGGGTGCCGAGGACGACGGGGATCGAACCGACGACCACGTTCGTGCCGGCGCGGACGAACTGGAGGTCGAACCGGTGGGGCCGGCCGTCCCCGGTGAACTGGATGTCGAAGCTCGCGGTCTGCCCGGCGCCGATCCCGGTGAGCGTGCCGGTGTGGTTGACGATCTGGACCCGCGGATCGGACGCCCGGACGGTGATGTCCATGGCGATGCTCGTGACGGCATTCTCGATGGCGTTGGTGATGCCGTTGGCCACAGTGGCACCGAAGCCGGTCGTGATCTGGAAGTAGAACGGGTCGCCCGGCGCGATCGGGTCGATCGTGCCGTTGGGGATCGTCGCGGCCGACCGGTTCACCGCCCCGGTGAGCTTCGCCAGGGCCTCGAGACCCTGCCGGGGAGCGATCGCGGGTTCGGCGTTCGTGCCGAGCCCGATCACGAGGGCCCCGAGGGCGTTCAGGCCGGTGACCGTCTCCTGGATCCCCGCTCCGGCGCCGAAGGGCGTGGACGCACGCGAGGTGCCGATGAGATCGGCCACGGGCAGGCTGACGCCGCCCGTCCCGGTGATCACCGTCTCCCCCTTCGGCTGGTAGGCGAAGCCGACGTCGGTGGCCGTGAGGATCACGGGCAGGGCGCCGGCGCGGAAGCCGCCGCCGCCGATGTTGCCGTCGGGAGCGAGCACGTTGTTGGCCGGATCGGGCACGAACGAGGCGAAGCTCGGGACGTCGCCGCTGGCACCGGGCGTCAGCTGCGTGGCGGCGAGGCCGGCGGGCCCGCTGTCGGTGATCGTGCCGTTGTTGTTGCCGTCGAAGCCGACGCCGGTGACGATCTGGTAGAGCGCCTCGATGTCGGTCTCGGGGGCGTCGCCGCCGAAGCCCGGGGCCATCCGGTCGAGGGCCGACTGGATGGAAAGACTGAAGCCGGGCGTGGTCGAGGCGATGATCGGTTGGTTGAGAATGAAGGGACGGCCGGCGGAGTTCTCGAACGCGAAGTTGGCGTACTCCTCGAACCTGCCGACGCCGAAGCCGAAATCGACCCCGGGGAGGGCCGTCTGGAGCGAACTGATGATCGTCGGAAACGCCGCGCGGACCAGCGGACTGTTGCCCGCAAAACTGCCGGTGTCGTCGAACAGCAGGAACACGTCGACCATCGTCGTCACGCCGCCACCGCCGGGCAGCGTGATGCTGACGGTCTGACTCAACAATTCACCGTCGGCGAGCGACGCCGTGATCACTCCCGGAGTGACCGATCCGACCGCCGGGTTGCTCGTCCCGGCGGGCCAGAGAATCCCGCCCGTGGTCTGCGGATAGGTCCGCTGGCCGACCGCCCCCGCGTCCTCCCGTACGACGTACGCGCCGGGGGTGAGACCGAAAAAGGCGTAGCTGCCGTCGGCGCCGGTGATCGTGCCCGGTTCCCCGACGTCGTGCAGGTCGTTGCGGTTCGCGTCGATGAACACGCCGACGCCCGGCCGCGTTCTCTCGGCGGCGTCGCGGACGTGGTTGGCATTCGTGTCTTCGAACACCACGCCGTGAATCTCGTTGGTCCGGTAGCGGTTCGCGAAGTCGACGGCGGTCTGGCTCGTCGGGCCGACGCTCACGGTGAGAACCGTCGCCGCGGCGGCCGTGCCGGCCAGTTCGGCCGGGAGGATTTCCCGCACCGTGTAGGAGCCGCGCGTCAGGTGGGGAAACGCATAGGTGCCGGCCTCGTCGATCGCCGGCGTATAGAAGAGGTCGACGCTCGTGACGGTCGACGGTTCGGACGGGTCGAGCAGGCCGTTGCCGTTGAGGTCAAGGTAGACAGTGATGCCGCTCAACCCCCGCTCGGCCGGTCCCCGCAGGCCGTCGTTGTCGGCATCGAAGAATGCTGCGCCACCGACGGTGTAGGTGACGGTCTCGTGGTTGGTGAAGAGAATCCCCGTGCGGGCCTCGCCGTTGAGCATCGACAGCGTCACCACGCCACCGGGGTGGTTGGTGGAGGCGAAGCCGGTCTGGAGCACCTCGCGAATCTGATTGGGGCCGTATGGAACCCCGGAGATGGTGAACCCGCCGGTGGCGTCGGTCGTGGCGACCGGCTCGGAGACGTCGAGCGTTCCGTTGCCGTTGAGGTCGGAGTAGACCACCCATCCCGACAGCGGCCCGTCGCCCGGATCGACGATGCCGTTGGAATTGACGTCGCCGAACACCGAGCCCGACACCGAACCCGTCACCGGCACGAGGGTGAAGAAGTCGATCGTGTGCACCCCGCCGATCGCGACCGTCACGCTGCCGCTCGTGCCCTTGCCGATCGACGGGATGGTGCCGGGGTCGGGGATCACGGTGACGGTCTGCAGACCGGTCGGCACGCGGGTGAAGGTGTACGTGCCGGCGGCGGAGGTCACCGTCGTCGGATCGGTCGGGCTGAGGGTGCCGTTGCGGTCGAGGTCGAGATAGACGGTCGTCCCCGCCTGCCCCGCCTCACCCGGGTCGCGCAGGCCGTTGCCGTTGGCGTCGTTCCAGACCGTGCCCGTGATCGAGCCGATCCGCTCCCGGTTGCCGAAGTTCACTCCGGCGGTGGCGGTGCCGTTGAGCTGGAGGAACGATCGCGACGCCGTCGCCGGGCTCGTCGTCACCCAGTCGGCGGCGACCACCTCGCGGACGACGGTTTGGCCGTAGGGGACGCCTGCGAAGGCATACCCGCCCGACGCGTCGGTGAGCGTGCTCGGTTCACCGGCATCGAGCAGGCCGTTCTGGTTCGAGTCGACGAACACGCGCCAGCCCGTGATGCCGGCCTCCGCCGGGCCCTGCGTGCCGTTACCGTCGATGTCGTTGAAGACCACGCCGTTGATGGAGCCGGGCGCGGGCAGAAAATCGAAGAAGTCGACGGTGTTGAGGCTGCCGACGGCGACGGGAACCGAACGGGACGAGGGGCGGCCGATGGCGGTCTGCCAGCCCGCGGGCACGACCTCGGCCACCGTGTAGCTGCCGCTGTGGATATCGACGAACGAGTAGCCGCCCGCAGCGTCGGTGACCCGGGTGGGCTCACCGGCGTCGACCAGGCCGTTGGCGTTGAGGTCGACGAACACCGTCCGGCCCGCGACAGCGGGCTCCCCGGCGCCGGCGACGCCGTCGCCGTTGAGGTCGTTCCGCACGGCGCCCTGGATCGTGCCGACCTGCGGGAGGAGGTTGCCGAAGTCGGCGGTGGACACGGCCCCAGAGACGACGCTCACGGTGCGGCGATCACTCGCGCCGACGAGCGGAAACAGACCGCCCACCGTCGGCCTGGGCCCCCCCGTGGGGATCTCGATGATGGTCGCCGTTCCCGCGGCGACCGACGGGAAGCGGTAGGTGCCGTCGGCGGCTGTGGTCGTCGCCGGCTCACCGGCCCCGAGAATACCGTCGCCATTCGTGTCGACGAACATCGCCCAACCACCGATACCGGCCTCGCCGATATCCCGGATGCCGTTCTCGTTGGCATCCTGGAACACGGTTCCCGCCACGGTACCTGTCGTGGCCGGGAGCACGACGTTCGGGAAAGAGACCCGCGTCTCCCTGGCGTCGCGGATGCGGACGACCTGTCGGTTGGTGAACCCGGGAGTCGGCGCGTATCCAGGCTGCACGACCTCCACGAGGTTGATGTTGCCGGCGGTCAGCCCGAGGATGGCGAAGCGGCCATTGATGTCGGTGACGGTGTTCCGCTCGCCCGTGGTCAGCGCGCCGTCGCCGTTCGTGTCGACGAAGACGGTCCAGCCTGCCAGGCCGGGCTCCGTCACGTCGTTGACGCCGTTCCGATTGATGTCGTTGAACACGGTCCCGGAGACATCCCCGACGAGGAGCCTCCTCGCCTCGAGGGGCTCCATGCGGACCGGCCCGCGGCTGCGGGCGATCGGCCGCCGGCGCCCGCTCGACGTCGAAGCTCCAAAACCGCCCCGCGCCGATCGAAAACGCCCTCGCACGCGCCGCTTCATGTCGACCTGTCCTCTCGGGAACCCTGAGCCACAAAAGAAACGTCCACCGACGGAATCTGTCGATGGGCGGAATCGAACTCGTCAGGCGAGCCAGGCTCTAAGAGTAGCAGGAGGGCACGAGGCTCCTGTCGGAATTGCAAGCGATCGGCGAGTGCGTTGCCGGTGCATCCTGAGCGGCCAAAACCCCTCGTCACGGCAGCACCGCGGCGGGCTCTTCTGGCGGGCTCTTCTTTGGTTGCTGAGCATGCGTGGAGGGATCGACGGGCCGCTGAAGTCCGTCGGCGGCGCTCTCAGCCGATGCCAGGTGGTCCAGTCTGCGGTGTCGCTGAGCCGGTGAACGAGGCGAAACCGCGGCCCGAATCGCGCACCCGTGCCGATTGCTTGACGCCCCAGCGCTGCAAGCTACTGTCGGATTGTCCGCCGGGGTTTCCCCGACACGCCGACGCAGGAACCCCCTTTCCGGGTGGTCGCAGCGAAGGCCGCCCGGCCGGCCGTACTCGGAGGCTCTCATGTCGAAGCGTTCTGTCCGGCGGACTGGCAGCAGATCGAAGTCTCGCGGCGCCGGCGACCGCGTCCACCACTCCGCCCGGCATCGCATCGCGGGCGAGCGGCTCGAGGGCAGGTGCATGCTCGCCGCCAGCATCGGCTGGGATCAGCGTCAGGGCACGCTGTCGATCGTGGGTTCGGCCGGCGACGACGTCGCGGAAGTCCGCCGGCAGGGCACCATGGTCGTGGCCACCGTGACGAACGACTCGGGCACCATCACGAAGTCCGTGTCGGCCTCGCGGGTGCGGTCGATCGCGTTCGTCGGTCTCGAAGGCAACGACAAATTCACCAACGGCACGCAGGTGCGGTGCGTCGCCGACGGCGGCGGCGGCGACGATCAGCTCGTCGGCGGTGGGGGCAACGACCGTCTGAGCGGCGGAGACGGCGCCGACACCATCGACGGCGGCGCGGGCAACGACGTGCTCGCCGGCGGGGCGGGCGGCGACACGGTGCGTGGCGGCGGCGGCGCCGACACGATCTCCGGCGGGCTCGGCGACGACTCCATCGACGGTGGCGACGGCAACGACGTCGAGGACGGCAACGACGGAGACGACCTCGTCTTCGGCGGCGGCGGCAACGACGTCATGCACGGCTCGCTCGGCGACGACCAGCTCTTCGGGAACGCCGGCAACGACAGCCTGTTCGGGGACGCGGGCAACGATCTCCTCAACGGCGGCGTCGGCAGGGACAGCCTCCGCGGTGGAACCGGCAACGATCGCGACACCGACCCGGAGGACCGCCTCGCCGATCGGAGCGATGACGACGGTGCCGCGGGCGAGGGGCCGTCGGGCACGCCGGCCACGGGCGGGGCGATCACGTTCGACCCGCAGGGCTATGCCTTCCTCATCGACACGTCGGCCAGTCGTCGCGACGCCAAGGTGTTTTCGTTCACGGCGACGCTCGACGGCATGGTGTCGGTCGTGATCGGCGGCAACGGCGGCCGGGCCGCCGACGTGGAGGTCGTCGATCGGCAATCGCGGAGGCTCCTCGAACTGGAGCCCCAGGACAACGGGGTCTACACCGGCAACTTCGACGTGTCGAACGGCTCGACGTACGACGTGATCGCGCGGTCCCACGATTTCGATCCGGTCTCGATCGCCGTGCGGCTGTGGCAGCACTCGATGTCGGGCGGAACCATGGGAGCGATCTGATGCGCAGGCCCGCCTTCACCCTCGTCGAACTGCTCGTCGTGATCGCCATCGTCGGCGTGCTCGTGGGGCTGCTCGTGCCCGCTGTCCAGCAGTCGCGGGTCGCGGCCCGACGGATGTCGTGCCAGAGCGACCTGCGACAGGTGGGGCTTGCGCTGCACGGCTACCACGAGGCGCGAGGGGCGTTTCCGTTCGTGTCCGGGAGGCCGCGGACTGGCAAGGTCGAGCACCTCGAGACCAGCCCGGAGACGGGGCTCGATTACGTGCGGCCGCAGTCCTGGGCCGTCGCCATCCTGCCCTACATCGAGGAGGGCGCCCTGGCCGCGATGTACCAGGCCTACTGTCTCGCCTGCCCGCCCGACGCACAGGAGCCCGAGATCGTGCAGGCGAACATCCGGGTCTACAACGCCCGGTCTGGTTCGGCGGGCGGCCTCGATTTCGCCGCTGTCACCGGTCCCGGTCCCGCCCAGCCGGATGCGTCCCATCGCGAGGACCGCTGGTATCACCCCGCAGCGCCGTCGGCGGCCGACTTCACGGGAGTGCTCGTTCCCGAGGGCCTCGGCTGGAGCGATTCCTCCGGCGCCTACTCCGCCCCGCTCCGTTCGAAGCCGGTTCGTGCCGCGGACGTCACCGACGGCCTCGCCAATACCGTCATGATCGCCGAGTGCAGCGACTACACGTTCGACAACGGCGCGTCGTGGCAGACGCCCCGGTACTCCTGGCCGACCGTGTCGGATGCGGCCCGGTTCGCCAGGTTCGGTGCCGGCCGAGGAGCGACGCCCCTCGAGTCGTCGCTGAAGCCCCGTTCGCGGCTGCCTGGCTCCTCGGTGCAGACGCTCATGGCCGACGGGTCGGTGCAGGGCATCGAGGACACGATCACGGCGAACGCGTTCGCCGCGCTCTGCAGCCGGTCAGGCGGTGAATCGTCCCGCTGATCCCATTCTGAGTGAGCGCGTCGAAATGGCCTGCCGCAATACCGAATCCCGATACCGAATCCCAGTACCGAATCCTTAGATGCCCGCCGAGTTCCCGGCCACATGCGTTCCTAGTCCGGTTCCGATCCCATCCCGGCCCACGATCCCCGTTCAAAGTCTTCCTGTGCCATCAGGCGGTGGCGAGCAGTTCGGAAGGGTTCTTTTTAATTTCCCGCGCGTTGCCCCTCACCCCGGAGTAGCCCTCGATGTCCCGCCGTTCACGCCGCCGCCCCGTCAGGAAGTCCTCACCGATGCGCACCTTCGTCGCGCTGGCCGCGGCCGAGCGGCTCGAGGTGCGGACGGCGTTCACCTGCAACATGCCGGTGCAGGAGAACACGCTCGATCCGCTGCTCATCCACAAGTATGAAAACCCGCTGCCGAATCCGCTCGACGCCGCGTCGGTCTACCGGCCGTCCTCCGTGATCACGTCCCGCGGCGTGAGGACCGAGAGTTACACGATCGGCATGTACCAGACGACGCAGGACATCCTCGGCAACGTCGACCTCATGGGGCCGGACGGCACGAGCGTGATCGGCACGACGCGGTTCCAGACGCCGATCTACGGCTACGGCACGAGCCAGGCCACGGCGTCGTTCCCGGGCAAGACGTTCGTCGTCCCGCAGAACACCAACGTCAGCGTGCACTGGGTCAACCAGCTCGGCACGGTGGCGAACTACCTGATGAACCCGTACATGGACGGGAGCGACATGATGAACACGCCCGACATGATGGCCATGCCGGCCAACAACGGCGTGCCCACCGTGCCGCACCTCCACGGCGGGCACACCGAGTCGGCCAGCGACGGGCAGCCCGACCAGTGGTTCACGCAGGCGCTGCCGGAGACGGTCGGCGGGCGGGCGGTGATCGATCGCGGCCCCCAGGCGACGAAGGCGAACGACACGTACGTCTACGACCCGTCCGTGAACGCGGCGGCCCACGAGTATTGGTACCACGATCACGCCCTCGGCTATACCCGCACGAACGTCTATGCGGGCCTCGCCGGGCTCTACTTCACCCGCGACGGCCTCGACACCGGCACGGCGGCGAACAAGCTCGGACTGCCTTCCGGGAAGTACGAGGTTCCCCTGATGATCGCCGACAAGATGTTCACGCCGGACGGGCAGCTCTATTACCCGCACCAGGTCGATCCGGCTGGCTGCGTGCGGATGCTGCCCGAAGCGTTCGGCGACGTGATGACGGTCAACGGGAAGGCCTGGCCGGTGATGCACGTCGAGCCGCGGGCCTACCGGTTCCGCGTGCTCGACGGCTGCGATTCGCGGTTCCTCAACCTGTGGCTGACCAGGGACACCGACACCACGCTCGCGCCGGCGGCCACGCTGATGCAGGTCGGCACCGATCAGGGGCTGCTCTACAAGCCCGTCGCGCAGCAGAACGTATTGCTCGGGCCGGGCGAACGGGCGGACATCGTGGTGGACTTCTCGAAGTTCGCCCCCGGCACGAAGCTGATCATGCGGAACGACGCCGCGACTCCCTACGACGGTGGCGATCCGGTCGATCCGGCGACGACCGGGCAGGTGATGGAGTTCATCGTGGACGCGCCGCTCACGAGGAGCTACCCCAATCCCACCCTCAGGGCGTCGCTCCTGCCCGCGGCGATCAGGCAACTCACGCCGACGCGGGGCCAGGCGACGGTCCAGGTCGGGCTCTTCGAGTCGGAGATCGAGGAGACCTTCACCGTCCCCGACACCTCGCCGGGCGCGGCGGCCGGTGCGACGACAACGGCGACATTCACGGCCATCGTGCCGAAGCTCGGCACGCTGGAGGCGGGGCCGCTCGACTACCACGATCCGAACACCGAATCGATTTCGCTCAACAACACCGCCGTCTGGGAGATCTACAACACGACGGCCGACGTCCACCCCGTGCACCTGCACCTGGTCGCGTTCCAGGTGCTGTCGCGGCAGGATTTCACGGTGAACGACGTCACCGGCGCGTATGAGAAGACGGGCGACGTGCGGCCGGCCACGGGCAGCGAAGTGGGCTGGAAGGACACCGTGAAGACCTATCCCGGCACGGTCACGAGGATCGTCGCGAAGTTCGACCGCGCCGGCACGTACATGTGGCACTGCCACATCTTCTCGCACGAGGAGAACGACATGATGCGGCCGTTCAAGGTGGTCGCGCCGGTCGTGACACCGAAGGCCGCGGCGCTCGGCTCCCAGACGTCACCATCCCTGACGACACGGTTTGCGATGCCGCAGATGTCCCCCATGTCCATGCCGCCGCAGGCGATGGCATTCTCCGCGATGGCGCCGATGCCGGCAGCGGGCGACGAGGGCACGCAGCCGACCGGCCAGCGGCGTGCCGTCCCGACTTCCTCCGCGACCGCGGGGCCGCGGGGAGCGAATACGTCGTCGGCCGGCGTCCTTGCGGTGAAGTCCGCGGTCAAGGCGGCGGTCTTCCAGGGCCTCGCACGCGGGAACTGAGCGGAAGGTGACCTGGCGACGCCGGGGTTTCCCCGGCATGCCTTCACCAAATTCTTACGTCGCGAACATTTTTTGGCTGGCGTTCGTATTGGCTCAGTAATCTGGGACTCGGAAGCTGAGTTGGCGGCGGCCGGGTCTCCGCGGCAGGCCGCACCAGATCGTTCCGGCTCGAGCATTTTTGTGTAGAACCGATCGTGGCGTGCAGCCGACTTTCGGCGACATGCCCTCACAAGCACTCCTCTCACAGCGAAGGTTGCCGTTATGTCATTGAAGCGATGGACCGCCCGCCGTCCCTACCGCCCCGAATCGCAGCTGATCGTGGAGTGCCTCGAGGGCAGGGTCGTGCTGACGGCCAGCATCGGCTTCGCCGCCCAGCAGGGGGTGTTGTCGATCACCGGAACCGCCGGCAACGACGTCGCGGAGGTGCATCTCGACGGAACGAAGGTCGTCGCCACGATCACGACGGGCAGCGTCACGATTTCCAAGTCGTTCGCCAGCAACCGGGTGCGCTCGATCGCGTTCTCCGGTCTGGCCGGCAACGACTCGTTCACCAATAACACGGCCATCGCCTCGCGAGTGAACGGCGGCGCCGGCGACGACACGCTCGTCGGCGGCAGCGGCGTCGATACGCTCGCCGGCGGCGACGGCAGCGACACGCTCGTCGGCAATGGCGGCAACGACAGCCTGACCGGCGGCAACGGCGACGACTCGCTCGATGGCGGCGCCGGCAACGACACCGAGGACGGTGGCGCCGGCAACGACACCGTGCACGGCGGGATCGGCAACGACAAGCTGCTGGGCGGAGCGGGCCTCGATTCCCTCTTCGGTGACGACGGCAACGACACCATGTCCGGCGGGCTCGGCGACGACTCGCTCGACGGCGGCGCCGGCAACGACACGGAGAGCGGCGACGACGGCGCGGACGTCGTCCTGGGGTCGCTCGGAGCCGACGTCCTCAACGGCAACGCCGGAAACGACTCGCTCGACGGCGGCGACGGCAACGACAGGCTCTCCGGCGGGCTCGGCGACGACCTGCTCGACGGCGGCGCCGGCGACGACACCGAGAACGGCGACGACGGCAACGACTCCGTGGCGGGCAGCGGCGGCGACGACACGCTCCTCGGCGGCGCCGGCACCGACTCCCTCAACGGCGGCGAGGGCAACGACAGCCTCGACGGCGGCGCCGGCAACGACACCGAGCACGGCGGGCTCGGCAATGACGCCGTTCTCGGCAGCCTGGGGGACGATCTGCTCTTCGGCGACGACGGCATTGACGTCATGTCGGGCGGTGCCGGCAACGACTTCCTCAACGGCGGCGGCGGCGACGACACCGAGAACGGCGACGACGGCACCGACCGTCTGCTGGGCTCGATCGGCTCCGACACGCTCAACGGCGGCAACGGCAACGACTCGATCGACGGTGGTGACGGCAACGACACCATCTCCGGCGGGCTCGGAGACGATTCGATCGACGGCGGGGCCGGCGACGACAGCGTGAATGGCGACGGCGGCAACGACATCGAGCACGGCGGCCTCGGCCACGACACGGTCCTCGGCGGGATCGGCAACGACTCGCTCTTCGGTGACGACGGCGAC
>Ga0214917_10004560_pt1 | contig 15333 bp, 7 predicted proteins | sample LL_1208_BB_MetaG_FD_177983 | JGI IMG/M metagenome (GOLD analysis project Ga0214917, IMG submission 177983) | Freshwater microbial communities from Lake Lanier, Atlanta, Georgia, United States - LL_1208_BB | ecosystem: Environmental > Aquatic > Freshwater > Lake | place: USA: Georgia | collected... | reverse complement strand
CTGCCCGGCGCCACCCATGCTGACGCCGAGTGCTGCTCCGGTGGCGATCGTGAGGTTGGTCGATGTCCAACTGGCCGGCGTGTTGTTGTAGAGCGAGGCGGGCGACCCGAACGTGAGCGTGCCGGCCGTGATCGTGGTCGGCCCGGAGTAGGTGTTGGTGCCGGTCAGGCTCGTCGTTCCTGCACCGGACTGGACGAGGCCGCCAGCGCCCGAGACGTTGCCCGAGAGGGTTTGAGCGGCCGTGTTGGCAAAGTTCAGCGTGCCGGTGGTGATCCTGATCGGCCCGCCGAAGGTGTTCGCGCCGCTGAGGATCAGCGTCCCGTCGCCATTCTTGGTCAGGCCGCCGGTCGTGACATTGGCGGCGATGGTGGCGGTGCCAGCCGCCCCGCCCGTGCCGCCGCCGCCGGTGAGCGCGATCGTCGGGGCGGAGGTGTAGCCCGTGCCGCGGTTGGTGACGGTGAAGCCGGTGATCTGGCCGTAGGTCGCGCTGCCGACGGTGGTGTCCACGGTCGCGACGGCGGTGGCCCCGGTGCCGCCGCCGCCCGAGATCGTGACCACGGGCGGCGCGATGTAGCCCGAACCGGCGGTGCCGAGGGCGATCGAAGTGATGCCGTTGCCGGTGGGGGCCAGGAGCGGCTGGGCGATCGTGATCGTGCCGCCGTTGTCGTCGATCGTGGCCCCGCCGCCGTAGATGGTGGCCCCGGTGAGGACGTTCGCGAGGAACGAGGCGTTGGTCGGGTTCGTCGTGGCGTTGCCCGCATACCGGAGCGTGCCGCCGTCGAAGTTCAGCAGCAGAGGATTCGTGCCGCCCGCCGTGGTGCGGATCAGGCCGTAGATCTGCAGGTCGCCGCCGTTGAGGTTGACGATCGAGGTGCTGTTGCCGCCGGCGGCGTTGAAGTCGAGCGTGTAGGTCGTCGTGTTGGGGCCCACGATCGAGCCGCCGGAAAGCGTCAGGATCGAGGTGCTGCCGGCACTCTGATTCAGCGTGAGCCGCGGACTCGACCCGGCCGTGCCGAACAGGTTCACGGTGCCCCCACTGACGGTCATGATGCCCGTGCTGCCGCCGGAGCCGCGGGCGAGGTTGAGCCAGCCCCCCACGTTCAGCGTGCCGCCGGTCACATCGACGAGGCCGGTCGCCGTGACACTCGTGATGCCGCCCATGCCGACCTCCGACGCGGTCAGCGACCCGCCCGAGAGCCGGTAGTAGCCGAACCCGCCCGTGGCGTTGCCCACCGACAGCGTCGTCGTGCTCGCGGCCTTCGTGAACTGCACGCCGCCGCCCGACTGGAACACGGCGCCGTTCCCGGAGGCGGCGTTCCCCACGAGGAGCGAGTCCTGCACGAGGGTGCCCCCCTGGACATTGAGGATCGCGTTGCCAGCCGCGCCCGCCACGGTGACCACGCTCGTGCCGGAGGAGGCAAAGTTGCCGTTGAGGTTCGTGGTGCCGCCGTTGAAGGTCTTGTTGCCGGAGAAGGGACTGTTGAGCGACGGGTCGCCCACCAACGTGAGCGTGCCGGCGCCGGTCTTCGTGAAGGCCCCCGAGCCGATCATCGGCCCCAGCCGCAGCGTGCCGCCGGCGTTCGAAACGTCGACGGTCGCGGCCCCGGTCAGGTTGAGCAGGGCCGCGGACAGGTCGACCGTGCCGCTCGCATTCGCCGCCTGCAGCGACCCGCCGGCGAGCGTGATCCCATTGGCGACCGTGCCGCCGAGCGTGCCGAGCTGCTCGGCGGCCGAGAAGCTCAGCGTTCCCGCCGACACGGTCGTGCCGCCCGAGTAACTGTTGGCCGCGCCGAGCGTCAGGGTGCCCGTGCCGGCCTTGATCAGCCCACCGGCTCCGCCGGCCCCCACGCCGCCCGCCAGGGTCACGTTGTTGGCCCCCACGTCGAGCGTGGCCGGGCCGCTGAACGTGACGGTTCGCGCGGAAATGTCGGCCGTGTTGCTGGTGCCCCACTGCAGTCCGCCGCCGGCCAGCGTGATCCCCCCCGAGCCCAAGCTCCCGAGCCCGGCGAAGTTGACCGTGCCCTGGTTGATCGTCGTGCCACCGGAGTAGGTGTTGGCGGTGTTGGACAGGGCGAGCGTGCCACCACCGGCCTTCGTGAGCCCGCCGCTTCCCGTCACGCCGATCGTCGAGGCGATCGTGAGCGTGTTGGTGCCGGCACCCGCCACCGTGATCACGCCCTCGTTCCAGGTGCCGTTGCCGAGCGTGAGCGGGGCCGTGGCCGCGATCGTGGCGGCCGCGACGTTCGAGGCGATCGCGCCGCTGTTGATCGTGAGGGCGGTCGAGGTGGCACCGCCGAGGGTCTGGCCCGTCGTGCTGAACAAGAGCGAGTTGAGCGTCAGCGAGGTGGCGGTGACGTTGCCGCTGAAGCCGATCGCGTTGATCGGCTGGGCCGCCGTGGTGCTGGCCGCGGTGAGCGTCGTCTGCTGGCCGGTGAGCAGCACCCGCAGGCCCAGGGTCGTGTCGTAGGTGACGAAGTTGCTGCCCGTGTTCGCCACCGCCGTGTCGCCGAATAGGTAGGGGACGATCCGCAGGGCCTGGGTGGTGTCGGCCGTAACGCCATTGTTGAGCGTGTTGCTGCCGACGAAGGCGAGGCCCGCGGTGTCCGCGAGCGTGATCCGGCTCACGTTCGTGGCCGCGCTCTGGTTGAGGCTCGTGCCGCGGACGAGCGCCGTCGCGCCGGCGGTGCGGCTCGTCCCGGACGCGGCCAGCGTGGTCACGCGAGAGGCCGCCGAGCCCACCGTGACCGTGGAGTTGCCGGCGCCGAAGGCGAGCGTGCCGATCGTTTCGGTCGTGTTCGTCGTGGTGTTGCCGGTGAGCGAGAGTTCGCCACCGCCGGCGAGCGTCACCGTAACGGCGTCACCGATGCGGTTGACGATGCCGGCCGTGTTGTCGAGCGAGAGGAGTCCGCCGCGGGCGTTCACGGCCGACGATGATGCGATCGCCCCGGCCGTGCCGCTGACCGTGAGCGTGCCTGCTGTGACCGTGGTCGCGCCGGAGTAGGTGTTGGCCCCGCCGGTGGTGATCGTGCCGGCCCCGACCTTCGTCAGGGCGAAGCCGGTGCCGGAGATGACAGCCGTGCCGAGATTCAGCGAGCCGCCGCTGGCGGCGCCCATCGTGGTGTCGGCGCCGAGCACGACGCCGCTCGAGAGCGTGAGCGCGCCGCCGGCCGTAGCAGCGTTGTTCACGAGGGCCCCGGTGCCGAACAGGCCGCTGCCGGAGAGGTTCAGTCGGGTGAAGGTCTCGGCGCCGGTCTGCTGCCAGTCGAGCGCGCCGCCGGCGTTGACCGTGATGCTCTGCGTGTCGGTGATGGCGTTGGTGCCGGCGCCCGTCACCTGCTGCGTGCCTCCGGCGTTGATCGTGGAGCTGCCGGCCCAGTTCACCGCGTTGTTGCTCGTGACGATGCCCGCGCTTACGACGAGGCCCGCCGTGCCGGTGGAGCTGGCCGTGAGCGCCAGGGTGCCGAGGCCCGTCTTCGTCAGGGCTCCGGTGCCGGTCAGGGCCAGGCCGCCGCTGGCCGTGAGCGTGGCCCCGGCGAGGACGTTCGTGGTCGAAGCGGAGCCGACGGTGATCGCGCCGCTCCAGGTCGCCGAGTTGTTGACCACGAGCGCCCCGGCACCGCCCACGCCCGTGCCGTTGAGCGTCAGGGCCTCGGTGGCGACCGTGGGCGTGGCATTGACGATGCTCAGGTCGAGGGCGCCGCCGGAGTTCACGACCGTGCCGGCGGCATTCGTGCCCAGCCCGAGCACGTTGGTGATCCGGAGCGTGCCGTCGTTGATCGTGGTCAGACCGGTGTAGGTATTGGCCCCGAAGAGCGTGAGGGTGCCCGAGCCATTCTTGTCGAGCGACGAGCCGGCGATGATGCTGCGGATGATCGCCGCGCTGTTGGCGGTGATGCTGGGCGCCGTGCCGCCGAGGGTGATCGTGGCGCCGCCGAGCGTGTAGATACCGGCGTTGGGGGCGTTGAAGACCATCCCATTGGCCGTGATGCCGGAGCCGACCTGGACGTACCCCGCTGTGCCAGAGGTGCCGCCGCCGAACGTGGCGATGTCGGCGGTCGTGTTGGGCCAGGGAACGAAGGCCGAGCCGTTCCAGAAGTTCAGGAGCGTGCTGTTCCAGATCCCGGGGCCGTCCTGGATGCCGGGCGTGAACGGGTCGGCATCGTACGTGAGCGTCTGCCCCCGCACCGCCGCGAAGGGCGCGAGCAACGGCACGAGCAGGCCGAACACGGCCGCTGCGATCCACGGACCTCGCCGACTGCCCGAAGGGCGGTCAGCCCGACGCATCGGCAGTGGGCTGAAGCACATGTGCACGCGCCAAAAGAGCCCTGACCCCGGAGATCAGCTGCTCCGGAATCCCCAAACCCTTGATCCTTATAATTACCAAGGCGTTCCCGGTCGGGCAAGCGATCCAGAATCCCGCTGAAATACGCGGCCGGGGGCGGATTTGTTCAGGTCGACACCGCGGCTCGTGCGGTGCCGGCCGTGCCAGCAGGGTGGCCGCGGGGTGCGTCCGTGGCACGAAGGGCCTCTGCCGCAAGGGCTACTGAGCGACGCGCGTCCTCGGGCGTCCTCGGGCGATAACGTCCCCTGTGTTGTGAACGCGGCGGGCCGGGTGGGCAACCACCCGGCCCGCTTGCTTTTCCCGGGGGTGCTTGCCACCGGACAGTCGGCCCTCGTACCTTCTCGACGCGGCGGCGGCCAGCAGCGGGGTCGGGCCCGGCGGCGACCGCGAGGGACCTCGCCCATGAGCCACGCCCGCCTGCTCGTGACGGCAGTCCTGCTGGCCGGGATGGCCGTGACGCACGCCGGGGACGGGCTGGTGGTCTATCCACCGGTGCCGGGACTCGCCGCCTCGGAGCACTACGCGATCCGCGTCCGCTCCCTTCGCGCCCGTGGCGAGTGGCAGCCCGTGTTCGCCTGGGAGACCAGGTGCAAGCCGATCGAACCGCGCTCTGACGGCTACTTCGACACCCTGGCGGGCTGGACCCACACCTACTGCAACTTCGAGACCGCCGGGCCCGTCGAGGTCGAGATCGCCCGCGTCGGCGGCCGGCCGATCCGCACCGCCGTGGTGCATCCCCGCCGCCAAGCCGCCGCGTTTTCGGTCGCGGACGGCAAGGCGTCTGTCACGCTCGACCACCCCTGCCTCGTGGCCGTCGACATCGACGGCCAGATGGACGAGCAGGACACGGGCAAGGGCTATCGCGGGCCGCCCATCCACACGGTCTCCGTCTTCGCCAACCCGCCGCTCGCCGACAAGCCAGAGCCGGACGATCCGGGCGTCCAGACCGTCAAGCCGGGTGAGGCGCCGCCCACCGCCGGCCCCTGGCACACGCTCTCTTTCCTGCCCGGGGTTCACGACGTCGGGCTGGCGTTCCCGCTCTCGGCCAACCGCCGCTACTACATTCCCGGCGACGCGATCGTCTACGGGACGCTCTCCAGCCGAGACTGGGCTGCCGGCGACCGAATCCGCATCTTCGGCCACGGCACGCTGTCGGGGGCCCGGCTCAAACACCCCAACTTCGTCGCGCCCGCCCTCTCCGAGGCCGACCGGCGGCGGTATCGCCCGATCGAGGTTCTGGGCGCCACCGACACCCGCGTCGAAGGCATCACCATCGCGGATTCGGCGACCCATTCGCTGATGCTGGTCGGGCCGTACTCGGCGGGCCATCCCAACGCGGTGCGCTGGACCAAAATCTTCACCTGGCGGATCAACGGCGACGGGATCAATCCCTTCGGCAACACGCACGTCGAAGACTGCTTCCTCCGCACCCAGGACGACTCGCTCTACGTCAACGGCCTCGGCATTCGCCGTACCGTGCTCTGGAACGACGCCAACGGGTCTTCGTTCGTGCTCAGTTCGCTGCCGCAACTCACGAACCGCGAGCTCGTGGTCGAGGACTGCGACGTGATCTACGCGCGGGCCAAGTGGCATCACTGGACCGGCGGACGAGTCTTCAACATGCGCGGGGAAGGGGGCGGCGGCGCCGGGGCCGGCGTAACGTTCCGCAACATCACCATCGAAGACCCCCGCCCGACGCTGCAGCAGTTCTTCCTCTGCATGAGCGTGCCGAAACCCTATTCCGGCGAGGGCGAGGCGCGGGCCGCCGGAGACCTGGCGGGAGTTCGCTTCCAAAACGTCTCGATCGCCGCGCCGAGCGTCCTGGGGGAGCCGCAGCTGCTCTGGGGACGATCCGACGCCCGGATCCGCGACCTGGTCTTCGAGAACCTGACGCTCGGCGGGCAGGCCGTGAGCGATGCCGGGTTTTTTCAGGTCAATGAACACGTGGAGCGGCTCCGGTTCTTCCCCGCCGACGGGGCGAATCCCTGAGCGGCCGATGGCCCGCCGCCCCACCGGCAAGCGCGGCCGGCCGGGTGTGGTACGCTCCCGCCCACCCGGGCGCACGTGCCACCGGGCGCAGCACCGCCTCTCCAAGACCCAACGGCCAGCCTCATGAAAGACCCCACCGTCCGCGGCGTCGTGCACCTGATCGAGGAGACGAAGACCTTCGGGCAGAAGGGGTTTCGCAAGCGGCTGGTGGTGCTCGAGCAGTCCAAGGGCACGTTCACCAACTACGTCCCGGTCGAGTTCGTGAAGGACGGCTGCGACGCGGTCGACGAGCTCGGCGTGGGGGACGAGATCGAGGTCACCTACCGCTTGAGCGGCCGCCGCTGGCAGCGGGATGAAGCGAGCGAGGCCAAGTATTTTTTGAGCGCCGAGGGGCTCTCGTTCCGGAAGCTGTCCGAGAGCGGCGGCGGGGGCGGCGCCCGCGGTGACGTCGATCCCAACGACGCCTTCGCCGAGGCCGGCGACGACGACGTGCCGTTCTGACACGCGGTGTGCGAGCGGATCCCTGCGCCGAGCGAGACGCCATGCAGTACTGGCTGATCAAGAGCGAGCCCGGCACCTTTTCGATCCAGGATCTCGCCCGGGCTCCGAAGAAGACGACCTCGTGGGAGGGCGTGCGGAACTACCAGGCCCGCAACTTTCTCCGGGCCATGCAGCGGGGCGACCTCGCGATCTACTACCACTCCAATGCCGAGCCGCCGGCCGCCGTCGGCGTCGCGAAGGTCGTCCGCGAGGCCTATCCCGACCACACCGCCTGGGATCCCACGAGCGACTATCACGACCCCAAGGCCTCGCCCGACCGTCCGCTCTGGTCGATGGTCGACGTCCAGCTCGTCGAGATCTTCCCGCGGGAGATTCCCCTCGAGGAACTCCGGGGCGTGAAGGCCCTCGCGGGGATGGAGCTGCTCCGCCGCGGCAGCCGCCTCTCGGTCACGCCCGTCTCTCCGGCCGAGTTTCGCACGATCGAGAAACTCGCCCACGCGACGCCACCCGCCGCCGCCGCGAGAGCCACCCGAGCCAAGCCGGCGAACACGCGCCGCGGCTGACGGCATAATGGGCCCATGCCCTGCCGGATCGAACCAGCCTCGTCCCCGCCGCGCGACGCCCGTGCCCCGCTCCCCGAGCCCCTCGGCTGGATCGACGGCGAGCTGGCCGACCTCGCCGCCGGCGACCTGCTCAGGCCCCAGCGGATTCGCAGCGGCCGGCAGGCCGCGCGGGTGGTGCTCGACGGCCGGGAGCTCGTCAACCTGGGCTCCAACGACTACCTCGGCTACGCCGGCGACGTGCGGCTCACGAAGGCCGCCTCCAAGGCCGCCTGCGCCGAGGGTTTTGGGGCGGGGGCGAGCCCGCTCGTGAGCGGTCACTCCCAGGCCCACGAAAACCTGGAGCGGGCGATCGCCGCGCTCCTCGGCGTGGAGGCGGCCCTGGTGTTCGCGAGCGGCTTCGCCGCCAACTCCGCCACGATCGCCGCCGTCGCCGGGCCCGGCGACGCGATCTACTCCGACGAGCGGAACCACGCCAGCCTGATCGACGGCTGCCGGCTCGCGCGGGCCGCGGTCCACGTCTACCCGCATCGCGACCTCGCCGCGCTCGAGCGACTCCTGGCGACCACCGCCGCCCGTCGCAAGCTCGTGGTCACCGACACGCTCTTTTCGATGGATGGCACGATCGCCCCGCTCGCCGACCTCTGCGAACTCGCCCGGCGGCAGGGGGCGATCCTTCTGGTCGACGAGGCCCATGCCACCGGCGTGTTCGGGGCGCGGGGCAGCGGCCTGGTCGAGGAGACCGGCTGCGACGACGGCGTCCACATCCGCGTGGGCACGCTCTCCAAGGCCCTGGGGGCGGCCGGCGGCTTCGTGGCCGGGTCTGGCCACCTTGTCGAGTGGCTGCGGCACAAGGCGCGGGCCTGGATTTTTTCGACGGCCCATCCGCCGGCCGTGGCCGGCGCGGCGGCGCGGGCGATCGAACTCGTGGGACGGGAGTCCGAGCGGCGGCGCGAACTGCGGGCTCTCTCCGCGGCCTTTCGCGAGCGGCTCACCGCCCGGGGCGTGGACATCGGCGGGGCCGAGGCTCAGATCGTGCCGGTGATCGCCGGAGAGCCGGCGGCGGCCCTGGCCCTCGCGGAACGGCTGGCGGCGGCGGGGTTTTTCGTGCCCGCGATCCGGCCGCCGAGCGTGCCCGTGGGAAGGAGCCTGGTGCGGGCGAGTCTTTCCTGGCTCCACTCCGAAGCCGACCTCGCGAGGCTCGCCGATGCGCTCGGCCAGTGACGGTGCACCGTGGTGCGTGATCGGCGCGGGGCCGTCGGGTCTGGCGGCGGTCCGCCACCTCGTCGCGGCGGGAATCCCGACCGAATGCCTGGAACGCGAGGCCGGCATCGGCGGCAACTGGCGGTTCGGCTCGGGCACGAGCCGCGTCTTCGCCTCCACGCGGCTGATCAGCTCCAAGCGGCTGACGGAGTTCGCCGACTTCCCGATGCCCAGGCACTTTCCGGCCTACCCCGATCACCGGCAATGCCTCGCCTATCTCGAGTCGTACGTCGCGCACTTCGGCCTCGGCCGCCACATCCGCACCGGGGTCTCGGTCAGTTCGGTCGAACCGGCCGGACCGCCGGGGGCCGGCTGGGTCGTGCACACCGGCGCCGAGCCGCGTCGCTACGCCGGCATCGTGATCGCCAGCGGCCACAACCACGTGCCGCTTCGGCCCGCCATCCCCGGTAGTTTCGCGGGCGACCTCCTGCACTCGGCCGACTACAAGAGCCCGACCGAGCCGGCGGCCCTCGCGGGCAGGCGGGTGCTCGTGATCGGCGCCGGCAACTCCGGCTGCGACATCGCCGTCGAGTGCGCGCGGCACGCGGCGGTCACGGTCCACTCCACCCGCCGCGGCTACTACGTCGTGCCCCGTTTCGTCTTCGGGCGGCCGGCCGACCTCCGTGGCGAGCGACTCCTGAAGATGAAGGCGCCCCTCTGGCTGCGGCGGCTCGTCGCCCTGCGGGGCATCGCCCGCACCGTGGGCCTCCCCTGGAAGCACGGGCTGCCGCGGCCCGACCACCGACTCTTCGAGACCCACCCGATCATCAACTCCGAACTGCTCCGGCAGATCGACGCCGGGGCGATCCGCCCGGCCGGCGACGTGGCGGCCTTCGAGGGATCGACCGTGGTCTTCGGCGGCGGCCACCGGGAAGACTTCGACGTCGTGATCTGCGCGACCGGCTACCAGACGACCTTCCCCTTCATCGACTGCCGGCTGCTCGGCGCCGCCACGGCCTCGGGCGTGCCGCGGCTGTTCATGAACCTGCTGCATCCCACCCGCGACGACATCGCGGTCGTGGGGCTGATCCAGCCCGACAGCGGCCAGTGGGGGATCACCGACGTGCAGGCCAGGCTCGTGGCGGGCATGGCGGCGGCCGGCCGCACGTCGCCTCGCGCCGCGGGCTGGCTCTATGCCCGCCGGCAGCGGCCGCTCCGCCCCGGCCCGATCCGCTACGTCGCCTCGCCGCGGCACAGCCTCGAGGTCGAACATTTTTCCTACCGCCGCGGGCTCGAGCGGCTCGTGACGGGGGTCGACCGCCGCCTGCGGCGCGAGGCCCGCGTCAGCGCGGGAGCGTGAGCGGGGCCGGCTGGCCGGGGGTGGGCGGCGGCGTGGGGGGCGCGCCGAAGAGCGCCTCCAAGCCCCGGCCGATCCCGTCGTCGATCACGGCCCGCGCCGTGTTCTCGAGCACGCGCTTGAGCAGGATGTCGATGGCGGCGGCGTCGAACTGGGGCCGGGCGAGCGTGCCCTTGAGCGGGATCGCGATCGGGGTGCGGGCGAGCGTGGCCACCACCGGCGTCTGCCCCACAAGATCGCCGCGGAAGGCCACCTCCACGAGCATCGCGAGCGACCCGTCGCTCCCCACGCTCCCCTTCGAGGTCAGCATCAACGCGCCCGAGTCCATGACCAGCCCCTCGTGCCAGATCCGCCGCTCGGCCAGCCGGACGCGGATCGCCTCCGGCCGCACCCGCAGGAGCACCGGCTTGTCGGAGAGCGCGAACCGTGGATCGATCGCCGCCTGCAGCTTGCCGAGCAGGTTCACCAGGGGCTGCATCGCCCCGCTGGGCATCACCTCGAACTGCTCGAACACCACCTGCGCCGCCGCCTCGCCGGCGAGCGGATCGGCGAGGGGCAGCCGCGCCCCGGCCGTGTCGATGCTGACGACCCCGGAGGTCTCGGTCGAGCGGCCGAGGAGCGGTGAGATCCAGGTGGCGAACCGGTTGCACATCGCACCGCTGAGCTGCACCCGCTCGACGATCCGCCCCGGGGGCACGACCAGCTCGCCAGGTGCCGGGGCCAGCGCGATCCAGGGCGCGCCCCGCAGCCGGCCGCCCGCAGCCGGCAGGTCGAAGGGCCCGAGCGCCAGCTGCCCCTCGACGAGGCGAATCGCCACGTCGCCGGCGGCGAGCGAGAACCCGTCGATGTCCGCGGCCGTCCAGGCGGCCGAGGTGTCGAGCGACACCGCCTTGAGCCGTTCTTCGAGCCGTCGGACCGAGGCCACGTCCTTCACGGGCAGCGTCGCGGCCGGGCGGCCGGGCGGCGGCACCTCGCCACCGCGGGTGGCCGCCAGCCAGGCGTCGGGCAGCGGGAGCGTGCCGGCAGCGGGCGCGAGCGGGTCCCCCGCGGCCGTCACCATGCCGGCGGGAGCCGCCGCCAGCGGAGCCCGCGCGGTGAACGGCCGATTGACCGTGCCGGCCAGCCGCACCTTGCCGCCGGTCCAGGGAGTGGCCAGCCGCGACAGCTGCCCCCAGTCATAGGACATCGAACCCGTCAGTTCCGCCAGCCGCCGACCCGACCATTCCTCGACCGCACCCCGCGCAGCGAGCGCCACGGTCGACGACTCGAGCGACAGTTGATCCACGACGAGCCGGTCGGCCACCGTCAGCCCGCCCCCGGCGACCCGCGCGTAGGGCCGGGTGAGTTCGAGCACGAGTTTGGCCTGCGGCTCGGCCCAGACACCGCGGGGCTCGCCCTGGGCCGCCCGGCGCGCGATCGCCACCTCGCTGCCCGTGGCTTCGGCGAGCAGGTTCACGCCCAGTTGCGTCTCCGCGACATCGAGCGTGCCCCAGGCGCGGCCCGAGAGCGGCCAGGCGGCGGCCACGTCGCGGGGCACGATCCAGTCGGCCAGCCGGGCGAGATCAGCCTGCCACTGCACGCGGCCGCGGACGCCCGCCATGACCGCGTCGAACGGGCTCGTGGCCGCACCGGTCGCCGGCGTCCAGATCGCCCCGCCGCTGCGGATCGAAAGCGAACTCGAAAGCACTTCGGCCGACGAGATCTCGACCGCGCCGGTCGTCGGCCGGATGATTCCGGCGGCCGTGGCCACGATCCGCGGCTCGAGCACCTGGCGATCCCCCAGCCGCATGGCGAATCGTTCGATCTCGCCGCCGGCCTTGGTGATCCGCCAGGCATCGCCGCCGGCGGCGGGTGCGGGAGTGATCGCGGCGGTCGCCTCGATCGCGCCGGCCAGTTCGAGCCCGGCGACGGTCGCCCCCGGCACCGCCGCGGCCAGCCGACGATGCCAGCGGTCGAGGTCGCCGACGAGTCCGCAATCGGCCGTCACCTCGCCCCCCGCGGCCGCGGGCCGAATCCAGGCCGCCGGCCCGCCGGCCCGCCGCGGGCCCGTGAGCGCCGACGTGTCGACGAGCACACCGCCGGCGAGCGACACCTCGAGCGAGTCGCCGGCGGCGGCCAGGACCCCGCGGGCCCGCTCGATGGCGGCGAGGTTGCCGGAGACCGAGCCCACCAGTTCCGCATCGAGCGAGAGCGACTCGTCCTGCCACACCGGCCGGCCCGGGGCTGCCAGCTCGAAGTCCGTGACGGCCGCGGCCAGCTTCACGGCCGTGACATCGCCCCCGGCCCGCTCGGCCTCGAGCCGGCCCCGCGCCTTGCCCGCCAGCCGCACGCCGCCGAAGTCGAGCACCTCGGCCAGCTCGCCCACGAGCCCGCCCAGATCGACCGTCCACTGCGCCTTGAGCGCCGCCGGGGTGCCGGTGGCCGAGAACTCCGCCGCCTGCGAGGCCAGCCGGGCTTCCTCGATCCGCAGGCCTGCGTCGCGGCCGGGACCGCGGCGACCGCGGATCCAGGCGGTGAGCGGCTCGCTCCAGCGAAACAACCGCTCCCCCGCGGTCGCCGGCTCGGCCGCACCCGCCGGCTTCGGCGCCGCGGCCTCGGCCGGCGCGGCCTCGCGCACGGCGGCGAGGTTGCGGGCGTCGAGCCGCACTTCGAGCAGCCGGTCGGCGCCGTCGGCCCGGGCCACCGCCGAGAGCTGCAGGCTGCCGCCGGTCACCTTGACGTCGTCCCGCACGGCGAGCCCGCCCGGCAGTGACCGGGCCGCCGCCGCCAGATCGATCCGCGCGGCCGCCGCGCAGTCGTGCGTCACGGCCGCCTCGAGCCACTCCCAGGGATCGTCGCCCGGCAGCGGCACCCGGCCCGACAGCTCGGCCTCCGCCACCGGCGAGATCGCGCGGAGCTCACGAATCGTGATCCCGCGGTCGTCGACGACCAGGTCGAGCGGCAGCTCGCACCGCTCGAGGGCGAACTGCTCGGCGAGCGTGTCGGCGGCGCAGACCGCGAACTGCTCGATCACGGCCCGGCCCTGGATCTGCGTCGCGGCCTCGGCGAGCGCCACGTCGAGCCGGACTTCGGCCAACCCGTCGGCCAGCCGGTCAAACCCAAAACGGGTCGCGGCCACGCTCGAAAGGCCCAGCGGCAGGCGATGGGTCGTGATCGCCAGCGCCCGGCTGCCGTCGGCTCCCGGCGGCGGGGCCGACACCGACCAGCCACCGTCGCGGGCCAGGGCCGCGGCCGCCGCCGCGGGGATCGTGGTGCGGTCGAGCCGGGGCGCGGGGTCCGCGTCGCGCGACACCACCACCTCGCGCGGGGGCTCGGCATCCCGCAGCGCCGCGGGGGATCCGGTCGCCGGCTCCCCCTCCTGCGGCCGGCCCACGTGCCGCACCCGGCCGGCCGCCGTCCAGCCCGCGAGCGAGCCGTCGGCCCCGAGCGTGCCCGCGGCGATCAGGTCGGTGATCCGCCACGCATCGGCACGGCTCGTATCGACGAGTTCGATCGTGCCATCCACGAGTTCCAGTTCACAGGCCACGCCCGTGGCTTGAGCCGCCGTCGCCAGCCAGGGGGCGAGGATGTCTTCCAGCGAACTGCCGCCGGGCCGGACGGCGACGACGGCCTCCACGCCCGAGAGCCGCACCGTCCCCAGGTTCCGCGGATCGAGGACGAGCCCGAGCAGACCCTTCTCGATGACGAGCGACGGCACGATCACGGCCGGCCGGCCGGCCGCGTCGGCCATGACGATGTCGCGATACTCGATGCCGCCGAGCCAGCGCCAGTGGGCCGCGCGGCTGGTGACCGTGCCGTCGATCCCGGCGAAGGCCCCTTCCAGCGGTCGGTCGCGCAGGCTCGTGTGGACGATCACCGCCGGCGCCAGCCAGGCGAGCGCGGCGAGCACGGCGAGCGTCGCCAGCGAGAACACGCCCACCCGCCGCCGCGGCCGCACCGCCTGCTCTCGGGTTCGTCGCCTGGCCATGGGGGCGAAGTATAGGTGGGGCCGGTCGATCCTATGAAGGCGGGAATGGGAGCGAAGGTGGGAATGGGAGCGGAGGCGGGAATGGGAGCGACCGCGTGACTGGTGCCGCCGCCTCGAGCCGCGCGAGGTCGGCGGGCGTGTCGACGTCGACGAACGAGGCGAGCGTCGGATCAACGACCGCGAGCTCGGCCTCGGAGACACGGTGCACGGCCCGCTCGTCCGAGGCGGCGACGGATGCCAGCACCGCCCGCGGGCTGGTGACGCCGGCGGCGAGTTCCCGGCCCAGTCGTTCGCAGAGGCTCGTGGCCAGCGCCGACACGAGCACCTGCGGATGGCCGCCGACGAGTGGCACCACCCACCGCACCTCCGGCCGCCGGGCCCGCTCGACCAGGAGCCGCAGCACGGCCGGCTCGAGCGCGGGCGAGTCACCGGAGGCCACCACGGCGATCCGCGCGGCCGGGTGCGCCGTCTGCGCATGCACGAGCCCGTCGTGGATCGCCGCGAGCGGGCCGGCGGCCGGCCGGCTGTCCCGGATCACCTCCACGCTCACCGCGATCGGTGGCAAAGGCTGCTCCGCGGCCGCGACCACGATCACCCGGCCGGCCTCGCCCGCGACCGCCCGGCAGACCCGGTCGAGCAGGCTCGTGCCGCCCACCTCGAGGGCCACCTTGCCCCCGGCCGGAGCGGCCGCCCCGAACCGCCGCGAACGGCCGCCGGCCAGCACGATCGCGATCACGTCGGCGGGCATGTCCACTCGTCGCGGGCGGGGGCGTTTGGCTGGGCGGCCCGGTTGTTGTAGCCGATCGGACGCGGCTCCCTTGCCGCCCGACCGGGCCCCCGCGAACAGTTGGCCTCGCAGCCACCGTGGAACCCGCGGTGCTGCAGCGGGCAGCGGATGCCTCTCCGACGACGGACGCATTCCGAGGAGCCGCCGCCATGTCTGCCAGCCCGACCGCCGGGATCGCCTTCGAACCGCTCTCCCTCGAGCGCATCCGGCCGCTGCTCGGGCCGCAGGATCCACCCTGCCTGTCGCTCTACCTCCCCACGCACCGCACCGTGCCCGAGCGCACGGTCGACCGGCCCGCCTACCATCACCTGCTCGAAGCCTTCGAGCTCGCGCTCGGCCTGTCGCACTCCCGGGCCGAGATCGACCGGCTATTGCACCCCTTGCGCCTGCTCGAAGCCGACCACCGCTTCTGGGAGCACACCCGCGACGGCCTGGCCCTGTTGGCCGCCGGCGGCGTGGCCCACGGCTTTCTCCTCCAACGCCCCGTCGCGCCGCTGGCCTTGGTCACCAGGCGATTCCATCTCCTGCCGCTCGTGCGGCTGGCGGCCTCGCTCGAGCGGTTCACGATCCTCGCGCTGACGAGCCGCGAGGCCGTCGCCTACGAGGCCAGCGTCTGGCCCGACGTCG
>Ga0214917_10004559_pt1 | contig 15334 bp, 15 predicted proteins | sample LL_1208_BB_MetaG_FD_177983 | JGI IMG/M metagenome (GOLD analysis project Ga0214917, IMG submission 177983) | Freshwater microbial communities from Lake Lanier, Atlanta, Georgia, United States - LL_1208_BB | ecosystem: Environmental > Aquatic > Freshwater > Lake | place: USA: Georgia | collected... | reverse complement strand
GCCTGGGGCCACGATTTCCGACCCGATTACCGCCGCCTTGGGCAGTTGCGCCGCCTCTGCCCGGGGGTGCCGCTGGTGGCCCTCAGCGCCACGGCGGCACCGCGGGTGCGGGCCGATCTGATTCGCCTGTTGGAGTTGCGGCGCCCCCTGATCCAGGTGCGTTCCGCCCGCCGCGACAACCTCGCCTATGCCATGCGCCGCCGGCCGGAGGAGCCGCTGCCGGAGGTGCTGCAGGCCCTGGAGCAGGCCCGCGGGGCCGTGCTGATCTACGCCCGCACGCGCCGCTCGGTGGAGGCCTGGGCTCGGCGGCTCAGCCAGGCGGGGGTGGAGGCGATTGCCTATCACGCCGGCATGGATCCGGAGAGCCGGGCCCTGGCCCTCACGCATTTCCAGGAGCACCCCTCGCCGGTGCTGGTGGCCACGGTGGCCTTCGGCATGGGGGTGGACCGGCCCGATGTGGGGCTGGTGCTGCACCTGGATTTGCCCTCCAGCGCCGAGGGCTACCTGCAGGAGTCCGGCCGGGCCGGCCGCGATGGGCTGCCGGCCACGTGCCTGGTGCTGTTCCGCCCAGGCGACCGCACCAGCCTGGCCCGCGCGATCCGCGCCGGGGCCCGCGAGGCCGGCGATGACCCTCAGGAGCGGCAGCGGGCGGAGCTGGCCCAGCAGCAGTTGCGCCGCATGGAGGCCGTGGCGGAGGGCTCCGGCTGCCGAGAGCAGGCCCTGCTGCTGGCGGTGGGGGAGTTGGTGCCCCCCTGCGGCCGCTGCGACCGCTGCCTGGCGCAGCCCGCCCTGGTGGATTGGTCGCCGCAGGCGGCCGCGGTGCTGGCCCTGCTGGAACAGCGCAGCGGCCTGGATCTGCGCAGCCTCGCCGAGGAGCTGGCTGGGGAGTTGGCTGGGGCGGATGGCGAGGGGGAGGAGCGCTGGCGCTGGTTGGCGCGGCGGTTGGTGCAGGAGGACCTGCTCAGCGAGAGCGATGACGGCAGCCAGCGGCTCTGGCTCAAGCCCGCGGGCCGCCGCTTCCTGCAGCAGCCCTGGAGCCTGAAGTTGGCGGCCTAATGGCTGGGCCGGAGATCAGCCCCCCTTGGCCTTGCAGAGGTCTTTGATCAGCTGCTGCTCGAAGTCGCTCTGGGGGGCATCCCAGGTTTTCCAGGTGCCGGACTGGCCGGTGGCGTTGAGCCGCTTGGCGTTGCAGTTGATGGCCAGGTAAAGGGGCTGCCCTTCGCTGTTGAGGCTCGGGGCCACGTAGCTGCCCCCCATGGGCATCCAATTGGCCCAGTCCACCTGCAGGGGGCCGTAGGTGCGCCAGTCCGGTGAGGCGCTCTTGCCGGGCTTGGCCGCCACGGTGGTGGGTTTGGCGGCGGGTTTGGGATCGGGTTTCGGAGTGGGTTTGGCGGCCACCACGGGTTTGGCGGCCTCCACAGGTTTCGCCGTTTCCAGCGGCTGCGCGGTTTCCGCGGGCTTGGGGGTCTCCGCCGGTTTCGCCGACTCCACGGGCTTCGCCGCCACCACCTCCGGCTTTGTGGCCGGCTTTGCGGCCGGTTTGGGCGCCGGTTTGGCCACGGCGATGGTCGCGGGCCGGGGCTTGGGTTTCGCCGCCACGGGCCGCGGGGTGCTGCGCAGCTTCAGGGTGGTGCCCACCACCACCGTGTTGGGATCGCTGAGGTTGTTGAGGGCCACCAGCCGCTCCATCGGGATGCCGTAGCGGTCGGCGATCAACGACAGGGTTTCGCCGCTTTGCACGGTGTGCTGCCGGGCCGCTTTGTTCACGGCAATGGCCGCACGGGGGCTGCCGCCGGCCCCAGGCACCTGGATGCGGCTGCCCGCCCAGAGGTCCTGGGGGTTGCGCAGGCCGTTGAGGTCCATCAGCCGCTGCACGCTGGTGCCGTAGCGCTCGGCGATCTCGGAGAGGGTTTCGCCCGCTTTCACGGTGTAGTTGCCGCTGCCCGCGCCGGAGCCATAGCTGGCGCCTGCGCCACCGCCGGGCACCCGGATGACGCTGCCGGCCCAGAGGTCCTGGGGGCTGCGCAGACCGTTGAGCTGCATCAGCCGCTCCACCGTGGTGCCATACCGCTCCGCCAGCTCCCCGAGGGTGTCACCCGGCTTCACCACCACCTCGCCCGCCAGGCCCGGCAGGGGCAGCAGCAGGGCGAGGGCTAACAGGGCTGCGGAACGGCGGCGCATCGGATTTCACTCCCAATGGAGGAAACCATACGGACCTCAGCCGTGGGCGCTAGCCCCCCTTTGATAAGGGCTGGAAATGGCTTCAGCGCAGCAGTGCCCGCAGCAGGGGCAGCCGCGTGCCGTAGGGGGGATAGCGCAGGGGCACATCCAGCTGGAACGGCCGCCGCAACACGCTGCGGCGGTGGGAGAAGGTCAGGAAGCCCGCCTCGCCGTGGTAGGTGCCCATGCCGCTGTTGCCCACGCCGCCGAAGGGCAGCTCCGGCACCGAGGCCTGCATCACCACATCGTTGAGGCACACCCCCCCTGAGCTGGTGCCCTCCAGCAGCCGCCGCTGGGCTTGCTCGGACTTGGAAAACAGATACAGGGCCAGCGGTTTGGGGCGGCCGTTGATCCACGCCATCGCCTGCTGCAGGTCGTCGACCTCCACCACCGGCAGCAATGGGCCGAACAGCTCCTCCTCCATCAGGGGGTCGTCGGGGCTGTCCACCCGCACCAGGGTGGGGGCCATGCGGCGCCGTTCCGGATCGCTCTGGCCGCCGAACAGCACCTGGCCGCGCTGCTGGGCCCCCTGCAGCAGCCGCTGCAGCCGCTCAAACTGGGCCCCATTCACGATGGTGGCCAGGTCGGGGGAGGTCAGGGGATCGTCACCGAAGCAGTGCTGAATCCGCTCCCCCAGCCGTTGGATCAGGGGCGCGGACACCCCCCGCTGCACCAGCAGGTAATCCGGGGCGATGCAGGTTTGGCCGGCGTTGAGGGATTTGCCCCACACCAGCCGGCGGCTGGTGACCGCCAGGTCGGCATCGTTGAGCACCACCGCCGGGCTCTTGCCCCCCAGCTCCAGGGTCACCGGGGTGAGGTGCTGCGCCGCTGCGGCCATCACCAGGCGGCCCACACGTTCGCCGCCGGTGAAAAAGATGTGGTCGAAGTGCTCCTGCAGCAGCGCCGCCGCCGCCGTGCCATCCCCCTGCACCACCTGCACGGTGCTGGGCTCAAAGGCGGCACTGATCAGCCGCTCCAGCAGGGCGGCGGTGGCGGGGGCGTGCTCGGAGGGCTTGAGCACGGCCGTGTTGCCGGCCGCCAGCACGCTCACCAGCGGTTGCAGGCTGAGCAGCAGGGGGTAATTCCAGGGGCCGATCACCAGCACGCAGCCCAGGGGCTCAGCGATCACCTCGGCCCGGCCGGGCCGCAGGCTCAGGGGCACGGGCACGGGTTTGGGGGCCATCCAGCGCCGCAGGCGTTTGCGCACCAGCGCGATCTCCTGGCGCACGGCCACCAGTTCGAAATAGGCCTCCACCTCCGGTTTGCCCAGGTCGCGGGCCAGGGCCTCGAACACGGCGGCTTCGTGGGCATCGAGGGCCCCCGCCAGGCGGTCGAGCTGCTCGAGCCGCCAGGCCATGGGCCGGGTGTGGCCATCACGCACCAGCTGACGCTGCTGGGAGACGGGGATGCGCAACGGCATGGTGCCTGGGGTTGGTGCCCCCATTTCAGCGGGGCGAGCCCCGCCGGTGCGGGCGGATTGGGGGTGGCCTCTCCCGCCGGTGCCTGGCCTGGAGGTTCCCCTGGTCAAAGCCCTTGACGAGACTTGAACTCGTGACCTCTCCCTTACCAAGGGAGTGCTCTACCGCTGAGCTACAAGGGCATGTGGAAGGTGGGCCGGGTTGGATTTGAACCAACGTAGGCAGAGCCAGCGGATTTACAGTCCGCCCCCATTAACCACTCGGGCACCGACCCGAACCACACCCGGAGACGTTACCAGCCGGTGGTTCCGCCCCTGGCCCCGCTCCTTACGATCACGGCAGTGGAGGCCGGATCGCCGGCGGTTCCGATGCGCCTGCTGCTGCTGAACGGCCCCAACCTCAACCTGCTGGGCTCCCGTGAGCCGGGGCTCTACGGCGCCCAGACCCTGGAGCAGATCGAATCGGCCCTCAGCCGGCAGGCCGCTGACCTGGGGGTGGAGTTGCAGTGCTTCCAGAGCAACCATGAGGGGGAGCTGGTGGATCGCATCCACGCCGCCCGCGGCCAGGCCGACGGCATCCTGATCAACGCCGGCGCCCTCACCCACAGCTCCATTGCCCTGCGGGATGCCCTGCTGGGGGTGGCGATCCCCTTCGTGGAGCTGCACCTCAGCAACGTGCATGCCCGTGAGGCCTTTCGCCACCACTCGATGCTGGCCGACAAAGCCCTCGGGGTGATCTGCGGCTTCGGCCCGGCCAGCTACGGCCTGGCGCTGCAGGGCCTGGTGGAGCGGCTGCGCACCGGCGCACCGGCATGACGGCCCTGTTGGAGAGCCCCACCGCCCGGGTGAAGTGGCTGGCGGCGCCAAGTTCGGCGGCGTGGCTTGAGGCGGCCAACGCCCGCCCGGATCTGCTGCTGATCGACCACGCCCATTGCGAGCGCAAGGCGGCCGGCGTGGCCCTGCAGCTGATGTTCCGCTACCCCAGCGACCGGGCCCTGGCGGAAGCCCTCAGCCCCCTGGCCCGCGAAGAGCTGGAGCATTTTGAGCTGGTGTTGCAGGTGCTGGAGCGGCGGGGGATTGCTCTGCGGCCCCTGCCGGCTCCCGCCTATGGCGCCGCCCTGGCGGCGGCGGTGCGTCGGCAGGAGCCGCAGCGCCAGCTCGATGCCCTGCTGGTGGCGGGGCTGATCGAAGCCCGCAGCCATGAACGCATGGCCCTGTTGGCGGCCCATGGGGCCGATGCCGAGCTGCGGCAGCTCTACGGCGCGTTGCTGGCCAGTGAGGCGCGCCACTTCGGCCTCTATTGGGTGCTCGCCGAGGAGCGCCACGGCCGCGAGGCCACGGTGGAACGGCTGCAGCAGTTGGCCCAGCTGGAGTGCGAGGCCCTCAGCGGGATCCTGGCGGACCCCCATGGCCTGCGGGTGCATTCGGTGGGGGTTCGCGGCGGCGCCGGGCCAGCCGCTGCTCAATCGGATGGGCCAGGGCCATCACCGTCAGGCTGATGGCGATGCCAAGGGCCGTGGCCTGCACCCGCTCGTCGGCGATGTTGAGCAGGTTGGCCCTGGAGCTGTCGAACAGCACGATCGTGGCCGTCAGGGCCATCAACATCAGGGCTGGGTGGCCGCGGCGGCTGACAATCAGCACCGTGAGGGTGGCCAACAGCACCGCAGGCACCTGCAGGGGCAGGGCCTGGGGCAACACTCCGGCCAGGGCCATGACCAACAGCACCCCCGCCAGGGTGCCGAGGGAACGGTGCAGGGCCACCTTCCAGGCATCCCGCACGAATGGCCGCAGCACCAGAAACGGTGTGACCATCAGCCACAGGCCCCGCATGTGCCAGTGATCCCCCAGGGCCAGGAGTGTGGTTACCACCGTGGTGGAGGTCAACAGCAGGCCATAGGCCAGGCAGCGCCGCCAGCTGTGGTGAACCGTCAACTCCCCGGGTCTGCTGCCCCCGTCCGCGGCCAGCAGCGTGGCCTGCGCCGCGATCGATAGGCCGCAGCAGAGCGCCAGCCCTATGAGCAGTCGCGGCAGATCACTGCCGCGGAGGGCGACGCTGTTGGAGGGGTTGCTGATCAGCACACAGAGGCTCACCACCATCAGCCAGTAGGTGGGTTGCAGTTGCCAGCGGGCCGTGAACCCCATCGCCAGGGCCGTGCCGGCCATCAGCCCGGTGAGGGCCACGGCGTTGCCCTGGCTCAGCACCGCTGGGATGACCAGCAACGTCAGCCCCGCCGCGCCGAGAAGCGCCTGGCGCCATCCCAGTTGGGTGGCGATCACCAGCGAGCCCAGGGTGGCCAGGCAGAGCGTGCCGGTGGCGGGCCCCAGCCCCAACCCCACGGCGATCCGATCGGCGATCACCAGGCTGCAGACCACCAGAGCCACCAGGGGCCCCAGATGACTGCTGGGGGTCGTGGCGGCTGCAGGGCTCAAGGCAGCAGCGGAAACCGCTGGGCGATGCCATCCCCGGTGAACTGGGCCACCCAGCCGTCGGGGTTGTCGAAGAAGCGAACGGCGCAGAAGTGGGGGGCACTGCCCATGTCGAACCAGTGCTTGGTGCCGGCGGGAACGCTGATCCAGTCGTCGGTTTCGCAGAGCACCTGCAGCACCTCATCGCCGATGTGCAGGCAGAACAGGCCGCGGCCCTCCACGAAGAAGCGCACCTCGTCTTCGCTGTGGGTGTGCTCCGCCAGAAATTTCTGGCGCAGGGCCTCCCGGTCGGGATGGTCCGGCGTCATGCGGATCGCATCCACCGTGGGGTAGCGGCCCAGGGCCTGCACCCGGGCGATCTCCGGGGCATAGGCCGCCAGGATCTGCTCCGGTGCGGCCGCCGCCGGCAGGGCGGCCCGGGCCGGCCAGCGCTCAAAGCCGATGCCCCGCTGGGCCAGTTCGGCGGCGATCAAGGAGCCGTCGTTGCTGGCGAAGCTGGGCACGGGATGGCCGATGGCTTCTGCGGCAAAGATCTGCAGATGACTCATGGGGCCGGCTCTGCGGAACCAGGCCAGCCTAGAAAGTGCTCAGAACCGCCCCCTGCGCGTGCCGGCTGCCCCCGCCCCACCGGCCCCCGGACTCACCCTGGTGGGGGTGGGGCCCGGCGATCCGGAGCTGATCACCGTGGCGGCCCTGCGGGCGATCGAGGCGGCGGCGGTGGTGGCCTATCCGGTGGCCCGTGCCGAGGCGGAGGGCATGGCAGCCCGCATTGCCGAGCCCTGGATCGCCGCCCACCAGCGCCGCCTGCCCTTGCTGTTTCCGATGGTGGTGGAGGCCGAGCCGCGCCAGCTGGCCTGGCACGCCGCCGCCGATGCGCTGGCGGCGGAGGTGGCCGCAGGCCGGGCGGTGGTGCTGCTCTGTGAGGGCGACAGCTCCCTCTATGCCAGCTGTTCCTACGTGCTGCTGGCCCTGGCTCAGCGCCACCCCGGCTGCCCGTTGCGGGTGATCCCCGGCATCACGGCGGTGGCGGCGGCGGCGGCGGCGGCCTCCAGCCAGGGGCTGCCCTGGCCCTTGGCGTTGCAGCAGGAGGCGTTGTTGATCCGCCCCACCCCCGATTCGCCCGAGCAGTTGGAGCAGCTGCTGGATCAGGCGGCCGCCGGCGCCACGGTGCTGGCGTTGCTCAAGCTGGGGCGCCGCTGGCCCTGGGTGCGCACCTGTCTGGAGGCCCGGGGCCTGCTGGATCAGGCCCTGTTCGCCCAGCGGGTGGGTTGGCCCGATCAGCAGCTGGCGCCGGCTGCGCTGGTGGCCGCCTCCGAGCAGCCCTATTTTTCGTTGTTGTTGATCCGCCAGGGCTGGCCGGCGGTGTTGCCGTGAACAAGGTGCTCCGATGACGGCGATCGATTGGTTCTCCCTGCTCCATCCGGTGCTGGTGATCCTGTTTGTGTACCCGGTGATGGGTGCCACGGTGCGGCTGGGGATCCTGGTGCGGGAGAAACGCCTGGGGATTACCAAGCAGCCCGCTCCGGTGCCCCGCGAGCACGTGGACCACGGCCGCTGGCTCACCGCCGCCGTGGTGGTGGCGGTGCTGATCGCGCTGGTTTATTCCTTCGCCAGCAAGGCGCTGGAGCCGGGGGTGGCCTTCGCCGGTGGGCCGGCGCGTCTGGGGCTGCTGCTGCTCGTGGCCGCCGGCACGCTGGTGGCCCTGATCGCCCTGTTGAGGGTCAAACAACCGTTGCTGCGGGCCAGCTTCACCGGCCTCACCTGGCTCGGGCTGCTGGGCTTGGGCAGCCAGCCCGAGATCTGGCGCCTCTCCGACAACCCCTTCAGCGGGGCCTTCTGGAGTTCGCACTATTGGAGCGGCGTGCTGCTCACGGGCCTGCTGCTGTTCAACCTGGCGGCCCGGCCTGAAATCACCAAGCACCTGAGCTGGCGCCGCCTGCACGTGGCCAGCAATGTGCTGATCCTGGTGTTGTTGGCGGTGCAGGCGATCACCGGCAGCCGCGATCTGCTGGAGATCCCGCTCAGCTGGCAGAAGCCGGCGATTTACCGCTGCGATTTCCAGCGGCGCACCTGCCCTGAGCCGGGGGCTCCAGCTGCTGCGGCACCAGGCTCAGCCGTGGCCCCCGCGGCGGCTTGAGCAGCCGCGCCATCAGTGCCAGCAGGGCCCGCCATTCCGGCGGGGCCGGCCGTTCGGGCCAGGCACCGGGGCGGCCGTAGAGCCAGTCCACCAGTTGCAGGCGGGCGCTGCGTGCCGCGCCATCGCGGGCCCACAGCAGGCGGCCAGGGGAGGGGGCCTGGGGCTCCAGCGGCAGCGCCGGCAGTGGGCTGGCGCCGCTGCCCAGCAGCTGCAGCCGCTCCAGCCGCCAGCCCTCGGGCAGGGGTGGCGGATCCTGCAGCGCGGCCCCCACTTCGCTCAAGGCGCAGACCTGCACGGGCCAGGTGTGGGGCTGGTTATGGCCATCCCGCAGCGTGAGCGTTGCGGCGGTGGCCAGCCCCAGCCAGGGGGTCGGGTCGCCGGCGGGTGGGTCTTGGCAGGCCCGCAGGGCCACCAGCAGGCCCAGCAGGGTGAGGGAACCCCACAGCAGCCCCAGGCCGGCCGCGGCGTTGTTGCCCGGCTCCGTGGCCAGATGGCGCAGGATCATCGCCAGGTTGAGGCCATTGAGCCCCAGCAGCACCACCAGGGGCAGCGCCAGCACCGGGGCGATGCCCCCATGGCCCTGCAGCCGGTGTTTGGGGGTGATGCGAAACGGCTGCACGCGGCCCCAGAGGCTGGCCACCACCGTGGCGGCCAGGGGCACGGCCAGGGCCCACCCGGGCAGATCGGCCAGCAGGGCGTGGCGGCTGCCGCGGTTGAGCCAGCCCACGCTGAGCAGCAGGGCGATCCACAGGGGCAGCACCAGCTCCAGCACCGCGGCCTGCGTGAGCCGCACCGGCGTGATCCCCAGCAGGCCGATGCACAGCGGCATCAACAGCAACAGCAGCCGCGGCACGGTGTTGAACCAATGCAGCGCCCCCTCCAGGTAGGCCAGGCGCTGGCCCCAGCTCAGCCCCCGCAACCGCAGGGGCCCCTGGCGCAGCCGCAGGGCCTGCAGGGTCCCCGAGGCCCAGCGCTGCCGCTGGCGCACGAAATCGAGCATGGTCTCGGCCGCCAGGCCGGCACTGAGCTTTTCCCCCAGGTAGCGCAGTTGCCAGCCCCGCGCCGCCAGGGCCATGCCGGTCACCAGGTCCTCTGAGATGGCCTCGTTCACAAAGCCGCCGATCGACTCGAGCGCAGCCCGCCGCACCACAAAGCTGGTGCCGGCGCACACCACCGCCCGCCAGCCGCTGCGCACCGGTTCGATCCAGCGGTAGAAGCTCTCCTCATCCGGCAGCAGCCAGGCCTCCAGGGCCAGGTTGCGCATCACCGGATCGGCATTGAGGAAGTGCTGGGGTGTCTGCACCAGACCCACCCGGGGGTCGAGCAGCTGCCCCACCGTGCGCTCCAGGAAGTGCCGTTGGGGCACAAAGTCCGCGTCGAAAACCGCCACCAGCTCGCCGCGGCCGAGCTGCAGCCCGGCATTGAGGTTGCCGGCCTTGGCGTGCCGCCGCTCCGGCCGGTGGTGGTAGCGGCAACCGTGCTGCGCCGCCAGGGCGGCCACCTCCGGGCGGCCGGCGTCATCGAGCACCCACAGCTCCCGCTCGCCGTAGCTGAGCTGGCTGCAGGCCCGCAGGCAGCGCTCCAGCACCGGCAGCGGTTCACCGCAGGTGGGGATCAGCACGTCCACCCGCGGCCGCCAACCGCTGCTCCGCCAGCGGGCCTCGGCGGCGTCGGCCTCGGGGCGGCCGTCGCTGAAGCGCCGCCAGGCCAGGAGCAAGGGCAGCAGGCCGCTGAGCAGCAGCCAGCCCTCGGCCAGGAGCAGCACCACGCTCAGGCCCGAGGCCAGGGGGGTGGTGAGGTTGAGGCTGGCGGTGACGCGCCAGTGCAGGTAGCGCAGGCTGAGCAGCGTGAGCAGCAGCAGCAGGCTGCGCCGCATCCACAGCGGGCAATCCGCTTCACGGCGGCGGCTCAGCCAGAGCGGCCACAGCAGCAGCAGCCAGGGGAGCGCTTGCTGCGCGGTCATCCCAGCTGGCTGGCGGCTGTCTCCAACAACGCTAGGGCGGCGGCTGGGGTGGGCGCGCGCATCAGGGCATGGCGCAGCTGCGGGGCGCCGGTGAACCCGGTGCAGGTCCAGCCCATGTGCTTGCGGGCGATCAGCAGGCCGTGGTCGCCCCGGGCCTCCACCAGGGCCCGCAGCTGCTCCGCCGCCAGGGCAATCCGTTCCAGGGCGCCGGGGGTGTCGGGCACGGGGCGGCCGCTGAGGGCCGCATCGATCTGCCCCACCAGCCAGGGGGCGCCCATGGTGCCGCGGCCCACCATCACCCCATCGGCGCCGGTGGCGGCCAGGCAGGCCAGGGCATCGGTGGGGCTGTTGACGTCGCCGTTGGCGACCACCGGAATGCGCAGGGCGCGCTTCACGGCGGCGATGGCGCCCCAATCGGCCGGGCCCTTGAAGCCCTGCTCGCGGCTGCGGCCGTGCAGGGTGAGCAGCTGGGCGCCGGCCCCCTGCAGCTGCTGGCACCAGGCCACGGCGGCCGCCGCGCGGTCGGCCCCCGGCTGCAGCCCGCACCAGCCCAGTCGGGTTTTCACCGTCACCGGGATGGCCACCGCCGCCGCCACCGCCTCCACGATGCGCACCGCCAGCTCCGGCTCGCGGATCAGGCCGCTGCCGCCGCCCTTGCCGGTGATCTTTTTCACCGGGCAGCCCATGTTGATGTCGATCAGGAAAGCGCCGGCGGCCTCCGCCCGCCGCGCCGCATCGGCCATGGCGGCGGGGCGGTGGTCAAACAGCTGCACCCCGATCGGGCCCGGTTCATGGGCCAGCTCCTCCACCTTGATCAGGCCGTGGCCCAGCTCCAGGCTGGTGGCATTCACCATCTCGGTGAACAGCAGCGCATCGGGCGCCCAGCGCCGCACCAGGCCGCGGAAGATGCGATCGCTCACCCCCGCCAGGGGCGACTGCAGCACCCGGCAGCGCAGCTGGCGCGGCCTGCCGTTGCCGGCCAGGTGGAGCGGCGCTGGTGCCGTTGGGGTGGCGTGGATCATGGTGGACTGATTGTCGGACGCCCGTTGTCGGACTCCAGGCCGATGCCCCCCGTTGAAGCCGCCAACGCCCCCGAAGCCCACCCCCTGAGCCGGGCGCTGCTGGAGGCGGTGTTGGCCGATCGCACCAGCGATCGCTTCGTGTGTGAGCTGATCTGGCCGCGCCTGGGGTACGGGCCCGATGGCGCGGCCGGTCCGCACACGCCACCCGCCTGGCGGCAGGCCTTCCCCACGGCCCCCCAGCTGATTGCCGAGCGGCCGGCCAGCGTGGCCCTCACCCGCTCCATCGCCAAGGAGCACAAGCAGCTGCTCAAGCAGCAGCTGGGGTTTGCGGGCTACCGCATCGGTGAGCTCTACCCGCGGCGCACCCGCCGGGCCACCGCCGTGAATTGGCTGTTGGCCCACCTGGCGGAGCGGGGCGAAGCCCTGCCGGAGCAGGGGCCGATGCCGCCGCTGTTGGCGCAGCCCGCCGATCCGGTGGCGGGCCATCCCGGCGATCTGCCGATCCGCTGAGCGGGCCGGGCCGGGCCGCCGTTACGACTGGATGCTCACCGGCGTGCCCACGGGGGTGTTCTCAAACAGCCAGCGGGCGTGGGGGCTGGGGATGCGGATGCAGCCGTGGCTGCGGGGCACCCCAAAGGCTTCGCCGGCGGCCTCCTGCCACGGCGCGCCGTGCATGCAGATCTTGCCGTTCTCGGTGATGCACATGGCCCAGGGCACGCCGGGGGCCACATAGCCGCGGCCGCGCATGGTCACGCTGCGGTCCTTGGTGAACACCTGGCCTTCCCCCGTGGGGGTGGGGGTGGCCCCCTTGCCGGTGCTCACCAGCACGGTGCGCACCAGCTCCTGCTGGCTGTTGTAGGCGTACAGCTTCTGGTCGGAGAGGTCGACCACGATTGCGGCGATCAGTTCCACCATCGCGGGTGGCCGCCGGGGCGGCTGGGAAGAAACACCCTCCCCTTAGCGAGACTCAGCGCATCTCATTCTGCGACCAGCGGAAAGTTTTTGGCTTCCGCTGCCTGCGGTGTCGCCCGGGGCCGGCCTGTAGGGTCAAGACAGGACAGTCGTTGTCATAACCCCTTGGCTCTGCCGGTCGTCGCCATCATCGGCCGCCCCAATGTGGGCAAATCCACCTTGGTGAATCGGCTCTGCCGCAGCCGCGAGGCGATCGTGCACGACGAGCCCGGCGTCACCCGCGATCGCACCTACCAGGATGGCTTCTGGCGCGACCGCCATTTCCGCGTGGTCGACACCGGCGGCCTGGTGTTCGACGACGACAGCGAATTCCTGCCGGAGATCCGCGAGCAGGCCAACCTGGCCCTTGCGGAGGCCTCCGTGGCCCTGGTGATTGCCGATGGCCAGCAGGGCCTCACGGCGGCCGATGAATCGATTGCCGAATGGCTGCGCGGCCACAACGTGCCGGTGCTGTTGGCGGTGAACAAGTGCGAGTCGCCCGAGGCGGGCCTCTCCATGGCGGCGGAGTTCTGGAGTCTCGGCCTGGGGGAGCCGCACCCGATTTCCGCCATCCATGGCGCCGGCACCGGCGACCTGCTCGACAAGCTGGTGGAGCACCTGCCCCCCACCGCTGAGCAGGAGGGTGCCGAGCCGATTCAGTTGGCCATCGTGGGCCGCCCCAACGTGGGCAAATCCAGCCTGCTCAATGCCATCTGTGGTGAGAAGCGGGCAATTGTGAGCCCAATCCGCGGCACCACCCGCGACACGATCGACACCACCATCGAGCGCGATGGCCACACCTGGAAGATCCTCGACACCGCCGGCATCCGCCGCAAGCGCTCGGTGAATTACGGGCCGGAGTTCTTCGGCATCAACCGCAGCTTCAAGGCGATCGAGCGCTCCGATGTGTGCGTGCTGGTGATCGATGTGCTCGATGGCGTCACCGAGCAGGATCAGCGCCTGGCGGGCCGCATTGAAGAGGAGGGCCGCGCCTGCGTGGTGGTGGTGAACAAGTGGGATGCGATCGAGAAGGATTCCCACACCATGCCCGCCATGGAAAAGGAGCTGCGCGCCAAGCTCTATTTCCTCGATTGGGCGCCGATGCTGTTCACCTCGGCCCTCACGGGCCAGCGGGTGCAGAGCCTGTTCGCCATCGCCGCGGTGGCGGTGGAGCAGCACCGCCGCCGGGTGAGCACCTCGGTGGTGAATGAGGTGCTGCAGGAGGCGGTGAGCTGGCGGTCGCCCCCCACCAGCCGCGGCGGCCGCCAGGGCCGCATCTACTACGGCACCCAGGTGGCCACCCGGCCCCCCAGCTTCACGCTGTTCGTGAACGACCCCAAACTGTTCGGCGACACCTACCGCCGCTATGTGGAGCGCCAGATCCGCGAGGGGCTCGGCTTTGAGGGTTCCCCGTTGAAGTTGTTCTGGCGCGGCAAGCAGCAGCGCGACGCCGAGCGCGACCTGGCGCGGCAGCAGGCGCGCGGCCGCTGAGCGGATGCCCCTCTGATGGATTGGCTGCGCCAGATTCCCATCGGGCAATACGTGGATGGCAGCGGCAGCTGGCTGCGGCATCTTGACCCGCGGCTCAAGCTCGCCTGGACCCTCGCTTTCCTGCTCACCCCGATCCTGGCTGGGCCGTGGTGGCGGCTGGGGCTGGTGGGGCTGCTGCTGTTGATCACCGCCGCCAGTGGGCTGCCCTGGCGCCTGTGGCGCCGCAGCCTGCCGCTGCTGCTGGCCCTGGCCCTGCTGGTGGGCCTGCTGGCGGCGTCGCTGCCCACCGGCAGCGTGCCGTCGGCCGCGCCCAGCCGGCCCCCATCCGAGCTGCGGCTCGCCCCTGGGCAGCGCGGCCAGCGCTGGGAGCTGGTGCGTTGGGGCCCCTTGCAGCTGGGGCCGGTGCCCCTGGGGCCCCTGGTGGTGACCCGCCGCTCGGCGGAGCTGGGGCTCAACAGCGCCACCCTGCTGATCACCGTGATCCACAGCGCCAACCTGCTGCTGATCACCACACCCCCCGAGGGCCTGGTGTGGGGCATTGGCTGGTGCCTCGCCCCCCTGGGGCGGCTGGGGGTGCCGGTGGAGCGGCTGGGGTTCACGCTGCTGCTGTCGCTGCGCTTTTTGCCGCTGGTGCAGGAGGAATTTCAAAACCTGTTGCGCTCGGTGGCCACCCGTTCGGTGAACCTGCGGCGGCTCGGCTGGCAGGCCTCCCTGGGGTTGGTGCTGGCCGTGGGGGAGCGGCTGCTGGCCAACGTGCTGCTGCGGGCGGAGCAGGGGGCCGAGGCCCTGGTGGCCCGCGGCGGCCGTTGGCTGGCGCCCGATCAGCTGCTGCGGCCCCCCCTGGGGCACCGACCCCTGCAGTGGGGCGCCGGGTTGGGGCTGCTGGTGTTGCTCGGGCTGCGGTGGAGGTACGGTGACCTTTGATTGGTTGCCGTTGGCACAGACAAGCCAGGGAACAACGTGAGCACGGAGCGTTATCTCAACCACCCCACGTTTGGCCTGCTGTATCGCGTGGCGGAAGCCGGCGAGGGCCGCGATCTCTACGCCACGCTTTACGCCCAGCGCATGTTTTTCGTGGTGACGCTGCAGGATCGCGGCGCCCAGTTTGAGGTGATTCCGCTCATGGATGCGCGCCACATCGCTGAGCAGAACCTGGCCCGTGCCCGGCGGCAGAGCCCGGAATTGCACAACGGCTGGCGACAATTGTTCGAGAAGACCTTCATCTAGCCGGCCCTTGACTGCAGCCCCCGGCGCGGCCGATCGCCTGCGGCATCTTCAGGCCCAGCTGCCGCCAGCGGCCCGGTTGCTGGCGGTGAGCAAGGGGCATCCGGCCGAGGCGGTGCGCGCCCTGGTGGCGGCGGGGCAGCGCAGTTTCGGCGAGAGCCGCCTGCAGGAGGCCAGCCTCAAGCAGGAGGCCCTGGCCGATGTGGGGCCCCTGGATTGGCATTTCATCGGCCACCTGCAGGCCAACAAGGTGCGGCCGGTGCTGCAGCGCTTCGGCACCATCCATTCGATCGATTCCCTGCCCCTGGCGGAGCGCACCGCCCGGATCGCCGCCGAGGAGGGCCTGGCGCCGCAGGTGCTGTTGCAGGTGAAACTGCGCGACGACCCCACCAAAGGCGGCTTCAGCCGCGAAGGGTTGCTGGAGGCTTGGCCGCAGTTGCAGCGCCTCACCCCCCTGCGCATCACCGGGCTGATGACCATGG